>Ga0209689_1002432_pt1 | contig 13828 bp, 15 predicted proteins | sample GraSoiAngelo_149_FD_187119 | JGI IMG/M metagenome (GOLD analysis project Ga0209689, IMG submission 187119) | Grasslands soil microbial communities from the Angelo Coastal Reserve, California, USA - 14_1009_09_30cm (SPAdes) (version 2) | ecosystem: Environmental > Terrestrial > Soil > Grasslands ...
GCTGCTATCCTGCCGGTCGCGGGCGTCGAGAGCGCGCGCAAGGTTCTTGACCCGACCTTGCCGGCGAACGCGCTAATGCGCCGTGCCGACCGAAGCCAGTAATCATTCCCTTGACCATGAACCACTAAACCACAACCACGTATAAAACCATGTCATCACAAGCGACCCAGCCTTCCCTCTACGAACGCCTCGGCGGAATTTACAGCATCGCGACGGTGGTCGATGACTTCATCGATCGCGTGATGACTGATCCCCGCTTGAACGCCAACCCTGCCGTGAATGAAGCGCATCACAAGGTCCCGCCCGCCGGCTTCAAGTATCTCGTTACCGAGATGGTGGGGATGGCCTCGGGCGGCCCGCAAAAATATACCGGACGCTCGATGGCCGACTCGCATCGGGACATGAACATTACGCCGAAAGAGTGGGAGGCCTTCATGGATGATTTTCAACAAACACTCGACAAGTTCGGCGTGCCAGCCGCGGAGCAAGCGGAGTTGAAAGCAATCGTTAACAGCACCTACGCCGACATTGTAATTGGCAAATCGTAATCGGATTGACTGCCACCCATATCCAGGAAAGAAATTAGACATGAGCATCATTGGGAAAGTGGACAGCCTTTGGCGTTACCCGGTCAAAAGCATGCGCGGCGAAGAGTTGGACGAAGCCTTTGCAGGTTTTTCAGGAATTTATGGCGATCGCCTCTTCGCCTTCAGAAGTTCGGCGAGCCCCAAGGGATTCCCCTACCTGACGGCTCGCGAGCAGCGAAGACTTCTGCAATACCGTCCGCGCTTCCGCTATCCGGACAAAGCGGCGCGGCCCACCAACTTGACCGAAGCGGAGAGCATGGGCGCGAATCCCCTCTCGGCCGACTTTTCAGAGTTAATGATCGATGTTAAGACTCCAGGTGGCGATGCGCTCGCAATTGATGATCCCGCTCTGATCGACGCACTCCGGGCCGATATCGACCAAAAGCATCAACTCACACTGATGCGATCCGAGCGCGCCATGACCGATTGCCGTCCTGTGTCGATCTTTAGTTTGCAATCGGCGCGGCAATTGGCCGATGAGACGGGGACGCCAATGGATAAGCGCCGGTTCCGGGCAAACGTGTATGTGGACTTAGCGGTGGCCGGAGGTTTCGCGGAGAATGAGTTTGTCGGGCGGTCCCTGCGGATCGGTCCGAAGGCGGTTGTCTCGGTTCTGGAGCGCGATCCACGCTGCATGATGATTACGCTCGATCCAGACACCGGAGAAAAAGAACCCGCGATCTTAAAGAAAGTAGCGCAAGCTCACGATGGCATGGCGGGTGTTTATGGTGCCGTGCTGGTGGAAGGCACGCTGCACAAAGGCGATCCGGTGGAAGTGTTAGAGTAACACAGCCTCGTCGCGCGGGCAGTCGCTCGCATTTCTCGCAGCAAACGCTTATTAAACGCCTCATGTACGAACGTCGAAAGCAGCCTCTCCCTCAGTCGGGCTAAATTCACAAAGCGAGTAATTCGTCATTTCGCCCTCGAAGGCATTCCAATCGAGAATATCGAGAAAGAGTTGCTTCGTTGGCTGGATGAAAAACCGGAAACATTGACCACTTCGCTCGGAAGCGGTACCTTGTGATCATGCCCGCAGTCGTCGAATTCACAGCTGAGCCGGACGAGAAGCCGGTTGCCGGGGCGCCACGCGAAGAAAAGCGCAAAACTTACGAGTGCGACGCGGCGGCAGAACGACGCGGGTGGGAAATCGTTTTAAGGGCGCGCCAATGACACGGGAATTATTTCTGAGCACGTGGTGAAGCGCAGCTTTTTACGCTGACTCGATAAACGACAGCCAGCGTAGCAACCGGAGCATACCAACCTCCGGAACGCGTCAGATAAAATAGGATTGTACCGATATGTTGATTGTAATGAAAGCCAACGCCACAGCGCACGAGATCGACGCGGTGGTTGAAGTGATTCAGGCAATCGGATTCCGCGCGCATCCGCTGCCCGGTCCGACGCGGACTGCCATTGGGATTACTGGCAACGAGGGGGTAATCGACAGCCGGCGTTTTGAGGACCTCCCCGGTGTCGCGGAAGTCATTCGCGTCACCAAGCCGTACAAATTGATCACGCTCGATTTGCGTCCGGAGAAAACAATTGTGCGGGTTGGCAACGCTGCCATCGGCGATGGCGAACTCGCAATTATCGCGGGGCCGTGTGCGATTGAGAATCGCGAGCAGGCGTTCGCTGTGGCGGAAGCAGTACGCCAGAGCGGTGCGCGTTTCTTCCGCGGCGGCGTGTGGAAGCCACGGACATCGCCTTACACATTTCAGGGTTTGGGCGAAAAAGGTTGGGAAATCATGGCCGAAATCCGCGAAGCATTCGGCCTAAAGATCGTCACCGAAGCGGTCGACGAGTCTAATATCGATCTTATCGAGCAATACGGCGATGTCATTCAGATTGGCGCTCGCAACATGCAGAACTTTTCGCTTTTGAAGAGGGCGGGCCGGTCGAAGTTGCCGGTGCTGTTGAAGCGAGGGATGGCGGCTACCCTCGAGGAATGGCTGCTCGCGGCCGAGTACATCATGGCGGAGGGCAATTACAACGTTATCCTGTGCGAGCGAGGTGTCCGCACTTTCGCGCAGCATACACGTAACACGCTCGATCTCGCGTCCGTGCCAGCGATTCGCCGTATTTCCCACTTGCCGGTAATCGTAGATCCATCCCACGGCACGGGTAGCGCCTACATGGTGACCCCGCTCGCTCGCGCCGGAGTAGCAGTGGGCGCGGACGGCCTCATGGTCGAAGTTCACAACCACCCGGAGCTCGCTCTCTCTGACGGCGTGCAGGCGCTAACGCCTCCGGAGTATGCGCAACTGATCGAGGAAGTTCGCGCGATTCACAAGCTTATGTCATCGCCTTCCTGACAACACTTCAAAGCAAAACCGATCGCTAAGCAGATTATAAATCTATGCTCCTGCTGATCGATAACTACGACTCCTTCACCTACAATCTCGCCCAATATTTCGGCGAGCTTGGGTGTGAACTGCTCATTAAACGAAACGATGAGATCGCGCTGGATGAAATCGCGGAGTTAGCACCCGATCACATCTGCATTTCGCCCGGGCCATGCACGCCGCGTGAAGCGGGCATCAGCAAAGAAGTGATTCTGCGCTTCGGGCCCGAGATTCCCATCCTGGGTGTTTGTCTCGGCCATCAGTGCATCGCCGAAGCGTATGGCGGAAAGGTAATCCGCGCTTCCCGGCTCATGCACGGGAAAGCATCCATGGTCAGGCACAATGGAAGCGCGCTTTTCTCCGATTTGCCGACGCCATTCGAAGCCGGCCGATACCATTCTCTGGCCGTCGAGCGAAGTTCCTTCCCAGCATCTCTCGAGATCACGGCCGAGGGCGATGACGGCGAGATTATGGCGCTGCGCCATCGCGAGTTCGCAGTGCAGGGAGTGCAGTTCCACCCCGAATCCGTCCTCACGCGAGACGGCAAAAAAATTCTCGCGAGCTTCCTTTCGCGTCCGGCACATTGAATGAAACCGCAGCTCACTCCAACGCTGGACGAATTTTCTCAGCTTGCGAAACGCGGGAATGTCATCCCTCTTTTCGCAGAGTTCGTCGCTGACGGCGAAACGCCCGTTTCAGCCTTCAAGAAACTTGATCGCGGCGGTTACAGTTTTCTCTTTGAATCGACCGAAAAGAATGATGTGTCGGGACGGTTCTCATTCGCCGGTATAGAGCCGCGGACGGTCATTCAAAGCCACGCGCGCGAAATCCGAGTTGTTGAACGTGGGGATGAGCTGCGATTTGAAGCGGCAACCGATCCACTCGATGAAGTCCGCAAATTGATGGCACGTTATCAATTCGTCTCGCGCCCGGAATTGCCGCGATTTGCCGGCGGCGTTGTCGGCTTTCTCGGGTACGAGGCGATCAGCTTCTTCGAACCGAAGGTTCCATTGGCGCATCATGATTATCTGCATCTACCCGAGACGCTTTTCATGCTCACCAACAGTGTTCTGATTTTTGATCATCGGCTGCGCAGTTTGAAGATCGTCGTGAACGCATACCTCGATGATGGTCCACCGGGAGAGGTTTACGCCCGAGCGGCCGAATCGATCGATGAGATCAGGCGCCAACTCACCAAATCTGTCGATCTTCCACTCATTCCCACCTTGGACTGTGAAACGCGTCCCGCTCGCAGCAATTTCCGCCCAGCGGAATTTGAGTTGGCAGTTGAACAAGCCAGAGAATACATCCGGGCCGGCGACATCTTTCAAGTTGTCCTGTCGCAGCGATTTGAGTCCGATTTCGGTGGAGATCCTCTCAATTTTTATCGCTGTCTGCGTTTCATTAATCCTTCGCCGTACATGTTTTGCCTTAAAGCCGGCGACGATTTTGCGCTCGTTGGCAGCTCGCCGGAGATGCATGTCCGGCTGACAGGCGAAACGATTGAGATTCGCCCGATCGCAGGGACGCGCGCCCGCGGCGCGACTGCAGCGCAAGACGAACGCAATGCCGCCGAACTGTTCGCCGATCCCAAGGAACGCGCCGAACACATTATGCTTGTCGATCTTGCGCGTAATGATGTTGGACGCGTCGCGGATTTCGGCACGGTGCGTGTGACCGAGATGATGGAGATCGAGCGTTACAGTCACGTCATGCACATCGTTTCAAATGTAGCTGGGCGTCTGCGCGCCGGCTGCACTGCGTTCGATCTGGTTAAAGCGACATTTCCCGCCGGCACTGTCTCCGGCGCGCCGAAAATCCGCGCCATGCAAATTATTAGTGACTTGGAAAAGACCAGACGCGGCTGCTACGCGGGTGCGATCGGTTATTTTGGCTTCGACGGTAATTTCGATTCATGCATCGCGTTGCGCTGCGCCGTGTTGAAAAACAAGAAAGCGTACTTTCAAGCTGGCGCGGGTATTGTCGCCGACTCGGACCCACACTTGGAATACGAGGAGACAGTCAACAAAGCGCGCGCAATGGCGAAGGCTCTCTCAATGGCGACACAAATTCGATGATCGGCGATGCTGCGATTCCACAAATGAATCTCAAGAAAGATAAGAATGGCGTAGCACGACCCCGTTGGTTGCTGCCAACGCCACCGCGAACAGATGAATTCCAACGTGAGGCGATTGACGTGGGCGATTTCGAACTGCGCCAAATGACATTGCGTCTTATGCGCGGCGAGAATCTCAGCCGCGCTGAAGCCGGGAAGTTTCTTGCGGCGTTGCTTAATCCTGCCGCCACCGATGCGCAGGTAGCGGCGGCGCTTGCTGTTTTGGCCGTTAAAGGTGAAACGGTCGAAGAGTTGGCCGGCATGGCCGAGGCCATGCGAAATCGCGCCATTCCGGTGCGGTGCCATCACAAGCGTTTCATCGACACCGCGGGAACCGGTTCGAGCGCAGCGAAAACTTTTAACGTCTCGACGGCGGCAGCTTTTGTCATCGCCGGCGCCGGTTTGCCTGTTGCGAAACATGGCTCGCGCGCGGCGACATCCCATTCGGGCAGCGCCGACGTGCTCGAAGCGCTGGGCATCAACACCGCTGCTCCGCCCGAAACCGTCGAGCGTTGTCTCAACGAACACGGAATCTGTTTTATGTTTGCGCCATTGTTCCATGGCGCAACGGCTCGCGTCGCGCATGTGCGACGCGAGCTCGGCGTGCATACCACATTCAATCTGCTCGGCCCGCTAACAAATCCCGCACGCGCGCCCTTTCAGATTCTCGGCGTCTGGCATCGTTCTCTAATCGAGCCAGTCGCGTCGGTCCTCGCGCTGCTCGGCGCGGAAAAAGCGTGGGTTGTCCATGGCGCCGACGGTCTCGATGAAATAACGCTGACGCGCGAAACTTTTGTCGCCGCCTGCTCGACTGGCTCCCGCGTACAAACATTCACGATCTCACCGCACGATTTCGGACTGGAACGCAGGTCGCTCGATGGAGCTCGCGGCAGCGGGTCAGCTGAAAATGCGCAACTAATCCGCGCGATTCTCCAGGGTAGAGCGGAGGAAAACTTTGCCGCGGCACGCGACCTCGTCGTTATAAACGCCGCTGCTGCGCTTCACATTGCAGGACTTGCGTCTGACCTTCGCCAGGCAGCGGGTCTCGCACGCGAAAGCATCGACAGCGGACGCGCGGCGTCGAAACTCGAGGCGCTCATCGGCGAAACAAATCGAAAGGGATGAATAGAAATTTCCTTTCAGAAATTCTTGCGGCAAAGCGGCAAGCGGTTGCACGGCTCCAACACGATTCTTTTGCGCGCGGGTTTCGCGCGCGCGCGCTGGAGATTCGAAGAAATGTCACTCCGCATCGCCTGCTGCGAGCACTTGAGGATGACCTACCGCGACTGAAGATTATTGCGGAATTCAAGCGCAAATCGCCGTCACTTGGAATCATTCGCGACGATCTTTCCGCCGCGGATGTTGCTCGTCGTTATGAGAGAGGTGGCGCCTGCGCCATTTCCGTTCTCACCGACGAAGAATATTTCGGCGGTTCACTTGAGGATCTCAGCGCAGCTCGCTCCAGTGCCAAGCTGCCGGTTTTGCGCAAAGATTTCATCATTGATCCAATCCAAATTTACGAAGCGGCTGTTGCAGGCGCCGACGCTGTATTGTTAGTCGTGGCAGAACTGGATGATGCTTTGCTAGGCAGACTGCGCGAAGTCGCCGAAGACGAACTTGGACTCGATGCGCTTGTCGAAGTGCATACATCCGGCGAACTGCGCCGCGCGTTGGATGCAGGCGCGAAAATCATCGGAGCGAACAATCGCGATCTGAAGACATTCCAGATTTCATTGAACACCAGCGAGCGTCTAATCGCTGAAGCTCCACCGGATAGCATTATGATTAGCGAAAGTGGACTACAAAGCGCTGAATTATTGTGTCGCCTTCGCAAGCTTGGGTTTCGCGGCTTTCTTATCGGTGAAGCGCTCATGCGCGCTGGCGATCCTGAAACAGCTCTTCGCGAGTTAATCGCTGCTGCCGAAGATCGATCCGCCACAGGACGGATTCGCCGTGGCGAACAAGTTACGTCAACTGGATCTCGCCAATCATGATTCCGGTGCAAATCAAAATCTGCGGCGTCACCAATATAAAAGACGCAAGGGCCTGTATCGAACTGGGTGCAAGCATGATTGGACTCAACTTTTACCAGCAAAGTCCACGCTACATCGAACCCAAGGCCGCCCTGCAAATCGTCGAGGCAATTCCGCGTAGCGCTCAAGCAGTCGGTGTCTTCGTCGACGCGATTGCTGACGAAGTTCGGAGCGTTGCCAACGCAGCCGGGATCCGATGTGTTCAGGTGCACGGAGACTTCTCGCCTGCAACGTGCCGCGAATTAGCTCGTGAATTTCGCGTCATTCGCACTTTTTGCACCGACGCTCGCTTTCAGCCGAAGGAGACCGCCTTATTTTCCGAATGTGATATTCTCGTTGATGCGTATCACCCGAATCTTCGCGGCGGTACTGGCCTGACATGTGACTGGCCGGCCGCGCGAGCAACGCTACCCTTCGCCCGATTCCTACTTCTATCAGGTGGTCTGAACGCGCAAAACGTCGCCCAAGCCATCGCAACGGTCACTCCGCACGCAGTTGACGTTTGCAGCAGTGTCGAAAGTGCACCAGGCGCAAAGGATTATCGCGCCATTAAAAATTTCGTCGCTGCCGTCCGAATGGCCGGGCGTCCAGTAACCGCCTCCTCGCCTTAGAAATCCGCAATGCAAAAACCGCCGATCACAAGAAGCGAGCCGGACGAGACTGGACATTGGGGCAAGTTTGGCGGCCGCTACGTTCCAGAAACACTGGTGGCGCCGCTGGAGGAACTAACAAAAGAGTTCACACGCGCGCGCAACGATCCGCACTTCTGGCGCGACCTTAACCAACTGCTTCGCGATTACTGTGGCCGGCCAACGCCGTTGTTTCACGCTGAGCGGCTGACGGCGCAGGCGGGCGGAGCGCAAATTTATCTCAAACGCGAAGATCTTTTGCACACCGGCGCGCACAAGATCAATAATGCGATGGGGCAGGCCCTGCTCGCGCGGCGGATGGGCAAGCATCGCATCATTGCCGAAACTGGTGCAGGTCAGCATGGCGTCGCGACGGCAACAGTCTGCGCGCTGTTCGGATTGCGCTGCATCATCTACATGGGCGCAGAAGATGCGCGTCGGCAGGCACTCAATGTTTTTCGAATGCGATTACTTGGGGCCGAAGTTGTAACCGTAAACGCTGGCACGCGCACGCTGAAAGATGCAATCAACGAAGCGCTGCGCGATTGGGTGACAAATGTGCACGACACCTACTACTTGCTCGGCAGTGCGCTCGGCCCGCATCCGTATCCGCTGATGGTGCGCGAGTTTCAGACTGTGATTGGACGCGAAGCGCGCGAACAGATTTTATCCACGACTGGAAAATTGCCGCGCGCCTTGATTGCGTGTGTCGGCGGCGGCTCGAATTCGATCGGTTTGTTTCATCCTTTCATTGCGGACGAACAAGTCCGATTGATCGGCGTGGAGGCGGGAGGACATGGCGATTCGTTAGGCGAACATGCCGCGAGATTTCACAGCGGCGCCATAAGTGGTGGCGGACGCGTCGGTGTTTTGCAAGGCACCATGTCGTACGTGCTTCAGGATGCGAACGGTCAGGTTGCAACAACTCATTCCATCTCAGCCGGGCTCGATTATTCAGCAATCGGCCCCGAGCACGCATTTCTCCATGATGGTGGGCGAGCCGAATACATTTGGGCGACTGACGATGAGGCGCTCGAAGGATTTAGACTTTGTGCCAAACTGGAGGGAATCATTCCCGCGCTCGAAACATCGCACGCTATTCTGTCTGCCATTCGTGTCGCAAGCGAATTGCCCCAAGACGACGCAATTATCGTGAATTTGTCCGGCCGCGGCGACAAAGACGTTCAGCTTATTGCGGAATTGCAAACCTAATGAGTCGAATCGGGGAGACGTTCGCTGAGCTGAAGCGCTCTGGACGCGGCGGATTCATTCCATTCATCACGGCGGGTCATCCCGATCTTGCGACAACGGAACTCTTGCTGATTGAGCTTGCAGCGGCCGGCGCGGATATCATCGAGCTAGGCGTACCTTTCAGCGACCCAGTTGCAGATGGTGAGGTGATTCAACGCGCCTCTGAACGCGCATTGCGCAGCGGCGTTACTCTCCGTGACGCGCTCACTTGCGTGGCTTATGCAAAGCAGCACATCGATGTACCCATCGTCCTCTTCAGCTATTTCAATCCACTGCTGAAATTTGGTGAAGATCGGCTGGCAAAGCACGCAAAACAGGCAGGCGTCGACGCAGTGCTGGTCACGGACTTGATTCCCGAAGAAGCGGAATCATGGACTGAGACACTGATTCAGCACGACTTGGACTCGATTTTCCTCGTCGCGCCCACAACGTCGGACGAGCGGCTTGCGAGGATTGCGCAGCGAGCGCGTGGGTTCATCTACGCAGTCTCGCGTGCAGGCGTGACCGGCGCGCGCAATGAAATGACGCGCGACGCCGAAGCTCTTGTGCAACGCGTGCGATCGGTCAGCGATTTGCCGGTTGCGGTCGGGTTCGGTATCTCGACCGCAGAGCAAGTACGCGAAGTCTGGCGTTTTGCAGATGCTGCAGTCGTCGGTAGCGCTATCGTCAGCCAAATTGAAAAAATGACCGGCTCCTCGGACTTGGTCGGTCGCGTCGGCGAATTTGCGCGATCCCTGCTGGCACTGGCACCCGTACGCTGAGAGAGCTGGTCGATTAGCTCGGCCAAACCAGCGAATGCCTAACGGTTCGCTCCCGCCGGGAACATAACTTTATCTGGCTCGGCATTAAGAGCAGCGAGCAATTTTGGAATTAAGCGTGTTTTGACCGAGCCGGCCTCGCGGGGCGACACGAGGTACCGTACGATCGCATTGATCCAGGTTACTTCATCGACACGAAAAATGACTCGCGGATGCGCACGAACTTCCAGCTCATCAACTGGCGTGCGAGCCAGCAGGTCGCGAAAAACTTCGACTCGCTTCATCATTTCTTGGCCGAGCTCCTTCTCAACAATCTGCTGCATCGTATCGGCCACAAATTTCAAATCGCTCTGATAAGCGATCTGGAACTTGATTTCGTTCCAGATGTAAGGAAAAAGCGGCCATGAATAGTTGTAAACGAGTTCATCAAGCACTTTTTCGTTCGGGAACTTGATCAGGCGACCGCTCGGGTGATCACCGGAAATGTATTGACCGCCGAATTCCCACAACGTCGTGTCCAGGTAACCTACATCGATGACGTCACCGGTAGCGTCACCTATCTTGATGCGATCGCCTACGCGATAGGGCTGGCGGACGAGAATATATATCCAGGCGATGAAACTTTTCATCGGCGTTTGTACTGCCAGGCCGATGATAATTGATCCAACGCCCAGCGCGGCAACCGTGGCATACCAATTGACAAAAATTATCGATATAGCAATGAGCGCGATAAGAAGGGCAACCACCAGATGCACGATGCGCTGGAGGGTAAAACGGGTGGAAGCATCCTCAATACGACCGAGTCCATATACGGAAGCAGCTTTTGCAATCGCGAGCACGATCACGATCAGCGTTGCACCGCGTAAAACTCGTCCCGCAATATCGATAGTTGGGTGCGGCAGCGGGATTAGTTTCGAACCGAGCAGAAGATAGAGAACGGCGCAACCAGCAAGAATCAATGCGTGTGTAACGAACCAGAGTTTGTCTCTTCCGTGTGCTTTGACCTTTTCATGCCGTTTTTCGCCAGTAGCCCGTTGAAGCTCTTTGCGGACTTCAGGTTGCTGTGAAATTTCTTCTGCGGTCTCAGGCATCACTATTAAAATCGCATTGGAAGAAAAAATGCGCGCAACCGGGCCGGCCAACCGACCACCCATTTTGAAGGCCCCTGAACCTCCAGCTGGATCGATTCTTAAGTGTGCTATCCAACACCGATATGGCAGAGCTGCTCGCCCAGCAGGCAGAACGCGAGGCAGGAATCCTGTCGCGCGCTTTTCGGCGGGCTGCCCGCAGTGCCTTTTTGTGGCCGGAAAACGCTGTCGATCTTGTAGCTCAGAATCGACCGCTGATTGAATTGCGTGGCATTGGTCCATACGAAGTACCAGTGCCCAAAAGTAACCAATCGCAGTCTGGCGAGCGAAATTTATGTGTTATGACGAACCTACAATTCAAGGGCAGTCGGAACGAAGTGAAAGGCAAGCTCAAACAAAAGTACGGTCAATTGACCGATGACGACCTTAGATTTGCCGAAGGAAAGGAGGAGGAGCTTCTCGGTCGCCTCCATCAGAAACTCGGCAAATCCAAAGAAGATCTTCGAACCGAAATTGATAGGCTCTAAAAGTTACAAGAGGGCGAGTTTGAGATGCGCCTGGAACCACACACGTCGATGCGAGAAGACTCAATCGCCGCCGAACAACGCGCGGCATCGAATGTCGAATTTTACTTTGGCTTCTCCGAAGCATTCCGATTTTGCTCTTGATCTTCGTTACGTCCAAAAGTGTCGCTAGCGGCGAAACAATTTTGGTATGCCAGAAGAAGCGCCAATCGAACGGGCGCGCGAAGACGAACGCGAAGGCAAATCGCCTTCCACGCAGGCCGGCGAATTCGTGCGCGAAGAAATGGAACATATTCGGGAAGGCGAACATGGTGCTCGTTCGCCCGAGCAGGCGATCGCCATCGGCCTTTCGAAGGCGCGACGGGCTGGAGTAGAGCTGCCTCCGCCGAAGAGCGGCAAAGCGCGAACGAAACGTCGAGCCAAGCGCGATCTCGCGAAAGCCCGCAAAGGCGGTCGCAAGAAACCTTCACGCACGCGTTCCCGTGCCACGAAAGGTGCGCTCAAACGCGAGAGCCGCAGGTCAGCATCGAAAAAAGCGCTGTCACAACAAGCAAAGCGGGCGGCGGGTCGACGCTCAGCGCGTTCACGTTCGGCTGCCGCAAAGAAAGCCGCGCGCACGCGAAAACGCCGCCGGTAACATGCCGTCGCGGCTTTGATAGAAGCTTCGGATGGCGCTCTTCTGAAAAAATCTACCAAAATCCATCACACGGAAAATTTCGGCATGCCCAAGCAAAAGAAACTTCAGCCACCCCAACATCAAAAGCGATAACCCGGCCGGGAACACGAAATGAAGCCCAGCCAGACTGATGGAGCGTCAGCCAAGGTTTTGGTTGTCGCACGTTGATGTCGGAATTACAGCTGCGATTAGGTTCATCGCCGCTGGCGCAATGTTTCTTCTGTAAGGCGATCGCGCATTATTTCCGGCCGCCCTTTCTTCCGCTTTTGCACGGACTCGATTTACTTCGTTTTTTCCCGCGACCTCCTCCACCTTTTTTCCGGCCACCCTTGTCCGATTTGTTCACGGTCGCCCATGCGCGACGCTCCGCCTCTTTGCTGCTGACGCCACGTTTTTTGTAGCCTTTTTCAATCTTCGATGCCTTCCGTTTCTGCTTCGATGTGTATTTCTTCTTGCTTCCTCGTGCCATGGATCACCTCATCTTAAGTTTCTCGATATAACAACGAATTTCGTGCGCGGCTTGGACTTACTTTGATCCTCTGAAGTCGACACGCGCGTCTGAGTTTCCGTCGGCGATAGAATGTTATATGAATACACTCTCACAATTTCTCGAAGCGTTGCTTGGTTTGGGCGTGGAAACAAAAGATTTAACATTCATGCAATGTTCCGCACGCGGCGTAATTGTCTTCGCCGCAACCTTGGTGATGGTGCGACTTAGCAGCAAACGCTCCCTCTCCGAAAAGACGGCGTTCGATGCCGTTCTAATCGTCATCATCGCTTCCGTGTTGGCGCGTGCCATTAACGGGTCAGCCCCTTTTTTTCCAACCCTGGGCACCGGATTCGTTCTCGTCGTGCTTCATCGGCTTCTCGGCGCAGTAGCGTACTATTCACATGGTTTTGGAATCTTAATTAAGGGAAAACCGGTGGTTCTCGTGCAGAATGGCAAGCTGCAACACAAAAACATGCGTCTAAATCACATTTCCGAACACGATCTCCAGGAAGACATGCGTCTTGACGCAAAAACAGAAGATCTGTCAAAAATAAAAGTCGCGCGCGCCGAACGCAGTGGTGACATCAGCTTTATCAAAGTCGGGGGCGAATAGCCTCTAGCGCCGCGGCTGCTGTATTATCAACAATCAGCGGCCGCTGGAGTATTCGTCCCGCAAACGATTCACAAACGAGCCAGCGTTACATCGACGAGACGAACCTCCTGGAAACAACGTTCTCGACCGATTCGGCATCGTGTGAAGAACTCGACTGCTTTAAGCAGTCAAGTTTTAGAGCGCGTCCGCTGGTCTCATCCGTTTCAGTCCCCATTCGTTGATGCGCCTGAACAAGATAAAATGACACGGCCTTCGCCTAGCATTGTTGATTCAGACGGCATTCGCGTCGCGCTTCGTTCGTCGAAGGACGTGAGCAATCCCGTCGCAAGATACGACCGGCAAACCTTTGAGAACCGTCTATAAATTGATGGGAGACCCACGAAACGTCGCGCACGCCAAGAAAGTCGTCCAAGAGAAGCATCATAAGCACAAGGACGTTGCGAAAGATGGTCCTACAGCACCCCAGCGGGGTAACAAGGCCCAACTTTCCAAGCAAAAGCAGGCTGTCGCCGAGGAGAGTCCCGCTCCTAAGACTGCTGAGGCTGCAAGGCCAGCGCAACCGCCAGATCCGACGCAACTGGAGAGATCGCTTGTCGTTCTCTCCAAGCTTAAGGAGCTGGAGTTCCACTCACGCGGCAATATCGAAAAGCTCGCCGAACTCAGCTTGATCATTGAGGACGAACTTAAGCAGAAGGCCTTTGTTGAAGGGATCGGAGCGCTT
>Ga0209689_1002436_pt1 | contig 13814 bp, 9 predicted proteins | sample GraSoiAngelo_149_FD_187119 | JGI IMG/M metagenome (GOLD analysis project Ga0209689, IMG submission 187119) | Grasslands soil microbial communities from the Angelo Coastal Reserve, California, USA - 14_1009_09_30cm (SPAdes) (version 2) | ecosystem: Environmental > Terrestrial > Soil > Grasslands ...
CAATCGCGCCCGTGCATGAGCGATTGATATAAACATTTCCCGCCTCCAGTTGCGCTTTAACGCGCTCGATATTGGCTGGGCTGCGCGAGAAAAATCCGCCAGTCAACGCGTAATCGGTGCCGTTGGCGACTTCGAGCGCTTCGTCCAGATCGCGCACTTTTAACACGCTAAGCACGGGGCCAAAAATTTCTTCGCGTGCGATGCGCATGTTTGGTTTCACGTCAGTAAAAATCGTGGGCGGGATGAAATAACCGTGCGGCGGGATTTCCTTTGCCTGATAAGCAAGCGTCGCCTCCTTTTTACCGATCTCAATGTAATCCAGAATGCGCCGGTAAGCGGCTTCATCGATCACGGGACCGACCATGATCCCCGGTTCTTCAGGATTGCCGACGCGCAGACTGGCTGCGGCCGGGATCAAACGCTTCATCACGCGGTCGTAATTTTCTTCCAGAAGAATCAGACGCGAGAGCGCTGAACATTTCTGCCCTTGATAACCGAATGCGGAATAGATGGAGTAGCCGATTGCTTCGCCGAGATCGGCATCGGCATCGACGATCATTGCGTTTTTGCCGCCCATTTCGCAAATCACATGTTTGAGCTGGCGCTGACCGGGCCGTGTCACACCTGCCGATTGCCAGATTCTTAACCCAACTTCACGCGAACCAGTGAACGCGATAAGATCGACATCTTTATGATCGACCAAATGCACGCCGATAACGGAGCCGCGTCCGGAGAGAAAATTTAAAACACCTGGCGGAACTCCCGCCTCTTCGAAGACTTGCATGAGCATCGCGCCGCAGATGATCGATTGCTCGGATGGTTTCATGATCACGGTGTTGCCTGTTACGACTGCGGCCGACGCCATTCCGCAAAGAATGGCCATGGGAAAATTCCAAGGCGCAATCACGAACGCAACGCCGCGCGGCCAGTAATGGTGATAACTTTCTTCACCGGGAACCTGCTGCGTAAGCTTGGGACGTCCCAAGCGTCGCATCTGTTGCGCGTAGAACCGGCAAAAATCGATTGCCTCGCGGATGTCTGCGTCTGCTTCCTTCCACGGTTTGCCTACTTCGAAGACTTCGACTGCTGAGAGTTCAAAGCGCCGGCGCTCCAGGATGTCCGCAGCGCGCTGCAGCAACCGCGCCCGCTCTTCAACCGGTGTCCGGCTCCACTTGCCAAATGCGTCGCGCGCAGCTTTGACGGCCCGCTCGGCTTCGGCAATCCCGGCTTCCGACCCATAACCGACGATCTCGTCCGGAGCGCTCGGATTCACTGAGGGCGTCAGCTGATCGGTCCAGACCTTTTCACCTCCGATGTAGAGCGGATACTTTTCGCCGAAGCGCTTGCGCACTTCCAGCAGTGCGCTGCGCATCTTGTCCTGGCTGTCTTTGTAAACGAAATTCACAAGCGGTGAGTTTCGGTAAACATCGCCCGGATCGGTGTCAAGCGAAGCGCTGTTTTTGCGATGCTGATCTTGCAGGGGGATCGGACTTTGTAATTTCATCGGGCTCGCTCCATTTGATCTTATTAACTCTCTTGGATCGCGCAGCAATTCTTTTGCCGAGACGTTCTCGGCAAACTTTGCGCGCAGAAACCCTTCATTGGACGTGTTCTCGAGGAGGCGTCGGACCAGATAGGACATGCCGGGAAGCAATTCGCCTACGGGACAATATTCCCGGACACGATAACCCATTTCCACGAGTGCCCGCTTGATCGGGCCGGCCATGCCGTAGAGCAGTTGAAACTCGAAGCGGCTGGGATCCATCCCGAGCTCATCCGCCAGCGCCTGTTCGTGAGCGATGCTGCGGACGTTGTGCGAACCGAAGGCAGCGGTGACGATGGATTCATTCTCCAAAAGCAACCTCGTGAGGGTCTCGAAGTTCGCGTCGCTCTGCGGCTTCTGAAAATAAACCGGACAATCCCAGCTGTTCTGGAGCGATTTCGTCGTTTCGTAATCCCAGTACGCGCCTTTGACCAGCCGGACTGCGAACCGCGTGCCGCGGGCGCGGCCCCACTCGATCAAGTCGCGCAAATCGGCTTCTGAATCTCGCAGATACGCTTGAATAACGATCCCGGCATATGGCCAATCTTTAAACTCGTCCTCGGTCAAAATAGTTTTGAACAGCTCAAGAGTGGTATTTTTGTGCGCGTAACTTTCCATGTCGAAATTGATAAAAGCGCCGAGCTCGCGCGCGCGACGCAGGAGCGGTCGCAGCTTGGGCGCGAGATGGGCAATTGCATCCGCTGGATCCGCCGGATTTATTTGCGAATAGAGCGCAGAAATTTTGACCGACAGATTTACAACTGGAAAGAGCTCCGAATTTTTGCCCAGCGGGTCCGTCCAGCTTTTTGTTTCCCGCGCGAGTTTCTCCAGTAAATCCAGATAACGCGCCGCATATTCATCCGCGTCCGCTTCGCTGATGACGGCTTCTCCCAACAGGTCGACAGTAAAGCCAATTTTTTGCGCACGGCGCTTGCGCAACGTTGGCATAACGTCGTCCGGATTTTTTCCGGCGATAAACTGGCGTGCCATTCCGGAAACGTTCCACCGCAGGATCGGCCCGGTTACCCAGGGAAGGATGCGCGCCAGGCGAACGCCGGCGTTAACAAGCGGCCCGAAGCCGTCATCGGAGAAATACTCGTTGAGATGCTCGATAATTTCGCGTGAGCGGCGCAGCGAGGGCAGAACATCGACAAAGCGAAACAGCTGCACTTTGAACCGCTCGTCACGCATAGAGAGGGTCATCAATCGTTGATAAAATCCCGCCTTGCTGAAAAGTGGCTCTGGATGTTTATCGACCAGTTCGAAGATGCGCCTCCCGCGCCGCTCAATTTCGCTTTGGAGCGTCTTCATTTACGAAATTAGTCTGCGCCTGTGCGTTACGCAAAACGGCACCAGCCGTGCTTCAGGTCACGAAATATTTTGGTAGGCGACACGATCATTTAGCCGCCGGTCTTCGAAATAAAAATGAAACTGCTGCACGCATTTCGAAGAGCAAATCGAATGGGATTTGCCTGGCAGAGTTCGGAGGCCCAGGGCTCTGAGCTGTCAGGCAATCTCTTTGTGCCGATTGATCGGGCGCACAAACTCGCTAAACAAACAGAGCAGATGAGCGACACGCCAGTGGTGTTCTCCCGATTAAATGATTGAACAGATCACGATGACGGCGCATCTGTTACAAGCGAGATGAAGATACTGGAACGACCTTTGCTGTTTGCGGCAATTTTGCTTGCCGGATGCGGAACTACCCGCAACGTGGCAGAGACTTCTTATCATGTGACGCGGGGCGCCGCGGTGGGCTCTTATAAAGTAGCTCGAGCTGTTGCGGTGGGTTCATATCGTGTCGCGAGCGCGCCGGTGCGCTACGCCACGGGAAATAGAGCCGGCGAACCAGTAATGGTTGGAACGACGGAGGCAACGCCATCGGATGTTACCGAGCCCGGCCAGCCTGTTTCATCGCCGCAGCGCCGCCCGAAACTTCAGACTGAGAGCAGTCAAAGCTCATCCAGAACAACTCCGCATGTCGCTCGCAATGAAACAGGCCAGGGAAATCCAAAACCATCATCACCGGCGCGAGGTTCAACCGCTCAGTCGGAATTTCCAACTGCGAAAGCAGTGCCTGATAAGCCCGGATACGTGTTCAGTCCCTTTACGCGCGAAAGGTATGTCGATGTGAGTGGTTACGCGTCCGGGACCAAAGTAAAAGATCCGTGGACCGACAAGATTTTTATCGTTCCGTAGGCTTGGCCGCTCCTATGGCCTGGGCAACGTGGTCCACGTTTGAATAGGAACATCAATACCACGCTTCGCACAGCGAAGCGGCTACAGGCCGCTAATTGCTGTAAAGTTAGGCGAGTGTTAACTACTAACATGAGACTGCCATCGAGACTCGCGCTCTGCTCGATGGTCTGCTGGTCGATCCTCGCGTTAGCACCGCACGGCCTCGGCCAGAGGTATCAAGGAAAACAGCTTGTTAAGGCGGAGCTCCTGGCCGACACAAGCACGATTGTCCCCGGAAAGCCGTTTACTGTCGGCTTACTGCTGCGAATGGCTCCGGGCTGGCATACCTATTGGAAATTCTCCGGTGACGCTGGTCTTCCCACAGAATTGAAATGGAAGCTGCCGCCGGGCTGGAAAATCGGTGACATTCAATGGCCGATTCCACTGAAAACCATCGATCCGGGCGACATTCAAACCTACGGCTACGTGGATGAAGTCCTGCTTATGCAGGAAGTCACGCCGCCGCCGAAAATTGAGAATTCGCCAATCGAACTAGGTGCCGACGCGAGTTGGCTGGTGTGCGAGAAAATCTGCATCCCTGGCAGCGCAACGTTGCAGTTGGAGTTGCCGATATCGGCAACCAGCCAGCCGGCGAACACGGAGCTCTTCGCGCGTTACCGGCGTTTGTTGCCGCAAAACTGGCCGGGAGCGAATGTGGCGGCTGCCGAATGGCGTCGAGCTGGATCCGATCTTCGCCTAAAAGTCACGAGCGAAGCCCTGGCAGATTATCCGGCACTCGAATTTTTTCCGTTGCCGGACCAAGCCACTGTTGTCGGCCATCCAACAATCGAATCACGGAACAAAAATGAAATTGTCTTCCGTATTCCGATTGAGTCGTCAGGCAAAAATTTATCGTCCATCGCAGGCCTGATCGTTTTTTCCGAGCAGCCAAACGGCGAGGACCGCGCGGCGTGGCAGATTGCAGTGCCGTCGACTGTTTCGGCGGCTCGTCCGGCGCCTGCACGTGGCATATTCACTTTCCTGCTCTTCGGTTTTCTTGGCGGCATCATTTTGAATTTGATGCCGTGCGTGTTGCCGGTGATCTCGCTGAAGATTTTTGGATTCATTCAACAAGCTGGTCAAAGCCGGCAGAAGATTTTGCGGAGCGGAGTCGCGTTCACGCTTGGCATTTTCGCGTGGTTCATCGTACTTGCGCTGCTCCTGATTGCGCTGAAAGCCGCGGGACGCGATGTCACCTGGGGCGGATTTCAATTCACCAATCCTTATTTCGTTCTCGGGCTCAGCGTAATTGTCCTCGTGTTCGCCCTGAATCTGTTTGGCGTGTTCGAAATTTCGCTGCCGCAAAGCATGACGCGCGGTTTGCTTTCGACCACTGCGCGCAAAGACGATCTCGGCTCATTTTTCCAAGGGGTGTTCGCGACTGTGCTGGCGACACCGTGCACTGCGCCGTTTCTCGGCACCGCCTTGGGATTCGCGTTTTCACAGTCAGCCGCAATTATCTTGGCCATGTTTATCGCCATTGCCGCCGGCATGAGCGCGCCTTATTTGCTTCTAAGTGCTCAACCTGCCTGGCTGCGGTTTCTGCCAAAGCCCGGTCCGTGGATGCTGCATGTGAAACAATTCATGGGCTTTCTGCTGCTGGCCACGCTGCTCTTTCTTCTTTATGTGCTCGGTGCCCAGCGAGGTCTGGAAGGAGCGATCTGGGCGAGCTGCTTCCTCTTGGTAATCAGTGTCGCGTGCTGGATGAAAGGCGCGTTCGTTGTGCCAACAGCATCGGCAGCGAAGCGAAATGTCGTGATCTTCCTCATGCTCGTGCTCGTGTTCGCGAGTGGCATTTATTTCATCGGCGATAAATTTCACTCCGCGAATATTGCTTCCGCGGATTCACGACTCCGAGGCGACTGGCAGGCGTTCACACCCGAGCGTTTGCAAGCGGAACTGGAGCAAGGCCGCACTGTTTTTGTCGATTTCACGGCTGCATGGTGTCTCACTTGCAAATTCAATGAAGCCAGTGTGCTTGAGAGCGCCGAGGTACGAGAGGCGTTCCAACGTCATGCCATCGTGAAACTGAAAGCTGATTGGACCAATGGCGATCCGGTGATCACGAAATTATTGCAGCAATTTGGCCGACCCGGTGTGCCGCTATACGTGCTCTACCCCGGGAAAAACGAAGAACCAATCGTTTTTCCGGAACTGCTCACCAAAGGCATGGTCTTGGACAAACTCGAAACCATCTCGCGCACAGTCGCGTCACAATAATTAGGGGAATGCCTCGGATTTTTGTGAGTAGCGTGGTGAACGCGCCGCCGGAAAAACTCTGGGCGACAATCCGACGGTTTGACGCAGTTGCCGAGTGGCTTCCGTTTGTGAGATCAAGCCCAATCGAAGATGGCGGAGATCCAACGCGCGTGGGATGCGTCCGCGTTTTGACTCAGACGGATGAAGAGGTGTTTCGCGAGGTCCTCGTTGCGCTCTCAGATGCCGAGCGTTTCTATTCGTATACTTTCGTGAGCTCGCCAGTTCCCGTTCATAACCATTGCACCACGCTGAGAGTGTTGCCGATTACTGATGGCGACCGATCCTATGTTGAATGGTCTTCGAGATTTGAAATCGACCCTCAATACGAGGCGCAGCTCGTCGATTTGATGAATCGGAATTTTCTCGCCGGGCTTCGTGCCCTGGCCGAAAAGTTCCAGTGAGCACGAGCTGCGTCTGGTTGAAATTTCTTCGGCGCGTTGCGAATGTGTTACTCGCCAGAAAATTGAACCATCTCAGAAAGTATGTTTCTAACCAATCTATGAACACGAAAATATTGTTATCCGTTGTCACATCATTAATTGCTTCTGCAGTCTATGCTTTCGATCCGCCTCCGGTGGGCAGCGCGGCGCCGGATTTTTCGCTGCCCGACGCAAAAGGCGGCACGCACTCGCTTTCCCAATACAAGGGCAAATATGTCGTGCTCGAATGGTTTAACCCGGAATGTCCGTTCGTGAAGAAGCACTACGGCAGCGGCAACATGCAAAAATTGCAGGATCAATATACGAGCAAAGGAGTTGTCTGGCTGACCATTGATTCCAACGCGCCCGGCACGGAAGGCAATATCACGCCGGAACAGGCGCAGAAGATCGCTGAATCTTGGAAGACGCATCAGACCGCGTTGCTTCTCGATCCGGAAGGCAAAGCGGGGCGCGCGTACGGCGCCAAGAATACGCCCGACATGGTCATCATTAATCCGGACGGAAAAATTGCCTATGAAGGCGCCATCGACAGCAAAGCAAGTCCAAATCCAGCCGACATTCCAAGCTCAACCAACTACGTCAAGGTCGCCTTGGATGAGTCGCTATCCGGCAAGCCGATCAGCACGCCACAAACAAAGCCGTACGGTTGTTCGGTTAAATATAAATGAGGCTGTAGCGGTCGCTGACCTCAGCGACTTTCGAAACATTTCAAAGCGGCGGTCGAATCCGACCGCCGCTTTTGTTTGCTCGTGAGGTGATCAAAAGCGATGCGAGGACGCATCGCACTCCAGCGCACTGCGTGCAAAATGTACGCCAGACGTCGTGTCGCTTACTGAGCGGCGCGCTGATTCCACCGCCTCGAGGATTTTTACAAACTACATGGTCTTCGCTGGCGACCACAACTGGTTTCATCTTTAACAATCTCCAGCAGTTTCCCGGAGACGTTTCAAACTGATGCTACAAACCTGAGTCTCGGCTCGAGTAACGCCGCAATAGCACGCGCAACAGGGGCATGGGCGTTAGTCGAGCCAGAAGCATTGCAACCTTCATTGCAAATCCAGAAATGACGATCGGTCTATCTGCCTCAAGCCCCTTTATCGCGTCTCGCACGACTTGTTCGACTGGAACAACAACGAATTTCGGCCCAATCTCCGGCCGAGCGTTCGGGCGCTTGGCGACTTGTTGAAATTCCGTTCGAACAGGACCGGGACACAAAGCGCATACGGTTACGCCTGTTCCATGGAGTTCGGCTCGAAGCGCTTCAGAGAAACTTGTAACATAAGCCTTGGTTGCCGCGTAAACGCTAGAACCAGGCACCGGAAGAAACCCAGCCGACGAACTGACGTTTAGAATGCCGCCGCGACGTTTCGCGATCATTTGTGGAAGGAGGTGGCGGGTGAGTGAAGTTAGCGCCAGCGCGTTGATCAGCAGCAATTGCTCGTTGCGGACGGGATCGCTCGTCGCAAAGGCACCGCTATCGCCGAGTCCGGCGTTATTGACTAACAGATCCACATCCACCTTGTCATGCGCGAGCGACTCGATCAGCAATCCAATTTGCGCTTTGTCGGCAAGGTCTACGACGCGAACGTGGACATCCAGATTTGGATTCCGGTTTAGTAACTCCTCTCGTAACTGACCTAAACGTTCGCTCCGTCTTGCCACGAGAATAATTGATCGCGCGCGGTCGGCGAGTTGCCGCGCAAATTCGCAGCCAATGCCGGCGGAAGCTCCGGTGATGAGAGCGTTACAGCCGTCGAGTTTCACGTCAGATTGTGGCCGAGGCCGTTGACTCTCGGCTTACTGAGCCGGCTAGGTTTGTGCCTGCCGCGGTCAGCGCGCGGCGCTACAACATCGCTGTAAGCTCGCAAACGCAAGCTTGTCACCTCGCGTTTTGTCAATGGCCGCCAATGCCCGCGCCGCAAATCGGCAAGCCGAAGATTTCCGAACCGAACTCGGACAAGATGTTTAACGCGGTACCCAGCAGCTTCGAACATGCGGCGAATCTGCCGATTGATTCCCTGTCGTAGCACAACGCGCAAATGCGTGGGTGAGACAGAGTGGAGTCGCGCGATTTTGGCGCGCTGGCCGTCGAGAAAAATTCCGCGCAGCAATTTCGGTGCGAGCGCAGGGTCCCACGGCCGATCCAGTGTCACCTCATATTCTTTGTCGATCTTGTAACGTGGGTGGGTAAGCCGCTGCGCCAGGTCGCCATCATTTGTCAGAAGCAGCAGACCTTCAGTTTGCGCGTCCAGACGTCCGATGTTGAAGAGGCGAGAAAATTTTTGTGGAAGCAGATTAAAGACAGTGTTGCGCGTGTGCGGATCTTTTCGGGTTGAAACAAATCCCGCGGGCTTGTGCAACATGATGGTAAGGGTGGGAGCGGCGCGAACAAGTTTGCCGTCGACTTTCACGTGGTCGTGTGCGCCCGGCTGTGCGCTGAAGTTGGTGCAGATTTTACCGTTGATGGTGACGCGACCCGCCGCGATCAATTCATCACAATGTCGCCGCGATGCGACGCCGGCACCGGCGAGGAAGCGGTTCAAGCGCATCAGGATCGTTGAAGGGTTAAAGGGTTAAACCGGACCCGCTTCAACACTGCAACCGTTTAACGCTTTAACGCGCCTAAACGTCCGGCTTCGTTTTGGGCAGGCCAATGACTTTACTATCTTTTTTCCATTGGCCGCGCTTCTTCAGAAGCTCGACGCGCTCGAAGCGTTTTAGCACATTCCGCCTGGCGGCGATGGTGCTCGCCCCTTTTAAACTGCGATGCTGCGACATAAATACAGTTGAACAGTTAAACCGTTGAAGCGGCAAAGCTAGCGCCCGCGCCAGATTTTTCAAACGCTCGGCAGCAGTAAAACGTCACGTCGGTAAGAAAGAGAAAAGCTCTCGATTAGTCTTGTATTTTTCAGAGCTGATTACCAAGCACTACATATGTGCTCGATGTGGTGACTTGGTGATAAATGTGAAAGCGGCTGGTCAGTAGCCGTTTCCAGTAATCCACCCGGCTTTGCTCCACAATGAGATAAACCGCATCGGGTTCAGCCCATTTCTCCAACACCGCCTCTTCATTCACGAAAATATCGATCGGTGCTCTGCCGATCGGGGCCGCTTTCTGGCGGTTTTGATTAACAAGAAGGAATTTCCGGTTCAGATAAAAAATAAGGCTGCTGCTGTCGTCGAGCGGCCCTTCAAAAATCGCATCGCCGCCTGCATCGAGGCGCGGATTTAGATATCGCGCTACATTGGCGAGTGAGAAGTAAGGCGCGGTTCTCGCGACCCCTTCGATCATGCTAAGCCCCCCTGGAACCATAGCTGCAGCCAACGTAACGGCAGCGAGTTTCTCGCGCCGTTTGAAAATAAAATAGAGCGCCACGAGTGAGAGAAGCACCAGAGAAAAACCGGTAGTCGCGAGCACCGGCCGAAGTACGAGCCACGCTGACATAGGCATCTCGTGTAATGCTCGCCATGCCGTCCAGCGCGCGTCCATTGTCCCCCAGTTTCCGTTCAAAGCGCGCGCAGCGCCGGCAAGAAAGAATGCCGCTGTGACACTTAGGATTCCGGTCAGCCCCACTCCGATTGCACCTGCCGCGCGCAACTTCTGCGGCATCCGGTCCCATACAGCCGCTGCCCAGAGCGCAACCGGGCTCCACATAGTCATCGAATAATAATCCTGCCGTTGACCCAGAAAAAGCAGAGGCACAAACACAACGGCCATCCAGCAGAGCGGCAATGCATCGGCGAAATTAATTTCATGCGGCCGCATCACCCGGCGCCAGGCAAAAAGCACACCTGGGAGCAGTGCAACGGACCACGGAAACCACCAGGCCAAATGCATGAGGAGAAATTGGTACGCAGGCATGCCCTTGTAATCATGTGTCTCATCGGTGAGCCCGCGCAGATGACCCCACCATTCGGTACTGATCTGATACCGAAAATAACCCGGGAAATGCCATTCCGCCCAAATATGCCAGGGAGCAACAATCAAAAGAAAGATTGCCACATATTCCCACCGCAAAAGCGCGCGATACCGAAGCCGTGCTTCGCGATAGAAAATTGACAACAATACAAGAATCGCCGCCGGATAAAGGACGCCGAGCAAACCTTTGCTCAAGCATGCGAAGGCCGAGCAAATCCAAAAGCCGGTGAACCAGGCGCGCCGATGCCGCCGGCGCTGGTAACCGCACATAGCACAGAAAATCGCGCCCGCGATGAACGCGCTGACCAGCGGTTCGGGCATGACAATGCGCGCGAGCAGAAAGGTGCCGCAGAAGCTAAGATAAATCAGGCCGGCAATGAAGCCGCGCCAGTAATCGGTGAGCTTTTCCCCAATCAGAAAAATCAGGGCAACCGTGGCGACCACCGCAACCGCGACCGGGAGGCGGGCAGCTGCGGGGTTTATGCCAAAGAGCTCGAAGGAAGCAATAATTAGCCAGTAGAGCAGCGGGGGCTTTTGCAGACGCGGGATGCCGTCGTTCGTTGGCAGGAGCCATTGATGGGATTCGACCATCTCGCGCGCGGCTCCCGCATATTGCCCTTCTGTCTGGCTGTACAGATCGCCGCTGCCTATCGTCGCTACGTGCAACAACGCCGCTAACGCTATTAGAATCGCGAACAATGCGTGACGCATCGGCGGCGGAGGGAGCGCCGGCGGCTCGAGCAGAGTTTCTTCGAGGCTTAAGCTTCGGGTGGCTGCAGTCATTGAATGGATTCTTCGCCGGAAACAATTCCGATTTGACATTCGCCTTTGGGATACTGCACGGAATCGCCCTTGCGGTATTCTTGCCAGTGATCGGGCAAACGCAGCAGTTTCCCCGTTGGCATCTCGATCAGCGCGAGCATCTGACGGCATTGCGCAATCAACATGTTGTCCTTCGGTCGTGTGATCCGAAATCCGCACCAGAACCGCGCGCGTTCCACCTGATCGAGCCAGCCCTCAATCACCAGCCGATCCCCGAGTTTGGCCGCGCGACGATAATCAATCTCCGTGCGCACCACCACGGGATATGTTTGTTTTTCGGCCATTTCTGCGAGGCGGAGGCCGAGTTCCTCGGCCAGATGTGTGCGCGCGATCTCGATGAAGCGCAGATACGCGATGTTAGAAACCACGCCTCCGCAGTCGGTATCGAAAAACATCACCTGCACGTCCGTGCGGATTCGAGGGGCAGTCATAGCACGTTTTTAAGTTATCAAATTTGAAGTTTCTCGCCCAGAATCGAAAGCACTGCATCGGCCGCTTCCTGGGCGCTGACCGCCTTCATGCAGCGGAAATCAATTGGGCATTCGCGGAGAAAACAGGGGCTACATTCGACATGATGTCGAAGGACAATGTGGCCGTTGCCGAGCGGCCCGGTCAGGCGCGGCTCAGTGGAACCAAAAATAGCGACTACGGGCACGCCGAGCAGAGCGGCCAGATGCATCGTGCCGGTATCGTTCGTGAGCAGTAAGCGGCATTCCCGCAGTTCGTTGATAAGTTGATCGAGTGTGGTACGGCCAATCCGATTCACGCAATGATCGCCGATTGCAGCCGCGATCTGATCGCCTATTGCGGCGTCATTCTTCATTCCGAACAAGATCCATTGCGCCGATGATTGCGCGCTAATCTTTGTGGCTGCTTCCGCGAAGCACTCAGGCAACCATCGTTTAGCCGGGCCGTACTCTGCGCCGGGAGAGAGCCCGATTTTCAGCGGTTGATGGGCGACCGCAGTTTGGATATCGGATGTTGAATCTAGGATCGTGGACGTTTCTGCTCCGCATTCGCGCGCGATACGCAGAAACCGAAGCGAATGATGTTCCGGCGGAGCTGGTTTTCGCGTCTCGGACACGGTTTGGTTCAGCAGCCATCTCCTCCAGTGCCCGTGATAACCGATCCTGCGCGGAATTCGGCTCAGCCAGGATTCGAGCGCAACACGCAACGAATTTGGAAAGAGAATAGCAACGTCGAATGCCAGTTGCCGCTTAAGCAACGAGACAGCCGGAAGCAGGGAACCGTTTGGCAAAGAAATGATCGCGTCCACTTCAGGAACGAGCTTCCACATCGGCGCAATCTTGTCCGGCGCGGCGATCGTGACTTGAGCGTCGGGACGCCCATTCTTGATCGCGCGGACCGTGGGCACGCTCATCACGGCGTCACCCAACCAGTTGCTCGAACGAATGAGAATTCGAAACGGTTTTAGGGCATGAGCTGAGGTTCCCGGCGGCAGATAGACGCCGCGTTTATATCGCGCAAGAAGGAAATTCGGCTGGGGCGTTTTCCAACGATTGTGCACCCAAAACCAATCTTCCGGTGCCACGCGAATCTGTTGTTCGATGACTTCATTGATCATCGAAGTCAGGGCTGCAACGGAAGCGCCGCGCTGGTCAAAGCGCTCGGTGAATACCATGCGCCAGCGCGCTGGACCCGTGGTGTAAACCGCAGCGGCGATTAGCGCCGCTCGGGTGCGCTTCGCAAGCAAACCAGGCAGAGGCGAAGTGGACGCCAGTCTTCCAAAAAACGGCGTCCAAAGCCCATGGTCACCGGCATGTTGGTCGGACAATACACCCACACCGCCTCCCGAGCGCAGCAATTCGATCACCGGCTCAAATCCAGCCTGGCGATCGAATAATTCCAACCCCGTTTGGCTGCGTGTCCGCCGCACATGCTCGTCAATGAAACGATTGCCAAGTTTCTGATAAACGCTCGCGTTTCGCACGAAGCCGACAAACCTAGGCATCAATTGCGCGAATAACTCCCACGTTCCCAGATGACTCAAGACGAGCACGACCGGAACGCCTGCGCGAAATCGGCTGGCCATGGATTCGATGTTTTCGATTTTGACCCGTTGGAGGATTTTGTCCGGCGACATTCGCATCAGTTTTGCGCTGCAAAGCAGATTAGCGCCAAGGCGCTGAAAATGCCGGCGCACAAGGCGGCGCAATTCGCGCGGCGACTTTTCATCGGCAAACGCAATAGCAACATTGCGCTGTGCCAGGCGCCGATATTTCCCGGAAAGGACCCAGGCACAAAAGCCAAGGAACTGGCCAAGAGCAAACAGAAACCGCAATGGCAGCGCGGAGGCAATGGCCGACCCCGCGCGATAAAGAAGGTAAACGACAAAGTCGAGCATTGCGGAACTGGCAATATCGCAGGGGTGGCGCGGCAGGGTAGATTTGCCTGCGGGTTGCTTCAACCAATATAATGTGAGCGGTGTTGCCAGCCTTCTCCCATTCTTGTGATTCCGATTTCGCGCGCACTCTCTCGCGGAAGTTCGAGCATGGCCAATTTCTCATCGTCGGAGCCAACCCTCAGAAACTGGAATCCCAATTTGCTGAAGCGGAAAGAGAAGCTGACGTGT
>Ga0209689_1002438_pt1 | contig 13810 bp, 11 predicted proteins | sample GraSoiAngelo_149_FD_187119 | JGI IMG/M metagenome (GOLD analysis project Ga0209689, IMG submission 187119) | Grasslands soil microbial communities from the Angelo Coastal Reserve, California, USA - 14_1009_09_30cm (SPAdes) (version 2) | ecosystem: Environmental > Terrestrial > Soil > Grasslands ...
CGGTCTTCCGTTCGTATATGCGCTCTGGCTCATTCGCCCCGAACTCGCGGACGCTAAATCAATCGCCCAACGCCTGCGCGAATTGCGAAACGAAAATCTTGCCAACATCGACGATGTGATTGCAGACACTGTAGCCGGGGTCGGTGACGCCGGGCAACGGAAGGAACTCAATCGCGAATTCCTCGTCCGTTACTATCGCAAATATCTTCGATTCGGCTTTGGTGAAGAAGAGAAAGAAGGTCTGAAAACGTTCGCGAAGCTATGCGCCAAGCATGGTTTGCTTGAAAAATGCGATCTCGGGTTTGATCCGGTGGTAACCCACGAAACAAACATCCAAGGCGCACCGCCGGGCTGCGTCACACTGCAGCTCCTTTGAAACCAATGCGATTTGGCGCTGGATAGGCTTGATAATGGAATTACCGCGGCGGCACCGGCGCGATCTTCTTCCAATATTGAAGAATGCGACCGCTGCCGGGAGGCGACTTGAACTCCGTTGGGCGCGGTCCACCGGGCGGGCCGAAGCACGCGCGCTGGTGAGTCGGATCGGGAATCTCGTATATCCCGCGGCTTACCTGACCGGCAGTCGGTCCACCTTCTGCGATTGAGTCCACTTGTTTAGGTCGAGTGTCCGAATTAATCGTGAAGTGCCCGGCTGAAGACGTTCCCGCACGAGTGGCCTTCGGCAATCGGAACGTGTTGCGATCGGTAACGAGAATCGTATTTCGCGCCTCGCTTGCGGGCACAGGTTTTCCGTTGTCCACGGCGCGAGTCAACTGCCAGGTTCCCGACAGCAGTTGGTAATCTCTTTGCGCGGCGGCAGATTCCGCGGTCGCACCGCCCGGAGGATTGTTTGCGCAGCTCGCGCTTATTGCGGCCACGACGCCAATGGCGAAGATCGATGTTGCTTTGCTCATGCTTATTTATCGGAAATGGCTGCTTGCGAAGTCAAGTAAAACATATGGCGAGAAAATACTTCCCAGTATCGATTTTAGAGTCTTTGTCTTGCCGCATACCAGTGCCGGCTAGCTGCCTATCAGCGTTGCCAGCCATGGCGCTCGAATTTGAACTAAGTAGTTGCCAACCCTAATCTGGCGATCCGCTTTTATTGAGCAGCTTGTCAGAAAATCTGGCACGAATAAACTGAGCGGTGCAAAGCCGCATGGAAAGCAATTCAATCAGTGCAAACCCGGCTGCAACTTTTACGCGGCAGAGCCGATGGATTTTAGCATCGCGTGAGGAGCTAAATGGCGGCGCGATTGCGTGGAGCGAAATTTGCGCGTCGGAATGCATCGCGCGATTGCTCTTGCGAAAGGGGTTTCACTCCGCGGAGGAAGTTGAAAATTTCCTGCGGCCGCGGCTTAACTCACTGAGCGATCCATTTTTGCTGCCACAGATGGAAACGGCGGTTTCTCGCGTTCTGGGCGCGCTCGATCGGCACGAACGGATCGTGCTCTTTGGTGATTATGATGTGGATGGCGTGACATCACTGGCGTTACTCGATCAAATGTTGCGCGCTTACGGCGGCGCGCCGGAGCTGTTTTTGCCGTTGCGTATGGAGGAGGGCTATGGATTGAGCCGGGAAAGCGTCGAGCGTTGTCTCGAACAACATCGCCCACAGTTGCTCATAGCAGTTGATTGCGGCACGGCGTCAGTGACTGAGATTGCCGAGCTCAAGAGACGTGGCATCGACGTGATCGTGCTGGATCACCATGAACCGCAATCCGAATTGCCGGATTGCGTTGCGATAGTAAATCCGAAGATCAGAGACTGCGGCATGGAGTATCTGTGCTCCGTCGGGATCGTCTTTAAACTTTGTCACGCGCTGTTGAAGACGCGGCCACTGCCCGGCTTCGATTTGAAAGCGAAGCTCGACCTTGTGGCGCTCGGCACAGTGGCGGACATCGTGCCGCTGCGGGACGAGAACCGCGTTCTGGTACAGCGTGGCGCGATCGAGATCGCGCGGACGTCGCGCATTGGACTAAGGAAATTAATGCAAGTCGCCGGAGTGTGCCCACCGATTTTGCCTGAGGACATTGGGTACCGGGTGGGCCCGCGGTTGAACGCTGCGGGGCGTTTGAGCACGGCCGAAAAATCCTTGCGGCTATTGCTCACACAGGACGAAGGCGAAGCGGCGGTGCTCGCGGCGGAGTTGGATCAACAAAACCGCGAACGCCAGGGAGTCGAGACACAAATTTTTGCCGCGGCGAAGGAGAAGGTCGACAGTGAGTTCGATCCCGCGCGTGATGCGGCTATCGTGGTCGGCGCGCGAGGCTGGCACGCGGGTGTGCTTGGCATCGTAGCATCGCGGGTCGCTCGCAAATATCATCGGCCCACGATTGTGATCGGTTTCGATGACAACGGCATGGGAAAGGGAAGCGGACGAAGCATCGAAGGGTTAAATCTCGTTGACGCGTTGAAGCGTTGCAGCGGATTGCTTGAAAAATTCGGCGGACATGAAATGGCTGCGGGACTGGCGTTGCGCGAGGAAAATTTCGATCGTTTTGCCGAAGCGTTTCGCAGCACCGCGCGCGAACTTCTTACCGAAGACGCCTTGCAACCCTGCCTTCGACTGGACGACGAACTGGCGTTTACGGACATCGACATCGATTTCTTGCGTTGGCATGAAATGTTGCAGCCGTTTGGAAACGGCAATCCCCAGCCGTTGTTTCTTGCGCGTGAAGTCGAGCCAGTCGCATCGCCGCGTGTGCTGAACAAAAAGCATCTCATCTTTCGTTTGCGACAGGGCGATCGCCACCGGCGCGCGGTGTATTTCAATGGCGCGGCGATTCAATTGCCGGCAGCGCCGTGGGACGTCGCATTCCGGATTCGCGCGGATGAATACGAGGGTGAAACGCTGGTTGCCATGCACGTTGAAGCGGTGCGGGCAGCTGAGCGCTGCGCTTGTGATTAGTGAACAGTGATCAGTGAACAGAATGAGGTGCGCTAACCCATCACCGATCACCGATCACCGATCACCGGCCTTGGCGCTTGAGGAACTAGATTGGATCCCGCGTCCGAAAATTCTGGCTTTGCGGCGTCTTGGGATTGAGACGGCGGAGGATTTGCTAACGCATTTTCCCAGGCGCCACGAAGATCGCACTGAGTTCCCGCATTTTCCGCGCGAGGAAAGCGACATTCCGGTTTGTCTTTGCGGGGAGGTGATCAAGACCTCGCTGCGACGTTTTGGCGGATGGAAAAAAATCTTTGAGGCTACGCTGCAAGAATCGCAGGCCAATGCTCTAAGTGAGCCAATCGTGTGTCGGTGGTTCAACCTGCATTACGTACAAAAAATGATCATGACAGGGCAACGCATCGTCGTTTTCGGTAAGCCGCGCGTGCGAGGAAAGCGAATTTGCATGGATCATCCCGAATTCGAGATCATCGAGAACGATGACGAAATCTCGATCCATTTTCGCAGAATCACGCCGATCTATCCTGCCACAGAGGGTCTTTCGCAGCGTGTGTTGCGCAGCATTGTTTATCGGCTTTTAAGTGAAGTTACCGATCATTCTTTCGAAACACTATTGCCTCGCGCGCTAATGAATGGTGCGATGACGCGGGCGGGGTCGATTCGCGCCATTCATTTCCCGGAAAGTTGGGAGCAGCGCGATTCCGCTCGCGAGCATTTGGTCCTCTCGGAATTTTTTGCAATGCAAATGCTGATTGCATCGCGGCGCACGGATGCATCGATTCGCATCGGCCATGCGCACTGCGGGTCCCGCGCATTGTTGGACGCATTTCTAAAGTCGCTTCCATTCGAGCTGACTCGTGCTCAGCAGAATGTCATCGAGGAAATTCGGCGCGACTTGGCGGCTGCCCATCCGATGAATCGTTTGCTACAGGGCGACGTTGGCTCAGGCAAAACCGTGGTCGCAATAGCGGCCATGCTTCTGGTGATTGAAGCTGGATATCAGGTGGCGTTCATGGCGCCGACACAAATTCTGGCCGAGCAGCATTATGATGTGTTGCGGCGCTGGCTTGAGCCGCTCGGCGTACGCATTGCTCTGCGAACCGCTGCGCGACAGGAACAGAGCGGGCCGCTAGCGTTGTTCGCGGCCGTTACCCCGCCAAATTCGCCCTGTGATCCGCAGATTATTGTCGGGACGCACGCGTTGCTTTATGAATCGGTCTCGTTTTCGAATCTTGGGCTCGCCGTGATTGATGAACAGCACAAGTTTGGAGTGGCGCAGCGTGCGCGATTGATCACCCGCGAACCAGCGTCCGATGTGCTGGTAATGACTGCCACGCCCATTCCGCGCACACTGACAATGACGATTTATGGTGACCTCGACGTTTCGACGATCGATGAGATGCCGCGGAACCGGGGCAAAATCGTGACTGCTGTGCGTGACGCATCGAAGCTGCCTAAGGTTCTTACATTCTTGCGCACTCAACTGGAAGCACGTCGCCAGCTCTACGTCATTTACCCGTTGATCGATGAAAGTGAAAAATTAGACGTGAAAGCGGCAGCAGCAGAGTACGAACTGTGGCGGGAACGCTTTCATCCGTTTCGGTGTGAATTGCTTCACGGCCGCATTGCGCCGGCTGAAAAACAGCAGATCATGGAGCGCTTTCGGTGCGGTGAGACAAACGCGTTGATCAGCACGACTGTTCTCGAGGTCGGTGTCGATGTTCCTAATGCCAACGTGATGCTGATTGAAAACGCGGAGCGTTTTGGTCTGGCGCAACTGCATCAACTTCGGGGACGGATCGGGCGCGGAGAGCATAAGTCATATTGCATTTTGCTGACTTCGGCTCAGGCGAAAGAGGCTTCGACAAAGCTCGCCGTTTTGGAAAGAACGAGTAACGGCTTTGAGGTGGCTGAAGCGGACTGGGAATTGCGTGGACCAGGCGATTTGCTGGGCACGGCGCAAAGCGGTCTGCCAGCGCTTAAGATCGGCAACTTGAAGGCTGATGCGGAATTGATGCGACGCGCGCGAGCCGCTGCTATGTCCATTTTCCAGGTAGATCCGCGTTTGGAATCACCCGAGAATCAACGTTTTCGACAGCTAATTGTCGAACAACGGGGACACACTTTCTCCAACGTGAGCTAATGAAAAATTTTGCGAAGTTTTTGCTGTTCGTCCTGTTGATCAGCGCAGGAATTTCCCTGCTCTACGATTACCGCCTCAAACACGGCGAGTTGAGGCTTTCATCCAAGCGCGCAGCGGAAAATTACACGCTGGCATCGGAACCGAGCGTGGACTCAAAGCAAATCGCATCGCTGGAGGCGTTGAACCGGGAACGGCGGGCGCTAGTCAAAAGCATCCTCCCGTCGGTCGTTGCGGTAAAAACGTCAAAAAAAATCGGGATTCGACGCGAATACGGGCTTGATCCATTCGAGTTTTTTTTTGGCAGTCGCCAGCGTCAATTTCGCAATCCCCGCGACGAAGCGCTGGTGCAGAACTCCCTTGGCTCGGGTGTCATCGTGACGAATGAAGGTCACATCATCACCAACAACCACGTGGTGGATCAGGTGGACGAGATCGAGGTGCAATTGAGCGATGGACAAACCAAGAAAGCGCGCGTGGTCGGTGCAGATGAGCAGGTCGATCTAGCTGTGCTTAAGATCGATAATCCCGGCGTCAAACCACTCAAACTTGCTGACTCGGACACTGTGCAACCGGGAGATTTTGTCCTGGCTATCGGTAATCCGTTTGGATTTGAGGAAACCGTGACGGAGGGAATCATCAGCTCGAAGGGACGGCCGAATCGCAGCGATTTCTTCGGTGAGTTGCTGCAGACTGATGCTGCAATAAATCCAGGGAACAGCGGTGGCCCGCTAATCAATCTCCGCGGTGAAGTAATCGGGGTTAACACAGCGATCGCCTCGACCACAGGCGGATCGCAGGGAGTCGGTTTTGCCATACCCTCGAACACGGTTCGCACTGCGCTTGAAAGTTTATTGAAACAGGGCCGGATCATTCGCGGTTACCTCGGCATACAGACCCGAGGCTTGCAGCCAGGTGAAAGCGGCACCGACACAGACGGAGTCACTGTCGCGGACGTACTGGCCGGATCGCCCGCAGCTCAGGCGGGCGTTCAACCGGGAGACGTCATTCGCAAGTTCGATGGACGTGAGGTGAAGAATTTTCCCACGCTGCGAACCCTCGTGGCGCAAACGCAGTTAAACAAACAAGTCGAACTTGAAATCCTGCGCGACGGAAAACCGCTCAAGGTGAAAGCGCAGATCAAAGAACAGCCGATTGATAACCAAACGCTAGGCGCTGTTCCTCGGCAAAATCAGCCGCAGTCACAAAGTCCGCAACAACCTAACGATCAAGAAACGGTTGACAGTCCATTGGCATCAATTCACGTGGACGAATTAACACCGGAGAAAGCGCGCCAGCTTGATCTTCCTCCGAACGCGAGAGGCGTACTGGTTACTGACGTCGATCCCGACAGCGGTGTGGCAGAATTGCAGAAAGGCGACGTGATTGAAGAAATCAATCAACAGCCAGTCGCATCTGTTTCCGACTACAAAAAGATCGCTCGGTCGCTCGATCCCAACCAGCCGCAGGTTCTATCGGTTTGCCGCCACCGGGCGCGTTCGTTTCTGGTTCTGCGGCCTCGGTAGAGTCGGTAGGGACGGCGCGCTGCGCACGTCCGGACATCGCAGCGCGATGTCCCTACCGTCAGCACGCAATCGCATGGCGCCGGTAAACGCCGGAGAGCATTTCCCAAAGCGCGTCCAGAACGCGGTTCACTGATGCTTTTACCGATTCAAGGTTCTGGCTGCCGACATGTTCACGCAGCATCTTTCGCTCGGCAGCAGAGTGTTCACGGTCGGCTTCGATGTGCACGCTGAAGTACTTGTAGTGCTTGGGATCGGTGAAGCCGTAGTGTTTTTTCAGCCCGTCAATTTTCGATTCACAGATTTCTGGAATCTGGCTCTCGTACGCGTAGAGAGTTGCGAGACCTTGCACGGCCGATCCGTCGCCACAAGCTGATCGGAACGTTTCGATCAGTTTTTTTGTCTCCGGTTCTTTTGCCGTGTTGCGAACGTCGCTGGCGGAAACACCGAGGCCCTCAGCAAATTGAAGCCAAAGCTCGGGATGATTTGGTGAGCCGGCTTCTTCATCGATCAAATTGTTGAGCAATTGTTTCCGTGTGACTTGATCATCGCACTTCGCGTGGACAGCCGATAGATACGTCGGGAACGCCGCGACATGATGATAATATTGCCGCGCATAATCTGTGAGCGCTTCCTTGCTCAGCTCGCCGCGCGTCCACGCGAGATAGAACGGATGTTTCAAAAGATGCTTGGCCGCGATGTCGTTGTCGATTTCCTCGAGATATGTCTTCATCAATTTCTCCGAATATGGTTTGAGCCACAGATTGCCACAGATTTTCACAGATTAAAGCTGCAGAATTCCTATCTGTGTTTCATCCGTGTTCATCTGGCTGAACGTTTCAGCCAGATTGCAAAATGTGTTTGATGCCGCGGATGGGGATGACCACCCACGTGGGGCGGTGATTTAGCTCGTACCCGATTTCGTAAACGGCTTTGTCGAGCAAGTAGGCTTCGAGCATGATTTGAAGGTCTTCGCTGTTTTTCGGAATGAAAATCGCGTTACTGGTCGTGTTCAAATAGCTTTGCAGAAAGACGCTGCTCATCTGGCGGTACCACAGATCGGCCCAACGCTCGAGGAAAGGCGCGTCTTCCTTACGCATGGCTGGCTGCCAAAGCGCGCTGTAAGCGGCATATTGAAACGAACGCATCATGGCTGCGACATCGCGCAGCGCGGAGCGTTTGAGTTTGCGTTCGCTCAGCGGCCGGGCCGGTTCGCCTTCAAAATCGAGAATGACAAAATCTTTTCCGGTATAGAGCAACTGTCCCAGATGATAGTCGCCGTGAATCCGGATTTTAGCGGCATTGGTTCGGCGATCGAGCAGCCGCTTTTCGCGCGCAAGAATTTCCTGCTGCGCGGCCAGCACTTCCCTGGCTTCATCGCGAAATCCTCGGGAGAGGTCCGGCAATTTCTTCTCCAGCAGAGTAAACGTCCGCCGCAATGATGTGCGCATGTTTTGGTAAACAGAACGCTGCGCCATGGCGTTGAATGGTTCAGGCCGGAATGCAGGATCATCCGGGCGCGATGCCAGCGCGAGATGCAATTCGCCGGTGCGTTGCCCGAACAGCTTTACTTTTTCAGGATAGACACCGCCGATCAGCTCATCGAGCAGTGCACCCGGTGGCGCGGTCTCATTTTGAAGATCGGCTTTGCGCTCCAGTACCCGCTCATAATAGCGACCCACCGCGTCCACAGTGCGCGTCCAAACGTCGCCTTCATTTGCAGCAGCACGTTGTAAAAGGCAGACGACAGTCGGTTCTGCTTTTGCCCTACGATATTCAATCGAACCGACGAATGCCGGCACGTTTGGAAAATCTGTGCGCTCCGTCAGGAACCGATTGATTTCAACATCGGGGTTAAATCCGTCTTCGATCTTGCGATACAGCTTAAGAAAGAATTTGTTATCAAAGAGCACCGACGAGTTGCTCTGCTCTCCGCCGACAACCTGTGAATTACCAGAGGTAACGGTTTGATCTGCCTCGAATCTGCTGGCGATGACGCCGACAAAGTCGCCGGCCCGCGCCTTCATCGGCTGACGGCGCATGATCGCTTCGAATAATTGCGAGCGGAACGTTGCGTCCCAGATCGCGTCGAACAGAACTGCTCCATCACGGCCTGCGAAATGCGCAATGATCGCATGTGGCGCGCTCTGAGAAAGCGAGCGTGCGATGTCGTTCGACCCGATCTTTACCGGTATGGCATACGTTTCTGTGGGAGCATCCAGATAACTGATTTCAATGAACCAGAGTTGGGCGCCATTCGGATCCGTCGAAATAGGAAGCTGCTCGATCACCTTGAGATTGCGAAAAGTGCGCGCTTTCGAACCGAACCAGCGGCAGTTAGCGATATAGGTCGGCAAGATTTCGCGCTCGAGCTGTTCTCGCTGGCCATCGTGAAGCAGGATCTCCATCTGAGCCGGCGCTTTCAGCGTCGGCACAACCCGTTTCTTCAGCGCACGGCGAGGTTCGGCCGGTGCCTGCAGCGCGAACCAGTAGTAGGCGTGCGGACCGAGCGTGATGACGTAACGCGATTTCCGGATCTGCCGAAATAGATTACGACTGAAAACTTCCATCGGCACGCAGCCGGCGAATCGCGACAGGTCTAACTCTACCGACTGTGCGAATCGCGAGAGATTCGCCACCACTACTATCGTCTCGTTCTCCCAGCGACGAAGGAATGCCAGAACTTTCGCGTTATCCGGGTAGAGAAATTCAAGAGAGCCGCGCGAGAACGCCTTGAAGTTTTTTCGCATGGCGATGACCCGGCGCGTCCACCACAGTAATGACGAAAGATTTTTCTGCTGGTTCTCGACGTTGACGGCTTCGTAGTGATATTCGGGGTCAATCGTGATGGGCAGATAAAGCTGCTGCGGATTCGCTCTCGAAAAGCCCGCGTTGCGGTCTGGGCTCCACTGCATTGGCGTGCGGCAGCCGTTACGATCGCCCAGGTAGAAATTGTCTCCCATGCCGATCTCATCGCCGTAGTACACGATGGGGGTGCCGGGCATTGAGAATAGCAGCGTGTTGAGCAGCTCGATTTTGCGGCGGCTGTTTGCGAGAAGCGGCGCGAGTCGCCGGCGAATGCCAAGATTAATCCGCGCGTGCGGATCGGTCGCGTAAACTCGATACATATAGTCGCGCTCCTCATCCGTGACCATCTCGAGGGTGAGCTCGTCGTGGTTACGCAAAAACATGGCCCACTGGCAATTCTCCGGGACCGGCGGTGTCTGCTCCATGATGTCGATAATCGGAAAGCGATCTTCCATCTGGAGCGCCATGAACATGCGCGGCATGAGTGGGAAGTGAAAACTCATGTGGGATTCGTCCCCTTTGCCGAAATAAGCCGCCGCGTCCTCCGGCCATTGGTTAGCCTCTGCAAGCAGCATGCGGTTCGGGAACTTCGCATCGACGTGCCCGCGCAACGTCCGGAGATATTCATGCGTCTCAGCCAGGTTCTCACAATTGGTGTCTTCCCGTTCGTACAGGTACGGGACAGCATCGAGACGAAGCCCGTCTACGCCCATGGACAACCAGAAGTCGCAGACCTTCTCCACGGCATCATGCACGGCCGGATTATCAAAATTCAGATCCGGTTGATGCGAATAAAACCGATGCCAATAGTACGCTTTTGCAAGAGGGTCCCACGCCCAGTTCGACGTTTCAAAATCTTTGAAGATGATTCGCGCGTCCTTGAATTTCTCCGGAGTGTCGCTCCAGACATAGAAGTCCTTGTAAGCGAGGTCATCGCTGTAGCCGGGGTCGTTGACCCCGGTAGATCCTGCGCGGCCGGAAGCACCGACTCCCGTTGCGGCTACAGCGCGTCGCGACTTTTGGAACCAGGGATTTTGATCGGACGTGTGATTGATTACCAGTTCGGTAATGACGCGCAGATTGCGCGCATGTGCAGCGTCCAGGAGCGCGCGAAAATCATCGAGCGTGCCGAAATTCGGATTGACGTCGAAATAATCGGCAATGTCGTAGCCGTCGTCGCGCAGGGGCGACGGATAGAACGGCAGCAGCCAGATCGCAGTGACCCCTAACTCCTGCAGATAATCCAGCTTTTCGATCAAGCCGCGGAAGTCACCAATCCCGTCGCCATCGCTGTCACAAAACGTTTTAACGTGCAGCTCGTAGATGACGGCGTCCTTGTACCAAAGCGGATCGACAGATCCATCATTCCCTGCCTGTGCCATGCAACTAACTTTTGACGCAAAAACGCGATGCGCAATCAACGGTTCATTTTTGCTCGCGCAAGCCGCATCGCCTCTGCCCGAATAGAAACGGCCGCGTTACCGTGGCCGTTTTCACAAAATCTACGCGTCCTCTATCCTCTGACCTTCATTACCTGGCTCGCGACGCACTGCCATTGACCGCCGCGCTTCACCCAGGTGTCGGTGAAGCGAAATGTGCGATCAAATGGCTTACCGTCTTTCCCGGTACCCTTTTCGCGTGCCGTGCCTACGACGACTGCGACGCCGGGTCCGTAACTATGCACCGCGAGTTTTTCATTCACGGCAGACTTGTACGTGTCTTTATCTTTTTTTATCTCAGAAATAATCCCAGACTTGCCCATCACTCTTCCGTCCCAATAGACGCCGGTGAAATCGCTGGCGACTAATGATTCGGCAACTGCGGTATTGTGAGCGGCGTAAGATGCTTCCCATTTGTTTTCGTTGTCCTTCAGCGTCGCTTCGACACTCGTGTTCTTCGACGGCGCAGGGGCAGGTGAGGAAGGCGCTTTCGCTGCACCCGGGCGTTTCTGGATTGCCGCGGGAGCTGCGGGCTTTTCCTTTTGCTGAGCCGGAGTTTGTTCGGGAGCTTTTGCAGCCGCCGTTGTCTCCGGTGCGGGCGTGGTTGCTTGTTCAACTGTGGTAGATGGCTTCTCCTCAGGCGCGGGAGATGCCGTTTGTTGTTCCTGTGCCATCGCCAGTGTGGCGAAGCTTAAGCCAGTGATGCCGATTAATGTTGTAATTAGTTTCATACGATTCGCGCGAGCGTAGTGAAGCTGCTGGCCATGGGTCAAGAATTTATCGTGATGAGTGAATCGGACGCATTACTTGCCCTGTTTGAATTGTCCGCTGTTTTGGAAAACCGGTGGACGAAGTCGTCTGCGCAGATTAAGAGACGCGGTTACGATCCCGCGCTCGATCTTCTTTTGATTCTATCAATTCTTCATCTTACATGGGACAATCCAAACTAATTGCTTCCACGCGCCGCAAGCCAGAGAAACGCGTGCGCCTGGCAAAATCGCGACCGCGAGCGGTCACTGTCGTGCCGCAACTGGAACCCGGAGCCCCCAGTGACTTGGACTTGATGCAAGGGATTCAGGCCGGCGATGCCGATGCGCTCTCTCAACTTTACGATCGGTACAACGGCATTTTGAAGGCGCTAATTTTGCGAGTCATCCATAATGAAGCTGAAGCCGATGATCTGTTACAAGAGATTTTCATGGAGATCTGGAACCAGGCGAAAAATTTTTCTGCACAAAAGGGCAAACCTCTCGGCTGGATGGTGACACTGGCCCGGCGACGCGCGATCGATGGCCTGCGTAAGAAGCAGGCTTATGCGCGTGCGGAGGAACGCTTGCAAAACGAAACCGAACAGCAGCCCGATGCTTGGGTGAATAATGCCACCGAAGAAGAAATCCTGCTCAGCGACACGCGCTCTCTTATCCGCAAAGTTATAAGCAGCCTGCCACCGCCACAGCAGCAGGCAATCGATCTCGCATTTTTTAAGGGCATGAGCCAGCGCGAAATCGCCGCCAAAACGAATACACCATTAGGGACGGTAAAGACCCGGCTTGAACTGGGGCTGAAAAAAATTTATGACGGCCTCAAGGAGTTTAGAGATGAACTTTAGCGAATTCCAGAACCAGGCGCGGCTCTATGTCATTGGCGCGCTGGAGCCGGAGGAATTGGAGGAGTTCGAGAACGCCCGGACGAAATTCGGCAAAAAGGGCGAAGACTTCATTACCAAATGCTACGCGTTGCACGAAGCGTTCGCGCTAAGTTTGCGCCCGGCAAAAGCCTCCGCCACAATCAAAGAAAAGCTGATGTCCATGGTCAAGGCAAAGAAGGAAGCCTAGTTGCAAGACCTGCCTTCTCTTAACTTTCCAGCTCGCGCAGAATAAATTCTTGGAGAAAGCCGTAGAAGTTTACTTGGAACAAGCTCAGGTCCCGGCGCGATCCGATGGGCGAGCGGAAGTGGTCGTTCAGTTCGTTTTCGGTGAAGTTATTTTTTGCTGCGATCACGAGACGAGCCTGGTTAAGCGCACTTAGCCAGGCATCAGCATGTTTGGAAGGAATGCGCAGGGTGCGGTTCGCCAAACTTTTTTCGTTGCCGTTTAATTGCTCCAAATCGCCCGCCACAGTCTGCGTCGCCGTCTGAAAAAGACGCCGCAACTCGGGTTCGACGTACGTCTTCCACTCGGCGCAAGTCTCCGTTTCTTTTCCGTTGGTTGGCGAACTGAAGATCCGTTGTTCGGCAGCCGGTACACCGCCCGGGTCTGCGCTTGTGGGAATTTGCCGAAGCAATTCGGCAAGGAACGGATCCAGCTCGGAGAGTTCGATGTGGTCGTTGCGCCTGCGAATTTCCATATCAGCAGATCTTCTCCAACGTGGCGAGCAGGAGGTAGCCATGCAGTTGTTGCACATACAACTCGGCGGGCTCGCGCATGCCGCTCCACAAAATTGATCGACCTTCGTGATGGACTTCCAACATATGTCTCTCTGCCTTCTCGCGTGGATAACCGAACACGCGCTGAAAGACCATGGTCACATAACTCATCAAGTTCACCGGATCGTTATGGACTATTATCTGCCACGGAAGATCGAGATCTTCTTCCGAACGCGTTTGTTTTTCGATCGTAGGCTCCGCGGTCGTTATGGTCCCCGCCTGCTCGTTCGAAGCATGAGTGAGCCTTTGCATTTCTTTAATCTGCGCCATGCACTTTCTGTCCCGCCATGGCCCGCAACTCATGCTGAAAAGGCTAACATACGCAGGCTTCAGTTCAAACCTGCGTCGAATTGCCAAATGCCGATTGCCAATGACAAGGTTGTCCTCCTGAGCGTAGCGAAGGATCTCTGGGATGCTTCCGAGGGTGCTAAAGCGAAAATCAGAGATGTTTCGCTTCGCTCAACGTGACAGCGCGCGGCTCAGAATTCTCTCCTGCATTCTCTTCATTTTTCGCGCGCCGGCTGGCGTTCGATCATCGAATCCGTGCAGATGCAAAAGGCCATG
>Ga0209689_1002442_pt1 | contig 13806 bp, 12 predicted proteins | sample GraSoiAngelo_149_FD_187119 | JGI IMG/M metagenome (GOLD analysis project Ga0209689, IMG submission 187119) | Grasslands soil microbial communities from the Angelo Coastal Reserve, California, USA - 14_1009_09_30cm (SPAdes) (version 2) | ecosystem: Environmental > Terrestrial > Soil > Grasslands ...
ATCAGGTTACTTCCGCAGCAGAATCTTTCCCAGCCAGGGAACCGGCAATGCGCCCTGGTCCAAGGCGCGGTCGTGGAAGTCGGCCAGCGTGAAGTTCTTGCCTCTGGCTGCTTCATAGGCGCGGCGCAGGCGCCACCATTCGCTGGTACCCACATAATAAGTCGGTAACTGGGTAGAACTAAGCTTGGCCCGCTGCAATTTGCCCTCGGCCTCGGCGCGGGTCTGGAAGGCGTCGTTCATCATGAACGACATGGCCTGGTCGTCCGTCATTTTCATGGTCTGCATGCGGACATCGAGGATGGCATTGCCGACGCCGCGCAGCCAGACTTTCAGGTAGCTGATGCGGTAACGCGGATCGTTGTCGGCAAAACCCTGCTGCATCATGACTTGGGCGATGTACTCGGCCCAGCCTTCGCCGTATGCTCCGTTGCCGAACAGGCCGCGGGCGAGGCGTCGGGTTACAGGCTGGATTTCGTTGGCGTGCTCGGCCTGCACGTAGTGGCCGGGCAGCGCCTCGTGAATGGTGAGCCATTTCAGCACCCAGTTGTTGTACTCGCGCAGCTTCGACTCGGCCCGGTCTTCGGGCGTCTTCGGATCGATGGGCGTAATCCAGTACTGGGCCTCGGCGTTGGGATCGAGCGGCGGGGCAGAGTGGAACCCAGCGACCGAGTAGATGCCGCGCATGAAGGGCGGCGTCGGGATAACCTTTAAGTTGTCGCGCGATTTTAGCGAGACGATCTTCTTATCGATGATGAATTGCCGGATGCTCGCCAGATCGTCTTTCACCGTCTGCACCAAGGCGTCGCGCTTAGGGTGATCATCGGAAATCCTCTGCAGCACCTCACCGATGACCTTGTTCTCGCGTTCCTGCGCGCTGAGGCTCGCGTGGTCGTCGTGATCGGGGAAGTACTGCTTGTGCAGGGGCAGGGCGATCTGGAGCATTTCGGCGCGCGTCTTCTTGAGTTCGTGTTCCGCATCGGCGAGGACCTGGTCGGAGCTGACCGGGGTTTCCATGACCAGGCGGAATTTTTCTGCATAGAGCTCTTTGCCTAGGCGCCAGGTACGAGCGGTCTTCCGCTTCGCCAGATCGTCCTGAAGCCAGCGGGAAAAATTCTTGAGCGCCTCGATAGCCTGAGGCGCGACTTTATCGAACTGGGCTTTCAATTTCGATCCGGGGGGTATGGCAGGGGCAATGGTGTTCTCGATCAGATCGATATTGCCGTCGTTTTCCTCGATGGCGACCTTGACGAAGATGGGGTCGGCATCGACCAGCTGGCTGCGCGCCTGGTCGAGGAAGTGCGGGCTCGCGGCAATGCGGGAGAGGATGTCGCCGAGACGGACGTCCTCTGGCGCAAAGTCATCGGTGAGCGGCTGAAAGAGCGCCCCGCCCAGGAGCTCCACGTAGAACGTGGGGTTGTGCTTGTAATTCTGGATGCGGTCCAATTCGAGCAGGGTGAGGGCAATCTGGTCGTCGATCAGCTGCCAGTCGGCGGCATCCTCGACGCCGAGTGAGGCAATGGGGGTCTCGGTGCGGAAGCGCTCGCGCCACTGCGCATTGACGCGGCGCTGTTCCGCCACGCCCGCGGCACTCATGTCGTCGAGCAGGGCATCGAGCGCGATGGTCTTGCCGGTCTTGGGATCGACGTGATGATGGTACCCGGCCTGGGAGGCCGCGGAGGGCGAAAGTGCCAGCGTCTCGTGAATGAACTCTTCACTGAGCTTGGCGAATTTGGCGTTAGCATCTCCGGATGAATGGAAGGTCTGCGCCATGAGGACACCAGAGATTAGAACACAGGCCGGGACGGACAAGACTTGCATGGTGCCTCGATTCTGGCGGGATGCGGAAAAACTCAGTCTCGCATCTTAGGTTGCGCCCCGAGGCAAGTCAACGAAGACAATCTGCTCGCGAGCCAGGACTGGCGCAGTCTCCGGAGATTCGCGAGACGCTCTAAGCCTGCGTTGCCTCGGTTCATGATGGTGATTCCTCGAAGGGAGGCGGTTGCCCTCAGGAAGCCGGAACTCATCCTAGTTGAGACGCAGGTTGCGCCCGGAATCCATCGACGACTGGAAAACTGTTGGCGTACGACAGACCACCGCGCCGCTAGCCAGCCGTGATTTTGCCCGCAACTTTCCGCACCAAATCGAGATTCACCATCCGTCGACAATTCGGTCCACTTTGCCTCGAAGAGCTCGCTGTGGCCTTCCACAACTCGTATCTGGCCACCTACCTGGATCCTATCCTCTCGAACTCGCCAGCACGAAAAAAAGTATTCCGTTGAGCATACTTTTCATGGCCTAGTACCGATGAATAACCGGATGACGGAGTGGGAAAGTCCCTACTAAGTTGCCGCAGTCCAAGCGCTTATCAAAAAGTGTCTAACGTGGCAGCAGACTTGCCCCACTGCAAGCGTCGGTGACTTCTTTCGGGCTCCCCGCAGTTAGCCAAGGGGCTAACCGCCATCAACGCAAGGGAACGTTTCAAAGAACTGCTCACGGGTGTGGAAGGAAGGATTTTGTGAGAGAACTGCCACAATCTGAGGCTAACGACATGCCTGAAGCCGAGGCCATTCGACTCGCGCTGCAAGGCAATGTTACGGCATTTGAAAGGCTCTATCGGTTGCACCGCCGCCGAGTCTTTACTCTGTGTGTTCGCATGCTGGCAAACTCGGCGGAAGCCGAAGACTTGACCCAGGAAACCTTTCTGACTGTCTTCCGCAAGATTCGGGCGTTTCGCGGCGAAACCTCATTTTCCACTTGGCTGCATCTCGTAACCGTGACTGTCGTGCTCATGCACATTCACAACAAGATGGTCGCCGAAACGTCTCGGGAGGAAACCACAGACAGGACGGAAGAAACTGAAGCCTGTGGTGTGAAGTTGGGCGATGCCGACCTGTACTTCAACAACACCATTGACCGCCACGGTCTCCAGACGGCTATCGATCAGTTGCCCCCCGGATTCAAGCCGCGGTTTGTGCTCTACGACAAGGAAGGCTACGCACACAAGGAGATTGCCGATAGGCGCGGGCGCTCGACGGGCACTTCAAAGTCGCAACCGCGCAAAAGCCGGCGGCTCCCTGAACTGTCTCAGAAAGGCCAAAGCAACGGTTCGCCAGGAAAAACCCGCTCTGCCAATTGCTTTACCTTCGGGGCTGTGCCGCCCGGCAATCATCCCCCGGCCCGCGGCAACAAGATTGTTCCCTTCAGACGCAAAAGATACGCAGCCATCGGTGATTTGAAAAGTGAAATCGATGACTCGACTGCAGACGCTGGCGCAGTTTTTCAGTAGAACCAGCCTCGGCAGAAGAAATCATATCCCTAAGGAGACAATATGCGGATCCTTTCAGATCTGTCTTGGTTGGTCGTTGGTACCGTCGTTGCAGCCTTCTTCATCGAGCTCTTTGTCAGTTTGAGGGCGGTCAACAAAGCGCCGGACTGGCAAGAGCTTGACGACCATGAGTCCGGGGCCCCTGACACGGATCGGGCCGCGGCTGGCGTTCGCACGGAGTAAATCTCGCTGGACGCTGATGCCGTCGCCGTTCAGAAACCCGTGGAGCCACGCTCGCCGGAGTGCCTGGGCGAAGACACGCGCCTCGCCAGCGGAGGTCATTCTCCTTCGCACCTTTTCGTCGACGGCGATCTCCTCAAGTTTGAAGAGCGCTGCGGCCAACGGACTAACTGGAACTGGGGAGGGGACCCCACGGAGCTCATCAGGGGAGTTGGGGAATGACTCGAGTGGAAGACCAAGGGCTGATCCGCAACAGAAGGAGCATTCCATGTCGTCCACGGCAAACCAACAACGGGCCCGAAAATCCTGCGAGTGGCTTGAATCTGCGAACCTAATTCTCTCCACAGCTTCGCTCCTCCTCATCTTTCTGTTTTGGCCGCCAGTAGCCCGAGCTCAATTGCTTTCTCCCTTTCCCCACTCGTCTGGAACCATTTCCGGCACCGTGCTCGTTGCGGAAGAAAATCGTCCGGCCGGAGGGTTGCGCGTGCAAGTGAAGTCATTCGCTGGCGGATTGGCCGCCACGGCTGTCACCGACGCATTCGGCCGCTTTCAGGTCTTCGGCCTGGGCTCCGGGTCCTATAACCTGGTTATCGAAGAGCGGGGCTTCGAGCCGGTCGAAGAAACAGTGCAGCTAGGCGGGTTCTCGCGCGATTTGTTGCTTTACTTGAAAAGAGCCCAGGCATTTCGCACCAGTCAAACAGGTTCCAGTGTTTCGGTGCGAGAGCTGAAGATACCGGCCAAGGCGCATCAAGCTTTCGACAAAGGATTGGAACAACTGAAGAAGAATGACCCGGCCGGTAGTCTGGCGCGCTTTGCGCAAGCCGCTGCAGCATTTCCGAACTATTATGAGGCTTACTATCACATGGGCGTGGCGGACATGCAGCTGGGCCGGAACGAGGAGGCCGAGCGTGCCCTCCAAACGGCAATTGATTTGAGTGCGGGCCACTACCCTCCGGCCCAATATGCCTTGGGTATGCTCTTCTGCCAGCGAAGAGAATTTGCTGACGCGGAGAGAATTATCCGTAGAGGACTGGAACTGGATGGGGCTTCCTGGACCGGCCATTATTACTTGGCCGTGGCTGTTTATTCCCAGAACCGCTTAGAAGAGGCTGAGAAAAGCGCTCATGAAGCCATTCTACGGCGGCCTGATTTTCCTTTGAGCTACTTGTTGTTGGCGAAAATCCATCTCCGCAGGCGCGACTATGGAACGCTGCTGGACGAGTTGAATACCTATCTCAAGCTCGAGCCAAATGGCCCTAGGAGTGGACAGGCTCGCCAGATGAGGGAAGCGGCCCGTGAGGCTCTTTCTAAATCCGAAATTGTCCAAGAACCTGTCGCCGTCGAGCGGTGAAGGACCCCCCATCACACTGGTTTCGCTTCTTGCGAGATGAACGGCGAATTTCTCAAGGACGAGGAAACGATCAACCATCGTCTCTTTCCCTCACTCGAAGCGATGTGCAAAACCGCTACAATTGGGATCTAGGCCTATTTGCCTTTTCGAACGTTTCTTCCGAGGTGGTCTTCCCGTCAGCATTTCTTAGAGTCGAAACCATATTCTTGCCATCCTCGGAAATCTTGTTGGTTCTAGTCATAAGAAGTTTTCCGTTTTTCTTAAATGCCACCTCGTCGGTATGCGGATCAGTGAAATGGCAACTGTATAGAATTGTTGTGTCGGCGGCGTTGGGATGATCTTTGCCATCGCAATTTCTTTCGCTCGTGACTCCGTCGGGGCCCGTAACCGTAAATACGTCGCCGTTGCTCGTGTACGTGCTAATGAGTAAGTCGGACTTGTTCCAGTCGCGCTTCCAAAACCCGATAAATGGATCGTCCTTGGAGACGGGTCCTCCACTTCGGTCATACACAAAGGCGACATCCTTATCCTTAGATCCCGGAGGGTTAATGTAGCGGTAGGTTCTCGTTAGCGTCGTCTCATCTGGCGAGAGTTGCCACGTGACCTTGATGCTCGGCTTGCCACTCGAATAACCATCCTCTTGCATGGTTTGATTGCCCGTCTTTCGGAAGCTCGCCTCCCAAGTCGGGCTCCCCACAGCCTTGTACGACTTCCCATCATAACTGACGATGATGATGTCCGGACATGAACCGTCTTGCTTGCAACCGAAACTCATTTTGATGCCGCCGCCTTCCGGCTCGATCTTCAGCATGGTAGGGTCATCAGGTCCGGGAACCCGCCTCCAGGCACCCAAGATTTTCTCCCAGGGTTTAGCCGTGACTTGCTTTACAGAGTCTTGCGCCGCCCACAGCGTGCCGGTGAGAAGAAGAATTACGAACATGTGTTTCATAGTCTGGTCTCTCCTTTTCTGAAGATCGACAGTTTAGCCAGACTTCCCCCCGAAAGCCGGCATCAGATCACTTACAATGACGTTCGCTGCTCAGTGCGCTCGGCTAATACAGCTCGGCGCTGGCCAGGTCACTACCGTTAGCGCCTCCCGCAATCAGCACCATGCCGTTGTTCAGCAGTGTCGCCGTATAAACGGTGCGCGCCGTGGTCAGGCTGCCCGTGGCGACGAAGGTCCCGGTGGCGGGATCGTACAACTCCGCACTGGCTAGGCTAGCATTGGAGGGGCTAACGCCTCCGACAATCAGCACCATTCCATTGTTCAACAGGGTAGCGGTGTCGAACACGCGGCTGGTATTGAGGGTACCGGTGGTGGTGAAAGTCGCGCTAGCGGGATCATAGAGCTCAGCACTGGCCACGTCACCGCTGGAGCCAAAGCCTCCCGCTATAAGAACCATTCCATTGTGCAGCAGCGTCGCCGTATGCTGCCCGCGGGCGATGTTCATGCTGCCGGTGACGGTAAAGATTCCAGTTGTGGGGCTATACAGCTCCGCACTGGCGAAGATACTGGAGCTAGAGCCAAAGCCTCCCGTTATCAGGACAATTCCATTGTCCATCAGCGTCGCCGTGTGCTGGTAACGCGCAATGTTCATGCTGCCGGTGGGGGTGAAGGTTCCGGTCGCGGGATCGTACAGCTCCGCACTGGCTAAATAGATGTTTGCGTTGCTGCCTCCGGCAATCAGTACCATTCCATTGTTCAGCAGCGTTGTTGTGTGCTGGTAGCGCGCAGTATCCATGCTGCCGGCGGAGGTGAAGGTCCCGGTCGCAGGATCGTACAGCTCCGCAGTGGCTAAGAGGGTGGAGGAGCTACCGCTCGAGCGCTCGCCTCCCACAATTAGAACCATTCCGTTGCTCAGCAGCGTCGCGGTGTGCTGGTCGCGCGCGTTGTTGAGGTAGCCGGTGGGGGTGAAGGTCCCCGTCGCGGGATCGTACAACTCCGCAGAGTTTAGGCTATAAAAGCTGCTACCGTTTGAGCCGATACCTCCCGCAATCAGCACCATTCCATTGTTCAGTAGCGTCGCCGTATGGTAGTAGCGCGCAGCACCAAGCCTGCCAGTCGAGACGAAGCCGGTGGGCCTGACGGTCAGAGTGGTGGAGCCGCTGACGCTTCCGGCGGTGGCGGTGACGGTCACGGTCCCTGCCGCAACAGCCAGGGCCAATCCATGATTGCCCGCATCGTTGCTGATCTGCGCCAGCGTCGCGTCCGACGAACTCCAAGTCACTGAGGCAAGCTGCTGTGTGCTGCTGTCGCTGAACGTGCCCGTGGCAATGAACTGCTGCGTTGTCCCTGGTGATAGCGTGGACGTTCCAGGCGTGACGGCAATCGACACAAGGTTCGGCGGAGTCATCGTGGCCGGTTCATACAGCTCCGCACTCGCTAAGTAACTTCTGCCATTGTAGCCTCCGGCAATTAGCACCATGCCGTTGTTCAGCAACGTCGCCGTGTGATATTGCCGGCCATTGGTGAGGCTGCCGGTGGAAGTGAAGGTTCCGGTCGCGGGATCGTACAGCTCCGCAGTGGCTAAAAAGATTTGGGAGAGCTGGCCGGCCGCAATCAGCACCATGCCGTTGTTCAGCAGCGTCGCTGTTGGCCCGAGACGCGCCGTGTTCAGGCTACCTGTAGGGTTGAAGGTCCCAGTCGCAGGATCGTACAGCTCGGCGCTCGCCAAGTAACCCCCGCCGTGGAAGCCTCCGGCAATCAGCACCTCTCCGTGGTTCAGCAGCGTGGCCGCGGGCAGTTCGCGAGCGGTGTTCAGGCTGCTGGTGGCGGTGAAGGTTCCGGTCGTGGGATTGTAGAGTTCTGCTTCAGATAAGTAACCATCCCCTATAAGGCCCGCACCACCCGCAATCAACGCCGTACCGTTGTTGAGCAGCGTCGCTGCGAAATATTCGCGGGCGTTGATCAGGCTGCCAGTGGCGGTGAAGGTCCCTGTCGTGGGATCATACAATTCGGCACTGGCCAGGAGGCCACCGGCTCCAACGCCACCCGTAACCAGCACCATGCCGTTATTCCGCAGGGTCGCCGTGTGATAGTAGCGGGCGTCGATCAGGCTGCCGGTGGAGGTGAAGGTGCCGGTCGCGGGATCGTACAGCTCCGCACTGGCTATGACACCGCCGTTGTAGCCACCCGCAATCAGCACCATGCCGTTGTTCAGCAGCGTCGCCGTGTGCAGTTCGCGGGCAGTGTTCAAGGTGCCCGTGGCGGTGAAGGTCCCCGTGGCGGGATTGTACAACTCCGCAGTGGCCAAATAACTATTTGACCCGTTATATCCTCCGGCGATGAGCACCATTCCATTGTTCAGCAGCGTCGCCGTGTGACCCAAGCGCGTGGTGTTCAGGCTGCCGGTCAAAACAAAACCTGCTGTGACGGTCAATGCGACCGAAGCTTGCAAAGCGTTTCCATGAAGATCGGATGCTACTGCGGTTATGATTGTCTGCCCCGGCGCCACTGCTATCGCATAGCCGCCCTGATCAATCGTCGCTACCTTAGGCCCACTAGACTGCCACGTGACCCTAGGACTAGAAGGGTTGGGCAGAGGTTGAGCGCTGCCGTCGCTATACCTCCCAATTGCAGAGAAAGCCTGGCTGCTTCCAGCCGGAATTGAAGCATTCGGCGGGCTCACCACAATGGAAACCAACATTGGTGGTGTCACCGTAAGCGTCGTCATGCCTTGCACCGCGCCAGAAGCGGCCGTAATCGTCGTGCCACCCGCGGTGAAGCCGCTGGCCACGCCCATCGAGTTGATCGTCGCCACAAGAGGAACGGAGGAGTTCCACGCTACCAAGCTCGTCAAATCCTGCGCACTGCCATCGATGTATCTTCCCATGGCAAGGAACTGCACCGACGAACCCGCCGGAACCGATACGTTCGCCGGACTGACCACAATGGAAACCAAAGCAGAGGCTACGGTCAGCGTCGAGGAGTTGCTGGTTATTCCGTACAGGCTTGCGCTGATGTTGCTCGTACCTGTGGCAACGGCGCTTGCCATTCCAATGTTGCTGATTATGGCGACTGTAGTATTCGACGAGCTCCAGGTCACCGACGACGTTAAGTCCTGCCTGCTTCCGTCGCTGTAGGTGCCCGTGGCACGGAATTGCACCGCCGACCCGGGTGGAGTAATTCCATTCTCCGGACTGACCGCGATTGAAACCAGTGCCGGCGCTCCGACTGTGAGAAGTGTCGAACCGCACAATGAGCCGGCGCACGCGTTAATGGTTGCCGTGCCCGAGGCAACGGCATAGGCGGCTCCAAGGTTGCTGGCATCATCGGTGATCGTCGCCACCGCGTTATTGGAAGAACTCCAAGTCACCGACTCCAGGGTCTGCGTGCTGCTGTCGCTGAATGTGCCGATAGCGATCAGCCGCTGCGCGGTGTCGAGGGGAACGGTGGGAGTAGCAGGACTCACCGCAATGGAAACAAGGTTCGCCGGAGTCTGCGTGCCCTGTTCATACAGCTCCGCACTGGCTAACGCATTACCGCTACTGTCGGTGCCGCCTGCAATCAACACCACGCCGTTATTCAGCAGCGTCGCCGTGTGCACGTAGCGGGAGGTGTTCAGGCTGCCCGTGGGTGTAAACGTCCCAGTCGCGGGATCGTACAGCTCCGCACTGGTTAACACGCCGCTGGACCCGTTGCCGCCCGCCAGCAGCACTATGCCGTTATTCAGCAGCGTCGCCGTGTGCACGTAGCGGGAGGTATTCAGGCTGCCCGTGGGCACAAACGTCCCGGTCGCAGGATTGAACAGCTCCGCGCTGGCTAAGACACCGCTGGACCCGTCGCCGCCTGCCAGCAGCGCGATGCCGTTGTTTAGCAACGTCGCCGTATGATAATAGCGCCCCGTAGTCAGACTACCTGTCGGCGTGAAGGTCCCGGTCGCGGGATCGTACAGCTCCGCACTGGTTAAGGCATTACCGCTATTGTCGGTGCCGCCTGCAATCAGCACCATGCCGTTATTCAACAACGTCGCCGCGTGCACGTAGCGCGCGGTGTTCAGGCTGCCGGTAAGCGTAAAGGTCCCGGTCGCGGGATAACAGCTCGGTGCTGGCTAAGGCCGCTGTGCCGCTGCCATAGTGGCCACCCACAATCAGCACCATTCCGTTGTTCAGTAGCGTTGCAGTGTGCTGGGAGCGCCCCGTAGTCAGGCTGCCGGTCGAAACAAAGCCTCCGGTAACGGTTAACGTAGTCGAACCGTAGATTGCGCCCGAGGATGCCTGAATGGTGGTTGGACCCTGGCCGATGGCGCTCGCCAGACCCGTGCCGCTGATCCTGGCCAGGCCCGCAGCTGAGGAACTCCACGCCGCCGTCGCGCTCAAATTCTGCGTGCTGCTGTCGGTGTAGGTACCTGTCGCCGTGAACTGCTGTGTGTTGCCGACTGCAATCGAGAGATTAGCTGGCGTCACTGCAATCGATACCAGCGTGGCCGCCGTCACCGTCAGCGCAGCATTGTTGCTCGTCACACTCCCTGATACCGCTTTGATCGTGGTCGATCCCGTGGCGACGCTTGTCGCCAGACCTGCCATGCTGATCGTGACTACCGCTGGCACCGAAGAATTCCATGTCGCCGTGCTCGTCAGGTTCTGTGTACTGTTGTCGGTGTATGTCCCCATTGCCGCAAACTGCTGCGTCAGTCCAAGCGGAATCGTGGGAGACAGTGGTGTCACCGCGATCGAAACCAACGCGGGCGCTGTAACCGTGAGCGTTGTTGAGCTGCTGATTGATCCCGACGTGGCCGTGATTGTCGTGCTCCCTTGCGCTGCAGTAGTGGCGAGTCCGGTCGTGCTGATCGTGCCCACGTTTGTGGATGAAGAACTCCACGCTACAGTGCTAGTCAGATTCTGGGTGCTGCCGTCGGTGTACGTACCCGTCGCCGCGAATTGCTGGGTCCTGCCTTTTGGAATTGACGGGCCGGTTGGACTAACCGCTATCGACACCAGCACGGGCGAAGTGACGGCCAGGGTATCGGGCGAGCTCACCGTGCCGGCATAAGCTGCGGATATATTCGTCGATCCTATGGTCTTACTAGTTGCGAATCCCTGCGTCCCGGACGAATTGCTAATCGTGGCGGCCGATGTGTTTGAGGAACTCCATGTCGCGAGATTCGTCAGAACTTGCGTGCTTCCATCGGAGTAATGCCCGGTAGCCGTGAATTGCTGGCTTCTGCCCAGTGGGATGGAAGGGCTCAACGGGGCAACAGAAATGGAAACCAAAAATGGAGTAACGCTCAACAAGGTGGAATTGGACTTCCCTGATGAAGAAGCGGTAATCGTGGTTGTGCCGGCTGCCGCCGTACTGGCTAATCCACTGCTGCTAATCGAGGCCACGGGTGTGTTACTCGATTTCCAGACAACCGACCCGGAAATGTCAGCCGTACTACCGTCGCTGAACGTACCAGTTGCTGCGAACTGCTGAGTAGTGCCAAGCGGAACGGTGGGATTGCCGGGTGAAATCGATACGCTGGTCAGCGTCACCGATTTTACGGTTAAATTTGTTGAGACCGGAGTCGCTCCCGCAATCGTTGCAGTTATCTTGGTGGTACCAGCGGTTAGGGCAGTCGCTAACCCCTTTGTTCCAGTGGCGTTACTGATCGTGGCAATGGCGGTATTTGAAGAAGACCACGCGGTGATCGCGGTGATGTCGAAAGAAGTCCCATTGCTGTAGTTACCCGTGGAAGCGAATTGCATCCTGTAGCTAGCCGCAAGTGAGGGGTTCAAAGGCTGGAGGACCATCGATGTCACAGTGGCACCGTTCACGGTTAGCGTCGCCGATCCCGTTACACCAACAACTGTCGCGCTGATTGTTGTCGCACCAGGTGCTTTCGCGGTCGCAAGGCCCTGAGTTCCAGACGTGTTGCTGACCGTCGCAACTGTTGTCGACGAGGATTTCCAGGTCACTAATTGGGTTAGGTCTCGCGAACTGCCGTCGCTAAGGTGCCCCGTAGCCGTGAACTGCTGCGTCAAACGCACCGGAATGCTGGGACTGCTTGGCGAAACCGAAATAGAAGTGAGCGTTACTTGGGCAGATGTCGCAGTCGCGGAGAGCAACAGCAGAGTTAGGGCAACAGAAAAAATTACAAAGCGCTTCACTAAGATTGACGTGACTGCGGAAATACTTGCTCTGCTGGGTTTCATCTTTTCTCCAAAAAACTGCACCAGGTGGCGCCAGCCTTTTATCTGCACAATCGGGCCCGTTTCAGACACGCCGGGGTGCGCGAGAGTGCCAAGGAAGGCGCTAAGTGCACGAAATGTTCAATTAAACGCTTCTTGTCGAGGTAGTGCCTTTTACTTCCGCTCTACTATGTAATGCGAAAAATGGGGACAAAAAGGGACAAAGCTTGTTTCGAATTGGCAGGCGCATCCGAGTAATGCCGGGATGTATGCAAGTTTTTGTAAACTTGGATGCCTGGGGAAGACCTATGTGATTGTATCGAGGAGGAATATGAGAACCCCGAATTCACCAGTCCCCACGAGGGTCCGGTGGTATTATGCGTGCGATAGGCATAGCGGAGGTAACAACACGGAGGAATCCATAGGGTGCAGCCTGAGGATGGAGAGGTCATTCAACTTCTGGCTCGCTTTCGAGCGGGGGATCGCGAGGCAGAATCCCAGCTGGTACCCCTGGTTTATGCGGAGCTTCGGCGTTTGGCTGCTCATTACCTCAGCGGGGAACGGTGCGACCACACCCTCCAGCCGACAGCGCTGGTTCACGAAGCGTTTTTGCGCATGGCAAGTGGAGGTCAGCCTGAATGGCAGAATCGTGCCCACTTCATTGCCATTTCTGCCCGGCTGATGCGTCAAATTCTAGTTGACCACGCTCGCCACCACCGAACGCTCAAGCGCGGAGGGTCTCGCGAAATAGTTCCTCTTGAGGACACTCTTGTTTTCGTTCAGGAGAAATCAGCCGAGTTGCTCGCGCTCGATCAGGCCCTCGACCGCCTGGCACAACAGGACGAACGCCAGAGCCAGATCGTGGAGATGAAGTTCTTCGGGGGCCTTAGCATTGAGGATATCGCCGAAGTCCTGAAGCTTTCTCCTAGGACGGTTAGGCGCGACTGGACGGTAGCACGCGCATGGCTCCATAAGGAAATTAAGCGATGAAAGAGCAAGAATGAGTCTTTCGCGGCGGATCCGAATTGCTATACCGGGACACAGGCCATGGACCAACAAAGATGGGAGCGGATGAAGGATATCGTTGAGGCCGCACTAGAGCTTTCGCCCGAACGCCGACTCTCGTTCCTCGCGAAAATCTGCGAAGATGACGCGGCGCTGCGTGGAGAAGTCGAAGCTCTGCTCGAACACCATCAGCATGCGGGGAGTTTTCTTGAAGGCAGTCCTGCTCAGGACCTCCACGCTTCGGTTGCCTCAAGGTCAATCGATCCTACATTCTCCCCAGGTGATATGCTTTCGGGACGCTTTCAGATTGTGCGTTTCATCGGCCACGGCGGAATGGGAGAGGTGTATGAGGCAAAAGATCTCGAGCTCGGCGCGCGCGTAGCTCTGAAGACCCTCCGGCCTGAAATATCTGCTGACTCCAGGGCGCTCAACCGCTTCAAGCAGGAGGTCCAGCTTGCACGGCGCGTGACTCACCCCAATGTTTGCCGAATGTTCGACATCGCCCGGCATCACGTCGCGGGGGAAGGTGGAGATTCCAATCTCGATCGAGTATTTCTCACGATGGAGTTGTTGGAAGGAGAGTCCTTGTCCGACCGACTACGCCGTCAACATCGATTCGATCTGGTGGAAGCCTGGCCGATCATCCAGCAAATGGCGGAAGCGCTGCAAGCTGCGCACGAAGCAGGCGTCATCCACCGGGACTTCAAACCTTCGAATGTCATTCTGGCAGATGCTCGCATCCAAACGCGTACGGTTGTAACGGACTTTGGCTTGGCTCGCGCGGTGGCCAGCTCTGCCTCTGTTGGCCACAGCCTGCTTGGGCCCTTTTCAATGA
>Ga0209689_1002448_pt1 | contig 13797 bp, 10 predicted proteins | sample GraSoiAngelo_149_FD_187119 | JGI IMG/M metagenome (GOLD analysis project Ga0209689, IMG submission 187119) | Grasslands soil microbial communities from the Angelo Coastal Reserve, California, USA - 14_1009_09_30cm (SPAdes) (version 2) | ecosystem: Environmental > Terrestrial > Soil > Grasslands ...
ACCACCCCGCTCAGGTTCTTCTCCCTGCCAATCGGTAACTCCAGGGGAATAACGGTTCGTCCGAAAACTCTGGTCAGCGATTCCAGCACTCGTTCTGCGTCGGCACGCTCGCGGTCCATCCGGCTGGCGACGATCAGCCGAGGCGTCTGAAACTCCTCGCAAAAGCTCCAAATCCGCTGTGTCACCACCTCAACACCCGCCACCCCGTCCACCACTACGATTGCCGCTTCCACCACGGGCAGCACCATCTTGGCTTCGTGGACGAACATGCTGAACCCCGGCGTATCCACCACATTAATCTTGGTCTTGCCCCACTCGACGTAAGCCAGGCTGCTCCCAATGGACATCTTGCGCGCGATCTCTTCATCGTCATAATCGGTAGGAGCGGTGCCGTCGTCCACGCGGCCCAGCCGCTGCGTGGCTCCTGCGGTATAAAGCATCGCCGACACCAGCGAGGTCTTTCCCGCGTGCCCGTGACCCATCATCACAACATTGCGGATATTCGCGCCTTCATAGACTTTCACGGGTTCGCTCCTTAACCATACTCACAAAAATCCGGCTGACGCTTACCCCTGCTCACGTAGGCACAGGCGACTCGCCTGTGCACCCGAGCGAAGCTCGGCGGATCGACAGCGAACGCTACGGCGGGCCCATAATTGAAGAGGAAGATATAGGCCAGCATCGAACAGCCTGCCGAAACCTTGGATGCTAACACAGCAGAATTTGCCCACTCAACTGCCTGAACCCGTATCCGCCCACGTCGACACCGGCGACCTCGCCTGTGTAGCGAGCGAAGCTCGCAGGTCCCCGCAGGTTGAGCTCACACGCCATTGCGTTAACACGTCCTCAAGCGTAAGTTGTTGCCGCGTCGGAAAGCAGAGTATTCATGGTCCCCCACCCGACTCAGTTCACCGATTTTGGAATCCTTCTGCTCAGATTGATGGTTGGAGTAGTCTTCATCACCAGTGGCTGGAGACACCTCAAAGATCCTGAGATTCGCAGCAAAAGCATTGGCATGAGCAAGAATTTCACCATTTTTCTCGGTGCCGGCGAAGTCCTGGGCAGTCTGGGGGTCATGTTCGGCGTTCTGACCCAACTAGCCGCTTTCGGCCTGATCCTGATTCTGTTCGGTGCAATCTATAAAAAGATTTTCGAATGGCATATCAGTTTTTGGGGAGAGAAAACCTATGGCTGGCATTACGACTTGATGCTCATCGTGATGAATCTGGTCATAATCTTCACCGACGGCGGGCGTTTCAAATTGCTGAATTAGAAGATATGCACGAATGGCCCGTTCTCAGGATTGATAGCCTCCTTCATGTGATTTTCAACTGGCTTCCCATGCGAATGGAACCAATCGAGAATCCTTCGCTCAAAGTCCGTACGGTTAATGTTGACCGCACCACCGTGGTCCGCGCCTTGCACGACCCAAAGTTCGCTGTGTGTGCTACCTGCCTGCATCAAGGCCACCGAGTGACGAAGCGGAATATTTCTATCAGCAGTGCCGTGAATGAGTAGAGTCGGCACTCGCGAATGGGCAATCGCGGACGCTGGAGCGGATTCGGTGAGGTCCACATGGTAGCGAGCCCGAGAGTAAATTAGCGCAAACTCAAGCGTTGGTCTCGCAATCGTCCGAGCAAACCATAATCCAAGTCCACTGTGCCGCGAAAACCTGTCGTCCACGACCTCTCGGAACGTCGAGTACGGCGATTCAACAGCAACCGCACAGAGTTGCTGGGTCACAGCACTCGCTTGCAGTGCGATCGCCGCTCCCATTGACTCACCAAACAGGTACACGCATCCAGGTGCACGCTGTCGCAGCCAATCGGCCCACAGATGCACATCCTGGCGTTCTTTTATTCCATAGGTTGCAATGTCGCCGCCACTTTCCCCGTGAGCCGAAGAATCGGGTAGAAGAACTGAATAGCCGTTATGCAAGAACATCCGACCGTATCCCGCGACTCCCTCTCGGTTATCACTAACGCCGTGAAAAAGGATAACTGATGCGCCATTGGAAACTTTGGGCTGTATATACCAAGCTTTCAGGTCCGCACCATCGCTCGCGACGATGTGTACATCCAAGAGTGGGGCGTGGAATTCTTGGAGCGCAACCCTCTCGATCTCGGAGCGGTGTTGGATTGGGCGATGATTAACGTGCAGCGTGATCTCTGCCAGGAAAACCGCGGACACCACCGAACCAATGACGTACAGCGAGATGGCAAAAATTATGCTATTGATGACGCGACGACGAAAAGTAATGGGCACAATAGAATGTAGGACAGAGATGCTGACAATTGTTCCGGATTAGTGTGCAAAATCATCCAGCTGCAAGCAATAACACAGCGCGGCGCAAAGACAACTGCGCGCAGCGACAAACTTGCATCCTTGCTCACCGTAACCTATTCTTGCAGAGGATCTGCTCCAGCCCCTATGCACTGTCTGACCGCCAGATTGCTGTTGATCTTGATGCTCTCGGGCACTTTTGCTCCGGCAGCTCTGGCCATCTCCGCCGAATCCCCTCACGCTTGTTGCAAGCGAAAACCCTTGCACGATCACGGCAGCGACAGCTCTGAAGTCCGAGCTCCTGACTCGGCCAACCATGATTGTTGCCGACCGTTAACCATTTCCCAGCGGGCTCAGCCCCGCCCACCAATCAGCGGCTCCGTTAGCCAACCATCCGGGACTCTACTCCAAGAAGCTGGTCCGAGCTATTGCATCATCGATTTCAGCGATTCCCGCTCTGCCCGCGCCCCTCCAATATTGTCCATCGCCTGACATTCCAAAAATAAGTGTCTCAAGGCTGCGTCCAGACTCCCGCTGCACGTGCAGGCGGGTTTCTGAATCATTCCGCAGTGCCCGACATTTGTGTACAGGAACAATCGACCCCAAACCGGCAAAGTTCGGAGGAACGATGACGTCCCATCGTGTCGCACGCTTACTCGGAATTCTCTTGCTCGCAATCGCGGCGAGCGCCACCATCTTCGGCACCGTCCGCGGCCTGATCCACGATCCTCAACACCGTCCCGTCCAAGGTAGCCGGGTCATCCTCCGGGCTGAAGCTTCCGATTGGACTCAAACCACCACCTCTGACAGCTCCGGCGAATTCCACTTCGACGCCGTGCCTCTCGGCGCTTACACAGTCACAGTCGAGGTCCCCGGATTCGCTCCCCAGGAGCAACGACTCGCGCTTACTTCTGGCCGCGATGCCCGCTTGCACTTCTCTCTCGCTATCGCCAAAAGCAAAGAAACCGTCGAGGTCGTTGACACTCCGGCGACGATCAATCCCGAATCCTCCACTACCACGAGCGTAGTCAGCCGCGAACAGATTTCCCAAACTCCAGGCGCCGACCAGACCAACAGTCTGGCCATGATCACGAATTATGTTCCCAGCGCCTACGTGGTCCACGACCAGCTTCACATCCGGGGTGGACACCAGGTCACATGGCTGCTCGACGGCGTTCCCGTTCCCAACACAAATATCGCTTCCAACGTCGGTCCTCAGTTCGATCCCAAGGACATCGATTATCTCGAGGTCCAGCGCGCCGGCTACTCCGCCGAATATGGCGACCGCACCTTCGGGGTCTTCAACGTAGTTACTCGTTCCGGCTTCGAGCGCAACCGCCAAGCCGAACTGGTCACCAGCTACGGCAGTTTTAACAGCACCAACGACCAGCTCAGCTTCGGCGACCACGGCGAACGCTTCGCCTACTACGGGAGCCTGTCGGGATACCGCACCGATCTTGGACTGGAAACTCCCAGCACTCGCGTCTTGAATGACCAAGCGGCTGGTTTGGGAGGATTTGCCTCGTTCATCTCTAATAAGACCCCCGCCGACCAGCTTCGTCTGGTAACATCCCTGCGCAGCGATCACTATCAGATCCCCAATACTCCGGACCAACTAAGCTCCGGCATCCGCGACGTCCAAAATGAGCGCGATGCTTTCGTGAACTTCTCGTGGCTGCACACTATAGGCAGCGGCACAGTATCGACCGTCTCGCCCTTCTATCACTTTAATCGTGCCCACTATAGCGGCAGCTCCGTCGGCCAGCCTGATCCGAACCTCACCATTCCCGAGGACGACCGAGGCTCCAACTATTTGGGCGGAGTCACCTCTATCGCCATCAGGCGGGGAAAACACAACGCCCACGCAGGGATTCAACTGTGGGCTGCTCGTGACAATCAGCTCTTTGCCACTGTGCAAGGGGACGGCAGCAACCCGCAATCGCAGCGGCAGAGAATCTGGGGAAACGTGCAGACGCTGTTCCTCGAAGATCAATACAAGCTCACTAGCTGGCTCACCCTCAACGCCGGCGTTCGCCTCACTCATTTCGGAGAATCCACGGTCAGTGAGAACGCCGCCGATCCTCGCGTCGGCGCCGCCATTCGCATTCCGAAGCTAAATTGGGTGGCTCGAGCCTTCTATGGCCGTTATTACCAGGCTCCTCCCTTGTTGACGGTCTCAGGATCGCTCCTGGGTTTCGATCTCGCTCCCCTCCGCGGTGAACGCGATGAACAACGCGAGTTCGGCCTGGCAATTCCCATTGCCGGCTGGACGCTCGATCTCTCCAACTTCCGCACCGGTGCCAGGAATTTCTTCGACCACGACGCGCTCGAGAACAACATCTTCATCCCGCTTACGATCGGCCATGCCCGCATCCGTGGAACCGAGGTCAGCGTCAATTCACCTCGCATCGCGAAGCGCGCCAATGTTCACCTCGTCTACTCCAATCTGATCGTGCAGGGAGCATGCCCGATCACGGGAGGTTTCATTGAGGATTGCACCAATCCAGGCTATTTCTTACTCGACCACGACCAGCGCAACACACTCGCTACCGGTTTCAACTTAGCATTGCCCTGGCGGGCTTGGGCTGACTTCAACCTGAACTATGGTTCGGGCTTTCTAAATGGCGAAGGCGACGAGGATCCCACGCACCTCCCACCGCACACAACTTTCGATTTGTCGTTAGGAAAATCTTTCGGAGAGAATTGGAGCGTCCGCCTGACCGGCCTCAACCTCTCCAACCATCATTATCTATTGGATAATGCCAACAGCTTTGGCGGCACCCACTTCGCTAACCCGCGACAGCTCTCAATCCAACTCAAATACCGCTTCCGCTATTAGCCCACTCGAAAGTAGCGTCGGCATCGCGCCGGAAACGGTGGGTCGAGCAAAAAACTAGGGCGGCCAAATCGGCCGCCCTGTTAACAATCAATTTGTATGCGTGGTTTAAGCCGGCTTTACGTTCTCCGCTTGCCAGCCCTTCGGGCCTTTGACCACATCGAACTGTACTTGCTGGCCTTCTTGCAGGCTGCGGAATCCGCTGGCCTGAATCGCCGAGAAGTGCACGAAAACGTCCTCCCCGTTCTGGCGGCTAATAAAACCATAGCCCTTGGCATCGTTAAACCACTTTACTGTTCCTGTTTCCATATTGTTGCTTTGTTCCTTTTTTGATGTAGCGCTGAATTCCTCGCAGGACTTCTGCAGGCAGGTCACGCTGTAGAGCGGGAGTTGCTGAAGCAAAAAACCGCAAAGATCAAACGCAGCCTGATTGTACCCCAGCAACTCGGAAAATCGCCACGTTTTTCTCGACCTATACCCTCCAACCCCAGTCTTTTAAGAGGCTTAGGATTGCCTGATCTCGCAACGTTAAATAAAAAATGGCCCGATCTCAGCGACCGGGCCACACTACAACTACTCAGCCTCACCTCAGAAAAACAACTTCACTCCCAGTGTAATGCTTCGAATCCCACCGCTGAACACTTTTGGGTTCAAGAAGTTGGGATCAAAGGGCAAAACGTAGCTCTGGGTAGTCGTCGCTGTCACCACCCCAGCATTACTGAACACATTGCCATTGCTCAGACTGTAATTGGGATGGTTGAGAATATTGAACACCTGCGCCTGTAATTGCAGATATTTGGTCTCCGAGATGTGTGTGTTCTTAAATACCGACAGATTGAGGACTCCGAAGCCCGGGGTTGTAATGCTGTTCCGGCCTATCGTAGACCGTGCCCCAGCTCCAGCGATCACATAGCGATCACCGGGATTAACCGGCGTATAACCGATCGCGGGATCGAAACCAAAGGGCGCGCTCGAATTAGCATTGCATCCGTTCAAGTCAGCGCTCAAGAAAGAGGTGGTGCCCACGTAAGTGGTGCCACCGGGCAATTCGCAAACCGGAAATACATCTCCTGAAACCTGCCCGGTACCCGATGGATTGAATACGGCCCGGTCGCCGGCGGTATCCCCGTTGCCATTGGAGTCAACCGCTGACTGGATCGTTACCGGCTGCCCCGATTGCCCCAGGAACACAGGACTGATTTGATAACCGTTCAACAATGCCTTCAAGAAGCGGTTACCGGTTGTGGTTTTAGGCAGCTCGTAGATCAACGACAGGACGAACTTATGGCGCACATCCAGGTCGGAATTCGCGCGATCGTTCACCAGTCGGTTGGTATCCTCTGCGCGACGGGGATTGAGCAAACTGGTGAAGAATTCATTGGTCGAATTGTCGATAGCGTGAGCGTAGGTATAGTTGGTGTTTAGGGTCAGCCCACGGAAGGCGCGTTGCGTGAAACTGATTGAACCGCCGTGATAGGTGCTGCTGCCGTACGGTGGATCCGAGGTCACGTTAGCGGCAAATCCGAAGGGCGCATAGATGTTCGAATCGAAGTTGTAATAACCGACGTCCGTTGGAGTGTTAGCGTTCCAGGTCGCCGGAATTGAGGAAGGGTTAAGGAAGGTGGGCAAAACCGCTCCTCCCGCATCGAAGTAACTGGTGCGATTGCGGCGATACTGCACCGGTAACGAGACCCCGCGGGTGCCCAGGTAACGCACTTCTAAGGATGAGTTGTGGTATAGCTCGCGCTGCACGCTAAGACTCCAGCTCAGCACTTTCGGCATAACAGTATCGTCGATGTAGCTGGTCGTGAGTGCCCGCGCATCAGCTTGAGTCGCGGGAGGTATATAGGTTGCCGGCAAGCCGCCGCCGGCCAGGAAATTGGTATGAGTTGCGCACCATGACGGCTGTGGTGTTAGGGTACACGCCGACGCCGGATCCAATTCACTCTGCAGCTGCGGCGGTAAGGTGATCGAAGCAAAGTTCTGGAATTTCACATCGTAGTAGATTCCAAATCCGGCGCGAATCGCGGTCTTTCCGCTCCCAGTCGGGTCAAATGCGAAACCAACCCGCGGGGCGATATTGTTCTTGTCAGTTTTCGGAATCCCGAAGTTGATCACACCGGGAACGCTGGAAATTGCGTTTAACGCCTGAGTCTCGTCGCCTACCGGATTGGTCCAGTATTCGTAGCGTAACCCAAGGTTCAAGGTCAGTCTCGGCGTCACTTTGATGTCATCCTGGAGAAATCCATACATGGCGCTTTGCGTGCCCAGGAAGAATCCCGATCCGGCATTACGCAGGGTCCTGCCACGAACATCGGGTTCCAGGTCGTTCACCAATGTTTGCATCGTCTTATACCAATTGTCTCCATTGCTCCGCGACAGGAAGAACTGCGGATAAATGAAGTGCATATACTGGCCGCCGAATTTAAACGTATGTTTGCCATGCGCCCACGACAGATTGTCTACAACCGAGTAGGTATTCTGTTTTTGATACTGGTTGTCGCCGGGACCCACAGTCACCTGCCCCAGATCTACGATCGTTACATCCTGAGGACACGTCGAGCATGGATTCTGATTGGCCAGACTGTAGTACGCATACTGCAATCGCAGGTCATTCACCCAATTGCTGTTGATGCTCCACACATCGTTTATCGTGAACTTACGGTTGCGATAAAGCTGGCTTTGGTTGAACCGCTCTTGGGTGGAATTCACCGGGAAAACGAATGTCGCCTGACTGAAGTTGAATCGCGCGCCCAGTTGATGGTGTCCAACGCTATAGTCGCTGTTTACCTGGGCATCGTGCTCGTTTGTACCGACCGGACTGATAATGATCAGATTCCCAATGGGAATGTTCTGGCCATTTACCGTGGTCGTCGATGGCTGCCCCGTCCCAGGATCGAGTGACTGGGCCGGCGCTACCGGATAGTTCTGCAGGATAGAGGCCACGGTTGGATTCGCCGCCATCCCAATGAGTGAACTCAGGCCTCCCGCGGTTGGAGCCAATAGTGGCGTTGGCGTGCCTTGACCATGAAGATATGTACGCTCGTACGCGCCAAAGATAAACCACTTGTCCTTGACCAGCGGACCGCCAATCGTGCCCCCGTAGCGGTTGTTGTCGTAAGCAGGCTGTCCCGAAATCGTTCCCGCCTCGATTGCTTGCTTGGTGAGATTATCGATCGAATTGAAGTTGCGGTTTTGCGTGTACCACTCGCCGGTTCCATGCCAGGCGTTGGTTCCGGTCTTGGTCACCAGATTGAACTGCCCCCCGGCGGAGTGTCCGTATTCCGCACTGAACTGATTTGTTTGCAGCGTAAATTCTGACACCGCATCCTGGATCACGGTCGAGTTGGGACCGGTCACGCCCAGATTGTTGTCATCCACCCCGTCTACCGTGAAGTTATTGTCCCTGGGCCGCGTTCCACCTACGGAGCCGCCGATTCCGGTTACACCACCGGGTTGGGCCGTTACGTTGGGAGCCAGAATCGCCAGATTCAGCGGACTGGACAACGCGCCGCCAACTACCGGGAGGCTTAGCAGTGCCTGCGAATCGAAGTTATTGTTCAGCGAGGAGGACGTGGTTTGCACTTGCTCCGTCCCCGCCATCACCTCAATCGTTTCTGACGCGACGCCGAGTTGTAGTTGCGCGTCGGCAACGTTTTCCTGGTCCGCCAACACTGTGACGTCCTTCTTCACAAAGCCTTTGAATCCCGGGCCTTCCACCGAAACTGTGTATTTGCCGGGCAGGATGCTGGGAAGGTTCCACGTTCCCGCAGAAGTCGTCTGGGTAGTTTGCACGACGCCCGTGGCCTGATTGGTCACCGTTACCTTGGCATTTGCCACCGCGGCGCCTTGTGGATCCAATACTTGTCCGCGAAGTGAACCAGTTGTCCGTTGCGCCAACGCGGAATTGCACAACGCCAATGCCACAACCGCGAGGAGCAATCCAAGCCAGATCCGAACAACACGTCGCTGCTGGTCGCTGGAAGCTCCATTTCTATCTTTCTCAAATGTCATGTGCTCTCCTTGACACTCGGCTCACAGCGCGGCTTTCCGCCGTCGCCCTTTCATGTGTCGAGTGTTTTGTGCTGTATAGAATTCGCCAAATCACAGCACTTATTGGAAAGGCACACCTCTGACCATTCTTGGCGCTAACCGAGTTGCAACTGTTTTCTTAGATTTGCGTGAGCCGGATTGAAGGAAGTTTGACGGGAAATGATTTTTTGAATTTCGCCACGCCTCCGATATCCGAAGCGCCATAGATTTTTCGCTGCTGGAGGCTGCATTTCATGTAACAGAACAGCATGAACATTGAAGGTTCATTGCAGATGGTGAGCTCTCACGTTGAACTGTGTCGGACAACACAAGACCCTTGTATGACGCACTGTCAGCACGTGTAGCGCCGGCATTTCCGGCAGCGGTCGGCATGACGAATCGCTAAGGGGTTTTGCCTGGTTGCCGACGGCACCCCGGGCGCGCCGTTATGAAATCCAAACTTCAGTGGCCTACAATGCTCGGCACGGGTACCACAGGTCTGACGCACCGGACGTTTAATGGCAACTGCAGCCACAACAAATCGCGAGCAAGAAAGCCAGCCTGCCGGCAAAGCCGCCGGACCTTGTGTGATGGTGTTGTTCGGCGCCGCCGGAGACCTCACGAAGCGCAAGCTAGTCCCCGCACTTTTCAATCTAGCTAAGGCAAAATTGCTTCCCCAGAATTTCGCGGTCCTCGGGGTTTCTGTCGATGACTTAAGCCTCGAACAGTTTCGCAACCAGGTCACCGGATTCCTTCCCCCCGAGGATCATGGAATCGAAGCTTGGAATTGGTTCACCGAACGCCTCTACTACGAACGTGGAGACTTTGCTGATCCGAACACATATTCAACGCTCACCCATCGCCTCGCTGATGTCGATCGCGAACACCACACCGAGGGCAATTACTTGTTTTATCTGGCCACGGCGCCTAAGTTCTTCGCGCCAATTGTGCAACAGTTGGGAAAGGTCGGCTTGTCAAACCAGGAGAACGATCACTGGCGCCGGGTCGTAATCGAAAAGCCTTTCGGACACGATGTCGAATCCGCCAAGGCCCTGAATCGTGAGATCAAGGCGGTCTTGCACGAAAATCAGATTTACCGCATCGATCACTATCTTGGTAAGGAGACCGTTCAGAACATCATGGTCTTCCGCTTTGATAACGCCATCTTTGAGCCTATCTGGAACCGCCGTTACATCGATCACGTTCAGATCACCAATGCCGAAACTGTCGGCGTCGAACAGCGCGGCGGATATTTCGATAACGCCGGCACCCTGCGTGACATGGTTCCCAACCACATGATGCAGTTGCTCAGCCTCACCGCCATGGAGTCTCCTGTCTCTTTTTATGCCGACGCCGTCCGCAATGAGCAGGCCAAGGTTCTGCATTCCATCCAGCCGCTGGATTCAGAAGATGTGCTGCACCGCACCGTGCGCGGCCAGTACGGCGAAGGCGGTGTCGACGGGGCGCCCGTGCCCGGCTATCGCACCGAACCCGGCGTTTCTCCGGAATCGAGGACAGAAACCTTCGTCGCGCTGAAATTGAACATAGACAATTGGCGATGGGCTGGCGTTCCATTTTATTTACGTACCGGCAAGCGTCTTGCCAAACGTCATACAGAGATCAGCATTCAATTCCGGCGTACTCCGTTCGAACTCTTTCGCAACTCTCCTCATCACAAGCACCAGACCAATACGCTGGTCATACAGATCCAACCGGTAGAAGGAATATCCTTGAGCTTTGGCGCCAAGATTCCGGGCCCGGTTCTGCGGGTTGGACCTGTCGACATGAGTTTCGAATATTCGCGCCATTTCGGAGCCGACGCCTACACCGGTTACGAGGTTCTACTTTACGACTGCATGATTGGAGACGCTACGCTGTTTCAGCGCGCCGACATGGTCGAGGCCGGTTGGACAGTCGTGGATCCCGTCCTCGATGTATGGAAAGCTCTGCCGCCGCGGCGCTTCCCTAATTACGCGGCCGGAACCTGGGGGCCGCGGGACGCCGATGAATTGATGGAACGCGACCAGCGTCAATGGAGGAAAATCGACCCATGATTCTTGCAGGAGAAATCGGCGCGACTCGCACCCGGCTGGCCGCATTCGATGCTGACGGCAACAAACTTCAACTCGTAGTCGAAAAGACCTATCTGAGCCAGGAACACGGCGGCTTGCCTGAAATCATCACCACGTTCATCAAGACGGAAGGCATACCGGTGCAAAGCGCGTGCTTCGGCGTCGCCGGACCAGTCACCGCCGGACGCAGCAAGATTTCTAATCTTCCCTGGACCATAGACTCGCGCGAACTCGCCAGCCAGCTCAAATTGAATTCGGTTGGATTGATCAATGACCTCGAAGCCTACGCCTACGGTATCGATGCCCTAGAGTCCAAAGACTTCATCACCCTGAGTGAAGGCGCCGAAGACGCAGAGGGCAATCGCGCGGTAATCTCCGCGCGCACGGGGTTAGGTGTGGCAGGTCTTTATTGGGATGGATTCCGCCACCATCCCTTCGCTTGCGAGGGCGGTCACGCCGACTTCGCGCCCAGAAATAAACTGGAAATGGAGTTGTTGGCCTATCTCCAGGGAAAACATCGCCGCGTAAGTTGCGAACGGATTCTCTCCGGACCAGGAATCAAGAACATTTATGATTTTCTTCGCGACACCAAGAAAGTCGACGAGCCCAAGGAGTTGCAAGAGCAGATGAGTCAAGCTCCCGATCCTCCAGCCCTGATCTCAAAACTTGCTGCAGAAGGCAAAACCCCGATCTGCGATCAGACCATGTCACTTTTTGTCGCGATTTACGGAGCTGAGACTGGCAATTGTGCCCTGTACTTCATGTCCACGGGAGGCATTTTCATCGGCGGCAGCATCGCCGCCAAAAATGTCAAGAAAATGAAAGATCCGGCGTTTATGAAATCCTTCCTCGACAAGGGTCGCATGACCTCATTGCTTCAGCAGATGCCGGTAAAAATCGTGCTTAATGACGACTCCGGAATCATTGGCGCGGCCCGCTACACCTTGATTCAAAAAGCATTCCGCAGCACGAACCGTGCGTAGGTTTAGCTTTGGTGATTTGAAAGGGCACGGCTTCAGCCGTGCCGATAGAGTCTCTCCAGGAATTGGGGCTTTAGCCCGGGCATCCACGCGCAAAGTTCAACCACCAAGCTAGAACGACAACCGCGCGCTCAACTGAATTTCCCGCCCCGGTGTCGCCGCTTCTGTGATCGTCCCCACCTGCGGTGTGTTCACAAACCGGTCAGGCATCCCTAGGTTGGTATGGTTGAGTGCATTGAAAAACTCGGCGCGAAACTGAAACCGGGTGTTCTCCGTGATGGAAAAATTGCGAATTACGGCGAAGTCCAGCGTCTGCCTGCCCGGCCCATAGATCGAGTTGCGACCAGAGTTTCCAAAAGTGAAAGCTGCTGGCGCAGCGAATGCGGCTGTGTTAAACCACGCTGCCGCAGTACGCGTGCCCGAGGGGAAGACAGGCGGGCCGGTAACATTGGCGCGAATCGGGTTTTCACCCAGTACCGTGCCAGAGTTAGCGGTATCTCCGAACACAGAGACAGTGAAGGGAAAGCCAGACTGAATTTGATACACGGTCGAAACTTGCCAGTTATGTGTCAGTTTATCCAGTAAGCCAGATTGCTTAAGCCCGGGCAATTCGTACACAGCGCTTAGCGCGAAGCGGTGCTTGACATCGCAAGCTGGTCCTTTCTCCGCGGCCAGATCGTTATTGTTCTGCGGAATCGCGGACTCGAACATCGGAGAACGAAAATCAGGCGCGTCACTGAGGTTTTTTGCCCAAGTGTAATTGCCCAGAAACGTGAGACCGCGCGCATAGCGCCGGCGCACGTTGACATACCCTGCGTCGTACCAACTTTGCGCGGTATTCTCCAGCAGGTTAATCGTGCTCGCTGGGAAGCAGATGGTGCCATTGGGGCAACCAACCACTGGCGCGGTGTAAGTTACATTGGCCGGCAGCACGGTGTCCGGCACAAAGCTGATGCGAGGGAAGGGACGCCAGGGCCCGATAGCTCCCGGTCCCGGCGGGGCATTATTAATAAGGTGGGCGCGCTGCAGATGCACTCCGTGTGAGCCCAAGTATCCCACCTCGAGAGTAGTCTGCTGGCCCAGGCTCTTTTCCACTGACAAGCTCCATTGCTCGATGTACTGCGAGGGCGCTCGTGGATCCATCGATCCGAAGCTCACGGTAGTTTGCCCGAGAACCGGATTACCGAAGTTGAAATGAGAACTCACAATGCCGGCAGACGGAGTGAAGTTGTCGCTCTGCTGCGTTTCAGGAAAGACATAGGGGACATTGTGGCGCTGGTTGCACCATGTATTCATGTCCACGGGCGTATAGAAGATGCCGAACGCCGAATGCAAGACCAGCCCGTAGCGCGGAATCGCCTGCGAAATACCAAAGCGTGGCGCGAAATTATGCCTATTTGGATACTTCAGACCCTCGGGAAATCCGTTCTGCCCGCCAATAAACGCAGAAGGAATTCCGCTGTCGAAAGTCAGGTTTGAATTGGTAAAAGCAATATCTACCAACGGGTTCATGTACTCGTAGCGAAGTCCCATCTCAATTGTGGTCGTGTGAGTGAGCTGAAAGCTGTCCTGCGCAAACCCATCCGCATACCAT
>Ga0209689_1002452_pt1 | contig 13789 bp, 10 predicted proteins | sample GraSoiAngelo_149_FD_187119 | JGI IMG/M metagenome (GOLD analysis project Ga0209689, IMG submission 187119) | Grasslands soil microbial communities from the Angelo Coastal Reserve, California, USA - 14_1009_09_30cm (SPAdes) (version 2) | ecosystem: Environmental > Terrestrial > Soil > Grasslands ...
TTCGGCCAGCGACTCCGTCGCCGCCGGCGTGGTCTTCACCATTCCGGCCGTCCTCTTGATGGGCTACGACTTGGAGATCGGTCGCGTGTCGACGCTCGCGACGGTCGGTGGGCTGATGGGCGTGCTGATGATGATCCCGCTGCGGCGCGCGCTGATCGTGAAGGAGCACGACACGCTGATCTATCCGGAGGGCACCGCCTGCGCCGAAGTGCTCATCGCGGGTGAGGAGCGCGGCCTCCAGGCCAAGCGGGTGTTCCAGGCGTTCGGCGTGGGCTTCGTGTACAAATTCCTCCAAGGCGGGCTCAAATTCTGGCCCGACGTCCCCGGGAAGGCCCTCGCCTTCTATCCCGGCGCCGCGGTGTTCACCGAGACCTCCCCCGAGCTCATGGGGGTCGGTTACATCATCGGCCCGCGCATCGCCGGCTATCTCTTCGCCGGCGGGTGCTTCGCCTACCTCGTGCTCGCCCCGGCGATCAAACTGGTGGGCTCGGGCCTCACCGAGCCATTCGGGTTTCCGGCGGTCAAGCTGATCCGCGACATGACTCCGGGCGAGCTCCGCTCCAGCTTCGTCTTCTACATCGGGGCCGGTGCCGTCGCCTCGGCCGGGATCATCGCGCTCGCCCGCTCGCTCCCCACCATCGTCAGCTCCTTCGCCTCGAGCCTGAAGGACCTGCGCGGCTCCGGCCTGAGCCAGACGATGACACGGCCGCGCACCGAGGACGATCTCCCCATCTCCCTCACGGTCGGCGGCTCGATCGCGCTCGCCATCGTCCTCACCCTGCTGCCGCAGCTGGGCGTGAATCTGCTGGGCGCGGTGCTGATCGTGACCTTCGGATTCTTCTTCGCCACCGTGTCTTCCCGCGTCACCGGGCAGATCGGGTCTTCGGCGAATCCGATTTCCGGCATGACGATCGCCGCCTTGCTCGGCACCTGCCTGATCTTCGTCGCGATCGGCTGGACCGGCGTGGACCACCGCGTGCAGGCGATCTCCATCGCCGCGGTGGTCGCCGTGGCGACGGCGAACGCGGGCAACACGTCGCAGGACTTGAAGACCGGCTTCCTCGTAGGCTCGACGCCGCGGCGCCAGCAGATCGCCATCCTCGTCGGTGCCCTCGCCTCGGCACTGGCCGTCGGCTGGACGCTCACGCTGCTCAACCGCGCCTACACCTACCCGGTGCCCGAAACCCACGCGGCCTTCAGCGCCCAGTCGCTGACGCCCCCGGCGGGCGGCCGGGCGCCGGTCGAGGTGCTTCCGGCCACCATGTCGGAATTCCGCATCGCGGGCGGCGACTCGGTCGACCATGCCACCTACCAGGTCGTCCGGGTCTACGTCGTCACCCAGGGCGTCGCGGCGGGGAAGTACCTCATGGATCCGAAGACGCACGAGCTGCGCTACGTGCTCGACCCCGGGATCGGCGGTCGCGTCCGCGATTATCGCGGCCGGGTCATCCCCCGCCTCGATTCGCCCAAAGCGACCATCATGGCCCTCATCACCGACGGCATCCTCACCCACAAGCTGCCGTGGGCCCTGGTGCTGCTGGGGGTGTTCATCACCATCGCCATCGAGCTGATGGGGGTGCAGGCGCTGCCCGTCGCCGTGGGCGTGTACCTCCCGATCTCCACCTCTTCGGCCATGTTCGCCGGCGGCATCGTGCGCTGGTTGATCGAGCGCCGTGCTCACGTCCAGCAGCAGTCGATTGCGGACGTCGAATCGGGACCGGGCGTGTTGTTCGCGAGCGGCCTCATAGCGGGGGGGGCCATCTGCGGCATCGTGCTGGCGGCATTCGCCGGCGTGTTCGGCTCGGCGGACGCGCTCGCCGAGAAGCTGCCTGTATTCCACGCGCTCGGCGGTCTCGCCGGCTCGAACGCGCTGGCCTTTGGGCTGTTCGCGGCGCTGGGGGCAGTGCTCTACCGGGTCGCCCTACGCCCGCAGTGATGTCTCGCTCTACATTTCGGCATGCGCATCGTGTCGTTGCTCCCCGCCGCGACCGAGATGGTATCCGCGCTCGGCGCGATGGGTCAGCTGGTGGGCGTGTCACACGAATGCGACTTCCCGCCCCAGGTGCGTTCCCTCCCCCGCATCACGCGCAGCCGGATCGACCCGGCGCTCCCATCGGGCACGATCGACCGTGCGGTGGCGGAGGCGAGGCGCACGGGAGTTCCCACCGTGGAGGTGGATGTCGAGCTCGTGGCGCACCTGCGCCCCGATGTGCTGATCGGGCAGTCGGTGTGCGAGGTCTGCGCGATCGGGCAGGCCGACCTCGCGCGCGTCGTGACGACGCTGATTCCGATTCCGTGGGTCGTGACGCTACACGCCCACACCCTGGACGGCGTGCTCGAGGACATCGCCAAACTGGGGGAGGCGCTGGAGCTGCGGGACGAGGCCGAGGAGCTGCTGGCGGGATTGCGCTACCGGTTGCGGCGCGCCGCGGCCCGCCATGCGGCGGCACGGGCGCGGCCTCGGGTGCTGGTGCTCGAATGGGTCGATCCTCCGTACGTGGCGGGGCACTGGGTCCCGGAGCTGGTGGAGCTCGCGGGCGGCACGGACGTGGCCGGCGCGCCGGGTGAGCCCTCGCGGCAACGCTCGTGGGCGGACCTGTCGGCGCTCGAGCCCGATCTGGTGCTGGTGGCCCTGTGCGGGTTCGACGTCGCGCGCGCCCGGGTCGAGCTCGACGCCGTGCGCGGCGGCGCGGCGCGGGCGCTGCTCCGCCGCCGGGTCGAGTTCATCGACGGCAGCGCCTATACGTCCCGTCCCGGACCGCGCCTCGTCGATGTGGCCGAGATCCTGGCCCGGTTGATGATCGGTTGACTGCTCGAGCGAGGTTCTCCTGATCACGTGATCGGGGCGCTGCTGCTCTCGTGGACCGTGGCGTCGCAGCAGCCCCGCGACACGCTGCGGCTGTGCGCGGTGGGGGACCTGAACCTCGACCGGCGCGTCGCCGGGGCTGGCCTGCAGGGTGACACGCTCTATCCCTTCCGGGCCCTGCTCGAGTCGCTGCGCGGAGCGGACATCACCTTCGGCAACCTCGAGAGCCCGATCGCCTCCGATGCGTCGCCCGTCCCCGACTCGGGCGCCGTGTTCGCGGCCCCCCCCGTCGCCGCCATGGCCCTGGCGCGCGCCGGATTCGACATCGTGAGCACGGCGAACAACCACGCCTGGGACGGCGGGCAGCCCGCCGCTGAGGAGACCATGCGGCAGCTCACCCGCGCGGGGGTACGCTTCGTCGGCTCGGGATTCGGGCGTGACATGGCGGAGCAGCCGGTGATCCTCGAGCGCCGCGGCTGGCGCGTGGCGTTCTTCGCGGTCACGCGCGCCTGGAACCCGGCGCCCTACAGCTTCTACAAGCACGCCGGCGCCAACTGGGTGGCGTGGGGCGACACCACTTGGATCTACCCCGCGATCCGTGCGCTCAAGGCGAGCGGCCGGGCGGACCTCATCGTGGTGAGCGTGCATGGCGGCAGGGAGTACGCGGACGAGCCGCCCGACTATCATCGCGACCTGTTGTACGGGCTGGTCGACGCCGGCGCGGATCTCGTGCTGGCCCACCACCCACACGTGCTGCAGCCGGTGGTCTGGTCCCGGGGGAAGCCGATCGTGCAATCGCTCGGTAACTTCGTGTTCGTGCAAAGCGACCCACGGACGCAGCTGTCCGCCATTCTCCGTGTCGCGGTGGCCCCCGACCACCGGATGCGCGTCTCCGCCGTCCCGGTGCGCGTCGGTCCGCAACCGACCGTCGCGACGGGCACGGCGGCCGACAGTGTGCGGCGCCGGCTGCGCGTACGTCTCTCGACACCAATCCCCTCCAAGCCATGACGCGCGATACCCTCGCCTTCCTGAAACGACTGCTCGACACCCCCGGGCCATCCGGGTTCGAAACGGCGCCCGCCCGTGTCTGGCGGGAGGAGGTCAAGGCGTTCGCCGATCAGGTGACGGCCGACGTGCACGGCAACTCGGTCGCGACGCTGAACGCCAAAGGCACGCCCCGCCTCATGCTGGCCGGCCACATCGACGAGATCGGCCTCCAGATCACCCACGTGGACGACGAGGGGTACCTCTACTTCGCCGGCATCGGAGGGTGGGACTCGCAGGTGCTGGTGGGCCAACGCGTGGTGATCACGGGACCGAAGGGAGCCGTCCGGGGCGTCATCGGGAAGCAGGCGGTGCACCTGATGAAGCGCGAGGACATGGACAAGGTCTCGAAGATCACGGACCTCTGGATCGACATCGGCGCCACCAGCAAGACGGAGGCGCTCGAGCGGGTGCGCGTGGGCGACGCCGCGGTGCTCGACGCGGGGGTGCAGGAATTCCCCAACGGCCGCATCGTGTCGCGCAGCATCGACAACCGCATCGGCGCGTACGTGGTGGCGGAGGCGCTGCGTCTGCTCGCCGCGGACCGACCCAAGCGCGCCGGCGTGTTCGCGGTCGCCACGACGCGTGAGGAGATCGCCTGGACGGGCGGCGGCGCGCGCACCAGCGCCGTGGGAATCGATCCGCATGTCGCGCTCGTGGTGGACGTCACCCACGCGACCGACTGGCCGGGGGCGGAAAAGAAGCGTGCCGGCGAGCACAAGCTCGGGGGCGGTCCGGTGCTGGCGCGCGGCTCGGCGGTGAGTCCGGTGGTCTTCGAGATGCTGGTCGCGTGCGCAGACGAGGAGAAGATTCCCTACAGCATCCAGGCGGCGCCTCACGACACTGGCACGGACGCCGACGCGATCTACAACGCCCTGCGGGGCATCCCGACCGGGCTGGTGAGCGTCCCCAACCGCTACATGCACAGCCCGAACGAGATGGTAGCGCGGGATGATCTCGAGCGGGCGGCGCGGTTGCTCGCGGCGTTCGCCCGGCGGCTCGACCCCAACGTCAGCTTCGTTCCCACCTGACGCGCGAGCCTAGCCGCGCCGCTTCCGCCCCAACTCGCTGACCGCGGCCCGCGCGGCCGCCCGCACCTGCTTGTCCCCGTCGTCTGCGAGGCCGTCGAGCGTACCGCGCGCCGCCGGCGTCGCGGCGAGCCGGAGCCCCTCCACCGCCGCCAGACGCAGCGACGCGGCCTTGCGTCCGAAGATCCGTCCCGCGGGCTGCGAGCATTTGATCAGGGCCTGCACGGCGTCGGGGCTGCCGATGCGGCCCAACGCGAGGATCAGCTCGCGCGATACGGCCTCGTCCTTCTCCTCGTCCATCGCGACGACCAGGGGCATGGCGAGCGCCGCTGACTTCTGCCCGCCGATCCCCAACGCGACCTGCATCCGCACCTCCGGCGACGGATCGTGCAGCGCCCGGCGCAGCGGCTCCACCGCCGCCCGCGTCCCGATCTTGGCCAGCGCCAGCGCCACGGCCTTGCGCACCCGCTCGTCCTCGTGCTCCAGCCGCCGCGCCAGCGCGGGGACGGCGTCGTCTATCCCGAGCTCGCCCAGCAGCTCCGCGACGTTCCGCACCACGAACCACTCGCGGTGCTCGAGGGCGTGGACGAGCTGCTCGGTGCCCTCGGTCATGTGCCGCAGGGCGTCGAAGGCAGAGCGTCGCTCGTCCATCGTAGGCGCCGCCACCAGCAGATCCATCAGCACCTCCACCCCCCCCGCGCCGCCCCGCCGCAACGCGACCACCGCGTCGGCCCGGTACTTGGGCTCCGACAGGAGACGCACCAGCGCGTCCAGCGCCGTCTTGGTGTAGGCGCGGCGCAGCGCGATGGCGTACTGGCGACGCACACCGCTGGCTTCCGGGACGCTCTCCTCGAGCCGGACGATCCCGGTGATCACGCCCAACAGCTGATCGGGCCGGCGCTGCTTGAGCGCCAGCTCGGCGTGATGCACCAGCGCTGCCAGCAGGTCGCCGACGGCGGGGCCGGTGGGGTCGCGCGTGAGCTGCGCTACGACGTCAGCGGCGCCGGCCGGCAACGGCAGCGACCCGGCCGCAGCGGGGCGCGCGGGGCTCGGGAACGGCGCCGCGGGCGCAGCCGGCAGAGCCGGTGGTGGGGCGGACGGACCCTGCGCCGCCGCTTCGGCGCGGGCCGGCGGGGGCGTCGGGGCCGCGGGAGCCGCGGGGACCGCAGGGGCCGCGGGGCGCGCGGTGCCGGGCAGCGCATCCGACGCCGGAGGCGGCGGCGGGTCGTGGCTCACGAGCGGCACGCCATCGATGGGTACCGACTTGGTATCGCGCCACGGCTCCCCGCGCAGGATCCCATCGGTGCCGGTGGGGCGGGATGTCCTGGGAATGACCGCTTCGCGCGATTCGACGTCTCCCGACGACGCGACCGGACGGGGCGGCTCCGGCGACTCCGGGGACGTCAGGGTGACGCGGATGCGGTCGACCCCAGCCGCTGCGAGGCGGCTCGGGACGTCGTCCGCGCCGGGCTGGTCGGCGAGCGCCCTGAACAGCTCGAACAGCTGCGGAGGGGGAGGCTCGGCGGGCAACGCGATCTCGCCGATGCCGTGGAGGTCGAGCCGCTGCACCAGCCCGGTCAGGCTCTCGCCTTCACACGGGATGCCGTTGATTTCGAGGCGTCCCCCGGCGGCCCGGAGGCTGACGGCGGCGTCTTTCAACAAGCCGAGCAGCGCGCGGAACTCCGCCTTCTGGTCTTCCCGCGCGCCCGGCTCGCGAAACAGGGTTACGCAGCGTGCGAACCGCGCAGCGAGCGTTTCGTGCGTCGACATCGGCCGGTCAATCTAGGGGGAACGGCCACCCCCGGCAACGCGGCCGGCTTCCGTGAGGGCCGCGCCAACGATAGATATAGCCGCATGCTCGCGATCAGCCCGATCGTGCGCGCGCTGCGGGCCGCGCACGTGCGCGACGCCCCCCGCGCCGAGCTGCTGCGCCTCGCCTGCGAAAAAATCCGCGGCCTGGGCGCGCCGTACACCTCGGTGTACGCCTACATGCTGCAGGGCGACGAGCTCGTGCTGGAAGCGTTCTCGGGCCGGGAGACCGAGCACACGCGCATTCCCGTCGGACGCGGCGTGTGCGGGACCGCAGTCGCGACCGGCGAGGACCAGAACGTCGCCGACGTCGGTGTGGTGGGCAATTACCTCGCCTGCAACCTCGAAACCAAATCAGAACTGGTCGTCCTGATCCGCCGGGGTCACACGATTCTCGGGCAGCTGGACGTCGATTCGGACGTGCCCGCGGCCTTCACGGTGGCACACCACGAGGCCGTGAAGGCGGTCGCGGACGCGCTGGCGGTCCTGCTCTGAGACTCACGCCTCGGCGCGGGCGTCCGAGGTGCCATCCGGCAGCCCGAGCAGGCTCAACCGTCCGGCATCGGCGTCGTGAGCGAGCAGCTCCGCGTACCGCCCCCACTCGACGATCGTGCCGAACAGCGAGTCCGCCGGAATGAACGGGAAGTAGATGGTGAGATCGGCCAGGACCTCTTCGTCTTCCACCGCCCCTTCGCTCTCTTTGAGCATCGCCACGAGCCGGGCGAACAGCGGCTGCTTGGCCAGCCGCGCGCGGGTCGCGTCTTTGTGGGCGGCGTCGTCCATGGCCATCACGTCGCGCCCCGCCTGCGTGAGCTGCACCACCTCGCCCGGCGTGGTGACCCAGCCGAGCTGCTCCGCCCCGCGCACCACGGCGGACATGCGGTCGTAGTCCACCCCGAGGTCTTCGGCGAGCTCGAACACCGGCCCCTTGCCGCCGGGTCGCGTCAGCAGGTGGTCCAGGAGACCCGTGACCTCAGAGACGTGGACGCGGGGGAACGGCACCAGGCGCTGCGGCGCGGCCGGCGCGGGCTCGGGGAGCAGCGTGGCCGTGAGGATCGCGTGCAGCCGGTCCACCATATCCTCGAACTCCGGACTCCGCTCTTGCCTGGGGTACGGCAGCGGGTTCTCGAGCTCCTCGCGCACGTGCCCGGGATTGGAGCCGAAGACGACGATGCGGCCCGCGAGGAACACGGCTTCCTCCACGCTGTGGGTCACGACGACGAGCGTGTTCACGCCGGTCGCGGGATCGCGCCACAGGTCCACCACCTGACTGCGCAGGTTTTCCGCGGTGAGGGGATCGAGCGCGCCGAACGGCTCGTCCATCAGCATGATCTCGGGTGCCACGGCGAGCGCACGCGCGAATCCGACCCGCTGCTTCATCCCCCCCGACAGCTCCTTGGGGTACGCCTGCTCGAAGCCGTCGAGCCCCACCAGGTTGACGGCGCGGGCCACGGCATCGCGCCGGGCGGACCCATCCACTCCTCGCGCCTCCAGCCCCATCGCCACGTTCTCGGCCACGGTGAGCCAGGGAAGGAGCGCGAACGATTGGAACACCATCGCCGCCGCGCCGAGCACCCCCTCCAGCTGGTGGCCGCGGTACAGCACCGCGCCGTCTGCGGGGCGTGCCAGGCCGGCGAAGAGCCGCAGCAGCGTGCTCTTGCCGCACCCCGATGGGCCGACCAGCGCCACCACCTCGTTCTGGCACACGCTGAGCGAGACGTCGCGCAGCGCCTCGAGCAGCTGTCCGTTGGGCAGCCGAAACCGCTGCGTCACGTGCCGCGCCTCGAGCAGCAGCGTCCCGGCGGTCATGCGGCGAGTCCGAACCGGGCTTGCGCCCACTGCATCAGCGACCGCCATACGAGTCGGTTCCACCCCACCACGATGAGACTCATCAGTGCGATCCCGCCCGCCAAGAGCGGGAAGTTGGCGTGCGCCGTCGCCTCGCTGATCAGGCTGCCCAGGCCCTTCGTGGTGCGCAGCGTGCCTCCCGCCTCGATGTACTCGGCGACGATCGACCCGTTCCACGCGCCGCCCGCCGCCGTCACCCAACCCGTCACCAGGGCCGGAAACGCCGCCGGGAGGTACAGCGCGCGCCAGCGCGCCAGGCGCGGCAGTCGGAACGCGGCGGCCGCGTCCTTCAGCTGCTCGGGAATGGCGGCCACCGCAGAGATCACGTTGAACAGGATGTACCACTGTCCGGCGAGCACCATCAGCGCCACGGCGCCGAGTCCGAGTCCGACACCGATTCGCTCGAACAGCAGGATCACGAGCGGGAACAGCATGGGAGCGGGAAACGATGCGACCACCTGGATCACCGGCTGCAGCGCGCGGGCCAGCCGTGGCGAGCGGCCGATCCACACCCCCGCCGGGAGGGCCCACACGGTCGACACGACCACGGCGGCCATGACGCGGGCGAAGGTGAGCGCGGCGGACCAGGCGAGCGCACCCCAGTCCCGCGCGCCGAGCTGCGTCAGCAGGAGCCACAAGCTCCGGGCGCCGAGCAGCGCGGCCGCGCCGATCGCGGCGATCAGCAGCCCGAAGCCGAGCTTGCGCGCGACGGGATGGTCGAAGGCGAACCGCGGCGCCTGCCAGATGACCGGACCCACCGCGCGGAACGGGCGCTCCAACTGCCGCGCCGCCCGGCGCGCGCGGCGGTAGGCCCGGCGCTGCAGCAGCGCCGCCCGGCGCGGGAGCCACGCCCGCCGCAGGAAATCCAGCACCCACGAGCTCGGCGCGGGACCGCCGCCCGCCGTGTCGTCCAAGCGGAACTTCTCCACCCACACCACGAGCGGCCGCCACAACAGCTGGTCCACGCACACGATCATCAAAACCATCGCGAGGATCGCCAGGAAGGCGGCCGTGGAATCCCCCCGATCGAGTGCGACGCTCATGTACGAGCCGATGCCGGGCAGGCGGTAGTCGTGGTCCCCCAGCCGGAACGCCTCGTTCACCATCAGGAAGAACCAGCCCCCCGCCATGGACAGCATCCCGTTCCACACGAGCCCCTGCGCCGCCGCGGGCACTTCGAGCTGCCAGAAGGTGCGCGACGCCCTCCAGCCCGCGACCTGGCACGCCTCGCGCAGCGGCGCGGGCAGGCTCTTGAGCGAGTTGTAGAAGGACAGCGCCAGGTTCCAGGCCTGAGCCGTGAAGATCATGAGAATCGCGGCGAGCTCGAGACCGACGTTGCGCGTGGGGAAGAGCGACATCAAACCGAGCACCAACCCGGGCAGGAAACCGAGCACCGGGATGCTCTGGAGGATGTCGAGCAGCGGCAGGAGCAGCCGCTCCGCCGCGCGCGACTTGGCGGCGGTCCAGCCGAAGCTCAGGGCGAAGAGATATGAGATCAGGAGCGCGAGCACGCCGCGCGCCAGCGAGTACAGCGTGTAGCGTGGCAGCGCGCTGAAGCGCAGGTCGATCGCGACGGCCTGGGAGAACGGCGCCTCGAACTCGCGGGCGAACGCGACCACCGCCGCGATCGCACCGCCCAACAGGCAGAGGATCGCGACGTCGGCGAGCCCGAGCCGCCGCACGTCGGGCGGCGCCAGGGCGGGTGGAAAACGCAGCAGCTTCATGGCCACCCGAACGGTATAATTTGAGACGCGATGGACCAAACGACGGTCGAGCTCAACGGCGTCCGCATCTACACGCGACGCGTCGGAGACGGCCCGCCAGTCGTGGTGCTGCACGGCGGTCCCGGCGCCCACCACGACTACCTGCTTCCCCAGTACGACCGGCTCGCGCTGGGCCGCACCCTCCTCTATTACGACCAGCGTGGTGGCGGCCGGTCACCGGTGCCGCGCGATACCCCCGTCGGGTGGCGCGAGCACGTGGCCGACCTCGAGGCCCTGCGCGACCACTGGGGCCTCGACCGGGTCACGCTGCTCGGCTACTCCTGGGGCGGCCTGCTCGCGGTGCTCTACACCCTCGAGCATCCCGCCCGGATCGACCGCCTCACCCTCGTCTCGTCCGCGCCGGTCACGGCGGCGTGGCGCGCCGAGTTCGAGCGCCGACTCGCGGCCCGCATGGCCCAGCCGTGGCTGGCCCGGGCCCGCGCCGAGCTCACCGCCGCCGGTCTGTCGCGCACCGATCCCGAAAAGTACCGCCGCCTGGCATTCGCGCTATCGGTCGCGGGCTATTTCCACGACCCGAGGCGCGCCCGTGAGATGACCCCGTTCCGCGTGACCGCCCGCACCCAGCAGGAGGTGTGGCAGAGCCTGGGAGCCTACGACCTCCGCGCGCGGCTCAGACGGACCTTCCCGGACGGTGGCGCGCCCCGCTCCCTGCTGCTGCATGGCATCTACGACCCCATGCCCCTGGAATCGGCGCGTGAGACCGCGGCGCTCCTCTCCACCGGCGTGATCGAGCTCGCCACGGGGCACGCCCCGCACGTCGAGGCCACGGAAGATTTCGTGCGGGCGCTGGACGAGTTCCTGCCCCGCGGCTGAGCGTCGCCCCGCGCGACGCCCTGAGCGATGATCGAAGGACGCAAGCCCGATGCCATGCTTCCGCCGTGCGATCGCAGTCTGTACGTTCCGGGCACCATCATGCCCACTAGGACGAGAGCCAGGTCGCGCCGCGGCCTGGGACGCGAGACCCTCGCCGCACGGCGCCTGCGGGTTCGCAAGATCGTCGCGCGGCTGGAGCAGGCGTACCCCGAAGCCACCTGCGCGCTGCGTCACCAGAGCGCCCTCGAGCTGCTGGTGGCGACCATCCTGTCGGCCCAATCGACCGACGCCCTGGTCAACATGGTCACCCCCGCTCTGTTCGCGAAGTACCGTTCGGCGCGCGACCTGGCGGGTGCCGACCCGGCGGTGCTGGAGCAGGAGATCCACAGCACCGGGTTCTTCCGCAACAAGACCAAGTCCATCATCGGGATGGCGCAGGCACTGCTCGAGCGGCACGGGGGCGAGGTACCCGATACCATGGACGCCCTGGTCCAGCTCCCGGGCGTCGGCCGCAAGACCGCGAATGTGGTGCTCGGCACGTGGTTCCGAAAGAACGAAGGGATCGTCGTGGACACGCACGTGCAGCGCCTGTCCACCCTGCTCGGCTTCACGCGGGAGACTGATCCCGTGAAAATCGAGCGGGACCTGATGGCGCTCGTGCCGCGCGACAAGTGGACCTGGTTCTCCCACACGCTGATCCTGCATGGTCGGCGGGTGTGCATCGCGCGGCGCCCCCGCTGCGAGATCTGCGTGGTGAACCGCTGGTGCCCGAGCTCGAGAGTATGAGGCGTCACACGACGCCACGACGCCACGTTGCACGTGGTCACGGAGCGGGTCGCGCGCGCTCCTGGAACGAGGCGTCGTGCAGCGTGCAACGATGACTCTCCCGCCCATCGACCGTGCCCAGCTCGTCGCAACCAGGCGCGATCTGCACCAGCACCCCGAACTGGGCTTCGAGGAGCGGCGCACCGGCACGCTCATCGCGGAGCGGCTCAAGGCCCTGGGCTACAGCGTCACGACCGGCGTGGGCAGGACCGGCGTCGTCGGGCTGCGCGACGGCGCGCGGGGATCGTGCGTGCTGGTCCGGGCCGACATGGACGCGCTTCCGGTCGAGGAAGCGAACGACGTCCCGTACCGCTCGAAGCATCCGGGCAAGATGCACGCGTGCGGCCACGACGGGCACGTCGCGATCGGGCTCGAGGTCGCGCGCCGGCTGCACGCGGCGTACCTGCCGGGGCGGGTGAAGTTCGCATTCCAGCCCGCCGAGGAGGTCTCGGACGGGGCGGAGGCGATGATCCGGGACGGCGTGCTCGACGCGCCCAAGGTGGACGCGGCCTTCGGCATCCACCTGTGGAACGATCTTCCCGCGGGCACCATCTCGGTGATGCCGGGCCCGGTGATGGCATCGGTGGACCAATTCGAGATTACGATCGTCGGGCGCGGCGGCCACGCCGCCGCTCCGCAGCAGGCGATCGACCCGGTGCTGATCGCGGCGCATCTGGTGACCGCCCTGCAGAGCCTCGTGTCGCGCCGCCGCAATCCGTTCGAGGAAGGGGTGGTGTCCGTCACGCAGATCAACGCGGGCCACGCCTTCAACGTGATCCCCGAGCGGGCCGAACTGCGCGGCACGGTGCGCACGTTCGGCGGCAGGTTCTACGACGAGGCGCCGCATCTGGTCGAAGCGACCGCCCACGGCATCGCGGGCACGTTCGGAGCGAGCGCGCAGGTGCGCTACCGGCGGCTGTCCAAGCCCCTGGTGAACGACGCGAAGATGGCGGCCCTGATGCACGACGTCGCGCAGGAAATCGTCACGCCGGAGCGTGTGATCGACGGGATCCGGACCATGGGAGGGGAGGACATGTCGTACTTTCTCGCGAGCGTCCCCGGCGCGTTCGCGTTCGTCGGTTCCGCGCCGCCCGAGCGGAAGGGCGCGCCGCATCATAGTCCCACGTTCGACATCGACGAGGACAGCCTGGTCGTCGGGGCCGAGCTGGTGACGCGGACGGTGGTGAGGTATCTGGAAACGACCAGTAGGTAGATTTCCCTCGATGTCCAATCTCCTCGTCTCCGAGCCCTCCGCGTACCTCAAGTCCGCCGCCCACCAGCCGGTGCACTGGCACCCGTGGGGCGACGCGGCGTTCGCCCGTGCCCGTACAGAAGACAAACCCATCCTGCTCGACATCGGGGCGGTGTGGTGCCACTGGTGCCACGTCATGGACGGCGAGTCGTACGAGGACGCCCGGGTGGCGGAGCTCCTCAATGCGGACTTCGTGTGCATCAAGGTGGACCGCGACGAGCGACCGGACGTGGACACGCGCTACCAGCGCGCGGTCCAGGCACTCACCGGACAGGGCGGCTGGCCGCTCACCGCGTTCCTCACGCCGGAGGGCGAGGTGTTCTACGGCGGCACGTATTTCCCGCCGGAGGAGAACCACTTCGGACGGCCGGGATTCCCGTCGGTGCTGCGGCAGGTAGCGGGCATCTACCGCCAGCAGCGCGACAAGGTCGCCGAGAACGCCAGGGCGATCCGCCACCACGTCGCCCAATCGCTCGATGAGGCGCAGGGTGGCGACGTGACCCCCGCGACCCTCGAGCGGGCGGCCGCCGACATGGCGCGCCTGTTCGACATCCGCTACGGCGGATTCGGCACCGCACCC
>Ga0209689_1002455_pt1 | contig 13786 bp, 12 predicted proteins | sample GraSoiAngelo_149_FD_187119 | JGI IMG/M metagenome (GOLD analysis project Ga0209689, IMG submission 187119) | Grasslands soil microbial communities from the Angelo Coastal Reserve, California, USA - 14_1009_09_30cm (SPAdes) (version 2) | ecosystem: Environmental > Terrestrial > Soil > Grasslands ...
CCGCCGGAACACGGGCGTGGTCCACCGTCCGTTCTATCTCGACCCGGTCGGGCGACGAGTCTTCGCACGGTCCTCCCAGATTGCCTACGGCATGTGGAAATCGTACGCGGCGTCGCGCGGCCTCCCGTGGGTGCCCGTGGGGACGTTCGAGGTCGCGACCCGCGAGGATCGGGTCTCCCATCTCGAGACGTACCGAAAATGGGGGCTCGCGAACGGGATGGGCGACGACGAGCTCTCGCTCCTGACAGAGAGCGAGGTCCGACAGCTCGAACCGAACGTGCGCTCCCATGGAGCGATCTGGTCGAAGACGGATACGAGCGTCGACTATCAGGCGTTCACCCAAGCCCTGCGGGACGACGCGGAGCGCGCGGGCGCAAGGTTCCTCCTCGGGGCCGACCTCGAGTCGATCGATGTCGCCGGGGACCATCTCGAAGTCCACATCGCGCCCGCTGCAGGCGAAGATCGCGTTTACGTGGACCCGCGGTCGCGAATCCGGGTATCGGTCGGGACGTGGGAGGAGCCGCTCCTCACGAAGTTCCTGATTAACGCCGCGGGCGGTAACTCGATCGATATCGCGCACGCGCTCGGCGTCGCGCGTGAGTACACGGACCTCCACTTTCGCGGCGAGTACTGGGAGGTGGACCCCGCGCGGCACTACCTCTCGAGCCGCAACCTGTACACGGTGCCCCGCCACCCGGAGCTCCCGTTCCTCGATCCGCACTGGATCGTCCGCGCGGACGGCCGGCGAGAGATCGGGCCGAATGCGGTTCCCGTCCCGGGGCCGTACACGTACCGCGGCTTCTTCGACGACCCCGCGGACCTCGTGCAGAAGTTCTTCGAGTCGCCGGTCGTCAACAAGCTCGCGGTCCTCGTGAACCCGGAGTTCATGACGCTCGCCACCCAGGAATGGGCCTCGTCGATCTCGAAACGGGCGATGGCGAAGCGCGTGCAGGAGTTCCTCCCGGATCTCCGCGTGGAACACCTCACCCGACCCGGGACCGCGGGCGTGCGAGCGCAGGTCGTCGACCGCCACGGGAACTTCATCAAAGAAGCAATCGAGATCCCCGGACCTCATTCGTTCCACGTCACGAACTACAACTCGCCCGGGGCGACTGGCGCGCCCGCGTACACCGCGTGGATCGTGAACCTCTTGGGGCGGGAAGGCCAGCTCGACCATCTGAAGGCGAAGGCCCCGAAGCCCTCCGGACTTTGGGATTTCGACGCGATCTGCGCCGCAATCGAGGCGCCTGCGACATGAAGCCGCGAGACGCGCTCAAGCCGCGAGATAGGGTTGGGCCGGCCCCGAACGAACGGAACGCAGCCCAGCCGGAGCAGCTGGACGGACCTAGCTCGCCTGTCCCGGTACACTGAGCTGCCCGCGAATCGCGCCACCCGGGAACGCCGCGTTGTGGACGTTCACATAGTATTGGTCCGGGAAGTCGATGATGTCCTGGAGCAGCGCCGGGTCGTCTAGGCCAGATCGGCACCCGCTGGGGACGAAGTCACCGCCTACCTTGAACGGGAGCACGACAGGGCCGGCCACGCCGGCGGGCGCATGATGGATATGATACGCGAACGGCGCGTCGATGTCAGCCCACGTGACCGCCCAGCACACGCGGTCTTGGCCCACGTTGAGGGTGACCATCGCGAACCCGCTGCCGTCGGGATCCGCGGTGCCAGTTTCCTGACTCCCGCTCAACGAGCCCATTCGAGGGGCACCGCCCGTGCCGCTACCCGCGGAGGCCCGGCCGGCAATCACAACGCTCATCAACACCACTGCCAGGATGACTAGCAGCTTCTTCATCTCCGTCACTCCGTCGCGGCGTAACAACGCGAATGGCGTTAATTCTTTCCCCGAGTCGTGAGCGTTCCCAGATCTGATACCGTCGAAGGTCATGTCAATGAGGATGCAAAGCCGCCAGACGACGCCGAGCCGGGACCGCCGCAGCCCATGCTTTCTCAAAGAAGTCTCGGTGGGCCTTCACGAAGTCCGGGCTGTTCGTCCACAGCGCCGTCTCCCCCTCCCCGCGGATCGTCCTCTCGTCCTGGATCAGGAACGCTAGGATCGCCTCGCGGTCCACGATGATGAAACGCGCCCGCTGGCGGTCCACGTGACGGAGCTGCACGACCTTCGCGACGCGCGCCATCAGCACCTGGTTCGTCGCGTCGATGTCCGCCAGCAGCCGTGGTTTCACGCCATGGCGCATCGCCTCGACGAGCACCTCGTTGATCCCTGCACGGTACGATCGCTGGAGGCCCTTCGTCGTCGTGAAGGCGAGGACCTCTTCCCTCGAGGAGGCGACGAACTGGCGGAGCGTGCGGTAGATCTGGGCGCGGCCTTTGATCACCTGGAGCCGCACAGACGGGGGCTCCCGCGTGCGACCCGAGATCTTGGGCCATTCCTCAAGGAGCATCTTCCGGACCGCGTCGAGCTTCTCAAGCTCAGCCTTCTTTTCGTCCGCGATCATGTCGAAGACGTCTTGGAGAGCGCGTGCAGCGTACCGTCGGGGTCGGTCCAACGTCACTTCGACCAAGCCGCGGGCCTCGAGTCCCTCAAGCGCGCGATACGTCTGCACCCGGTTCACACCGCTCGCCCGCGCGACGTCTCCTGCGGTCGCGGCGCCAGCCCGAGCGAGGTTCACGAACACGAGCGCCTCGTATCGACTCAGGCCGATCCGCTGCAGGGCCTCCGACGCCTCGGAGATCTTCATCCTTGGACAAGATGGCTTTCGCGGCGTATTAGCAACGTTGTAACGAGCAGTGTTACAAAGGTCCTGCGCGAACACCCCATAGGAGCGTCGTGATGTGATGAGTCATGTGTCAACCCGTCCCGGCCCGAGTCCCGTCGAGAGACCGCCCCGTCCACGGCTGGGCCGTGTCCCTTACAGAGCCGGAATCCTTATCGGCGGGCTGGAACATCGGGCGGAAGATGCTTGTCCAAGCCACCGGTCTCATGAAGGATTATCCCCGGATTCGAGCCTTGGACCAGGTTTCCCTGGAGATTCACGAGGGAGAAGTCTTCGGATTGTTCGGCCCGAACGGCGCAGGAAAGACGACATGCCTCCGCGTCCTCTCGGGCCTCACGCGTCCGACCGGAGGACAGGCGACCGTATGCGGAGTCGACGTCCGGACTCAACCGAACGAAGTGCGCAAGCGGCTCGGGATCCTCTTCGACCTCCCTACGCCCTACGAGGACATGACGGTCCGCGATTACCTCGTGTTCTTCGCGCGGATGTCCGGGATCCCGCGGGCTCAGGTCCCCGAGCATGTCGCTGGGGCGATGCACGTCCTCGAGCAGACGCAACACGCGGATCGCCGGATTGGGAAGCTGTCGATGGGCGAGCGGCAACGCACGGAGCTCGCGCGGGTCCTCCTGCAGCCCGCCCAGGTGCTCTTCTTGGACGAGCCGTTCTCGAACATCGACGTGAGCATGCGAATCGGGCTGCGCACGACTTTACGGAACTGGGCGGCCCGTGGCGGGGCCATCCTGTTCACGAGCCACAACCTCCTCGAGAGCGAGGCGATCGTCGATCGATACGCGTTCATCCATCGCGGTCGGATCGTCGCACTGGGTAGCGCACGGGAGCTGAAGGAAACCCTCTTGGCTCCGGCGTACCAGCTCGAGGTCGGCGACGTCGAACGGGCCATGACGGTCCTCGAGCCGATCCCTCATCAGACGCTGGAGCGGACCGGACCGGGACTAATCCGAATCGGCCTCCTCGCCCGCGGCGACGCGGCGCGCATCGCCCGCGCACTCACGGAGGCGGGAATCGACCTCCTTGAAATGAAGAGCCTCGGGACCATGGAAGACGTCTACTCTCGGATCACCGTGGGGACGCCGCTGGCTCCGCCCGGGGGTGCTTCCTGATGGACTGGAGGGACCGCCTGCAGCGGATCGAGGCGATCGTCGAGAAAGATCTGAAAGTCACGAAATGGTGGTGGATCGTGGCGATAATCATTTCCGCCACCGAGTTCGTCGCGATGACATCGGTCGCGAGCAACGTTCGTCGAATGAACGACCTGTATCATATCCCGTTCACCTGGTACGACAGCAACCTTCGCAGCCTGTACGCGGTGTCCGCATTCCTCACCTCGATGATCCTCGGCTTGGCGTTCTCGCAGGTGCACGGCGGCGAGATCCGACGCGGCACGATCCGCTCGATCATCCTCTATCCCGTCGACATGAATGACGTGACGATCGCGAAACTAGCGTCGAGCTTCGTCCTTGGGGGGCTTTCTCCACGATCCTGTTTCTGGGCTTCACGATGCCCTTCTTCGTGTACGGCGTCTGGCCCGTTGGCGATTTCCTCGCGATCCACGCGATGGCCTTGTTGATGGCGTTCCTGGCCCTCGCGACGGGCGTGTTCCTGGCCCACGTCGTGGCCCATGTGGTCGGCCGCATGATCGTGAGCCCCAGCGTCCTCGGGAGCGCATTCCTGTTGTCCTCGATCCTCCTCACGGAGACAGCGGCGAATGCCATCGGTCTCCAGTTCGTCGCGGCGACGGCGGGCCCCCAAGGCCCGACGCTTCAACAGATCCTCGCGGTGCAGGAATTCGCACGGGCGATCAGCGTCTTGTCGCCCCAGCATATGGGCGCCCGGATTCTCTCGGACGTGTTCGGGATCTACGCCGCATGGCCGGACGTCCACGTCGTGATCCCCGTCGCGGTCCTCGTGGGTGTCGTCGGGTACTTCTTCGGTCGCAAGCTCTACATGGACATCCTCGTGCGCTGAGGCGGCGCTCCGCGTCGGCGGGACGGAAGAAACCGTAAGAGAAGAAAGAAGGAGAAAAAAAGATTCAGCCTCGCTCCCGTCGATCTATCGGGTCGACGCGAGGCTCCAGATGGCTCCGGCGAGGAGGAGCAGGCCTGCAAACAGGCCCAGCTGCGTCGCCACCAGGACCACGATCGCCAGACCGGCGATCATGGCCACGATGGAGCCATTCTGCACGTTCTGTTTCGACACGGCGTAGCCGATCAGACCGACGATACCGAAGATGACCAAGTAGGCCTCTGCGGTGGTCGCGGCCACGATCGCGCCCGCTTTCGACGCATCGAACAGATAAGTCAGGATGCCCGTGATGAGGGCCACGAACGCACCCAGTACAATCGGTACTTGGTACGTCGGCGTGTGCGAGAGTTCGCGCCACGATTGGCCGAACCCTGCGCCTGACTTCGCGCGGGTCGATTCCATGGTGCTTTCACCTCCTAGGCCGCACCCTCCGATGCCGGGTCATAGCCCTATTGGGACACCTATCGAACCAAGGGTTCGGGGCCATAAGCGTGCTGACGCGCGGGCCGCCACAATAGGTTCAAGCCCACCCCCCGGAGGCGCCAAGTTCATAGGGACCTGCACGCCGCCATCGCGCTTCGACGTCCGTGTACGAAATCGAGGAATCTGCGGCCTCAGGGGTTCCCAGAGTTGAGAATCGGCCTGGCGGTCCTACTCGTCCTCCGGGTCGTGCTCGTGCTCGAACCCCTCGTACGGCAGCGCGAGGTACGGGAACGTCGGGATGAAGGGGAGGTCCTCTTTCGTCCCGTCCATCAGCAGTCCCGCCGCGCCGTCGGGGGTGAAGCTGTTGTCGACCAGGGGGAACGTCAGCCCCGCGATCGAGCGCAACTCGATCGCTGTCACGTTGTCGAAGACCCGGCGGCCGTTCGGGAACCCGTCGAGATCCGGCACGCCGTCCGCGGTGAAGGCCCGGAGAATCCCGAACCGCTTGTTGCTGTCACCCGGCGGGTTGATGCCGGAATCGGTCGCGGCGTAGCTCGGCGCAAAGGCCAGGTTCAGCCGCAGCTCGTCCGCCTGGGTGGGCCCATTCGAGTTCTGGAATCCATCGAGCACGCCGGGCGGGATTCCCGTGAGCAGGATCGCGATCAGATCCGCCCGCGTCTTGCCCGATTTCGCAAGGGCCGCGAGGTTCGGGAAGACGCCCGGGTACAGGATCGGCAGGAGGGTCTGCAACCCCGGTTGCGCGTAGTCGTCGACGAACTGCGAGTCGCCCGCGGGCGTCCGGCTGTTCCACAAGTCTTTCTCGCCGAGTTCGATCACGACCTCGTTGATCAGGGGCTCGCCGAGCCGGGAGACCTGGACCCAGGGGCCCGTCTGCACGACGCGCGCATCCTTCTCTCGCACCATCGCCTTCCGCCGGCTCGCGGCAGACCACACGCCGATCACGGACCGGGCGTCCGCCGGGTCCGTCGGGTCGAAACCGCCGCGGGTGAGGTCTCTCTTCGGGACCTGCATCGCGATCGTGTGGACGTTGAATCCTTTCGTCCCATTGACGCCTGGGGCCGCCGGGAGCGGAATCGCGTGGAGGTTCTGGAACGGCCGGAGCGCTCCGAGGTCAAAGATCGATCCCAGATCGACGTAGAAGCCCTCGCCTCGCTGGCCCGCGAACGTCTTCACGCCAGCGCCGAGGTCATTCACCGCGGCGCCCGCCAGGGCCGCGTAGTCCGGCGTGGACCGCGGCCCGATTCGTACCGGCGGGGTCGGCAGGTCCGCCCCGAGGACGGACGTGGCCCCGGTCCGGCGCGGGCCGAGGACCTTCGTGACGGAGTAGAGCTGGCGCACGTTCCAGTTCGGATCGGTCAAAGAACTGATCGGACCTGTGTTGTAGAGGAACGTCGCGGGGTTCTGCGTCGTCGATTTGAACCGGAACTGGTACGTGACATCCTCGACACCGTCCCCGTCGTTGTCGATCAGGATCTCGTACAGGACGTCGTCCCCGAACTGGAAGAAGTTCGGACCGCCCGCCGGCTCCTCGAGCGGGATGAAGTTCGCGAGGATCGTGACCTTCGACGTGTCGGCGGGGTCGACGAACGCGTACAGGTCCGTGTTGTCCGCGACGGGGTCCTTCGAAATCGACGGCGCTTCGCGGTGAGACGACATCGCGGCTCACCCCTTCGTGTACGTCGCGAGACGCGACACGAGCGCGGGGTCTCGGGCGGTGAACTCCTGCGTCCCCCACATGACGACGACCGTCCCCTGCGAAGCGTCCTTCACATACGCCATGAGAGGCGCGGCCGGATCTCCCGCGGGCGGAGACACGCCCTGGACATTCTCCGTGAGTTTCACGATGGTCGGAGCCGCAGCCATCGCGCCGACGGCCGCCGCACCGACCGCGGTCTTGTGCAAGAAGCTTCGTCTCGTCATCTTCGATTTCTTGTCGTCAGGCATTCGAATTCCCCTCCTCTGGAGGCGGTGGGGAGGAACCCAAACCCCCTACGCCACCGGTCCGCGGCACCGTCCCGCGGCGTATTTCGACGTGTGTAACACCGCTTGTTACAGTGGGCCGCCTTCCTCCAGTGAGAGGAGGGTGCGATGTCGAGAGTGTCGGGGCGGGGATTCGAACCCCGGACCTCCGGATACCCCAGGAGCGCCGCGGTCAGCTCACGGCAAGAACCCTATGAGTCCGACGCTCCACCAGGCTGAGCCACCCCGACGGGGCGGCCCATGGACGGGGCGGTAATAAAAGATGCGAGGCCCGCCCGGTCACTCGAGTGTAGGTGACAATCTCCTTCACGAATCTCTCCTGTTCCGGCCACGTAAGGCAGTCCAAGCGATTCGAAGGACGATCTTCCCGACCCCATTAAATACGTCCAAATTCGTGTTCAACCGTGGACCGCGAACGAGCGACTCGGGACGCGCGGGCCGTCGAAGATCCGATCGCCGCGATCTTCGATCTCGCGGAGTCCGTGGACCGACAGACGCCCAAGATCCGGAAGACGCTCCGGTACGTGCGGTGGTTCGTGTCCGTCTGGCTCCTCCTCGACTTCTTCCTGATCATCGTCGGAGCCGCGTTAGGCCAAGGGTTCCCCGGCTTCGCGCTCCTCCTGTTCGTCCCAATTGTGATCCTCCTCCTGGCCATGCGCTCCGTGAAAGGTTCGACCGGACGGCTCGTCTTGCTGATCTTTGTCATCATCTTCGGAGCCCTCCAGGTCCTGACGTTCGGCGGCCTCATCTTCGTGGGGGTTGCCCTCGTCGCCCTCTTCATCCTCGGCTTCTCGATCCTCGAGCTGATGCGGGACCTGAGGTCGTTCTTCGATTACTTCGCGCTGCGCCATCGCGTGATTCAGCGTGTCCGTTCTGCGGATCCGGTCGTCTACGTCCCGGAGGGAAAGGACGCTGTCCATCGAATCCTCACGTATCTGGGGAACACGAGCAACGACCTTCGCGGCGTCATGTCGATTCCCGGCGCGATCGCGACGCCGGCGTTGCTCACGGGCAAGAGCGGCCTCACGTACTCGTTCGATGCGTACGTGCGTCAAGCGCCCTCGACCCTGTGGCGCTTCCTGAACGTCGGGGCCGCGGGCTTCGCGGTGTTCGTAAAGGCGTTCGAACGCGCCCCGACCCTGGGAGACCTGCAGTCGTTGAAGGCCGCGGTCGAGGACGTGTCGAGCGCGACTCGCATCCCACCCGCACGAATCCTTGTCCTGTGGCGGTCCAAGGGAGACGAGAGCGTGACCCCGGACGTGTACGAGTTCCTGACAAAGGAGTCCGCCCGCGTTCGGATTCGCGGCGCGACGTTCGCCTGCTCGCTCGAACTCGGGATCGAACGGGATGACGGCACGTACGACTTTATCCCAATCGTCGTCGAGCCGACCGCCGGCCTGACTGGGCGGCCGACACCCGGGTGAAGGACTCCGGAGCGGCGCCCCTCCGCTGTGTTCCAAGCGAATGCCGTGAGCCATCTGTACACTCGGGCCTCATAGCCTGATGCACGTATTCTCGGCGAAGCCACGGCCTCATGACGAAGCAGGATATCCCCGTCGAGTCGGAGACCGCACAGTCGCTCGCAGCGCAAGCTTCGAAGAAGGGCAAGACGGTCGCATCGTTGACCAACGAAATCTTGGACGTCGCGCTCCGCATCTACGGCGAGGGTGGGAATGCAGACGAGATGTTCCCCGCCTGGAAAGTTTCGCGGATGTCGAAGGACATCGACGGTGCACCGTTCGTGCCGAGTGGCCTCATCCGCAAGATTGTCGAACGGCTCTATCCGAAGGACCGGGAGTGGCTTCTCCAAGAATGGGTCGAAGCGGGGAAGGAGCTTGGCGACCACCTGCGCCTGTTCTATCCGACCCTCGACGACCTCCGGGCGGGGATGTCGGTCATCAACCTGCTCATCGAGCAACGACGCTTCGAGGTAACGCGGACGAGCGGCGCGGATGGACGTCCCGTCGAAATTCGGATGCGGGTCACCACGGACCTCACGCCCGAGTTGACTGCCTGTGGCGAACGACTCCTGATGGGCATCCTCTCCGCGTATTCGTTCCAGGCCGTCAGAAGCCATGTCGCCGGGGGGACCATCGAAATCACCGCGGCCTACGTGGGCCCACCTCAGTAGGAGTCCACGAGAAGAGGGCACGCGAGAGCCCTCGCACCCCCACCGCGCTCTCAATCGCGCAGCCAGAACGGGGCTTTCGTGAATCGATAGTGATCGCGGATCTGCTCCTGGTAGATCTTCCGATAGAACTCGTTGTAGCGGCGGATGTGGAGCACTCCTTCGCGCGTGATGCGGATGCGATAGCGGCCCTCGAACTCCTCGATGGTCACGTGGCCCTCTTTCTCCAACGCCTCGATCACGCGGTCCGTCATGAAGTGGTTTGACTTGATCTCCCGTTTCACCTCTTCCTTCGACATGCCCGGTTGGCCGGGAAGGAGACGATCGAGTTTCGACTCGAGGCCGTCCTGGTACAGCTCGATCCCGATGCCCGCGACCAACCGGTTCAGCACGAAGCAACCGTAGATCACGAGGTCCTTGTACGGCCGCGACGGCATGGGGTCGCGCGCCGATGCGGACCCCCGATATTTAATGCGTTCCCGCGCGAGTCGACGAAAGATCCGCCGGAGACGTCGGCGCGCCTCGGGGGAGCCGGACGGTGAAGGTCGATCCCCTCCCGACCTCGGAAGAAACGGAAATGTCGCCACCATGGCCGATGACGAAACTCTTGCTCAACGCGAGGCCCAAGCCGGTCCCTTCCCCCTTGCCTTTCGTCGACACAAACGGCTCGAAGAGCCGCTTCCGAACCTCGGACGGGATCCCGGACCCCGTGTCGGAGACCGTGAGCAGGAACGCATCGTCCGTCGTCTCGCTCTGGACGCCCACCTCCCCGTTGGCGGTCGCCTCGAAGGCATTTTTCAGGAGGTTCACGAACACCTCATTCATCCGAATCGGGTCGATGCGGAGCACGAGCGGGTCGTCCCCGAGATCGAGGCGCAACGCCACCCCCGGTTTCCGGAAGACGCCGGCCTGATCGGCGGCCGCTTGCACGACGTCGCGCAAATCCGTTTCGACGAGGTTCGTCGACCGTGGCCGCGCGAATTTCAGGAGCTCGGCGGTGATGCCCGCCGCGATCTTCCCCTGCGCGCTGATCTTCTTGAGCCGCGCCTGGACTTCGGGATCCGAACTCCGACGGCCGATGCTCGACGCGAGGAGGGAGATGTTCGTCAGGGGCGTGTTGATCTCGTGGGCGACGAACGAAGCGAGTCGCCCCATTGAGGCGGCGCGTTCGCTCTCGAGGAGCTTGCGCTGCATCTCACTTTGCTCCGTCACGTTCCGAGCGATGATCACAACTCGCGGGTCCTCTCCCAGGCGGTGGACCGCCTGCGCGGACAGCTGAACCCGGAGCTCGCGTCCGTCCGGAGCCGCGGCGGTCCCTTCGTACACGTTGGCGCCAAGGGAGCCTGCCGTCAGGGCCTCCACGAAGCCGCTCCCAGAAGATGGCGTCGCCGCGGAGATCAGATCTTCGATTCGGCTTCCGATGAGCTGGGAGCGATCCCGACCGAGGAGTGCTTCCCCCGCCGGATTCGCATCGAGAATCAGTCCCTGTTGCTCGACGACGAAGATGCCATCGGCGGCGGATTCAAACAGCCCGCGGAATTTTGCCTCGGAAAGCGCGAGCGCCTCAACAACTCGCTTCTCCTCGGTGACGTCGTGCGCAATCGACGACGCCCCGATGATGCGCCCTGTGGAGTCTCGGATCGGCGTGATCGCGACCGACGCAACGATTGTCCGGCCGTCCTTCCGCAAGCGGGCCGTCTCGAAGCGTCCAGTCGATTCCCCGCGACGGAGACCCTCGAGGATTTGCCCAAGCTCCACGAGTCCCGCCTTGGGGACGATCATCGAAATTGGCTTGCCGATTGCCTCCGCGGCCGTGAACCCGTACATGCGCTCGGCGCCCGCATTCCAAGTCGTGATCCGGCCGTCCAAGGTCTTGCCGATAATCGCATCCTGCGAGCTCTCAACGATCGCGGCCAGACGCGCCGTCGACTCCGCCCCCTTCTCGAGTTGGCTCGCAGCGCCGCCGAGCCGGCGGCTGTACCAGGCGATTGCAATAATCGCACCGCCAATCGGGGCGATGAACGCAATGGCGATGAGCCACTCTCCGATGCGGAGTTGGGGGGCCTGCATCGCCCGGATCGCGATCAGGAAGGCGATGGTCGCGAACAGGCCGGACAATCCGCCGAAGACGACCCACAGTGCGACGGCCGTCATCTTGCCTTTTCGCGTGCGGGGTCGCCGCGGCGGCCCGGAACTCCCTCTCGGTGCTGGCGCCAATCGACGAGTCCGATCCGCGCTCGCTGCGGGCGTGCTCACAGAAAGCCTCTCATTCGGCTTGGAGACAGACCGAGACGCTCCGTTCGGAGGCCCTTCTTCGGTCCGGTCTCCGAGGGGCCTCGCCGACTTTAAGCCTTCTCTCGCCGGTTCCAATTCGCACCGCCAACCCCGCACTCCGCGTGGTCGAGTACCGGCTGAGAATCAGCCTTGCAATTGATCCGGGCAGGGCCGACGCGCTCGCACTCTTAAAACCATCGGGAAGACTCTTTCGGGTCTTAATAAGCCCACGGACCCGGGTATGCGTTGCAAAGGTGGATCCCGATGCAAGCGTACTGCGTCTCGAAACGCCCGCCACGCGCCCTCTTCATCATGGTGGCGATCGCACTCGGAATGGTCGCGGTGAGTACCGTCGTCCTCTCGAATCTGGGCGGCGGGCTCGCGCGCGATGGAACGTACCTGCGCCTCCTGGGCTACCGGCCCTCGAATAGCGGCGCAACCCTCGCCGCGCTGAGCGCGGACGATGCGAGCCAGGGCCGCGTGGTCCTGTCCGCTTCCTCCGCACCCGGGCCCACGCCGGCTCCCCCCGCCGCCGAGGTCGCGTCGACAGGACCGTCGGACGCACCCGCGAATTCCTCGGTGGCCCCGGCGAGCGAATCCGATCGCAATCCGGACCCGGTGGGCACGGATGTCCCCGCGCTGCGGGAACTGAACGGGACCCGCGACGATCTCTCGAACGCATCGCTCGATTCCTTCGGCCTCGGGGTCCTGCCTCGAGACGCAGACCAGGTCCGAGGCGCCCCGGACATCATGCACTTCGTCGCTCCGGACTCGAGCGACAGCGGATGCACCTGGCGGCAGGAGGTCACCGCGACGGACGCGAACCACGATGGCCATCCCGAGTACGTCCACGTGCGCCAGCTCGGCACCTGCACGGTCGATCAAGACCGGAACGGCAAGCCCGAGGCCGGCCTGACGATCGCCCGGGACTTCCAGGTGTGGGACAACGACTCGAACGGGAAGTTCAACGCCCTCGAAGGCCGGCAAGGCGTCGAGGCATTCGTCGATCCGAACGAGAACGGCGTACACGAGTACACCGCGGAAGGCGTCTGGACCCTGAGCCTGAAAGACGCGGACGAGGACCAGAAGCCGGAATCCCTCATGGCGACGTTCGCGGGCGAACAGCGGTTCGACCGCAACGAGTCGGGCAATGCGGAGTTCGTGCGGACGGTTCACGCGGAGATCTGCATGGTCGATGACACGAGTTCCGGTGTGCCGAACTCGGTCGACCTCGAGGTGCACGTGTACCAGACGTATGACGTCGGAGACAACGGAAACGCGGAGTACCGCGCCGCCCTCGATCTCGCGGCCAGCACCCGCGACGCGAACCACAACCGGCACAACGAGAGCGCGACGGTCAACGTGACCGCGTATGAAGCGGTCGACTGGAACCTCGACGGCCACGACGAGCTCGCTCGCGGCTTGGCCCTCTCCTACAACTACGCGGACGCGAACTCGAACGGATTCCCGGAGCAAATTGACGGCCGGATCTATCTGTACGCCCGCGCGGACCTGAACTCGGACGGCATCTCGGAGGTCCGCAAGGCCCTCGAGATCACGGCGCTCGCCACGGATGCGAACGACGATGGGCACCCGGAGCTGGCGCAGATCAACCTGACCGGCGCGGTCGTCCGGGACATGAACCAGGATGGCAACGCGGAGTACCGCGCTAGCATCGAGGGGTCGCTCGAGGCGATCGACGCGAACTCGAACGGGATCTTCGAGAAGGCCACCCTCACGATTCGTGCTGAAGCCGCGGTCGACCGCAACGACGACGGCTTCCCGGAGGACCACTCCTACGCGACCGTCGATGGCGTCGTCCTGAACACGATCGAGGATGATCACCCGGACCGCATCGAGCTGCACCTCGTCGCGACGGAACAGGAGGACTTCAACTCCGACGGCCTGATCGACGAGACCCGCGGCGCGACGATCGACGTCCTCGCGGTCGATGCGAACTCGAACGGCGCGTTTGAGTCGACGAACATCACGATCCGCGCCAGCGCCGTGCGGGACGCGAACCACGACGGCGTGCCGGAGTACACGGCCGCCTTCGTCCTGTACGCAGAAGCAACGGACGCGAACGATGATGGCCACCCGGAGCTCGTGACGGTCACCGCCCGCGGCTCCGAGGTCCTCGATGAGGATCAGAACGGCGTGCCGGAGGAGA
>Ga0209689_1002459_pt1 | contig 13776 bp, 11 predicted proteins | sample GraSoiAngelo_149_FD_187119 | JGI IMG/M metagenome (GOLD analysis project Ga0209689, IMG submission 187119) | Grasslands soil microbial communities from the Angelo Coastal Reserve, California, USA - 14_1009_09_30cm (SPAdes) (version 2) | ecosystem: Environmental > Terrestrial > Soil > Grasslands ...
CGGCACGCCGCGACCAGAGGGTGAAACGTACACCGAAGAGAACGGCATTAACCCCTTCGTCGGCCGTGATGCTCTCTTTATTCGGAGCGGCGAGAAGAACCACGTGCCGCATAGTATCCGGGCTGCGTTTCAATCAACAGAGCCGGTGGGAACCATCGAGGTGCAGCGCCATGGCAAGGTGTTGCGTACCTGGCAGGTATTTCTTTGTCGAAATTACCGGACGCTCCCGCTATGACGCAGCAACTAAACTCACCGACCGTTTCGGTGGTGGTTCCTCTTTTCAATGAGGAAGAAAGTATCGCCATCTTGCAATCAGAGCTGAGCGCAGCACTGAAAAGCTTTGATTACGAAATCATCTTTGTCGATGATGGCTCGCATGATCGCACGGTCGAGCGAATCGAAGCCGCGCCGAATATTCGACTGATTCGCTTCGAAAAAAATGCCGGCCAAAGCGCAGCGATCTATGCTGGCGTCCATGCAGCGCGCGGAGCGACTGTAGTTCTCATCGACGGCGATTTGCAAAATGATCCTGCTGACATTCCAAGGCTTCTTGCTGAAATTGCGCGCGGCGCCGATCTCGTCTGCGGCTATCGCGCGCAGCGCAGAGACACGCGCGTGAAGCGGTTGACCAGCTGGATTGCCAACGCGGTTCGCAGCCGCTTCACAAAAGACGGCGTGCGCGACACTGGTTGCACGCTCAAAGCGATGCGGCGCGAATGTGTCGGCGCGCTCGTTCCATTCAAGGGCATGCACCGTTTCATTCCCGCGCTAGTCAAAGGGGCAGGGTACCAGCTCGTAGAAGTTCCCGTCAATCATCGGCCGCGTCGCTTCGGTCAAAGCAAATACGGATTGGGTAACCGCGCTGTGCGGGCGACACTCGATATGTTCGGTGTGCGCTGGCTGCTTTCGCGGCGATTGAGCTTTAAGATTCGCGAGTCGTAGGCCCTACTTGGTATCAAAACACGCTTGTCAACCTAGGCGCTGCCGCTAAGCTTGGCCTCCCGCACCGGGAATCCGCATGTCCTTGGCCAATTTACTTTCTGCCGAGCAAATCATCCCAGAGATGAAAGCAACGGAGCGCTGGGCGGCCATCGTTGAGTTGATCGATTTGCTCGTTGGCCTTGGCAAAATTAAATCGCCAGATCGCGACCCCATTCTTAGCGCGCTTAGACAGCGCGAGGAGACGATGAGCACAGGAATCGGGTTCGGCATTGCCATTCCACATTGTTCTTCCGACCGGCTCGACGAAGTCGTCGCTGCATTCGGAAGATCCACCACCGGCATTGAGTTTGATGCACTCGACAATGCTCCGGTGAAATTCGTCGTCCTTTTCATTGTGCCGAAAAATCAATTTCAGACGCACCTGCGCACGTTAGCCTCCATTGCAAAGTTTCTGAACGACCGCTCGGTGCGCGAAAGTCTGGCCAGCGCAAAATCCGCCGACGAAATTTTGTCGATCTTTCACGATCGTTCGTAACTTGTAGCCGTCGACCTCTGGGGGACGCGGCGAGGGAAGCGGCTACAGTTTAGCCGATGGAAACCTTCCAGTCACTGCTTGCAAAAAAGCTTTCGAATGCTTTGAAAAACGCCGGTTTGCCTGACGCGGGCGAATTGACGCCTGCGTCCGATCCGAGGTTCGGCGATTACCAGACTAACGCCGCTCTTGTACTGGGGAAGCAGCGCGGCGAAAATCCGCGAGTTCTCGCGGAGAAAATCGTCGCACGGTTTGATACTGACGATCTGTGCGACGCGCCGGCGGTTGCGGGTCCGGGCTTCATCAACTTCACACTGCGCCCCAGCGCGGTCGCTGAAAAAACAGTGGAGGTGCTGCGGGACGACCGGCTCGGCATTGCTGAGGCAAAATCGCCGCTACGCGTCGTGATCGATTTTGGTTCGCCCAACGTAGCCAAACCCATGCATGTCGGTCACATCCGCAGCACCGTGCTCGGCGATGCCCTTGCGCGCATCGCGCAATTTCTCGGGCACGAGGTGATCCGCGATAATCACATTGGCGACTGGGGCACGCAGTTCGGGATGGTCATTTATGGTTGGAAAAACCTGCTGGATCGGCGAGCGCTTCAGCGTAATCCGTTGACCGAGATTGTCCGCATTTACAAGGAAACAAACCAACGAGCAACCAGCGATCCGGAAGTTCGCGAAGCCTGCCGCCAGGAGTTGATAAAGCTCCAGGCCGGCGACCGGGAAAACCTCGATATCTGGAACGAATGCGTCGCCTTATCAATGCAGGATTTCGAGCTTGTTTATAAATTGCTCGACATCCATTACGACATTCAATGCGGCGAAAGTTTTTACCACGATCGCCTGCCCGGCGTGGTAGAACGCCTGCTCAAATCCGGTATTGCGGAGATTAGCGAAGGCGCGGTCGTCGTTTTCTTCCGCGATAATCCCGAACTGGCCGATAAACCTCTGATCATCCGAAAACGGGACGGCGGCTTCAATTACGCCACCACGGACGTCGCCACCGTCGATTATCGGATCGACGATTTGAAAGCGGATGCGATTTGGTACGTCGTGGGCGCGCCGCAGATTTTGCATTTCAAGCAAATTTTCAATATTGCGCGGCGCGAAGGTTACACGGCTGATCTCCGCCATATCACGTTTGGCAGCATTCTCGGCGAGGACCGGAAACTCATGAAGACGCGGTCGGGCGAGAACGTGCCGTTGCGTGATCTTCTCGAGGAAGCCTGCAAGCGCGCGCGCAAAATCATCGAGGAAAAAAATCCGCACCTGAGCGACGACGAAAAGACTGCCATTGCCCAGAAGATCGGGATCGGCGCGGTGAAATATGCTGATCTCTCGCAGTACAGGATGACCGATTACATCTTCTCGTGGGATAAGATGTTGTCCCTGCAGGGAAATACCGCGCCGTATTTGCAGAACGCGTATGTCCGCATCCGCTCGATCTTTCGCAAAGCAGGCGAATCCGTGCCAAAGATCGACAAGCTGGTTCTCGCAGATTCCGCCGAAATTAATCTCGGCAAACGCCTGTGTCAGTTCGCCGAGACCGTTCCGCAAGTGTTGAACGATTTTCGGCCAAATATCCTGGCAAATTATCTGTTCGAGGTGGCGAACAGCTTCCACACATTTTACGAGGCCTGCCCGGTGCTGAAATCACCGGAACCGGCGCGCAGTTCGCGACTCGCTTTGTGCGATCTGACCGCTCAAGTCTTGAAACAGGGTCTCGGCCTTCTCGGGATCAAGGTGCCGGAGAAGATGTAAGACAACGCCGAACGCCCAACATCGAACGCTGAATCTCGAAATCAGACTCTGAATTTCGGTGTTGGACGTTGGACGTTGGGCGTTGGACGTTTGCTTCCTGCCGTGACAAAAACGCATCCGCGCATTCCAACCTGCACCTACCGGTTGCAATTCAATCGCTGGTTCACTTTTTCCCAAGCACGCGAGATCGTGCCCTATTTGAATGCACTGGAAGTTAGTGACGTTTACGCATCGCCCTATTTTCAAGCGAGCCCGGATAGCCTGCATGGTTACGACATCACTGATCATAACAAGTTGAACGCCGCAATCGGCTCGCGCGCGGATTATGATGCGTGGATTGCGCAACTGCACGAGCACTCGATGGGACAGGTTCTGGATTTTGTCCCGAATCACGTCGGCATCGCTGACTCGCGGAATCAGTGGTGGATGGACGTGCTTGAAAACGGTCGCAGCTCAAGGTATGCGCCCTATTTCGATATGGACTGGGAACCGCGGAAATTTGATCTGCGCGACAAAGTTCTTCTGCCAATCCTGAGCGACCAATACGGCCGCGTCCTTGAGCGCGGCGAGTTGCAGGTGCGTTTCGAAGAAGGAACGTTCTTTCTGCTCTATGGCGAGCGCAGACTTCCGATCGCGCCGGGAACGTATCGTTACATTCTCGAAATTGCTTTAAAAAATCTCGCCGGACACAAGGACGAAGATTTTTACCCGCAATTACAAAGCATTCTGACCGCGCTCGAATATTTGCCGAAACGCACCGAAGCTGATCCAAAGCGGATCGCAGAGCGCATTCGAGAAAAAGAAATCATCAAGCGACGCCTGGAGCGACTTTGTGCCGAAGCGCCGCAGGTGCAACAGGCGCTCGAAAAAGTGTTGGCGCAAATCAACGGAAAGCCGGGCGACGCACGCAGCTTCGACATCCTGGATGAATTGCTCAACGCGCAATCGTATCGGCTGGCGTCCTGGCGCGTCGCGGCCGAAGAAATCAATTACCGCCGTTTTTTTGACGTAAATGAGTTAGCGGCGATTCGGGTCGAATTGCCAAAGGTTTTCGATGCCGTTCACCGGCTTCTTCTGGATTTGGTGAGCACTGGCGCGGTGACAGGCCTGCGCATCGATCATCCGGATGGTCTTTACTTGCCCGGCGAGTATTTCGAAAAGCTCCAGCAGCGTTGCGCGAAAGCGCTTGGGATCGCGCTGCCTAAAGACGGGCGCGCCATTTACATGGTCGCAGAAAAAATCCTCACCGGCTCGGAAACATTGCGCAAAGACTGGCGCGTGCACGGAACCACTGGTTACGATTTTGCGAATCATGTGATGCAGTTGCTGGTCGATTCGTCGGCCGAGGCGGCGATCACGAAAACATTCCATCGTTTCATCGGTCACTCGGTTCCTTTTGGCCATCTGCTGTATGCGAAAAAACTGCAGGTGATGAAACTCGCGCTGGCGAATGACGTCGATGTTCTGGGCAACATGCTCGATCGGCTTTCCGAGCGGAGCCGCTGGTATCGCGATTTCACGCTCGAGGCGCTTTCGCGTGCCGTGCGCGAGACCATCGCCTGCTTCCCTGTTTATCGAACCTATCTCGCGCCGGGTCAGCCGGTGAGCGAAGAAGATCGTCAAATCGTCGAGCGCGCGATCAGCGCAGCAAAGCGCCGTAACCCGGCGATAGATGAATCAATCTTCAATTATCTGCGGGACGTGCTGCTCTTTCGTTTCCAACCAAATCTCGATGCCGGCGGACGCGCGGCGCACACGCATTTCGTCTTAAAGTTTCAACAAACTACGGGACCCGTGATGGCGAAGGGGCTGGAGGATACGGTGTTTTACATTTACAACCGGCTGACAGCGCTAAACGAAGTAGGCGGCGAGCCGCAACAGTTTGGACTCAGCATTGAGGCGTTTCACGAGCGCAATCTGGATCGGCAACGCAATTGGCCGGCCACCTTGCTCGCGACCTCAACGCACGACACAAAACGCAGCGAAGACGTGCGTGCGCGAATCGTGGCGATTTCGGAAATCCCCGAGCTTTGGCGACGTTCGTTGCAACGCTGGCACGTAGCGAATCGCGGTTGGAAACGAATGATCAACGACTTGGAAGCGCCGGACGCGAGCGAAGAATATTTGCTGTACCAGACTCTGCTAGGCACCTGGCCAATGCAGGCAAACGGCGAACCGGAACCCATGCCGTCGCCGGAGTATGTCGAGCGGATTCAGGCCTACATGGCCAAGGCGCTTCATGAAGCGAAGATCAACACGAGTTGGATACAGCCAAACCTACAATGGGATGCAGCAATGCGGGATTTCATCGCGAAGATTTTGGATCCGTCGTCGCGAAATAAGTTTGTGCCAATTTTGCTGCCGGTTGCGCAGGAGATTGCGCGTCTCGGCGCCATCAATTCGCTCACGCAAACATTACTTAAACTGACGTCGCCGGGCGTGCCGGACATTTACCAGGGCAACGAGGTTTGGGATTACAGCCTTGTCGATCCAGATAACCGGCGCGCTGTCGATTACAATCGGCGCCGCGACATGCTCCAAGCATTGTCGACCGCGACCCCTAGAGAATTGCAGACTTGGCCCGATGGCCAGATCAAGTTGTTTCTGATCCAGCGTGTGCTGCGATTTCGTCGCGAGCACGCTGACCTTTTCCAGCGCGGCGAATATCTACCGCTCCGCGCGAGCGGAACCTTTTCGGAATGTTGCGTCAGTTTCGCGCGGCGCCTCGTGAACAAATGGATTGTTGTGATCGCGCCGCGATTCTCTTCGCGCGTCGGTTTTCCGTTGGTCGACGAGCGGTGGAAAGACACGGTAATCGAATTACCCGAAACACTTTCGCTTGCACAGGCGCACGACCTGTTTACGTGCCGGCCTCTCCCTCTCCGAGATCGAAAAGTGAAGCTCGCGGACGCATTATCAATTCTCCCCTTTGCGGTGATCACGAGCTTGTAGCCGCTTCGCTGTGCGAAGCGCAGCGCTGGGTGAATGGTTCGCGGGAAAGGTGTCGCCCACAGGGCGACGGCTACAGGTTATGCACCGTGCATGCCGTGAAAAAGTTCAACCATCCATTGCGCGAAATTGCTCAGATTTGTCAGCAGATCCGCGCCAAAACTGGCAAAGGTGATCTGTGGCGACGCGAGAATCAGCATCGCGCTGAGCAACAACAGATTCATCAGATAGATCACGACGAGCGAGAAAAAAGTGCCTTGGTCGCTCAAATCGGTCTGGTTCTTCGGGATCATCCAGCACGTGAAGGTGAAATGGAACGCCCACGTCGCGCCGATGACGGCGTAAAGCAGGCGGCCGTATGGCTGCACATTTACGAATAGGCTGAACACTCCGTAAGTGCCGATGGCCAGAATGCTGTAGAGCGGAAAAAAATAAGGCGCCAGCGCGATCCAGAAGTTGGCCTTGCTCGTGACGACATGGCCGCCGTCACGGCCAACCCGAAACCGGCTCACGCGTCCGCCCATCAACCAAACCCAGAGTGCGTGGGTCAGTTCGTGTCCGAAGACATAAATTACGATTGGGCGCGGAAGACCGAAAAAAGCGATCAGCCAAAGGAGTGCCCCTAATGAAAAGAACCAGAATTCTTCGCCTGCCCAGAGCCGTTGCGTCATAGTCGCGCGCGCGAACGCAGTGAAAAATGTCTGACTCAGAATCGCGCAGATCGGCAGCAAGAAAATCGCAAAAACAAATTTCACCCATCGGGTCGGCACCAGCAGCGGTTCCGAAGCAGCGATGACGCTTCTTGATGTCGCGCGCGCAACGCTTCGGACAACCTTCCGGCTGCGTTCGGACTTACGCTTTCCGCGATTGTTCTTTGATCTTTGCTTTAGTGCAGCCAAAGTTGACCGCAGATTAGGCGGATTTCAGCAGACAAAAGCAAGACCGAACCGCGGATGGCGCGGATGACTTAAACTCTGGCGAGCACAGGCCGCTGGCCTGTAGTTTCCGGCAGTTTGCCGTAAACCGAGAACATCGCGGTCAAGCCCTCCCCATGTAGGCGCCGGTGCGCGTATCAATCTTGATCGTCTCGCCTTCCTTGATGAAAAGCGGAACGTTGATTGTCTTTCCGGTTTCCAGCTTTGCGGGCTTGGTGACGTTGCTGGCGGTGTCGCCGCGGACGCCTTCCGGTGATTCAACCACCTTCAGACTCACCGAAGCGGGCAACTCAACCTGCACCGGTTTGCCTTCTGCGTAGAGAACCTGCACGGAAAGATTTTCCACGAAGTAATCTTTCGCGTCGCCGATCAGGTTTTCTTGTAACGTGATGGTGTCGTATGTCTCGGGGTCCATGAAATGGTATCCGTTGCGGTCCTTGTAACTGAATTCGAGCTGCTTTCGCTCGATCTCGACCAGCTCCACCTTATCGGTGGAACCAAAGCGGACATCGGCGCTCTTGCCGGTGTTGATGTAGCGGATGATCGCCTGGACGAACGCACGCAAATTCCCCGGCGTGCGGTGATGCACTTCGAGGACAATGGCAGGGTTGCCATTGTATTTGATGGCCATTCCTCTGCGAAGATCGTTGGCGGCAAGCATGGAAAGAAGTGATCGGCTAAAACGTTACAACGTTAAAACGTTGCAGCAGTTGAGTCGGGGGAGCGCAGAGCTTACATGCGCACGCGGATTTTGCAATTGCAGGGCAGGCGTCCGCTCTCCATCGGCAACCCGAAAGCGTTCGGGGTTGCCCTACAATAGTTTCAACCGCGTCAGGTCCTGTGAATCGACAATGCCTACGGGCACGTTGTCGTCATCGACCACAACTAGGTCGTCGATACGATGGCGTTCAAGCAGATTAAGCACCTCGACGGCGAGTTTGTCCTTGTGCACCGTGACCGGATTCAACGTCATGAGATCTGCCACCAGTCGTTCGCCTATCCTTGAATCAGATTGAAAATGCCGAACGAAATCGCCGTGTGTGAAAATGCCCCGTAATTGCTGATCTTCGTCAGTCACAACCGCAGCGCCGGCGCGTACGCTAGTCATTGCTTTTAATACGTCACGGATCGGAGCAGCGGTAGAAACAATCGCCATCGCCTCGCGCGGCCGCATGATTTGATGCACGCGCATAAGCATGCTGCGCCCGATCATTCCGCCGGGATGAAACTTCACGAAATCTTCCTTCCTAAAGCCACGCGCCTCGAGCAACACCATTGCCAGCGCGTCGCCCAGCGCCAGCATCACCGTTGTGCTCGAAGTCGGTGCCAGGTTCAGCGGGCACGCTTCCTGTTCTATGTTTACGTCGAGACAGAGATGGGCGTTTTGTGCGAGGACTGATTTTGGATCGCCGCACATCGCGATGATCTTCACTTGGAACCGGGCAATAGCTGGCAAAATCCGAACAATTTCTTCCGTCTCACCGCTCGCGCTCAGGGCCAGCACCACATCGCCGTCTGCGATCATGCCGAGATCGCCGTGCAACGCGTTTGACGAGTCGAGCACCACCGCGGGCGAACCGGTGCTAGTGAGAGTGGCCGCGATCTTTGCGCCGATGTGCCCGGATTTTCCGACACCCACAACAACGACTTTGCCGCGGGCATCCACCGTTTCCCTGACGAGCTCAACAGCGCGGGAGAAACTTTCGTCCAAGCGCTCCCGGAGTCGTTTGAGCTCAAAAATTTCTATATCCAGGACACGTCCGGCCTTTTCAAGGTAATCCATCGAAGTATATAATGTGGGCAGGGCGTAGTGATGGGCAAGAATTTGCACGTGTCGAACGAAAGGAAAAACATGAAAACAATCACTATTGCAATCGCGGCAGCGCTGATGACGACCGCTTCGGCGCAAGAATTCAGAGCGCCAATCGGTCCGCAAAAACCGGTGCGAGCGATGGAGACGCCGCCGCCTCTCTTAAAACGTCCCGAGGTCACTGGAGTTGTCCCGCGAGGATTTAGCGACGGCCGTAATCCGCTCCAGATGCTCAACCCATGGGCGCCGCCCCGCTACGGTACCTGGGTGGAGAGCACGTCGTTCGACCCGAATCACCCCGGAAAATGGAACGGGATTAAACTCTTCGAGATCGTCTTTTGATATTCGGAGATAGCTGTTTCGGCAGAGAGGCTTTCGATCCTCTCATGCACGCTTAGCAACTAAACGTGCTTTGGTCCGTGCTAGCCGCGATTTACCTTTGCTCGACCTGGGCAAAAAACTTTGCGAGTTGCGAACGTATCGCTTGAAACGAAAGCCGCTCCAGTGCGCGCTCCTGCGATCCGGCAACGATTGCAGCGCGTAAATCGGCGTTTTTCAACAGATCGAGCGCTATTGAAGCGATTTCGTTAATTGTGCGGCCTTCGCCGCAAGTTTTCGAAAACGCAATTCGTTCGATAGCGCCGTCGCCTCCGACGCAGACGATCCGGGAGAGGAGAGCGTCGCCTGCAACCTGGCCTGGCACATGGCTTCGGTCGAGTTCCAAAACGATCTTATGCTGCGCCACATCGCGCAGATAATCCGCGTAGGACTTCCGTTTTTCAATTACGCGGAGTTTCCCATCCGGAAACTTTAGCTCATCGAGCAAGCGGCGGGCTTTGTATCCATCCAGATTAATGAGCGTGACCGGTTCACCTGTCGTTTCGCAAAGCTGGCGCGCGACCAACAGCGCCGCGAAATGATTGCGTGATGGCACGTCCCACTCCCGTGTGCCGACAAAAATTCCCGATTGCTCGGTTGCTGGCAGCGACAAGTTCCAGCGACGATCCTCGATGGGATACGGAGTCGGGATAAAGGCCACCGTTGCGGCGTCGTGTTTGCCGCGGGCGCACTTGTAGATTTCTGCAGCTTCCGGAGTGGTCGCGATGCATCCGTCGGCTTGTGCCAGAATTTTCATGAAACGCGATAATCTCGCGCGGTTGCATAACTGTTGCGCGATCTGGTGGAGTCCAGTCTCCTTCAACGAAACGGCGACCGTGCGACCTTGCTTCTTTAGATCGCTCAATGCCCGTTCTGAAGCGCGAAAATCGCTGCGCAAAAGCAGAAGGATCGGCGTGTGCTCCGCGACGGCGCGGCTTGGATTATAATGAAAAGCTCCAAGCGTACACGCAGCAAAGCCATGAAAATTGATCGGCGGATGCGCTCCTTCGCCTGGAGCAGGCAGCTTATGAAATTTCTGTTCCGGGTCGCGTCCCGCAGGGTTGAGAACAGTCAGCCGAAAATGCTCCGCGCTTTGCGGTGTCATCACTTATCGGATTAGCGGCTTGACCACTTATTCGTTGCCATCGCCCGGTGGCGGCGCAGCAGATCTCAGGAGCGTCTCATCCTCATCCTCTTGGTCGAGCGGTTTGACTGGGATTGCGCGCCGGATCTCGACAGGTTTCTTGTCCTGTGGCTGGACCGGGATCGCTTTCCTGATTTCCGGAGGCGTTTCTGCCGTTTGGGTACTTGAGCGGCTTCCACCTGCGACATTACTTGCAGTCTTGACTTCATTCCCGCCGGTCAAGGTCTCGGGCTTTTGAGTCTCGGCTATCTGCGGTGTAGGCTGCGGCGGTGGCTCGGGTTTCAGCTTTGGCTTGAGCGAATTGTACGGGTCGTTGTCAGCCAACAATGTTGGACTTTTTATTTCGATTGGCGCGACTGCGGTGAGGTCCACCGCGAGAGCAGCGCGGGGCAAGTCGCTGGAAGAAAACTCGCGACCGAGACGAGCGCGCGGTTCACCATGCACATCGCACGACTCAGTAGGCGCTTGTGACGCTGTGGCAATTTCCGTGTAAGTGGTGCGCCGCTGAACCGTATCGCCGTTGGCGGTTTTTACATTATCATAACAGTTGTCCGTCGCGAGCAAGCCGGATCTCGAACAAATCTCAATCTGCTTCAGATTTGCCGGCTGTTTAATTTCTCGCGGTGGATAACTCTTGGCGGCTGCGTTCATGATATCGACCCAAATCGGCAGAGCGAGCTCGCGCCCGAACGCGCCGCGGTAAATCTTCTGCGGCTTGTCGAAGCCTGCCCAGACAGCGCACGTGAAATTGGAATCATATCCGGCAAACAACGCATCAGTGAAATCGTAAGAGGTGCCGGTTTTACCCGCTGCGGGCATTTTCTTGAGAGCAAATTGTGTAAAAGCAGCTCTGCCTGTTCCCGATTGAAGCGCGTCTGCAAGGCAGGAATGCACTTCGTAGGCGGTCTCAGGCTTGATGACTAATTTCCGGATGCTCTCCTGCTTTCCATCCCAAACCAGCGTTCCGTCCTTTTCTTCAATGCGCTGCAAAATGTGCGGTGAATTTGGCCGCCAGCCGCTATTTGGAAATATCGTGTATGCGAGCGCGAGCTCGGCAAGGGTCACTTCGCTGCTTCCCAGAAATGTAGCCGGATACGGGCGCAGCGGAGAATGAATGCCCGCCGCGGAGCAGAGCTGTAATACCGAATCGACGCCTGCATTCATTCCCATGCGCACGGTTGCGCCGTTTTTCGATTTGGCCAGCGCCTGCCTCGCCGTCATGGCGCCTTCGTAACGGTTCTCAGCGCTTTCTGGGCCCCATTCACCAAGAATTCCCGTTGTGCCGCCGATCATGACTGCGCGATTATCCAGAGGCGAATCTTCCACCAGCGATCCGGGATACATCCCTTTCTCGAAAGCTGCCGCATAAACAAACGGCAGCATCGCGGTACCAGCGGGCCGGCGAGCTTGCAGCGCACGGTTGTACTGGTTGTGCTCGAAATCGCGTCCGCCCACCAGCACCAGAATGTCACCGGTTGCGTTGTCGAGGCCAATGATCGCGCCCTGCAGATACTCGGGCGCGGGCTGATCAGACATTGTACCGTTTGCCTTGGCCTTGCGAAACAAGGCCGCATAAGCGGGGTAAGTCTGGTGATTATACTCGGGACGCTGCTCGACCGCTTCGAGATGAGCCCGGAGAGAATCCTCCGCTACCTTCTGAAGATCGACATCGATGGTCGTGTGAATGCGAAAGCCTTCGTTCATCGCGCGGTCCCATCCTACGGCGGCGATGACCTGCTGGCGGATATAGTCGACTGCGTAGGTTTGTCCCTGCGCGTTTTGCCGGCTCCCGATGACGATCTGTTCCGCTCGCGCCGCGGCGCATCGTTCGCGGCTGATAAAGCCGAGGTCGCGCATCCGATCGAGCGCAAAGTCGCGCACCTCGCGCGAATTGGTGCGATCAGTCCATGGCGACAATCTGTTTGGGCTCTTGATCAGACCGGCGAGCGTCGCGCATTCCGCCAACGACATTTCACGCGCGGACTTGCCAAAATACCCTCGCGCCGCTGCTTCCGCCCCGTACAGCCCGCCGCCGAAATAGATCCGGTTCAGATATAGCTCCATTATTTTTTGTTTCCCGAACTGCTCTTCAATTCGTCGGGCTAGAAAAATCTCGAGTAGTTTGCGGCGGAAGGTTCTTTCCTTGAGCGCGAAACTATTGCGCGCCAGTTGTTGAGTGATTGTGCTTCCGCCCTGGCGCACGTGGCCAGCCGTCAGATTTTTCAACGCCGCGCGGATGATCCCGACCAAATCATAGCCGTGATGCTGATAAAACTTTGCGTCCTCAACGGCAACGACTGCGTTGATGAGATCGGGAGGCAACTGCTCGTAGGGCACCGTCTGGCGGTTTTCCACGTAGATTTGGCCGAAGATCTTGCCGTTCCGATCCAAAATTACGCTGGCTGATTCCATTTGTTCGAGCTTGTTTAGATCGAACATTCTCGCCTGCGCTTTGAGGTCGGCGACGAGACTGGAAATGAACACAGTCAAAGCAACGACCAGCACCGCAACGATGACTACGGGAACATAAAACCACGGCCTCAAATACCAGGGCGGCCGAAAACGGTAGCCCGGCGGGGGCCTCAGATATGTGGCAGTCGGTCTCAAGCTTTACGAAGGGCTGGAATCGCCCCAAGGTACGCGCCAAACGCCAAACGCTCAATGGCCAATGCGAATCGGCGCCCAGGGGTCTTGGGTACCAACCGCGGGTTACAGCAACGCAGCGGGCGCGCAGGCAAAACGCGTAATTGTAAGCGAGCTGCCGGATTGGTTGCGCTCATTTCGATTCCCTTGCCAGTTGGGGGCGAGTGTGTACGTGACGCTCGCTCTTGTGCCTGACCAATTCGTTAGGGTGTGCTTTGTGGTTCTTGGCGCATGTAAAAAGGCCTCCATTATTTCCTTCGCTCACATGGCCAGCGCTGTTCTCCGCAGCTGGTTTTGCGCTCGTTTTGCCCGGCGTGAAAAATTGCTTGCCGCGCCTGAGAATAATTGTTAATAAGTGCACCGGTGGTTCGCCTTGACTTACGCCGACCGATCGCCGCTGTGACGGATATTCTATCCCTCATCACAGTGACGGACGGTCACGATGGCGGCCTCTGCGACAGTGAGTGCACGTCGCGAGGAGCGATCCATGGCGCTAGTGTTTATGCCGATTCGGTCATCTGTTTTGCCGTTACGGCGCGATCAATCTTTCTGGGCGTTCTCCCTAATGCTTACCTGAGCGGACGATCCGTTAGGCGCAATTACCGGGCTCCAAGCAGCCTAGAGAAGGTTTTCAAGCCTTGCGCAATCTATCTGTAATCTTTCCGGCATTTAACGAG
>Ga0209689_1002461_pt1 | contig 13771 bp, 10 predicted proteins | sample GraSoiAngelo_149_FD_187119 | JGI IMG/M metagenome (GOLD analysis project Ga0209689, IMG submission 187119) | Grasslands soil microbial communities from the Angelo Coastal Reserve, California, USA - 14_1009_09_30cm (SPAdes) (version 2) | ecosystem: Environmental > Terrestrial > Soil > Grasslands ...
ATCCGGTGCTGCTCAAGCCCGGCGCCGGGGGCGGCGGGAAAGGCATGCGGCTCGTCTCGCGCGAGGGCGACCTCGAGGCCGCCTGGCGCGGCTCGACCGGCGAGGCCGCCACGGCGTTCGGGCGGTCGGAGCTCTATCTCGAGCGCGCCGTCGTGCGCGCGCGGCACGTCGAGATGCAGATCCTCGCGGACGGCCACGGCCACGTGGTCTGGCTCGGCGAGCGCGACTGCTCGATCCAGCGCCGCCACCAGAAGCTGATCGAGGAGACACCCGGCCCCTCTGTCGACGATCGCCTGCGGACGCGCCTGGCCGATGCGGCGGTCCGGATCGCGCGCGGAATCGTGCGCCAGCTGGGCGGCGAGCTTTTTGCGATTCAGAAAAAGAACAAGCCGGCGTACCACGCCTGGAGTGCGTTTGCCTCACCCCTGTTGATTTCGGCTTTGGTGGCGGCGGAGCAGGTGGCGGGCGCGGCTGGCATTCCTCGCCAAGCCGCTCGCAGAATGATGCTGCCCATCGTGCGCCAAACGGTCGCCAACTATGCCCGCTACGGACCGGCGGGCGCCTTCAGCGGGCCCATCATCCGCGGAGATGCGGAAACCCTGCGCAAACACCTCAAGATTCTGCGGCGGATTCCGGGAGCCAAGGACGTCTATCTGGCGCTGGCGCGCTCGGCAGTGCGCAATCTCCCTGCACACAATCGAAGACTTCTCCAGAAGGTACTGGGCTGACGGAAAACGCAAGGCGCGCGGCTTAGCGCGAGCTGAACAAATGCCCGAGCTTCTCCTTCTTGGTCTTCAGGTAGTCTTCCGCGTGGGGATTGGGCGAGACTTCACAAGGAACGCGCTCGACTACTTTGATTCCGGCCTTCTCGAGGGCTACCACCTTGTCCGGATTGTTAGATAACAGGCGGACTTCCCGAACGCCAAGCGTCTTGAGAATTTCGGCGGGCAGGGCAAACTCACGATGGTCGGCGCGAAATCCGAGCCGTTCGTTCGCCTCCACGGTGTCGAGGCCTGCATCCTGCAGTTCGTACGCCTGCAGCTTGGCCATGAGCCCGATGCCGCGTCCTTCCTGCTGCTCATAGACCAGAACCCCTGCGCCTTGCTGGGCAATCATCGATAACGCCATCTCGAGCTGCTGACGGCAATCGCAACGCAGCGAACCAAACACATCGCCAGTTAGGCATTGCGAATGAATGCGCACCAGCGGTGGCGCGCAGTGTAAGTCGCTCATGACGAGGGCCACGGCTGTTTCTTTAGGGCGATCGTCGCCGAACTCGCCTTCGAAGCCGAGGATCTGGAATTTGCCCCAACGTGTCGGAAATTCAGCGGTGGCAACCTTGCGAACTGTGCCTGAGGAACTCACGGGTCAATTATAGCGGGCTTGGCGATTCATCCGTCACTGTGCTCGCCCGGTGGAGGTGCGGCTGGCCGCGTCTTGGCAAACTTGGTCGGAACTATCGAGCGCTGCTAAAATTGCAGACGAAAGCATTCCAGCCGTGGGGCTATAGCTCAGCTGGGAGAGCGCATCGTTCGCAACGATGAGGTCGTCGGTTCGATCCCGACTAGCTCCACCATGTTTTCAATCACTTGACGCGCTCGTTTCCGGCAGTCACGCTCCAATTCGTTCCAATTCTTCAGTCGACTGACCTGCTTGGAGGTCCCAACTCAGCCTGTCGGGTTTCTACCATTTGCATAGTGCGTACCACTGCCCGCCGCTGACTGTCGAGCACAGGTTGCGCGTGGATATCGATCGTCGTGGCGATGCGAGCATGCCGCATCTGTCCTTGGACGTCCTTCGGGTTCGCACCGGCCTCCGATCATCCACGTAGGGCAGGACGTGCGTGGTGAACGCCATGTGGCTTTCTCAGGTGGCTTCCTTCGGGTCGATGCCGAGCTTCAGGACCGCAGGACGCAGGTGGCGGTCGAGAACGTTGCCGTCACTGATCGGAGCGCCGGCATGAACACTTCTCAAGGGCATTGACGAATAGGAGAGGCTGTAAAAATGAAGAGACTTTTGTTCACGTTCTTTTTCCTGGTGCTCTCGCTGGTTTCGATGGCATACGGCGAGGATCTAACCAACGACCCTAACTACAAATCTCGCTGTGTCCCTTGTCATGGGCCCAACGCCGAAGGTAAGGCCAATATGAAGATTCCAGCTCTGAAAACCGTAGCTGGCAAGCCAGAAAGCGAGTTGACTAAGGCCATCGAAAACGGAAATAGTACGTCGACACCTAAGATGCCAAGCTTCAAGGAGAAGCTGACTGCTGACGACATCAGAGCCCTGGTCGCCGAGATTAAAGCGTTGAAGTAATCGCGCAGAATGTCGGATTCCCAGCAACCGGCGCATCCGCCCACCTCTACAAACGAAAACGCCCCACGCTCCGGTTAGAGTCGTGGGACGCTTCTGAACAGCCCTCCCCCGAAAACTGCTCGATTTCAGACTAGGCTTTTCGCTGAAGGAGTGGAATGGCTCAGGGGTGCCAGTGGCCGCACGAGTTGGCCATACTCCCGGGCCGTGGGGCTGAGGGTTCGACGAAGAACAGATTTCGTGCTGAGACTCTGCTGAGACTCTAGTGGAGTGCGTCGAAGCAACTCTCATGACGCAACCTTCCTGCGACAGACACAAGAACCTGCAAATGGTTCCATTCCCGTTCGAGGACCCGGACGGGAAAGGTCAGTGGATATATCTGTCCCGTTCCCGCTTGCGGACGTCTCCACGATAAGGAAGGCTATTTTGACGTGGTCGAAGGGAAGATCGTGCGGCTAGGCAGCGCCAAAGAACTAATATCCCCGCTGAAGGAACAAATCCTCAATGTGATCCGCTCCAAAGCGGAAATGTGAGTGCACACCAGCGGTCGTCAGGCCATTTTGCCGGATGACCTTCTGCGGATGGCGTGCGCCCGCCGGAAGCTCAACACGACTTCGACCCGGCTAGGCTTCGGCGTTTCGGTTTCAATCAAGGTTGCGCGGTCCTGGGGAAGACTGCCGCCCAGCACATGCGAGATGTTAACCAGGGAAGGGCTCCCGCAAACCATGCATCTATCATGGGGGCTGTCACTGACAACGTCGCAATCAGCGCACAAGACGGCATTTTGCAGAGCAACCGCATTCAACACTCTGCCACCTGGGGCCTCACCTAAAGCGTCCATCACAGAACCTCTTAGGAGACTGACCTACATTTACCCACCGACCCAATTCCACGAACCGCCTGCGATCCCGATAGGAAACGCGTGTCTTGTGCAAATCTAACCGAGGAATGCACGGCGACTCTGTGATAAACGGCATACGTACCTGTGATACAAACACGCGCGGCTCGCGTATGCCTTGAACTAACGGGTGAAGTGTCCTAGCTAGAGCCTTGTTTCTTAGATACTTTTTCTGCGACGATTGGCTCGCAACCGACCCCCAGGACGCCTGTTCCGATTCTGGAACAAAAATAACTTTTCTACTTAGCCATTCGGAACAAAGGGTAACCTGCTGGCACTTGCTGCCTTCTCAGAGGAGGGAGACGAGCAACGGAGCAAAAGTCAGCTCCCCAATGCGGGGTGAAGACTTTGGGTGGCTCTCCCTCCTCCGAGCTATACCGGCTGGTAACTCTTGATGGCGCGCATGTACTGCGCCCGCTCAAAAGCTGACGGATCGGAACAGCGCAACTGGCTCATGCTGCCGCGCATTTGATGGACCGATTCGTACTCGTGATCTTCCATCCAGCGCACCAGGTCGCGTCTAACTTCGGTGAGGTAGTGGATACCGTTGCGGAACAGGGCCGAACAGAGCATGGTCACGTCCGCCCCCACCATGAGCATCTTCAAAACATCTTCCGCGCTGTGAATTCCGCTGGTGGCTGCCAGGCTCATCTTCACCCGTCCAAAGAGAATTCCAATCCAGGTCAGCGGCAGCCGCAACGCCTGCGGAGTGCTGAGCAGCACATTAGGTTTGATCTCGAGTTCATCCAGATCGATATCCGGTTGGTAGAAGCGGTTAAATAATACCAGCCCGTTTGCCCCACCTTGCTCCAGCCGCTTTGCCATGTTCGCCATGTTGCTAAAAAAAGGGCTCAGTTTGACCGCTACCGGAATCGAGACCGACGACTTCACCGCCCGCAGAATGTCAATGTACGTCTGCTCCACCACTGCTCCGGAGACGTCCGTGTCCGTGGGGATGTAGTAGATGTTGCACTCCAGAGCGTCGGCGCCCGCTTGCTCGATTTGCCGGGCGTAGCGCGTCCATCCACCTAGGGTGGCACCGTTCAGACTGGCGATCACGGGAACGTCAACAGCTGCCTTGGCCTTTTGAATGTGCTTGAGGTACTCCTCCGGGCCCAGGTAAAACTCGCCGGCTTGCGGGAAGAATGTGAGCGCCTCGGCGAAGCTCTCCGTCATGGCCGAGAGATGGTGATCCATTTCCTGGCTCTCCAGCCGTATCTGTTCCTCGAAGAGGGAAGACAGAACGATCGCGGAAGCGCCCGCATCCTCAAGCCGCCGGATATTAGACAACTCCTGGGTCAGCGGCGAAGCCGAGGAAACCAGGGGGGTTTGAAGTTTCAGTCCGAGGTAAGTTGTGCTCAGGTCAATCATGATGGCTCCTGCAAATGCATAGATCTTTCGCTACGCTCAAGATGACGGTTTCACGTCAGTTCGGCGTGGACTTCGTGCTGTTCCGCCGCTTTTTCTTTTTCTTCCGTCTTCTCTTGCGCAGGCGGCTTTTCGAACTTCCGTTGCGCCAGATACTCGTACATGCGGTAGCGCACCTCAGCATCGCGTTGTGCCTGCTGCCACAAGCGGCGAGCATCTTCCGGTTTACTCTTGGTCAACATCTGGAACCGGGTCTGCTGCTGCAGGAAATCCTGCACTTTCTTGGTAGGCGTGCGCGTGTCCAGGGTCAAAGGATTCTCTCCGGCTTCGGCCCGCTCCGGGTTATACCGGTAGAGAAGCCACTGGCCGGATTCAACCGCCACCTTTTGGTCCGACATGGCGGTCGTCATGTTGATGCCATGCGCGATACAGTGCGAGTACGCGATGATGATGCTAGGTCCGTTATAGGCTTCCGCTTCAAGGAAAGCCTTAAGGGTGTGCTCGTCCTTGGCGCCCATGGCTACACTGGCGACGTACACGTGGCCGTAGCTCATGGCCATCAGGCCAAGATCTTTCTTGGGTCCAGGCTTGCCGCCCGCTGCAAACTTGGCGACAGCCGCGCGGGGCGTTGACTTGGACGCCTGTCCGCCGGTGTTGGAGTAGACCTCGGTGTCGAGTACCAGCAGGTTGACGTTACGCCCGCTGGCCAGGACGTGATCGAGGCCGCCGTAGCCGATGTCGTAAGCCCAGCCATCGCCGCCCACGATCCAGACACTCTTCTTAACCAGGGTATCGGCCACAGAAAGCAACTGCCTGCCCTCGACCGAGTCCAGACCTATGAGTTTTCGTTTCAGAAGTTCAACTCTCTGGCGCTGCTCGTAAATGTCAGACTCATCTTTTTGTGGCGCGTTCAGTATTGCGGTTGCCAACTGCTCGCCGATCGTGGTGGAGAGCCTACGGATGAGTTCGCGCGCGAACTCGGTCTGTTTGTCGATGGAAATACGGAATCCCAGGCCAAATTCGGCGTTGTCCTCGAATAGCGAGTTAGACCAGGCCGGACCGCGGCCATCGGCATTCTTGGTCCACGGCGTGGTTGGCAGGTTTCCACCATAAATCGAGGAGCAACCGGTCGCGTTGGCCACCAGGGCGCGATCCCCGAAAAGCTGGGTCAGCAGCTTGAGATAGGGCGTCTCGCCGCAGCCCGAGCAGGCGCCGGAGAACTCGAACAGCGGCTCCTGCACCTGCTGCTGGCGAATGTTGCTGGTCTTGATCTTGCGGCGATCGAGCTCAGGAATCTTTAAGAAGAACTCCCAGTTCTCGCGCTCGGGGAAGCGCAACGGTGGCTGCGGCATCATGTTGATGGCCTTCAGTCGTGTCTCAGGTTTGTTCTTGGCCGGGCAGATGTCCACGCAAATGCCGCAACCGGTGCAGTCTTCGGGCGCGACTTGGATGGTGTACTTGAGTCCTGCCCATTCCTTGTCGCGCGCCTCGGTCGACTTAAACGTCTTGGGCACCCGGGTCAGGGCTGTCGGCTCGTAAACCTTGATACGGATCACAGCGTGCGGGCACACCATCGCGCACTTCCCGCATTGTATGCAGGTCTTGGTATCCCAAACCGGAATTTCGAGAGCCAGGTTCCGCTTCTCCCATTTCGCCGTGCCAACCGGGAAGGTGCCGTCGGCAGGGAAGGCGCTGACCGGAAGCTCGTCGCCGCGACCGCCATAAATCGCGCCCAGCACATCACGCTCGAACTTGGGGGCGTCGGGAGAAAACGGCGGCGGCATGGTGTTCTTGCTGTTCGCTTGCGCCGGAACCTTCACTTCGAACAGGTGCGCTAGTGTCTCATCCACCGCACACATGTTCTTCTGCACAATTTCTTCACCCTTGCGGCCATAGGTGTCCCGGATGGATTTGCGAATGGCTTCGATCGCCTGTTCGCGGGGCAAAACTTTAGAGATGGCAAAGAAGCATACCTGCAGGATTGTGTTCATGCGCGCGCCCATGCCGGTGTCGCGGGCGACGCTATAGCCATCGATAACGTAGAACTTGGCTTTCTTGGCGATCAGCTGCTCTTGTGCCTCGCGTGGCAGTTTGTCCCAGACCTCGTCCGGCCCGAACGGGCTGTTAAGCAGAAAGACGCCGCCAGGCACGAGCGCGCTTAACATGTCGTAGCGGTCCAGGAAAATCCACTGGTGACAGGCGATGAAATTAGCCTTCGAGACCACGTAGGTCGAACGAATCGGTTGCGGGCCGAAGCGCAGATGGGACACGGTCATGGCGCCGGACTTCTTGGAGTCGTAGACGAAGTAGCCCTGCGCGTAATTGTCGGTGTTTTCGCCGATGATTTTGATGGAATTCTTGTTCGCACCTACCGTGCCGTCAGCACCCAGGCCGTAGAACATGGCGCGAACAACGCTGTCCGGCTCCGTGGAGAACTCGGAGTCGTAATCGAGACTGGTCTGGCTTACGTCATCCTGGATTCCGACTGTGAAATGGCTCTTGGGCTGGGCTGCCTTAAGGTTGTCGTACACCGCCTTCACCATGGCAGGCGTGAATTCCTTCGAGGACAAGCCATAGCGGCCGCCGATAATCACGGGAGCAGCTTTCAATTTGCTGTAGCCCTTTTGCAGTCCTTCGAATACCGCATTTACCACATCGAGATATAGCGGCTCACCGGCGCTGCCCGCTTCCTTGGTGCGATCGAGAACCGCGATTTTGCGCACGGTCGAGGGCAACATTTCGAGGAAGCGCTTTATAGCAAAAGGCCGATACAGCCGCACTTTCAGCAAGCCGATCTTCTCGCCGCGGGCATTCAGATACTCGACGGTTTCGTGTGCCGCCTCCGCGCCCGAGCCCATCATGACCAGCACGCGCTCAGCGTCGGGTGCGCCAACATAATCAAACAGGTGATACGACCGTCCTACGACCCGGGCAAACTCGTCCATGGTCCGTTGGGTGAATTCAGGACAGACCTCGTAATAGGGATTGCAAGTCTCGCGGATCTGGAAGAAAACATCCGGGTTCTGAGCCGTACCGCGCATCACGGGATGATCCGGAGACAGAGCTCGCCGGCGATGCTCGAGCACCCGGTCCATATTAATAAGAGAGCGCATGTCGTCTTCGGTCAGCATCTCGATCTTGTTGACCTCATGGGAGGTGCGGAAACCATCGAAGAAATGGAGGAACGGGATGCTTGACTCGAGGGAAGCAGCGTGTGCGATCAAGGCCAAGTCCATGGCCTCCTGCACCGAGTTGGAGCACAGCATGGCGTAGCCGGTCGAGCGGCAGCTCATCACATCGCTATGGTCGCCAAAAATGGAGAGGGCATGGGCCGCCACGGTGCGAGCCGAGACGTGGAATGCGGTGGGCGTCAGTTCGCCCGCAATCTTATTCATATTGGGGATCATCAGGAGCAATCCCTGGGAGGCTGTGAACGTGGTGGCCAGGGAACCCGTTTGCAGGGCGCCATGCACGGCCCCCGCGGCTCCGCCTTCGCTCTGCATTTCAATGACTTGGGGTACAGTACCCCAGATATTGGAGAGCCCCTGAGAAGCCCATTCGTCGGCCCACTCGCCCATGGCGGAAGAAGGCGTGATCGGGTAGATCGCGATGACCTCGTTGACTCGGTAGGCAACGTTGGCCACCGCCTCATTGGCATCCATGGTCTTGAACTTGCGCTTCATGTGGCTCCTCTATGACCCCTGCTCGGACAGACGTGCGGTGCTGAATTGCCACTCCAGCATGACGTTGCTGGGTGGCTCGCGTCGGCAACCTGCGTCACACAGGATTGTGATATCCGTCACAATGGGCACTGCGCGTCGCGCGGACGCGAAAAAGGAATCGGTGGGCAGGGATTATTTTCCTTTCCTTCGCAGCCTAACAATTAGCTGGCGAGCGGGCTGTGACGAAGGTCACGGCTTAGGGTTACAGGTTCGCGAATGGGAGAAACAGTAACGCGCACGAGCAAACCTGCATCTATGCAGAGTTGGTGGGCTCGATGAGAGTGTTGCCTGAGCAGGTCAGACTGGGCATGGACGAGCTCCGAACTCATATCGTCGTTCTCTACGACGGCGTGTGTGGATTATGTAACCGGCTAAACCAGCTTCTCCTGACGAGGGACTCGGCAGACCGCTTTCGTTTTGCTCCTCTGCAAAGCCAATTTGCTTCACGGGTGCTGGCCCGGCACGGAATCGATCCCGGCAACCTGGACACAGTTTACGTTCTGCTCGCCTACGAACAACCCGGTGAATCCCTGTTGGCGAGAGGCGATGCGGTCTCTTACGTTCTGCGCGAAATAGGTGGGGTGTGGAGCGTTATGGGTGGTTTCTTCGGCATTTTGCCGAAGGGATTGCGAAACTGGCTCTACGACCTGGGAGCAAGTCATCGCTACCAACTATTTGGTAAGGATGAGGTCTGCCCGATACCCCTTCCGGAATATCGAAGGAAGTTTATCGATGTATAGCAGATGTGAGCTCGGTGAAATTCAATCGTGCCTAGACATTTCTGAAAGTTCAAGCGGCAGCTCGATTTGCGGACCAGAAGAGATGAGGCATAAAATAGCTGACCGTCAACTCCCGTGGATGGATCCTGCACGACCGCTCACGCAGTACTTGCCCCAATCCGGCTGCGCTGGTTCGCTGTTACGTCCCGATTCTGTGACCACATGTCAAACGGCTGAATTCACTGAATTCTAGGAGGAATACTGCCATGGCGAAGAGAAGGAGTCAGGGAGTTTCGCGTCGGGAGTTCGTGAAAATTGCCGGCGCCGGCACACTGGCTGCTGGCATGGGCCCCGCTTTCCTGTTTCAGAAGGGCCCCCAGAAGACGCTCAAAATTATTCAATGGAGCCATTTTGTCCCGGCTTACGATAAGGAATGGTTCGACACCGTATTCACCAAGCAATGGGGTGAGAAGCACAACACCAACGTAATTGTGGATCACATCTCGCTGACCGAAATTCCTGCCCGGGCGGCGGCCGAAGTTTCGGCACAACAGGGCCACGATCTCTGCATGTTCCTCTCACCGCCGGCGGCCTACGAGAACCAGGTCATTGATCACCGCGAGATCTACGAAGAAGTCCAGAGGAAGCACGGCAAGCCGATTGACCTGGCCGTAAAGTCCAGCCTCAATCCCAGGACCAAGAAGTATTTTGCCTTCGCCGATTCCTACGTTCCCGACCCGGGCAACTGGCGCAAGGACCTGTGGTCCGAGGTTGGTTATCCCAATGGTCCCGACAATTACGACCAGTTGCTGGATGGCGCCCGCAAGATTCGCCAGAAACAGGGCAATCCGTGCGGCATTGGCCTCTCCCAGGAACTCGACACCAATATGGCGATGCGCGCGCTCATGTGGTCATTTGGCGCCTCTGAGCAGGACGAAAACGGCAACGTGGTCATCAACTCGAAGAACACCATCGAAGCTTTGAAGTTCATGAAGCAACTGTATAAGGACACAGAAACTCCCGAGGTATTCACTTGGGACCCGTCGTCCAACAACCGCGCCATGCTGGCGGGCAAAGTGTCGTTTGTCGAAAACGCGATTTCGATCACCCGCGAGGCGGAAGTCAAGAAGATGGACATTGGCAAACAGGTCATGGTTTCCCACGCTCTGGCTGGACCCAAGGCTCGTCTGGCGTCGGAGCACGTGATGTCTTGCTACGTGATCTGGAAATTTGCCCAGAACCAGGAAGGCGCCAAGCAGTTCCTCGTGGACTTCATCGACAGCTTCCACGATGCCTTCAAAGCCAGCGGTTTCTATAATTTTCCCTGCTTCCCAAGCACGGTGCCGAGGCTCAAAGAAGAAATCTCCAATGACCCGAAAGCTGACCCGCCGGACAAATATAAGGTCCTCGGGGACGTGCTCGACTGGGCTACGAACGTCGGGCATCCGGGTTACGCCACAGCGGCGGTGGACGAGGTCTTCAACACGTTTGTGATTCCCACCATGTTTGCCAAGGTTGCGCGTGACCAGGAGACCCCTGAAAACGCCGCGTCCGCGGCCGAGAAAGAAGTAAAACGTATCTTCGATAAATGGAAAACCGCGTAACCCGGGATCAGAATGGCGATTGTCGAAACCAGAAAACTCACCAAGGTTTTCAAACAGGGCCAGGCCGGGGCGGTTAACGACGTAAACCTGCAGACGCGCGAGAGCGAGTTCCTCGTGTTTCTGGGGCCCTCCGGCTCTGGCAAAACCACACTGTTGCGCATGATTGCCGGACTGGAGACGCCGACCTCGGGTGAGGTCCTAATTGGCGGCAGTGTGGTCAACCACCTTCCACCGCGCGAACGCCGCATCGCGATGGTCTTCCAGAGTTACGCGCTCTATCCACACCTGACCGTCTACCAGAACATCGTTTTTCCGCTAAAAGCCCAGAAGATCAAAAAAGAGCTGCATAAACAAAAAGTCGATTGGGCGGCCTCGTTGCTCGGTATCGGCCGCCTGCTCGACCGCAAACCAAGAGAACTTTCCGGAGGCGAGCGGCAGCGCGTCGCCCTGGCGCGTGCCATTGTGCGCGAGCCCTCGGTCTTCCTGCTGGACGAACCTCTCTCCAATCTCGATGCAAAGTTACGCGCCTCAGCGCGCGAGGAGTTGGAGCAATTCCAAAAGCGGGTGGGCACAACCACCATCTACGTCACTCACGACCAAGTGGAAGCAATGGCCATGGGCGATCGGGTGGTCGTTCTCAATCAGGGAACAGTGCGCCAGATCGGGACACCGCAGGAAGTTTACGACGAGCCCGCCGACACCTTTGTCGCAACTTTCCTGGGCTCGCCACCCATGAACCTGCTCGATTCAGACGATCTCATCATCGGCTTCCGTCCGGAGCGCTTTCTTCCCTCCAGCTTGGTTGCCCGCTCGGGTTCGACCGACGAGATCGCAAGCAAGATGAGAACGGAACACCTGCTGCTCGCTGATGTCGGTAAACGGGTCCCGCTGCGTTTTCGTGTGGAATATCTCGAATACCTCGGGGCCGAACGAATCCTTTACGGGGCATTGGAAGGGGGACGTTTTTCTGGCAAGTCCGTGGTGTCACGAATTCCCTCCGGAGTGCCCGGGAAATACGAAGCGAACTCGGTCCACGACTTCCTCGTGCCGGAAAGTGAGTTGAAGTTCTTCGATCGCACCAGCGAAAAGCGGGTTGAGGCTAAAGCCATTCAATGGCAATGACGAACCGTAAGCTCGGGGTGCTGATGTTTTCGCCTGCGATTATCTACGTGCTGGCGGTAGTCGGAGTACCCTTTGTCCTAGCGTTTATTTACGCTGTGGGCGACGTGAAGATCGCCAGCGTCGGTTATCACTACGTGGGTCTGGCCAATTTCCGAAGCGTCCTGCAAAGCCCAACGTTCCGCCGCTCACTCTACGACTCGATCGTTTTCACGATTGGCACCCAGATCGTCGTACTGGTTGGATCAACCATTCTTGCTCTCGCGCTCAAGGACAGATTCACGGGCCGCGGGTTTATCCGATTTTTGATCCTGCTGCCCTGGGTTGCCCCGGTTTCCCTCGGCACGATCGGCTGGAAGTGGATCTTGGATTCCATCTACAGCGTGATTAACTGGGTCCTGATTCATCTGCACTTCGTGAAGCCGTTCGACACGCCCATGTGGCTAGGTGATCCCACGCTCGCCATGCTTTCGGTAATCGGAGTGGAGAGCTGGCGCTTGCTCCCGTTCTCGACGGTGATCCTGCTGGCGGGACTCACTGCCATACCTCGTGACATTCCCGAAGCCGCCGCTGTGGACGGCGCCGGCTTCTGGCGCACACTTTTTCAGATTACGATTCCGATGATCCTGCCTATCGTGAACGTCGCCATTCTGTTCGGTGTGATTTTTGTATTCACCGACATGACGGTGGTTTACATCTTGACGCGTGGCGGCCCTTATGACACGACCCAGGTGTTGCCTTCGCTGGCGTTCTTCACTGGAATTCTAGGTAGCGACCTGGCTGAGGGCGCAGCCATCTCCATCTTCCTGGTACCCATACTGGTGGCCGTGGCCTATTTCATGCTCCGGGTTGCGAGCCGATCGGAGGTTGGCTGATGGTCAGCGGAACGGCCCGCAGGCTCTTCGGTGGTGTGGTGCACGCCTTCGTTCTGATAGCTTTCTCCGTGCTCCTGGCCTTTCCGTTCTACTGGATGTTGATCACGATCTTCAAGACCACTAACGATCTTTATGACCTGCGCAACAACCCTTTCAAATTCAATGAAAAGCCAACCCTCGAACACTTGCAGTTGCTTTTCCATGACACGCTTTACTTGCGCTGGGTGGGGAACACAGCGTTTGTCGGAGCCGTAGTAGTGCTGATCACGCTGCTGCTGGCCGTGCCTGGGGCTTATGCCTTGGCGCGCCTGACCGGCCGCTGGGGCGAACGCCTCGGCATCGGTATTTTCCTGACTTACCTGGTCCCGCCCACGCTGCTATTCATCCCGCTAGCCCGGCTAGTCGCGATTCTGGGTCTTCAAGATAGCTTGTGGTCTTTAATTGTTGTGTATCCCAGTTTCACAGTTCCATTCTCGATATGGCTGCTGATGGGCTTCTTCAAATCCATTCCCCGGGAACTGGAAGACGCGGCCATGGTGGACGGACTCACTCGTTTCGGAGCATTTATCAAACTCGTGGTGCCCATCTCCGTTTCGGGCATCCTGACCGTGGTGATCTTCAGCTTCACCCTGGTGACCCAGGAATTCGTTTACGCATTGACATTCATTTCTTCCGAATCCCACCAGATGGTAGGCGTCGGCGTACCGATATTTCTGGTGCGTGGTGACGTCTACTATTGGGGCTCGCTGATGGCTGCCTGCCTGATTACCAGCTTGCCGATTGCTTTGCTTTATAACGTCTTTCTCGATCGGTTCATCGCCGGCTTTACCGTGGGCGCAGTTAAGTAGGCGGGATTGGCCCTGGTTGTGGTTTTCAGCTATTTTGAATCCGGCTTGGATGCAATGGCTGTCTTGCCCGGCGGCTCTACTTCGTCTCCGAAAAGTGTTACCCCCCAACGAGGAACTCCTCGGTACCTAACCAAGCCCCCTGTCTGATCGGCATGGCGAAATACATGAACGATAGCGCAAACAGCCACGGCGACAAGAAACAGCATCCACGTGGCGTACCAGACGGTATCAGACGGTATCCAGCCACGGATAGCGCTTGCCCAGACCAAGTGAGGCAAGAAACAAGGTCCAGAAGACAATCGCGGGGG
>Ga0209689_1002462_pt1 | contig 13767 bp, 10 predicted proteins | sample GraSoiAngelo_149_FD_187119 | JGI IMG/M metagenome (GOLD analysis project Ga0209689, IMG submission 187119) | Grasslands soil microbial communities from the Angelo Coastal Reserve, California, USA - 14_1009_09_30cm (SPAdes) (version 2) | ecosystem: Environmental > Terrestrial > Soil > Grasslands ...
GCTCACCCGGAGTGATCTGCGCGGATCCGATCACGTTGAGGATCTGGTAGCCACTCTGGATCGCGCGGTACTCGGCGGCCCACTGCCCGCCACCGAACGCGTCGTTGCTCGGATCGAGCGGACCCTGGAGCAGCTCGGTGGTGAAGCGCGGGTCCGCCGTGTCGAGGCGGTAGCCTTCGCGCCCGAGGATCGCGCCTGTCAGCACCCAGCGAGGGACGTCCACCCGCAGGGCAACCAACGTTCCGACCGCCGCGGACTTGACCTGGTCGGGCGTGGCGTTGGGCCCGATCGGCGGCGGACTGTTGGGGTTGGTGATGTTGAAGTCGCAGGCGCCGACCACAAGGGCGGTCACCAGAGCGAGCCCGGTCAGCAGCATCTTCATTTCGGGACTCCCGTTCTTGAGCGCGCGCATGGTCAGAACCCCATGTCGATCGAGAAGAAGAAGCTGCGGCTGGGCGGGAACGGTGCCACATCGATGTTCCGCGCGATGGCCTGGTTGCCGAAGTTCGAGACTTCGGGGTCGAGCCCCTTGTAGGGTGTGAACCGCAGCAGGTTGCGGCCGCTGAACGAGATCCGCGCGGTCCGCATCCCGAAATGCGACGGAATTGCGGTCGGCAGCTCATAGCCCACGTTCAGGTCGCGCAGCTTCAGATAGGAGCCGTCTTGGACGTAGACCTGGGTCTTGCCGCTCCCCCAAGTGCTGATGCGCGTGTTTCCGGTCGGCACCTGGTCCACCGAGTTTCCAAACGCGTCATACAGCAGTTGCGTCAGGTTGATGATGTCGCCGCCGTGTTTCCACTCCCACGTGAACCCGATGCTGAACTTCTTGTAATTCAGGTCGCTCGACAACGACGCGGTGAAGTCGGGATTGGCGTCTCCGACCAGGCCTTCGGTCCCGACGATCTGCGTCGCGGAGCTGTCCGCGGCGATCCGGAACGCTCCCAGCGACGTGCCGAAGCCTCCCGTGTTGAACGCCGGGACCGGGAGGCTGACGATCTTGCTGCGATTGAGATAGAACGTGGAGCGCAGCACCCACGTCACGTCCGGCTTCCGGACGGGTGAGACGGCCAGGGCCGCCTCGAGTCCGCGGTTCCGCAGCTCGCCGCCGTTGAAGATGCGCGTCCGATACCCGGTCGACGGCGCGACCGACGCTTCGAGCAGCAGGTCGGTGACGGTCTTCTGGTACACCGTCACACCCAGCGTCGCGGCCTCGTGGGCCAGCGTCGCGTCGAACCCGCCTTCGACTTCCGTGTTCCGCTCTGGCTTGATGCTCGGATCGCCGAGCCGCAGCGCTCGATACTGGCCGACCTGCCCGCCGAGCGCGTTGGTGCTGTCGAGAATGTAGCGCCCACCGAACAGGGGCGGATTGCCGGTCTGGCCCCATGCCGCGCGGAGCTTGAACTCGTCGATGGCGCCCCCAGGTTGCAGGCGGTATGACGCCGACGCCTTGGGGAAGATGAAGAAGTGGCTCGGGTCGCCATTCACGCTCCCGCGGTCGGCGCGGACGCCGACTGTGAGCAGTAACCGCTGCTGCGCCGCCAGGAATTCTTCCTGGGCGTACAGGCCGACATTCTTCAGCGGCTGCTCGCTCTGGCTGGAGGTGATGCTCGCCGCCTGGCTCACGTTCTGCAGGCCGAGCGCGATCGTGCGGCCCACGATGTTGGTGAGGTTCTCGTCGCGGTTCTCGTACTGGAAGCCCGCGGACGTCGTGGCTTGAAACGTGTTCGAGGCCGGTGTGTACGTGTGCACGACGCTGCCGACCAGGTTGAGTCGCAGATCCTGGCCCTTGCCGAGCACGACCGTTCCCGGTTGGCCGTCGAACGGCTCGTACTGGAGGTCGGCGGGCGACAGGATGTCGTTCCGCTGGTTGAAGAAATCGAGCCCGCCCGTGAGCGTGAATTGGAGCCGCTGGGTGGGCGTGGTCACGGCATCGACTCTTGCCGTCGAGGTGCCCATGACGCGCCATACGTCTTCGTTGTCCTTGAGCTCCGCGAAGGTCTGCAGCGGGTTGGACGGCGCGAACACGTTCACCGGCCACCCGCCGTTCTTCTCTCGCAGGTCGATGATGCTCGGCGTGGTCGGGTACACCAGGAACGTGCTGGTGCCGGTGTTGTCGTTGTTCGAGATCCCCCGCTTCGCGAGGCTGTGAACGGCGTTGAGGTTGACGCTGAGCTTGAAGCGGCTGCCGAGCACCTGGTCCAGGTTCGCGCGGATCGACTGCTTCTGGTAGCCCGTGTTGGGCGCGATCCCGCCGTCCTTCTTGATGAGTCCCGAGAGATAGTACGTCGTCTGGTCGTTGCCGCCCGTGACGCTGGCGTCGGTCTCGGCCGAGAGCTGATGCTCCCCGTACAGTGCGCCTTCGTTGTCGAAGTACGGGCACGCCCCGCCGGGCAGGGTGCAGTAGCTGCGGGCGTTTGGTCCGAAGGCCGCGACGGCGTCCGACGTGTCCTTGAACCTGCGGAAGCCGAGCTGGTTGGAGACGTCGAAGGTCCCGAACCGCTGGGTGGCTGCGAAGCGTGGGGCGCCCGGCCGGCCGCGCTTCGTGCTGATGACGATCACCCCGTTAGCCGCCTGCGATCCATAAATCGCCGCCGCCGAGGCGCCCTTCAAGACCTCGATATGCTCGATGTCCCCCGGGTTCAAGTCGGCAATGCGGTTGACCGGGTTGTCCTGGTTGGAGGCGTTACCGCCGGCGGCCGCCGCGGTGATCGCGTTCATATTGCTGCCGATCGCCTCGTTCGCGATTACCAGGCCGTCCACCACGATCAGCGGGTCGACGCCCGCATTGATCGTGGTGACGCCCCGCAGATTGATCTGTCCTCCGCCCCCCGGGGCACCCGAGTTCATCTGGATCAGCGCGCCCGGGATCTTTCCCTGCAAGGCGCCCTCGAGGGTCTGCACGGGCGCGCGGTTCAGCTGTTCCGTGCTTACCGTCGTGACGGCGTTCGCCAGGTTGCGCTGCTCGACGCCCGTCGCTTGACCGGTGATCACCACCGCTTCGAGGTTGAACACGTCCTGTTCGAGCCGGACCGTGACGTCGCCCCCCCCGGCCGCGACCGGCAGCTGCGCGTGCTTGTAGCCGACGCTGCGGATCAGCAGCGTCACCGCGCCCTCCGGCGCGGCGAGCGAGAACTCGCCGCGGTCGTTCGTGAGCGCCGTGATCGGGGTCCCCGCGACCGCGACCGACGCACCGGCGACAGGTTCGGCCGTCGCCGCACTGATCACTTTTCCGCGAATAGGCCGCTGCTGGGCCGCCGCCCCGACGCCGACGACGAGACTCAGCGCGAGCGAGACAAACGAGACACGTGATAGCACGATCCCTCCGGACCTGGTGACGCCGCACGGCACGAAACCGCAAACGCCCGCTACGTTGCGCGCGATTTCCGAGGTCCGCAAGGAGGGGTGTTCACGGCGTGACGGCGGAGGCCGGCGCCCGGCGCCCCCGCAGGGCCGCATACACGGGCGGCCCCGCCACGACGAGCAGCAGCGCGACCAGAACACCCGGCAACCCGATCGCCCGGCTCTGCACCTCGAGCACCAGAGCGGCGACGAGTACGAGCAGCGGCAGCGACGCGAGCGCCACGAGCCACGGGACGCCGAGCGGCACCCGGAAGGCGCCCCGCAACGTCGGCTCCGCGCGCCGCAGCCGGATCAGCGCCGCGAACTCGAGCCCGAGCGCCGCCGTGTACAAGAGCACGTCGCCCGCGAGCAGGCCGCCGAACGGCAACAGTGAAAAAGCCGAGTACACCACGGCCGAGACGAGCACGGCGTTCGCCGGCGTGCCCCGCGCATCGGTGCGCGCCAGCGCGGCGGGCAAGAGACCGTCCTGCGCCAGCACCAGCGGAATCCGGGAGTACACGAGCAGCAGGGCGTTGAAGAGGGCAAACGCGGAGAGCATGCCCGCCAGCGCCACCCACAGGCCAAGCCACCCGCCCACGACGGCGCGTGCAAGCCCCGGCCAGGCGCCGTCCGTCCATGCCGTCCAGTCGGTGAGCGCCAGGACGGGAACGATCGTGAGCAGGTAGACCAACGTGACGAGTGGCAGCGCGCGGGCCAGGGCCCGCGGATAGGTGGCCGACGCCTGCTCGATCTCACCGCCGATGGTCGAGGCGTTATCCCACCCGCTGTAGTTCCAGATGCTCTGGGATACGCCGATGCCGAGGGCGCCGAGGAAGGACGTGCCGGCAGCGTGAAATGGCGTCACCGGGAAGGGCGTTGCCGGTTGCCCGAGCCAGCGCGCCAGCGCCGCCACCGAGAGCACCGCGAACGGCGCGAGCACCGCCGCCACGAACCACCCCGACGCCGTACCGACCACGCGCGTCCCGCGCAGGTTCAGCCAGGTGGCCCCCCAGATCATCGCCAGCGCCACGAGCCAGCGCTCGAGCCAGCCCAGCCCCGGCAGGAAAAAGCCCACGTACTGGATCAAGAGCACCGGGTAAATCGCCATGTCGAGCAGCGAGTAGGTCCACGACAGCCAGCCGTTCCAGAAGCCCCAGAACCGGCCGAACGCCCGCTTCACCCACTGGTAGTAGCCGCCCTCGGCCGGCAGCATCGAGGCGAGCTCCCCCACGAGCAGGGTTTCGGGCACGCTGTAGAGCAGCGGCGTGGCGACGAGCAGCAGCAGGGCGACGCCCGGCCCCACCGAGCCGACGAGCCCCTCCAAGCCGAACGGCCCACCCGACACGGTGAAGAACATCACCGCGATAAGCGGGCCGAGACGCAAGCGGGAGGGACGGGCGGCGGGAGGCTCGGAGGGGGGCGTCACGAGTGGGCGTGCTCGTGCCCGGCGCCCCAGATGACGCTCGGATCGTCGCCCGCGAACGCCATCACGTGCACCATCCACCCGAAGATGCGGGGCACGAACCGCCCGCCCACGGCGGTGCACGCCTGGGCGGTCGCGATGCTCGACTTGGGGCCGAAGACGGGTCGGCCCTCACGTGTTTCACGCCACCGCTCGCGCCCGCCCAAAGGCGGCACGCACCAGTTCACGTGCTCGTGCCAGCGCGCCACCGACAGCGGCACGCGGGCGTCGAGCTGGTCGAGCGACGCGCGCCCCGGCGCCGCGTACATCGCCCCCACCAGCACGAACGTCCCGTCCGGCTCCTTCCGGTACAGGAGCGAGGTCGGCTTCGCGGCGTCGAAGCGGAGCATCTCCTCGAGTGCCCAGCGGCGGTTGGTGAAGTGATAGACCGGTTGCTGCACGCCGGGAAGGAACTGCCGGAAGCCGTCCGCCTGCGCGACCCGCACATCGCGGTACTTGCCGAGCGCGGCGCGCATCGCGGCCACGAGGGCGGCGGCGCGCGCCGAATCGGCTCCGCTGCCTGGCCGCGGCGGCGTGAGTGTCATGTGGGGGTCGGCGGGCATGGGCCCGCCCATCGCTTCCTGGGCCGCCGCGGTCGCGTGCTGCTCGGTCGAATCCATCGCGCCCACGTCCATCGGCGCCTGCGCGTCCTGCCGGGCGCGGCACGCGCCGGTGACGCTGGGCGCGGCGAACGCGAGGGTCGCCACTACGGCGAGCGGACGCATCGCGGGTAATCTAGGTCAGCCGGTCGTCGAGGCCAGCTCCGAGGCTCTGCGGGTGGGACGGCGCGCCGGCTTGGCACTGCGACCCAGCACGCGCTCGTACACCGCGAGCTCTTGACGCGCGATCCGCGGCCACGCGAAGCGCTGGGCCTTGTCCACGCCGGCGCGCCCCATGGCCTCGCGCCGGGCGGGATCGCCCAGCAGCGCGATGGTCGTCTCGGCCCACACGGCCGGATCGTCCTTGGGGATGACCACCGCCTCGGCGCCGCCCGCGATCACCGACCGGAAGCCGTGGTTGTCCGACACGACCATGGGGGTGCCGCACGCCATCGCCTCGAGCAGCGTGACGCCGAACGACGCGATGGTGGTGGGGCACAGGTACAGGTCTGCCGAGCCGTAGTAGGCGGGGCGATCCTCGAACACCTGCCCGGCGAACCGGACGCTGGCACCCAGGCCCTCCGCCCGGGCGCGTCGCTCATAATAGTGCCGCCACGGCCCCTCTCCCGCGACGGTGAGGACCGCCCTTGGATAGCGCGCCAGGATCCGCGGCATGGCCTCGAAAAGCGTGCCCAGTCCGTTGCGGGGCTCGATCCGCCCCAGGAACAGCAGCCGCGGATGGTCGGTGAGGGCGTCGGTGGGCCGGCGCCCGTTGGGCTTGAAGAAGCTCGTGTCCACGCCGTTGGGGATGACGTCCCACTCGGCCCGGAAATAGCGGGAATTCGCGTCCACCACCGGTTCGCTGACCGCGATCGTGGCCGCGTGCCGGTCGAGCACCCGCTGCAGCGGCCGCCGGAATACGCGGCAGGCCGCGGAGCGCGCGAACCACGAATGGAAGGTGGCGACCACCGGGATGCCGGCGCGCCACGCGGCGAACGGCGCGGCCAGGCCGAAGGTCGGCGCCAGCCCTCCATGCACGTGCACAATGTCGTAGCGACCAGCCCGGAACAGCTCCTCGAGCCGACGCCGCAGCCGCCACCCCGTCGTGACGCGCGACACCCCGCCGTTCGAGTAGATCACCCGGCTCTTGCCCACCCGGCGCACAAACGGGGCGTCGGGGTAGTCGCCCATGTGGGAGGTGACGACCGTGGCAGTGTGGCCCCAGGCGTTGAGCTGCAGCGCCAGATTGTGCACGTGCTCAGGGACGCCCCCGAGCTGCGGATAGTAGTCCTCGGCGACCAGCGCGATGCGCATGACGGACCTGTCAGGCGAGTGGTGGACGGGGGAACGGCTTCGTCACTGTGACCCCGGAGTACGCGCCGCGGTCACGCTCGCCGCGAGCCGGGTGACTGAGGCGAACACCGCGCGGGGCTGCTCTTCATAGATGAAGTGACCGGCCCCGGGCACCGAATCGACGGCGAACGAGCCGAGCGCGCGCTCGAGCAGCCGCACTTCCTCATCCGGGACGTCGCCGTCGTGGCGCGCCCCACCCACGAGCAGCCGCACGGGACAGCGCAGCTCGGCGAGGTGGGGCGCGAGCTTCTCCGGCTCCCGCGCGTTGCCCATGGCGAGATACGCCCTGATCGTGGCGTCGAGATCGCGCGCCGCCCCCGCCGTGTAGCCCTGGACGACGTCGTCCGTGACCCAGGTCGAGTCCCCCGACGAATCGATCAGCAGGCCCCGGATCTTACGCCGGATCAGGCGGATCCCGCCGAACAGCTTGATCCAGGGCGCAAACCGCAGGGCGCGTTTGAAGGCCGGCGTGAGCGCCGCCTCGGTGGGCCCCCCCTCGATAGATATCATCCCGCGGACCAGGTCGGGGCGGTGGTAGGCCAGCCGGAACGCCTCGGACCCCCCGATCGAGTGCGCGACGAGCAGGGCGCCCCGCACCCGCAAGGAGTCGAGCACCGCGGCGATGCGTCCGGCTTGAGCCGTGAGGGAGTAATTCGCCTTGCGGGGGCGACTCGACGAGCCGATGCCGAGGGGCTCGACCACCACGGCCCGATAGCCGGCGGCGGTGAGCAGGGGAACGAGCTTGCGGAACCCGAACGCGGACCCGAACAACCCCGGAACGAGGACCACCGGCGCTCCCGCGACCCTGCCGGCCACCTCGACCGAGAGCGATTCAGTGGGGGCGACGGGAACCTTGAACACCCGCGTGGTCGACGCGCTGTCGCTGAGCAGCAGAACCGCGAGCCACCACACGTGCCCGTGATCTCCTCGGAAAAACGTCGCAGGTGAGCGAGCCGGACGCCACGGCCGCAGGGAGACCCTGTCGGACGACCCGGCGTCACGCCCGGCGACTTGATATTAATGGATCGGACGAGTCGTCTGGCGGGTTCAGGGCCCGATGGCATGGCGCTGTCCAGGAGCTGTCAAGGTTCGCCGAGTCCTCTTGTGACCCCGTCAACCGCCCGGCATGTTCGGCGTCCTCAGGAGACGCTCCCGACCCCCGGTCGCCTGCCGTCAGCGTTCGCCTAGCACTTCCAACATCGGAGGCGACCATGCAGTACCTCAGGCACGTGTCCGTGCGTGCGGTCCTGGCGGTGGTGTTCGCGTCCGGCGGCTGGTACGCCGGCGCTCGAGCCCAGGACCCCCGGTCCGCGCTCGATCCTATCACGAGCGCGGTAATGCAGCACCCCATCACGACATCCTCGGCGGCGGCCCGGGACCATTTTCTCCGGGGTCAGCGGGAGCTCGATCTGACCCGCTTCATCGACGCGAACGCGCATTTCAAGCAGGCCGTCGCGGCGGATCCGGATTTCGCCTTTGCGTACCTGAGCATCGCCAATACGGCGAACTCGCTCGCGGAGTTCAAGAGCAATCTCGCGCTCGCCGAGCAACACGCCGGGGGGGCGTCCGAGGCCGAGCGGCTCCAGATCCAGATGGTGCGCAAGGGATTCGACCAGGACCTGGCGGGCCAGCTCGCGCTGGGGCAGCACCTGGTCCAGAAATACCCCGACAGCCCGCGTGCCTGGCTCGCCCTCGCGGGCGTCCAGATCGGGTTGAACCGCAACGAAGAAGCGCGGGCCTCCATCGCGAAAGCCCTGGCGCTCGCGCCCCGGATGTTCGTCGCGCACACGACGCTCGGCTTCTCCTACGTGTTCGGTGAGCCGCGCGACTTCACGAAGGCACTCGAGCACATGCAGCAGGCGGAGAATCTCGCCCCGGACGAGCCTGGAGCGCACATGTCTCTGGGCGACGCCTACCGCGCCCGACGCAATCTCGAGAAAGCACGCGAGGAATACGCTCGGGGCCACGAGCTGAACCCGCGCGATGCCGTACAGCTGGTGAAGCGCGGCCATGCGAACTCCCTGCTGGGCAACTATGCGGCCGCGCGAGCCGATTACGACTCGGCCATCGCCGTTGGCCGCGCCAACGAAAAAGCCGCCTACGTACCGTTCCGGGCTAACGTCAGCGTGTTTGCCGGTGAGCCGGCGGCCGCCATCGACGAGCTCAATCGGCTGGTCGCCTCGGTCGACGGCATGGGCGTCCCGGACCCGAAAGCGGCGAAGTTGGCGGCGTTGGGTAGCGTCGCCGTGATTGCAATCCACACTCGCAATCAGCCCGCGGTAGAGCAGGCGCTCAAGCAGCTCGCGCCCGTGTTGATGCAGCAAGCCGACGAGGCGGCGAATCCCGCCTTCCGACGGGGCCAGGAAGCGATCATCGCCTACTTCGATGGGTGGTGGGCGGCGCGGCGGGGGGACTACGCCGCGGCGCAGCGTCAGGCGGAGCGCATCTCGCAGCTCCTGGCGCCGGATAAGAACCCGCGCAAGCTCGAGCCGATGCACCAGCTCGAGGGGTTCATCGCGTTGTACCAGGGGAAATACGGCGAGGCGGCGGCGCACTTCCGTCAGGGCAACCTGCTCGACCCCTACATCAAGTATCAGCTCGCCGTCGCGACCGAAGGCGCGGGAGACGTCGCGCAGGCGAAGCAGCTGTACCGGGAAGTGGCAGAGTACAATTTCAACGCGGTCGGTTTCGCTCTGGTGCGGAGAGACGCGCAGCAGAAGGCGGTCGCGAGCACGCCCTAGCCTGGTGACGCCGACGGTCGAGGGGAGGCGCTGCCTCCCCACGATCGCTCTGTCGGGGGTCGGGAGCACGCCATATCTTTTGCCCTCGTGCCGCGTGCCTCCGTCGTCACGATTTTCATCAGCCTGCTCGGCAGCACTCTCGCCGCCGCGCAACGCTGCCGCGGTTTCGCATCCCTGCAAACACGACCGATTCAGCTGTTCGCGAGCGGCCTGTTCGGTCAAGACTCGCGATGGTTAGGGGCGGGCCTAGCCGTTGGCGGCGGCGGTGGGTTCGGGGAATTGAAGTTGGGAGGGATCGACGTCGACCCCTGGGGGAGCGCCTCGTCTTTCACCTTGGGCGGCGGTGCCGGGTACCAGGTCCCTCTCAACCAAGGCGGTACAGCCCAGCTGTGCCCGACTGCCGAGGTGCAGTTCGCGCGGGGCCCCAATGATATCAATGGGACCGGCGTTGACTACCGGGAGACCGACGTGTCGGTCGGTGTGGCAGTCGGCGTCCTGGCAACCGGCCCGGCCCGCAAGGTCGAGGTCGTGCCCACGGGGTCCATCACGTTCACCAACGCCAGCAGCAATTTCACGGGTGCGGCGGCCCCCTTGTCGGGTTCACAGATGTTCGGCGTTGTCGGGCTTGGGGTGGGCTTTGTGTTCGGACAAGAGGTAAGCGTCACGCCCTCGGTCTCCCATGGCTTTGGAGTGAGCGGAACGTCGACGACCCTTGGTATCCGGGTTGCGTTTGCCTTCGGTGGTGCCCGTACGCCGGCCATGGGCAGCAGTCGTGGCACGTCCTGCGCGGGGCTCGCAAGCACCGACTCCGCCGTCTATGACACGACGCAGGTCACGGAGCGCGCCACGCTTCGGAGCGCATCCGAGCCGTGGTATCCGCCGATTCAGCGGGACCTCGCGATTGAGGGTCGGGTAATCGTGGGCCTGGTTGTGGGATCTGACGGCGCGCCTGATCAGAGCTCGGTGCGGATCGTTCGGAACGTCGATCCAGCCATTGATCATGAGGCCGTGCGCTGGATTGGGAGTGCGTCCTACTGGCCTGCCTGTCGTGATGGTCGGCCGGTACGCGCGCGCGTTGCCCAGCCCGTTGACTTCTGCGCCTTCGGGTGTCGGCGCGGCAAGTCCTGATACAAGCGCTGCTATCGACCATCGGATCGCGAGGCGACGTCCAGCCGCTCGTCCCGCTGGCGTGGCAGTTGAAGAGCCTCGGACAGGAAGTCCGGCTGTGCGTGCCGCCCGACTTCCGCGAATGGATCGAAGGCTTGGGGATGCCCGTCACACCGATGGGACCCGAGCTGCGCCCGACCGGGAAAGCCAAACCATCAGCCGCTCCACCCGTGGGCGACTCGCCCGCGCCCGCAGCCGTCGGCTACACGAAGCTCTGGGATGATGACGCACGACGCTGGAACAACACATGGGGCCCGCTCCTCAATTCGAAACCGGTAGCACTCGGTCTGGCCCCGCTCAGCGACGTGCGCAGCTACGTCTTGACCGCTCGTCCCTGCCTCGCGGCCGATCCGACGTTGGCGCCGTGGCCTGATGCGGCACATCAAGCCGTGCTCCAGACCGGTGCCTGGCTGCTGCCGGATGAGCGTCCACACGGCCTCGCGCCTGCGACGGACTCCGCTGGTGATATCCGTGCCTCGGCGAGTGACGCGAAGAAGGCACCGAATACCACCTCCGACCATAACCCGCGCCAACCCGTAATCTCCGTCAACGCCGCCTCGCGCGAGAACGGTGGGCGGTAGGGGCGCTCGGTGGTAAGCGCGTCGTAGACGTCCACGATCCCAACGATTTGCGCGGGAAGGGGAATCTCGTCGCCCCGCAGGCGATCCGGGTATCCGGTCCCGTCGTACCGCTCGTGGTGCCAGCGGATGATGGGCTTCAAGTCCCAGGGGAACTCGACGCCAGTGAGGAGCTCGATTCCCCAAATCGGGTGCATCTGCACCACCTCGAACTCCTCGCGTGTCAGTGGCCCGGGCTTGCTCAGGATCTCGTGCGGAACGCGCACTTTTCCCAGGTCGTGGAGGTAGGCGCCGAGCCGCAGCGTCGTCTGGGCGTGCTCGTCCATGGCGAGAGCCCGGGCCACGGCCACGGCGTGCCGCGCCACGCGCTCGCAGTGGCCGAAGGTATAGGGGTCGGCGGACTCGATGGACTGACCCCACTCGCGCACCACCGCGAGGTAGGTGGCCTCGAGCTCCGCCATCTTGCCGGCGACATGGACGAGATCGCGGCGCGCGTCGAGCCGCCCGAATAGGCGGTGTGCCGCGTTGAGGAGGGTCAGCGCCTCCTGGTTGCGCCCCATCGCTTGGTGGAGCAGGGCCAGCTCGCGCGAGGCCTCCGCCTCGTTCAGTACCGCGCCCGCACTCACCGCCAGCTCGATCGCCGCCCGCAGCCGCGCCTCGGCGACCGCGGGCCGGCCGGTCTCGCGGAACACCATGCCGAGCACGCGATACGCGTTGGCCTTGTCGCTGGGCGCGTCGAGCCGATCGAACGTGACGAGCGCGGCCTCGGCATGACGCTGCGCGTCGTCGTAGCGCTCCCGCACGAAATGCACGTCGGCGTGGTTGACCAGACACAGCCCCTGGAGGTGCATGTCGCCCGCGCGCGCGGCGATCTGGTAGCTCTGCTGGTAGTAGTGCTCCGCTTCGTCAAACTGCTGGAGGTCCGCGCTCGCCATGCCGAGGTTGTGGTAGGCGATCGCGCAGCCGTGCTCGTCGTTGCACGCGCGATAGGCCGCCAGAGAGCGCCGGTAGCGCGCTACCGCTTCATCAAAGTCGCCCTGAATGTTCGCGAGGATGCCGAGGTTCTGCTCCACGCGCGCGCGCAGCTCGCGGCTCTGCCCGCCCAGTTCGAGGGCGCGCAGGAAGTGCTGGCGGGCATCGGCGATGGCGTCCGTCTCCAGGTCGATCCCGCCGAGCGTGTTCAGGGCTTCGCCGGCGAGCACGGTGTTGCCGGCGTGGCGGGCCACGGCGTGACTCCGGCGGCACAGCTCCCGCGCGTGGGCCGAGTCGCCCCGGCGGTGGCGTACGACGGCGAGGCGGCGGAGCGCTTCGGCCAACACCCCGTGCTCTCCTGCGGGCTCCGCTGCGGCGATCGCCGCCTCGTACGACGCGATCGCCTCGGGGATCCGGGCGGAACGCTCCCGGCTGCGAGCTTCGTGGAGCAGGTCCGCCGCGGGACGCACCGGCGCGCGCGGACCTGACGGTCCGCGAGCGGGACTGGGAATGGCCGTCACGTAACGCTTACCAGGCGACCGCGTAGTTGGAGAAGTGATCGACCTGCCCGGTGACCTTGGAACTCAATAGGTTGTCGATCGACAAGAGATAGGTGAGGATGTTGAGCCCGTCGCTGACATAGGCGATCCGCTTCGGCAGCAACAGGCCGAGCAAGTTGCAGTTTGCGTAGCTCATCGTGAGACGCGCGGACCGCTGGAACCTCAGTCCATCCGGCTGGAAGCGCACTGCGTTGACCCCGCTCCCCGTCACCAGTTGGCCCGTAATTGCCACCGGGGAGAACAATGCCCCGGCGGGGACGGTGAGCGTGTGCGGTCCGACGCGAATCGTGCCGCCCGCGGACCCGATAGTCTGTGTCGCGGTGGCGTAAGGGAGGGCAGAGCATTGCAGGAGCCCCGTCGCCCCAAGGAGGCCCCCAAGGAGCGATGCCTGAGGGGGTGGCGGAGCTGACTGGGGAGCGCTGATCAGGGCGCGGTCGCCGCACCCGGACACAGCGAGCGCGACCAGCAACCAACGGAGGGTCTTCATGACCTCACCTTTCTTTCTTGAGGGCGCAGGGTAAAGGGGATTTCCTGCATGAGCTCTTTCGCTCCCGCGCTCTTGGTAGCCACGAGATCTGGAATGGCCAGCAACGCGTCCAGTTTGTCCGTCTCGACCGTGGCGCGCAGCCGCTCGAACGTGGCGCGCGCCGCCAGCGCGAGCTGTTTCGCCGCGGCGACGTCGCCGATGAGGGCCAGCAGGTGGGCGAGATCGCGTTGGGCACTTGCGACGAGCAGTGGGCGCTGCTGCTCGTTCGCGCGGGCGATCACGTGGCGGAACATCGCCTCGGCGTCCTGAGTCTTCCCCGCGACGCCGAGCGCCACCGCGAGGATCCGTAGGTCTTCGGTCTCGCGCACGACGTCCTTCAGATCACGGTGCACCGCCAGGGCTCGCTCTGCGTCCCGGAGGGCGGGCTCGGGCTCACCCCGTGCGACCCGGATCTCGGCCAGTCCGGCGAGTGCTTGGGCCTGAAGCGCTCGATCGCCCAGACGCTCGGC
>Ga0209689_1002464_pt1 | contig 13765 bp, 15 predicted proteins | sample GraSoiAngelo_149_FD_187119 | JGI IMG/M metagenome (GOLD analysis project Ga0209689, IMG submission 187119) | Grasslands soil microbial communities from the Angelo Coastal Reserve, California, USA - 14_1009_09_30cm (SPAdes) (version 2) | ecosystem: Environmental > Terrestrial > Soil > Grasslands ...
AGAAGCAGGGAGGGATCTTCCGCCTGTTCTACCGCGCCCATACCGATACTCCGCACGACTATGGAGGGATGGGGGTCGGGCTCTACATGGCCAAGGAGCTGATCAAGCGCCAGGGGGGTCGCATCTGGTTCGAGAGCCGGGAAGGCGAGGGCAGCATCTTCTCTTTCACCCTTCCGCTCGCCTGAGAGGTCGTCGCTGCCGTGGAGAAGGCCTCGCTGATGGTGTTGGTGGTGGAAGACGATCCGGACCTCGCCGCGCTCGAGGCGGACCTGCTCGAGGAACGCGGCCACCGCGTCGAGGTCGCGTTCAACGGACGCGAGGCGCTGGCGGCGGTCGAGCGCGCGTCGCCCGATCTCATCCTCCTCGACATGAAGATGCCGGTGATGAGCGGCCGCGAGTTCGCCGACGAGTACCGGCGTCGTCAGCGCTCGCCCGCCCCGATCGTCGTGGTGACCGCGGCCGACGACGCTCAAAGGCGCGCCGCCGAAGTCGGCGCGAGCGGCTGGATCGCCAAGCCATTCGATCCGGACGCTCTCGTCGACCGCGTGACGCGGCTCCTTCCCTCCGCCGGGCGGTCGTAGCACGCGCCGATCAGCGGCTCGGGTTCGCCCCCTCGCGGGCGCGCACTTCGCGCCAGTACTCTTCGGCGAAGCGGCGAAAATCGAAGCCGACCGCACGGAAGCGGTGCAAGATCCGGAGATAGCGCGCGCGACACTCGCTGCGCAGCCGTGCCACGGAGGGGTGGAGGTCGTCGCAAGCGTCGAACCGAGCAGCGCCGAGTTCCAGCTCAGGGAGATATTCATCCAGCCAGAAGCGCATGAGGTTCGGCCAGCCAGGCCTCGATCGCCAGCGGTCGCCGAGCACGTCGTCGCGGCGCAGGCGCGCGCGGGCGAGCACGTCGTCGGGGAAGTAGCAGATCCCGTGCGCTGCATCTTCGGCGAGATCTCGCAGGTTGTTGAAGAACTGGTCGAGCACCCCGAGCCCGCGGATGGCCTCGAATTGCGGCGGCGAGAGGAAAGGCACGAGCTGAAACAGCGAGCCCGACAGCCGATCGAGCATCGCGCGATGATCCGCCAGCCCGGACAAGCGCAGGTCCCGACGGTGGAAGGCGCGAAGGGCCGCCAGATAGCCGGTCCAGGCAGCCAGCGCCCGCGGCCCGTCCGCAGCAAAAAAATGCGCCGGGAGTCGCAGAAAGATGTCGTCCGCTGCCGCTCGATCGAGCTGCCGGGCCTCCGAAAGTCGGTCGGCCTGGCGGATGGCGCGAATGCGCTGCACCCAGACCGGCTGGATCGATGGCGGCAGGTCGACCACCCAACCGGCACTGTCGAAGTCCTTGAGCGCATCATCGCCCAATGCAGCGTGCGCAGACGAGTCGAGGTGCGAGGCGGCCCACGCGATCCCGGCCGTCGATCGAGCGATGTAACGCATGTGCACTCGAGCCTAGTGCATCTGCACGAGCACGCTCAAGCTTGTTCCTCGATCGTAGCGGTGGCTCGCCTACCCTCCCGCACCACAGCCAGGCGAGCGCAATGGAAGTCAGGGTACGACCGCATCGTCGAAGGCCAGCCTGCCGCAGGCAAGCGGGCTCCGAGTCGCGTGAATACCTTCCCGTCCGTGGTTTTTGGCAGCGTCGGCCGAAATTCGCCGATCGATGACAACGTGCGCAGCACGCTCGCGGCCGATGTCATCGTCGCAAACGCTCCCGACCCGGTCTTCGTCTGCGATCTCCGCGGCAAGATCCTGGAAGCGAACGCGGCGGTCTCGCAATTGCTCGGCCTTCGCCGCGACGAGGTCCTGGAACAATCCGTCTCGCGCTTCCTCAGCCCGCCGGAAACCCAGGAGTTCGTCGCCGCCGTCCGCGAGGTCGTGGACCGCGGCGTGACGCGGAACCTCCGTCTCAACCCGGGTAGCGCTTCGGGCGAGGTCATCCCGACGACGTTGAACGCATCGGCGCTGCGCGATGGAGCGGGCCATGCCATCGGGGTGATCGGGATCCTTCGCGACATGCGGGAGCTGGACAAGGCCCGCGCGTACGCCGAGAGTCTCATCAAGAACGCCCCGGACCCGGTGTTCGTGAGCGATCTGCGAGGGAAGATCCTGCAGGCGAACGACGCCGTCTTCGCCCTGCTGGGGTTCCGTCCCGACGAGGTGATCGAGCAGTCCCTGTCACACATCATCTCGCCCGAAGAGACCAGGGAGTTCATCGCGGCGCTGCGCGAGGTGGTGGAACGCGGCGTCACCCGCAACGTCCGGCTGAATCCTCGCAGCGCCTCCGGCGAAGTCATCCCGACCACTCTCAATGCTTCTGCCCTGCGGGATCCCGACGGAACGGTCATCGGCGCCATCGGGATCCTGCGCGACATGCGCGCCTACGAACGGGTCGTGCGCGACCTGGAGGAATCCCGGCGCGAGCTGCGGGAGGCGGACAAAGCCAAGGACCATTTCCTGGCGATGGTCTCGCACGAGCTGCGCACGCCGCTCACGGCGATGCTCGGATGGGCCCGCTTGCTGCGGGTCGGATTTCAAGACGCGGTCCGCGCCGCCCGGGGACTCGAGGTGATCGAGCGCAACACGAAGCTTCTCGCTCAACTCATCGAGGACCTCCTCGACGTCTCGCGCATCGTGACCGGCAAACTCCGGATCGAACCCCGGCAGGTCGATCCGGTCGCGATCGTCGAGGCGGCCATCGAGGCCGTGCAGGGCGTCGCGGACGCGAAGGAGATCGAGCTGGACACCTTCCTCGATCCGGATGCAGGTCCGCTCCTCGCCGATCCGGATCGGCTGCAGCAGGTCGCCTGGAACCTCCTCTCGAATGCCATCAAGTTCAGTCCGGCGCGCGGTCGTGTCGGGATCCGCCTGGAGCGCGCCGGATCGCTCGCGCGCATGACCGTTTTCGACGACGGCGTCGGCATCAAACCGGAGCTCCTCCCGCACATCTTCGATCGATTCCGGCAGGGCGAGCGATCATCGGGGGGGCTCGGGTTGGGACTGGCCATCGTGCGCCACATCGTCGAGCTGCACGGCGGCGCCGTGCGGGCTCAGAGCGCGGGCGAACGGCAGGGCGCGACCTTCACCGTGGAGCTCCCCACTCTGAACGAAACGGGAACGGTCGCCGCGGCGGCACCCCTTCCCGGGGAAGGCGCCGCGCGGACGCGGTTGACGCCGCTGCGGGGAGTGAAGCTGCTGGTCGTCGACGACGACGCGGATACCCGGGAGCTGTTGAGCATGATCCTGCAAGAAGCCGGAGCCGAGGTCGCTAGCGCCGGGTCCGCCAACGATGGGCTCGCGGCATTCGAGCGCCAGCGGCCCGATGTCCTGGTCAGCGACATCGGGATGCCTGACGGAGATGGCTACAGCCTGATCCGAAGGGTGCGTCAGCTGGAAGGCGAGAGCGGCACCAGGGTCCCTGCCGTCGCTTTGACGGCGTTTGCACGGGCGGAGGATCGGGGCGAGGCACTCGGGTCCGGGTTCCAGGCGCACCTGGCGAAGCCGATTGAACCCAGCGAGCTTACCGCGCTGATCGCGCGACTCATCGTGTAGCGCCGGGTCATGCGCGGCGGCCGCCGAGCGGACGATCGAAGCGCCTGACAAGGAGACAACGGAAACCGGATCGAGCAGGGATGCGAGATGGTGTTTTGCGGTAGAACCCCCCGCGTGGCGAAGAAGGTGGGCGTCGATCTGGAAGAGCTCCGCTGGGCGTTCGAGGATCAGCAAGGCGAATGCTCCTGGGTCCTCGACACCGAGACGGGGCTCGTGCTCAGACTCAGTGAGGAAGAGGAAGACGAGCTGCCGCTCTCCATCGAGGAGATCGAGGAGGATTCGACGGGCCGATTCCTGGCCATCGAGCCGGAAGATCCGCAGGAGGGTTACGGCGACATGCAGGCATTCATCGGGACCGTGGCCGAGTCCCGGTTCCGAGAGCTGCTCGAGGTCGCGATTGCGGGCAAGGGAGCGTTCAGCCGATTCAAGGACGTGCTCGCCCGTGTTCCCGACGAGCGCGAGCGCTGGTTCGTTTTCCAGCAGGAGCGCGTGTTCGGGAGGATCCGCGACTGGCTGGCGGCGAACGGCATCGAGTCGCCGCAAGGCTGATCCGCGACACATTCCGAAACGTGAATTCGACTGTCTCGCGGGAGTCCGTGGCGGCATGTGGAGGATGGTGAGCCTCATCGCGTTGGCCGCCTGCGCGAGCTATCGCGCGCTGCCGCTGGAGACGGCAGCGCCGGGACCCTCGCCGCTGACGCTGCGTTACGAGCAGAAGCGGATGAATCTCTTCGCGTCGACGCGGGAGGACGCGCAGATCGAGGCCGTCTTTGCGTCGGACACCACCATCGCGGCCCTGGTCTCGCGGCCCCGCGACGGCGTGTTCGTTTCAACCGACGGAGGCTCGGACTGGACGTTCGCGCCGATCGACGATCGCCTCAGCGACATGATGTTCGACGGCCCGCTGATCGTCGGCCGCGCGGCAGCACACCTCCATTGTTCAAAGGACGGCGGCAAGACCTGGCGCTCTTGGGGCGGGTTCCCCATCGAAGCCGCCGCCGTGGTGGGAAGCGCGATCTACGCCGCCGCGGGCGGACATCTGTACGTCTCGCAGGACTGCGCGCAGAGCTGGAAGACATTGACGCCGCAGATCCCTGGCACCTGGCGCGCGCGGAGCATCGCCGTCGACCGGCAGAGCATCTACATCTCCGTACGAGCGACCCGCGAGACCGCGCCGTTGACGACCCTGCTGGACGGAAGCTCCGACGCGGCTCAGACCGCGCTGTCGTTCGTCGACGGGCGCGGCTCGAGACGGCCGGCCGGAGGCGATGTCTGGGTCACGCACGACGGCGGCGCGCTCTGGCAACGGACGTCGCTGGCCCTCGACGCCTGGGTCTTCGCGCAGGGCGGGGAAATCTGGGCCGTGGCCGCCGATCCGATGATCGAGGGCGCGGCCCTCGTGCGGCGAGCGCCCTTGCTGGCCGCTGCGCTCGACGGGCAGCTCCAGGGCGCTCGCGTCGACGCGAACGCCTTGCGCGCCTCGTTCACGTTCCCCGGCCGCGACCGGCTCCTGCGCGCGATCGCCGCCCCGGCGTTTCGTTCGCTCGACGAGGGCGTGACCTGGGCGCGCATGGATTCGACGCCGATCACCCTGCGGACCGCGCTCGAACGACAGCGCGCCGCTCAACCAGCGATGGAGAGAGCGTCGGAGACGCCGCGCAGATCGGACCGCGGCGGTGGGCGCGCCGGCGGAGCTCCCGGCGGTGAGGGCGGCCGCGGCGGACGTCGCGGAGGCCGACGCGCCGCGCCCTCCGGGCAGCCGCCGCAGCAAGTACAGCGCGGTCCCCGCACCGTACCGCCCGAGACATTTTTCACCCTGCTCGATCCGCTGCGCCTTCTCGCGCGCTTCAACTCGGGCCGGGCGCTGACCGGCATCGCGGGCGACAAGGTCCTTCATGCCTACGCGCCGACAGAGCAGTTCTGGAACTCGCTGGTCGATGCGATGATCGCCGAAAGCGACGCCGAGGGAGAGATCGCGCTCAGTCCCGGAGGGCGCGGCCCGGTCAGCGCGCCCGATGGAGCGTTCGAGATCCTCTTCTCCACCGACGGCGGCGCGAGTTGGAGCGAGCTCACTCCCCCTCGGTTCGATGCCTCGCTTCTAGAGAGAGGCATCCTTCCCTATCCGGTGGGGATCGCGGCTGCCTCCCAGCAGGACGTCGTGCTGTTCGCCGGCATCGACCGCAGCGGCCAGGGCTGGCGCGACACCTGGCGCTGGGCACGGTAGCGACTCTTCAGCGGCGGTGCTGGCGAACGACTTTGCGCCGCACCAGCGGATGCCCTCGGAACCATGGGTGGGCGTACCAGGCAAAGTGCCCTGGTCCATGGACGAAGTGCGGCCGCGGACCGAGGCCGAACACCCACGGGGCCAGCACCCAGCGCCACCCGAAGGGTTGGTAGAACACGAACATGTACGCGACCCCGCTGGTATCGATCACGTGCGTGTACTGCTGGTCGTACGGCATCCACACCCAGCCGTACTGCGCCGTGTAGACCCATTCCCCGGGAACGTTCGAGGGCGCGGGAGCCGCGTTTGCCGTCACCTGCGGCGGCTCGATCGGTTGTGCCGTCGGAGGCGCGGGTGGCGGCGGGGGTGGCGGTTGTGATTCCGGCGGCGGGGCAGGAGGCTGCGCGTCGTCCGGGGGCGGCGGCGGCGGTTCGGTCTGCGCCAGCGCGGGCACGGCGAGCACGAGGGAGAAGAGGAAGACGAACGTCTTCGTCATGGCGGATCGGTCCTTTCGCCCGGAGTGGTAGTGCTGCTTCGCCTCCTGCGCAGTTCGACGCACGGAAGGGAAACAAACCCGCAAAAGTGGGTTGGTTGCTGCCTCAGCCTTGCGGCTCCAAGGGCCAAGGAACGCTCAATAGCGCCCGCTCCGGCCGCCGCGCCCACGCCGCCCTACGGATTCAGGTCCACCTTGCTCGCCTTGATGTTCAGCACCGGCCCCGCCTGGATCCCGCCCTTCTGCGAGATGTTCAGATCGAAGGTGGTCCCGATGTCCGCCTTGCCGGTCTTCGACGTCTTGATCTCGAGGTCCTCGCACTCCAGGACCAGCTTCTTCTCGGCGTGCAGCTCGACGTCGCCTTCCTTCGCCTCGATGAGGAACTTCTTCGCCTTCACGTCGAAGGTGACGGTCCGTTTCCCCGACATGTCGCCGATGGTGATCTTCTCTTCGCCGTTCTTGTCCGAGATCACGATCTGGTGACCCGACTTGGTCTGGATCATCACCGTCGTGTTCTCGTCGACGTAGGCGGTCTTCATCGGCTTGTCCTTGCCGTTCCAGAGCGAGCCGATGACGAAGGGCCGATTGGTCTGCCCCCGCTCGAATCCGATCAGCACCTCGTCGTTCACGTGCGGGATCCAGTAGAACCCGCGGCCGTCGCCGGCCGCCGGCTGCGCCACGCGCGCCCAGTCGCTCTCCGGTTTCCCCGGCAGCCGCGGAAAGCAGACCTTCACCCGGCCTTGCTTGTCGGGATCCTTGACGTTGGTGACGATGCCGATCTCGACGCCGAAGGCGGTGGCATCGCCGGTCGTCGCCACCTGCCTCGCGTGCTTGAGCTGACTGTAAAGGCTGTCTGCCACGCGACCCCCGAGTCGATTAAACCGCATCCCGGGCTGCGGCGCGAGTCAGCGCGACTGATTTCCGTTCATCTTGTTGAAGTAGAAGTACGAAACGGCCAGGAGGACGAGGAAGATCAGCGGGTCGATGATGAACAGGACGCTGATCCTCGCGTCGCCGCTCGAGAAGTGGGCGATGCTGGCCGAGATCAAGGTGATCGCAAAACCGAAGTAGGCGAACTCTTTGATCTTCGCCGGAACGCTTGGGATCAGCAGCGCTGAAACTCCCAGGATCTTGGCGACGGTCAGCTCTGCCTTGAAGTAGTCGGGCAATCCGAGATGGACGAAACCTCCTTCCGGAAATGGGAACCGGTCGAACAAGGTGAAGTTGAGGATGCTGTAGACCATCACAGCGCAGACGATCCCCGTGGTGATCCAATAAACGATTCGATCTCTCTGGATGGCTCCGCTGGCCGCGATCGTCATGGTCGGCTTCTCCTCGTCAGTAAGCGATTCCGATGGTTCGATGGAGCGTCTCGGGCTGCCGGAGCGCGCGAAGCATGAGATGGGCGACGTCGGCGCGCGAAATGAAGAGGCCGCGCCGCAGATTCTGCCCGTACGCCGTGCGGTAGGCGCCGGTCACGGGCTTGTCGGTCAGCCGTGGCGGTCGTACGACGGTCCAGTCCAGGCCGCTGTCGCGAAGGACGTCCTCCATCAGTGCGAGATCGGCGTAGTGTTTCCGGAGCGCAGCCTTGATCAACGGACTGAACAGCGTCCGCATGAAGATCCCATCGCCCGGGTCGTGCTTCGGCGGCGTCGGACGGCCAGGCGACGCCACGCTCCCGATCGGCGCGGCGCTGACGACGACGATGCGGCGCACGTCGGTTGCCTTCATCGCCCGGACGATCGCGCGCGTGCCCTGCCAGGCGATTCCGGCGTCCGACGCGGACCGCGGACCGAGGCCGGAAAGCACCGCGTCGGCCCCTCCGACCGCCGACTCGAGGGCTGCCGGGTCCGGCGCCGCGAGATCGGCCCTCACGGCGCGTACCCCGGGGGACAGCTTCTGGGGATTCCGCACCACGGCGGTGACGTCGTGACCGGCGGCGACGGCCTGCTCGAGGGCTTGCCGGCCGATCCCCCCGGTGGCGGCGAAGATGGTGAGCTTCATCTCTCGATCCCTGGCTCGATCATGTTACCCTCTCCTACGTACATCAGATGGTACGGAGTATATATAGTATGAATTCCATATCGTCAACCGATTCGCACGCGCCGCGGGGCCGGCGGCAGCTGACGGCCTCGATCAAGCAGTCGCTGCGGGCGCTGAGCATCCAGCTCTCGCTGCTCAACCACCAGGTCGGCGCACGGGCCGGTCTCAACGACGTCGACCTCGATTGCCTCGACCTCGTCGCCCGCCACGGTCCGCTCAGCCCGAGCGCCCTCGCGGAACGGGCCGCGCTGCACCCGGCCACCATGACCGGCATCCTCGACAGGCTCGAGCGCGGCGGCTGGGTGGCGCGGGAACGGGACCCGTCCGACCGCCGTGCTGTCCTCGTCAGGGTCCTGCGCGACCGGAGCGCCGAGCTGGTCCGGCTCTACTCGGGGATGAACTCCTCGATGAGCGAGATCTGCGCTCGATATGGAGACGCCGAGCTCGAAGTGCTCGCCGACTTCCTCCGCCGCACGGTGGACGCCGGGCGAGGCGCGACCGACAAGCTGGCCGGCGAGCCGGGAGCGGAGGTCAGGGCGTCAGCACCGCGCGGAACCGGACGCGATTCCCGATCATCTTCGCGTAAGCCTGCTCGGCCTCCTCCAGCTTGAACACCTCGACGCGCGGGCGGACGCCGGTGAGGACGCTGAAGGCGACGGTCTCCTCCGAATCGATGGCGCTGCCGCTCGGCCAGCCCGCGATCCTCTTCCCGCTGAGCAGCGTCAAGGCAGATACCTTGAGTGGCTCGAACGGCGCGGCGACGATGAGCAGCTTGCCGCGCGGCTTCAATCCTTCGACGGTGCTGGCGATCGCCTCGCTGTTCGGCGCCGTGGCCAGGACCAGGTCTGCCCCTCCGAGCTTTTGCAGGCCTTCCGCGGCAGGGACCTTCTGCGTATCGATGTACTCGTGCGCGCCCAGCTGCCGGACGAGCTCCGCCTTGTCCGCACCGCGCGAGACGGCGATGGTCCGGAAGCCCATGCGCGCGGCGAACTGGATGGCGAGGTGGCCGAGGCCGCCGATGCCTTGGACCGCCACGGTATCGCCCGACCGGGCGCCGCTGTTGCGGAGCGCGTTGTACGTCGTGATGCCCGCGCAGAGCAAAGGTGCTACTTCGACGGCCTCGAGCTTCTCGGGGAGGTGCACGCCGGCTTCGTGCGGCACGACCACGTACTCGGCGTACCCGCCGTCATGGCTGACCCCGGTGATCCTCTCCCGTTCGCAGTTGATGAAGAGGCCCTTGCGGCAGGCGTTGCAGACGAAGCAGTGGCCGCCGTGCCAGCCGACGCCCACCCGGTCGCCCTTCTGCCACTCCGTCACGCCGGCGCCGACCTTCTCGACGCGTCCCGCGATCTCGTGGCCAGGAATGCGCGGCAGCTTCAGGCCGGGAAACGCGCCGCCTCTCACGATGACATCGCTGTGGCAGACTCCGCACGCTTCAACCTTGATGCGGATCTGGCCCGAGTCGGGTTCCGGGAGCTCGCGCTCGACGAGCTCGAACGCGCCGTTGGGCTTCGAGACCTGCACGGCCCTCATCATCTTTGGCATGGCTTCTCCCCATCCCTGCGTCTGCGCGGGATTGCCTTGCGATGCACGGCGGACGCAGGCGGTGCGCTCGCTGGCTCGCAGTGAATGCTCCATCGTCGAGACGGTGTCTCACCACTGACGGCACATGCTCAAAGCGGCTCCCACAGTCGCGACGTTTTCCGCCCCGTTGCCGAGCGCGCGGGCATCACCGTGGAGGCCATGCTCGCGCAAGCGGCGGCGGCGACGCTGCTGAAGCGGCAGCCTACGCTGGCGGAGGTGGCGAGCACGGCGGTCTTCCTGGCCTCCGACCAGGCAGGCGCCATGACCGGGGCATCGCCAACCTCTCGTGCGGCTTGCTCCTGGACTGACAGGGTCGAGAGCGAGGGCGCACACAGGCGCAGGGTGCCCGGAGTGGACGCGCTGCTCGCCCGCCTTGCTGCTGGCGGGGATCGTCTGCTGCTTTGCGCCCACCGACGTCGTCCCTAGCTTCTCGATCTACCCCAAAAAGGAGACCCAAAATGAAGACACTTCTCATTGGCATGGCTGCAGCTGGATTGGTGGGAGTCACGATGGCGAGAGCAGGGGAGCAGAAGAGCTCCTCGACCGACAAGTCGGACAAGTCGGCGGCGCAGACCACTCCGAGCCAGTCGTCGCAGACCCAGACCCCGTCGGACCAGTCTTCGACGAGTCAGCCGTCGAGCCAGACTTCGACGGGCCAGGCATCATCGAGCGCGACGGGCACCACGGCGAGCGCCAGCAAGGAGCTCTCCGGCGTCGTGAAAGAGGTCAACAAGGACAAGCGGTCGCTCAAGATCTCCTCCGAGACCGGCGGCGAGCAGCAGCTGAAGGTCGCCGACAGCGCGACGATCACCCGCGATGGCACCCAGGCCGGCCTGGATCAGATCAAGGAAGGCGACCAGGTGCGCGCGAGCTTCGACGCGAGCGGGAACCAGGCGAGCAAGCTCGAGGTCAGCTCGAAGCAGAAGGGCGACAAGAGCGAGATGAAGACGCAGAGCAAGGACAAGTAACTGGCGTCTTCCGCTAGTTCGGAACGCGGCGGCGAGGCTCACTCGCTGCCGCGATTCAACGCATCGCACGACAACGATCGGCAGCAGGCGGTATCTTCCGCGAGTGCGGATTGCTTCGCTGCTGCCTTCAGCCACGGAGATCGTCTGCGCCCTCGGCGCGCGGGCCGACCTGGTCGGCCGGTCGCACGAATGCGACTTTCCGCCGGGCCTCGAAGACGTCCCGGTTCTTACGTCCGCGCGCGTCGGGCCGCTCCCGTCGAGTCGGGCGATCGATGCTTCCGTGCGCAGTCTCCTCAGGGACGCTCTCGCCATCTACGACATCGACGTGGAGGGGCTTCGCGCCGCGCGGCCGGACGTGATCGTCACGCAGGATCTGTGCGACGTTTGCGCCGTGTCCCTCGGCGACGTCCGGGCGGCGGTGGCGCGCCTCGCTCGGCAGGACGTGGCGATCGTCAATCTCCACCCGCTGCGCCTGGAGGACGTCTGGGGTGACATCGCGCGCGCCGCCGATGCCATCGGGCGCGCCGCCGCCGGAGCGCGGCTCCTGGCCGGGCTGCGTGCCCGGGTCGCTGACATCGCGCGTCGCGCGACGATGGCGCGTGCGCGACGCCCGCGGGTCGTGACGATCGAATGGATCGCGCCGGTCATGATCGGCGGGATGTGGATGCCGGAGCTGATCGCGCTCGCGGGCGGGGAGGCTCTGGTCACGCGCCCCGGACAGCACGCGCCGACCCTGGACCAGGACGCGCTTGCCGCGCTCGATCCCGAAGTGGTGCTGGTGAAGCCGTGCGGATTTCCGCTGCACCGCACGGTCGAGGAGCTGGACGTGCTCCGCGAGGCATTGCCGCGCGGTTGGCGGGCGCGCGTCTACCTCGCGGACGGGAACGCGTTCTTCAACCGGCCCGGGCCTCGGATCGTCGAGTCCCTCGAGATCCTCGCCGCGTGCACGCATCCCGAGCTGTTCGAGGACTTTGCCGCGATGCACGCGGGAAGCTTCCGGGGCATCGACGGATAGCCCTGGCGGCGAGGGGCGTCACGAGAACACCACCGTCTTGTTCCCGTGCACGATCACCCGGTCGTCGCAATGCCAGCGCACGGCGCGGGCCAGCACGCGCCGCTCCAGGTCGCGGCCGAGATGCTTCAGGTCCTCCACCGTGTCGCGGTGGGTGACCCGGCCGACGTCCTGCTCGATGATCGGCCCGGCGTCCAGCTCGGCGGTCACGTAGTGCGCGGTCGCGCCCACGATCTTCACGCCGCGGTCGTACGCCTGCCGATAAGGGTCCGCTCCGACGAAGGCAGGCAGGAAGGAGTGATGGATGTTGATGATCGCGTTCGGGAAGCGCGCCACGAAGTCCGCCGAGACGATCTGCATGTAGCGGGCGAGCACGACGAGGTCGGCCTTTCCCTCGAGGAGCTTGAGCATGCGCGCCTCGGCCTCGCGCCGCACCGCGGCGTCGTTCGGCACGTGGACGAACGGCACGGCGAATGGGGCGATCGCGGGCCCGAGGTCCTGGTGATTCGAGATCACGGCGATCACGTCCGCGCGCAGGTCGCCGCGCTGCCACGTCCAGAGGAGCTCGAGGAGCGCATGGTCCTGCCGGGAGACCAGAACCGCCACCCGCTTGCGGCGCGAGGAGAGGGTCAGCCGCCAGTCCATGGCGAACGGGCGTGCGACGTCGAGAGCGAACGCTTTCTCCAGGTCGTCGAGGGGGAGGTCGAGGCGATCGGTCTGGAACTCGAGCCGGGTGAAGTAGACCGCGGCCTCGTCCTCGGAGGTGTGCTGGTCGAAGTCGGTGATGTTCGCGCCGTGCCGGAAAAGGAAGCTGGAGATGGCGGCGACGATTCCGGGACGGTCAGGGCACTTGACGAGAAGGATGGCGCGTGGCGCGTTCACGGAATGCCCACGTTAGTCAGGACGGGCTCCTTCTGTCACGAGCAGGTACGCTGCGAACATGGTGAAAGTGTCGAACCCGGACCGCGTCGTCTTTCCCGAGATCCGTCGGACCAAGGGCGACGTCGTCGCGTACTACGATCGGATCGCGCCACGCGCGATGCCGCACGTCTCGGGTCGTCCTCTCTCGATTCGCCGCTACCCGAAGGGGCTCGCCGCGGCCGGTTTCTTCCAGAAGAACGTCCCTCCTCATTATCCGGAATCGATCGAGCGCCTGGCCGTGCCACGGAGCCGCGCGGCGTCGAAGAAGCATCCGAGCAAGGGAGGCAAGGATTCGGACGTCACTGTCTATCCCGTCCTTCGCGACCCCGAACACCTCGCGTACCTGGCGAACCAGGGAGCGATCGAGCTCCATGTGCCGACCTCGCGTGCCGCCGATCTCTTTCATCCGGATCGCCTGGTCATCGATCTCGATCCGCCGCCGGGACCCTTCGCTCGCGTCCGTCGCGCTGCGTACATCGTGCGCGACGCGCTCGCCGAGCACGGCCTCGCGAGCGTGCCGATCGCGACGGGCTCGAAGGGCTATCACGTCGTATCGGCGATCCGGCCGTCGGCTTCGACCGAGACGCTGGCCGTCACGGTGCAGAAGTTCGCCGCGCTCCTCGCCGCCAAGCACGGAGAAGAGCTCACCACCGTGTTCCGCGTCGCGGCGCGAGGAGAGCGCGTCTTCGTGGACTGGCTGAGAAACAACCCCATCGCCACCGTGATCGCGCCGTATTCGCTGCGTGCACGGCCGCGGGCCACGGTGGCGACGCCGCTCACGTGGACGGAGATCGAGACGACGGATCCGGACGCATTCGGTATCGGTGACCTGGATCGCCTCCTCGATCGGCCCGATTCTCTCGCCGAGCTCGCCTCCGCTCCGAGCGACACCGAGCGCTTCGTCGCCGCCGTGGAGGCGGTATTCGAGGCGTCGGGCCTCGCCTTCGAGACCTTCGACCGCTTCCGCTCGTAGGTCCGCC
>Ga0209689_1002466_pt1 | contig 13762 bp, 15 predicted proteins | sample GraSoiAngelo_149_FD_187119 | JGI IMG/M metagenome (GOLD analysis project Ga0209689, IMG submission 187119) | Grasslands soil microbial communities from the Angelo Coastal Reserve, California, USA - 14_1009_09_30cm (SPAdes) (version 2) | ecosystem: Environmental > Terrestrial > Soil > Grasslands ...
AGTTCCTCGTAAGCAAGGCTCAAGCCGCTGTACATGAGCGACAGCTTCTGCAGGTCCTGGACCACGTCGGCAGCCTCGATCGCCTGCTCGTAGCAGTTGATCGCGGCCTGCCAGTCGTGGATCGCGACCAACGCATGGCCAAGCACCCCGAGCAGGCGTGACTCGGTGGGCCGCGGCACCGGTTTCAAAGCGCGCACCGTCGTCAGCGCGCCTTCTGCGATCTTGAGCGCTGTCGGGTCTTGCATCAGATATGCAGCCGACGCCTCGTTGCCGAGACAGTCCGCGACCATGTGCAAGTCGCCGGCCTGCTCGAAGTAAGCTCGCGCCGCGGCCGCAAGCCGCCGCCCCATAACCGGCTGCGCGATTCGCAGATAGGCCGTCGACATCAAGAATTTGATTCGCGCTTCCGATTCACGATCGGGTTCAGCGCTGAGGGCTGCCTCCGCTGCCTCGATTGCGCCTTTGGGGTCGCCTGTAACGAGCCGCCTCTCGACTTCGGTGATGCGAACCACGGCCCGCGCTTCCGGGTCGACCTCGAGGAAGAAATCGACCGGGCGGCCGGTCCGCTCGGCGATCAGCTCGAGCGTCTCGCGCGAAGGCTTGGCTTTGCCCGTCTCGACGAAGTAGATCGCGGTCCGGCTGATGTCGCCTCGCGCCACCTGGCCGAGGCTGAGGCCGGCCTCCTGGCGTGCCTGTTTGACCGAACCCGGCCGGATCTCCACACCACGTCGCCTGCCGCGACGGCGGCCTGAGGTGGCCTTCCCTTGCCCTCTCGAGCCGTCCGCCGCAGCCGGGTACGCGCCCACGTCTGACATTGGGCCAGCTTAACGCAGGCGAGTTTGACTTGACAGAAGTCTTACATCAAATATTTTCGGTCAGCCGCAGCACGGAGGAACGACTCCCGCACCGGCGGAAATCGCCGTGATCAGCATCGCCGAAGTCGCCAGGATGGCGGCAAAGAGCAATTTGCGCATTGAATATCACCTCCTTTGCCGTGCCGGCCGGGAATTGGAAAGAAGTGCGTTAGTCGATCGAGGCCGCGGCTACCCGGAGCGTTCTACTCGCTTCGAATCGGGCCGCCATGCCCCACCCCACGCCGCCAACTTCACCCCACCCACGACCGCAACCAAGCTCGCCGCCCCGGCAGCCAGCCATTGGCCGGTCACCGGGACAAGCACGACCAGGACCGGGACCATCGCCAAACCGATCGCTACACCCAGGACGGCCACCAGGGCCGCGGCTCGGCCGGCCGTTGCCGCGACCTCGTCCGGCGCCAGGTCCGTGACCTCGCGAGCCGACCCCTGCGCCGCGAATTCCGATGGAATCGCAGTCCTCCCTCTTAGCTGTGCTTCACAGCCATACGGCTGTGATACAAGTAAGTGCCCCGCCATGTTAAATGAAAACCGGCGTCACTTAACGACTCGAATTCGCCGCCTTACGGCGCAGGCGTGAGCAGCCCGGCGGCCTACGCTCGACCCGTGCAGCAGAACCCGGCCCTCACGCTCATGCCTCGGACGATCACCGTGAGGGGGCTGGGCACCGAGAGCTGGCGGCCGTTTGCCGCGGCTGCGGCCGCCGCCGCCGTGGTCTCGGTCCTGTTCGTGGCCTGGACCGCCAACCGATGGGTCAGCGACTCGGCGACGATCGCGCTGGACGACATCGGCGAGGCCGTCGCAGCGTTCATCGCCGCGGGCAGCTGCGGGCTGGCGGCGTGGCGCAACTCAGATCGCGTCCGGGTCGCGTGGTCCCTGTTCTCCGCCTCGGCGCTGAGCTGGGCGCTCGGCGAGGTCGTCTGGTCCTGGTACGAGGTTTTTCAGGGACAGAGCGTGCCGTTCCCGTCAGCCGCCGACGCCGGCTTCCTGCCGGCGATCCCGCTGGCGATCGCCGGCGTCTTTGCCTTCACCTCAGCCCCTCGCCGCCTGGCCACGCGAGGTGAGGCGGTCCTGGCCGGCGCGATCGTGGCGTTGTCCCTTCTGTTCGTGGCCTGGGGGTTCGGACTGGGCAAGGTGTACGAGACGTCGCCTGCAACGCCCGCCGCTCAGCTGATCGGGCTCGCCTACCCCGTCGGCGACATCGTCACCGCGACGGTCCTGGTCCTCGCGCTGCGCCGCGCCAGGCGCGGGGACGTCGGGCGCATGGCGCTTCTGCTCGGCGGCCTGGCGTCCGTCGCGCTCTCCGACAGCATGTTCGCCTACCTGACGGCCAACGGCACCTACGGCGCCATCGGCAGCGTGCTCGACGCCGGCTGGGTCGTCGGGTATCTGCTGATCGCGCTCGCGCCGCTGTGGCCCGCGCGCCGGGTCACCGAAGAGGCGCAGGAGGGGCCGATCGAGCTGTGGCAGCTCGCGCTGCCGTGGGTGGCGACACTGGTGGCGGCGGTCACCGCGGTCAGGCTCGCCCTGGTCGACCAGAACCTCGACCGGTTCGCCACCGTGCTGGCGGGTGGGATCGGGCTCCTTTTCGTCGCCAACCAGGTCCTGAGCCATCGGGACTCGCTGGACCTGCTGCACAAGAGCCGGCGCGCTGAAAACCAGCTGGGACGGCGCAACAGCCTGCTGGACGAGATCATCTCGCACGCGCCCCTAGGCATCGCGCGTGTCGGTCCTGACATGAACATCGTGGACGTCAACCCACGCATGGCGGCGCTGCTGCGGATCGGGGCCCAGGAGATGGTCGGCACGCCTGTGGCCAGGTTCCTGCACCCCGACGAGTTCTCGCGCGTCTTTCAGATCTTTCAGCCGCTGTGGAGAGGCGATGTGGACACGGTCGAGTCGGACAGCCGCGCCATCCGGGCCGACAACACTGAGGTGTGGCTGCACTGGAGCGCGACCGGTGTGCGCAACGCTGCGGGTCGGATCGATTACTTCCTCGCGATGTACGAAGACACCGATGCAGAACACGCCGCCAACGAATCGGCCGCCGCGCACCTCGCCGGCCTCGAGCGCCTGAACCGTTTGAAGAGCGAGTTCGTCTCGCTGGTCAGCCACGAGTTTCGGACCGCGCTGGTCGGCATCTCCGGATTCAGCGAGATGATCCGCGACGAGGACGTCTCGCTCGAGGAGGCCAAGGGTTACGCGGCTGACATCAACAAAGACGCGGATCGCCTGAACCGAATGATCAACGACATCCTCGACCTCGACCGCATCGAGGCCGGCCGGCTCGTGCTGCAGCCGCAGGCGGTCGACATCAACAACCTGCTCGACGACGCGGTGGACAGGGCGCGTGCGTCGAGCGCGCGACACAGCATCGTCTGCAGCTTCGACCCGGCGAAACCAGTCGTGCAGTGCGACCCGGACCGCATCGCGCAGGTCATGGCCAACCTGCTCAGCAACGCGATCAAGTACTCACCTGAAGGCGGCGAGATCACCGTCAGCAGCGTCGCTCGGGAAGATCACGTCGACGTCAGCGTCCGCGACCACGGCATCGGCATCGCGCCTGACTTCGCACAACGCCTTTTCAGCCGCTACGAGCGTTACGAGAAGACGACCAGCAAGATCATGGGGACCGGGCTCGGCCTGGCCATCACGCGACAGATCGTCGAGATGCATGGGGGCAGGATCTGGGTCGACAGCGAACCCGGCGCGGGCGCTGACTTCCGATTCACGCTGCCGGTACAGGCGGCTAAGCCCGGTTCAGGAACTCCGTGACTACGTCGACAACTTCGCCGAGATGGCCCGAGACCTACGGCAGTAGCTCGTCCTTTAGATAAGGACGGACCATCTCACCGAGCTCGTCCAGCTTCTTGAGCGCAGCGTCCCGGCCGTCCGGCGGCACGTACCAGATCAGACGGTCGACGCCTGCGGCAGCCAGCCGCTCGATCTCATCCGCGCTCGCCTTCGGGTAGTAGGTCACCGGGATTCGGTCGCGGCCCGCGGCTTTGGCCAGCTCCTGGAGTTCGGGAATCCTCTCGATCACACGTCCGCGGTTGGGCATCCATCCGTCCGCGTAACGCACCACCCGCTCGAGGATCTTCGGCCCGCTGCCGCCAAGGATGATCGGCGGGTGCGGCTTCTGGACCGGCTTCGGAAACTCCCACATGGGTCCAAAGTCGACCATGTCGCCGTGGTACTCGGCCACGTCCTCGGTCCAGATGGTCTTGATCGCCTCGACCCTCTCGCGCAGGAGCTTCCAGCGGGTGCTGAAGTCAGTGCCGTGGTCTTCCATCTCTTCGCGGTTCCAGCCGCCACCGATACCGAAGATGAACCGGCCGTTGGATACCGCATCCACGCTGGCCACCTCCTTGGCCGTGTGGATCGGGTCGCGCTCGACGAGCAGGCAGATGCCGGTCCCGACGCGGATCGTCTTGGTCGCGAGAGCCGCCACCGTGAGCGCGACGAAGGGGTCCATCGTGTGCCAGTAATGCTTGGGGAGCTCGGCACCGCCGGGCCATGGCGACAGCCGGCTCGTCGGGATGTGGGAGTGCTCGGCGACCCACAGGGACTCAAAGCCCATCTGCTCCGCCGCCGGCGCGAGCTCAGTCATCGAGATCGCGTAGTCGGTGGGAAAGATCGCGACGCCGAACTTCACCTTTTCATGGTGAAGGATTCCGCGTGGCGGCTAGAAAGCCAGGGCGGGCCTCGGCGCGACCTCGAAGGTCCCGAACCGGTCGTCGAGCGCCACGAACAGGGCCGACACCGCTCTCGGGTCCAGGCGCGGCCCGGCTTCCTCGGTCAACACTCGACGCGCCTCCGCGTGGGTGCATGCCCTGCGGTATGGCCGGTCGGAGGTGAGCGCGTCGTACGTGTCGGCAACCGCGACGATGCGCGCCTCGATCGGGATGGCTTCCGCTTTGAGACCGTAGGGATAACCGCTTCCGTCGAGCCTTTCGTGGTGGTAGAGCACGGCGAGCGTTTCGCGACTCGACTGGCCTGCTCGGTCGAGCAGGTTCAGGCCCATCTCCGGGTGCGTGCGCATAAGGTTCCATTCCGATTCGTCCAGCGCCGCGTGTTTGCCCAGCACCTCGTCCGGGATGGCGAGCTTGCCGATGTCGTGCATCAGGCCGGCTCGAGCCAGCACCCTGAGCTCGTACGCGCTCATCGACATCTGGCGCCCGATGTGCACGCACAGCCTGGCGACACGCAGGTTGTGGGCTCTCGCCTCGCGGTCCTTGACCTTGAGGCCGAGCGCCACCACGGCGTCGAACCATCCCTTGATCTGCTGCTGCACCGGCGGGTGTACAGGCAATGGGACCCTCCCAGATTGCTACCGGCTTCGGTTACGTCTCTACCAACGTCCAGTACCTCAACGGTCGGAAGGCCTGTCCGGGTCGCCGCGCCTTGGCTACGTTATGTAGCCACCGCTGTTCCGGTTTACCCTTTTCACGCTTTGAGCCAGAACCCGAGCACGGCGGTCGGCCAAGTTTCGGCCGACGGCCAGTTCCGCTGGGACGGGACCCAGTGGGTACCGATCCCCAGAGGCGCCCGCGAACCGACTTCCTGGACCCGGCCGATGCAGCTCGCCGCGGCCTCGCTACTGGCCGTGGACGCGATCGTCACAGTGGCGACCTATTTGATCTTCTACACACACGACGCTGTCAAGAAGGTGTTCGACGCATCCGGCTCCCAGCTGCCGCAGGGCAGCTCTGAAGACCAGGTGATCACCTTCACGATCGTGGGGGCCATCGCCTTTGCGGTCTTCTTGGCTCTCCTCGAACTTTTCGGCGCGCTCGGTGCGGTATTACGTTGGCGGTGGGTCTTCTGGTACGTACTCGTCTTGATGGGCCTTGGTTCACTGGGAGGTGTGATCGGGATCTTCGGCCTGTTCCGAACCGGCAACTCTCCATTTCCGATCGGTGTGGTGATCCTTCAGGAGCTGCTTTCGCTCGCCGCGATCCCCATGTTCGTATGGATGCTCATCGGCGTGATCACGCGAGGCCCTTGGGCCATGAAGAGGCCCGGGACCTAGTCCTCGGCAAACTCCAGGCAGCGCATGCCGGTCAGGTCAAGCCAGTAGCGCCCGCGTCCCCTCACGATGCGCATCAGCACCTGCTCGCACGACGGGCAGCGGACCACCGTTCCCGGCGCATGGATGTAGACATCGACACGACCGACTTCGTTGACCGCGCCGCACGCGGCGCACGTCCCGTGCGCAGTGGTCATCTCGACGGCGAAGATCTCGCCCAGCAAACCGGCGATCGCGTTGCCATCCAGCTTCATCTCGGACGTTTGCATCTTCATCCTCCTCCAGCTCCTCCGGTGGCTCCAAACCTTTCCGTCTTGATCCACAGCGGGTCGTATTCCAGGCCGACCAGGAGATCGGCCGCCGTCTCCACGAATGGAGTCGGGCCACAGACGAACACCGCCGGCGTCTGGGCCTTCGGCCATGCGACCTCTTTCACCATCGCGGCGTCGATCCTCCTGGTGTAGCCGCTCCATCCGGCCGGCTTCTCGCGCGTCAGCGTGTGAGAGACGAGCAGCCCGTCGTTCGCGGCCACCAGGCGATCGATCTCTTCGCGATAGATGATGTCGGCCAACGCGCGCGAGGAGTAGAGAAGACGCGCGGGTGCCTTGTGCGGGGCCGTCGCGCGGTGGCGGAGCATCGCCATCAACGGCACCACGCCGGATCCTCCCGCCACGAGCAGCAGCGGACGATCGTCGCCGGCTCGCCAAACGAAGTGTCCGCCGATCGGGCCGCGGAGCTCAACCTTGTCCCCCACCTTCAGCTCGCCCACGAGATACGGCGACACCTCGCCATCGTCGAGGCGCTCGACCGTCAGAGCAACCCAGCGGGCTTCTGGTGGCGAGGCGATCGAGTAGCTGCGTTCGGCCTGGTAGCCGTCCTCGGCGGTCAGCCGAACATCGACGTGCTGACCGGCGAGATGTCCCGGCCACATCGGGATGTTGAAGTAGAGGCTCGAGACGCGCGGCGTCTCATGGACGAGCTCGACGAGCTCTCCGAACTGCCAGCTTAATCGCCCCAGTAGCGCTGCTCGCGCCAAGGGTCTCCATAAAGGTGGTAGCCGTTGGACTCCCAGAATCCCGGCTGCTGCTCTTTCTCGAGCTTGATCCCGCGCACCCACTTCGCGCTCTTCCAGAAATAGAGGTGGGGGACGAGCAGTCGCGCCGGACCGCCGTGCTCCGCGTGCAGCGGCTGGCCGTCGAACTCGTAGGCGACCCACGCCTTGCCGTCCATGACGTCCTCGAGCGGCAGGTTGGTCGTGTAGCCGCCGTCGCAGAAGGCTGTGATGTACTCGGCCGCGGTCTCCACGCCTTCCATCAACGTGTCGAGCGAGACCCCTTTCCATGTGGTGTCGAACTTCGACCACTTCGTGACGCAGTGGATGTCCTTGGTCACGGTGTCCGACGGAAGGGCGAGGAGCTCCTTCCACGTCCAGCGTTTGGGTTCGTCGATCTCGCCTTCGATCGAGAACGACCACTGGTCGAGGTTCGGGCGTGGCGTCGGTCCGGCGGAGAGGACGGGGAAATCGTTGACCAGGTACTGGCCAGGGGGCAGGCGCGAGCTCGATGCCGTGTCGCGGCGCCGTCCCTTGAAGCCGCGCGAGATGAACCCCATCAGTCGATGAGTATCGCGCATGGTGCGGCCGAAAGCCGCCGCACCTGGAGTCGAGCTAGATCGCGACGATGCCAAAGGGTGTCGCACCGACCGGCAGGATGAACGGCGTTCCGGGCAGCTCGGCGAGCGAGCCGCCATTGACCGCGAATGCGCTGATTGCGCTGAGTGAGGCGTCGACGACGTAGAGGTCCGCGCCTGATGGATGCCCTCCTACAAGGAAGGCGCCGAGCTCAGAAGCTGACCCGGGTGAGCCTCCACAGGCGGCCGGGAGGATACAGCTGGTCAGCCGTGACGAGAGGTACGTCGAAGCTGTAGTCCCCGAGCACAACGTGCTCGGTTCCCTCTACCGTGCTTGGTGCCACCGGCTTCTCGATGACGATCGCCTTGGCGTCGAGGTGCTGGCGCAGGATCATGCCCGGCCACTCGGCAAGGTCGACGTCGACGGTCGAAACCAGGTCCGACTGTTCGCCCCAGGGCGTCGTGTAGTTCGCGACCGACTGATTCCGGGCGATGACGCGGCGAACGTGCAGCGCGGGCGAGGCGGCCGCAATCAGCGCTTGAGCGGTCGCGAACGCGATCTGGAGCGTCGGCTGCCCCATGACGCAGCCGTACACGACGATCGTGCGACTGTCCACCGTGACGTTCGCCGCGAACAGGAAGTTCGCGCCCGTGTTGAGGCCGGAGCCGGTCTTGATGCCGATGATCCCGCCCTGGCCAAGGAGTCCGTTGACGTTGTAGACGGTGCCGGCCACCGGAAGGTTGGCCTGGCCCAGGGCGACGATCTGCGCGAAGACCTCGTTGAGCATGGCCACCATGCCCAGGGTTGTGAGATCGGTGGGCGTGCTGACGCTCGAGGCCGACGCGCCGCTCGTGTCGGCGAACTTCGTATGTGAGAGATGCAGCTCGGCGGCGCGCTTGTTCATCTTGGCCACGAAGGCGTCGATCGAACCGGCGTCCCAGCGTGCGGCCGTCTCGGCAAGGTTGTTCCCGGACGGAATCAGCATTCCCTCGAGGACCTGGAACAGGGTCAGCTGCTCTCCCGCCTGCACCTTCACAACGGACTGCATGTCGGCGAGGTCAGCCTCATATGAGCGGATGTCGGCGTCCGTGATCGTGATGTTCGCGCCCGTCTCGCCCTTCTTCAGCTTGCTGTCCTCGAGCACGACCAGCGCGGTCATCACCTTCGTCACGCTCGCGGCGGGGATGGCCTGCTCGTTGCCGGAGGTCCCCACGAACCCCAGACCCGAAACCGCGATCGCCCCAGATCCTCTAGACGGCCAGGGCAGCGACGGCGCTGTGCCCGGGACGACCTCGGTCGGATGGAGAAGATGCGTGGCAGCGACGGCGGGAATCGGGCGCAGGTAGTTGAAAGCCGACGCCGCGACGACGATCAGCAGCAAAACGACTCCGACCCGCCGCCACATCCCCGAAAAACCTTAACTGAGAGCGCGCCGGACCGGTTCCGAAAGGCGAACGCCCAGGTAGGTGGCGAAGGCCAGCGACGTGATGAAGAAGCTGACCGGGTGCGGCGAGAAATAAGCGACGCTCAATCCCAGCCAGGTGAACAGGAGCGCCAGGCCCACGCCGATCCCGATCGCGTACGGAGGATGGCTCGTGAAGCGGATCGCGATCGCGGCAGGGGTGACGATGAGGGCGAAGATCAGAAGCACCCCGACGACCTGCACGGCCTCGGTCACCGCGACAGCGAGGATCGCCATGAACGCGACCGACAGCAGTGTGGTAGGGACACCTTTCGCGCTCGCGAGCTCCTCGTCCACGGAGGAAAAGAGGAGCGGACGGTAAACGACCACGAGCGCCACCAGCGTGACGACGCCGGCGATCAGGGTGACCAGCACATCCCGCTCGCTGATGCCGAGAATCTCGCCAAACAGGAGCGCGTAGGCCTCGGTGGCGTAACCGCGGTATAGCGAGATGAACAGCACGCCCAGGCCGAGAGTCCATGCAAGGACGATGCCGATGGTGACGTCGCGCCCCCGCAGCCGGTTGCCCAGCGCACCGATCGCCGCGCCGCTCCCGAGCGTGAACGCCAGCAAGCCAACCACCGGGCTCAGGCCGGCCACGATGGCGCCGGCCGCGCCGGCAAACCCGATGTGGGAGAGCGCGTGAGCCGCGAAGGCAGATCCACGAAGCACCACGAAGTAGCCGATCGATCCGGCGACGATGGCGACGATGGTCCCCGCCTGGAACGCGTGGATCATGAAGTCGTAGTGGAAGAGCATCGCCAGGTCGTCGAACGGGTTCCAGCTCGGTGTCGGGTTGGCGCTGGTCAGGTGGAGAGCGGCGTCAACCATGCGGGTGGCTTGCCTCCTCCTCGAGGCCGACCACGAACACCCGGCCGCGGCTGTCCCTGACCACCTCCACCGGAGAGGAGTAGATCTCGGACAGCCGCTCGGTGGTGATGATCTCGGCGGGCGTGCCCATCGAGACCTTGCCCGCCGCCATGTACAGGACATGGTCGATGTGCGGCAGCAGCGGGTTGACGTCGTGCGCGATCAGCAACACGGTCAGCTCGCGACGGCGTGCCACGTCGCGGATCAATTGCACCATCGCGCGCTGGTTGCGGACGTCGAGGTAGGAGAGCGGCTCGTCCATCAACAACAGACGCGGGCTGCCGACGAGTGCCTGGGCCAGGAGCATGCGCTGCTGCTCGCCTCCCGAGAGCCGGCCCAGCGGCCGGTCCGAGTAATCGACGGCGCCGACGGCTTCCAGCGAAGCCTCCGCCGCGGCGGCCGCCCGAGCGCGTCCCACGAGACGGACGCCCCAGCGGTGGCCGTCGAAGCCAAGCTCGACGAAGTCCCGGCCGCGGATCGAAAGCTCGGGGTCGAAGACCGGCCGCTGCGGGACGTAGCCGATCGTCGGATCACCTCGTCGGGGGGTCCGTCCGAAAACCTCGAGCTTGCCGGCGGAGGGCGCGAGCCGGCCCAGGATCGTGCGGATCAAGGTCGTCTTCCCAGATCCGTTCGGGCCCAGGATCGCCGTGAAAGAGCCCGCCTCGATGTCGAAGGTGGCGCGCGACCACACCGTCCGCGTGCCATAGGTCGCGGCCAGGTCGTGCGCCGAGATCGCGAGGTTGCTCAGCCGGAAGACTTCAATCCAGCCTCGAGGTCCTGCAGCTGCTTGAGCTGCCAGTCCTGGAACGAGAGGTTCTCGGGCTGAAGCGTCTCGGACACGCCGACGCTCGGGATGCGATGCGAGGTGGCCAGCGATTTGATGTTCGTCGTCACCGCGGTCGAGGTCTGCACGTTGTAGACGAGCGCCTTGATCTGATTGCCGGAAATCTGGCTCTGGAACTTCGCCACTGCGCCGGCCGGCGGGTCGTTGCCCTCGGCGACGGCGTCCATGAACTCGATCGGCGTGATCAGGTCCAATCCAAGCGCGGCGGCCATGTACTGGAAGATGCTCTCCGTGGCTCCGATCGGAACGTGGGGGTACTTCTGCTTGATGTTCGCGATCTCGTCCATGTAGGGCTGGAATTGCGCCTTCACCTGAAAACGCTGCTGGTCGAAGTAGGTCGCGTCCGCGGGGTCGATCGACTTGTAGTCCGACGTGATTTCGTCGGCGATCCGGGTCACGTATGACGGGTCGTACCAGAAGTGCGGGTTGTCGCCCTGCTTCTTGCCCAAAAGCTCGGCGATGTTCAGGACTCGGCGGTTGGTCGCCTTGTTCGCGTCCAGGAGCTTCTGGCCCCAGCTGTCGTAGCCCGCGCCATTGAGGATGACGAGCCTGGCCTCGGCGAACGCGCGCGCGTCGCTGGAGCTGCTCTCGTACTCGTGGGGGTCGGCGTTGGGGTCGGTGACGACGCTCTGCACGGTGACCTTCGAACCGCCGAGCTGGGCAGCGATGCTGCCCCAGAAGTTCTCCCCGGCCACGACGGTGATCGCCGTCCCGGACTGCACGGAGGCCGCGCCCCCGCATGCCGAGCAGAGCAAGACGCCGACCAGGAGCACGGCCCACCGCCCCATCGCGCAAGAGCATTGCACAAGTTGATTGCGCAAGTCAAGTGCGCGTAGACTGGGCGGCGGTGGCGCGACCGAGTCCCGTCAGCGACCAGGTCCGGTCCCTTTTCGGGGCGGAACAAAAGCACCTCTGGTCGATCGACGAGCTGCATGAAGCGGTTGTGCAGTCGCTGGGCGCCGCCGATTACTCGACCGTTTTTCGCGCGGTCAGCGGGATGGAGAAGGACGGCGCGATCAAGCGGATCGACCTGGGCGACGGCAAGGTCCACTACGAGCTGTCGGAGGACCACCACGAGCACATCCGCTGCGATTCGTGCGGACGGGTGGTCGAGGTGCCAGGGTGCGTGCTCGAGGACGCCGAACGCTCCGTCAAGTCGAGCACCGGCTTCCTCGTGACGAGCCATCAGCTGCTTTTCACCGGCGTCTGTCCGGACTGCTCAGCCCAAGCAAGCGCGCGATAGGCAGTAGCAGGCCGCCCTGCACCACCAGCGAGAGCACGACCATTCCATAGGCCAGCACCGCCACGTTTGGATTCACCTGCGGATAAGTCGCAACAGAGAGCGCGAGCGCGACTGAGAGCGCGCCGCGCAGTCCCCCCCACATCGTCATGTGCTTCCAGCTCCACGGGATCGACGAGCCCCTGACGCCGGCCAGCCCGAGAAGACCGTAGACCGGCACGGCGCGGGCCACGAGCATGATCGCGTAGGCGCCCAGCGCGAGACCCGCGACCGCGGCCAGGCGCTGCGCCGGCAGGGCGACGCCGACCAGCAGGAACAGGATCGCGTTGAGGACGAAGGCGAGCAGGTTCCAGAAACCGTGCAGCTGCGTGCCTTGAAGGCGTCCGGTCCGGCTCCCGTAGCGCGCGACCACGATCCCCGCCGCGACCACCGAAACCACCCCCGACGCATGCACCACATCAGCGGCGAGATAGGCGCCGTAGGCGAGGACCAGAGTGATCAGGATCTCCAGCTCGGCCTCGCGGACGCGACGCAGCGCGACGACCGCCGCCGCGCCCGCGGCAAGACCGATCGCCCCGCCGACGCCTGTCACGTAAGTGAAGCGCAAGCCCGCGTCCATCGCCGACGGATGACCCGAGAGGATCGTGCCGAGCACGGCGGAGAAAACGGCGACGCCAGTCCCGTCGTTGAACAGGCTCTCGCCGTCGAGGATCGCTTCGAGGCCGCGCGGGGCACCGACCTGGCGAAGCAGCTGAACGACCGCGATCGGGTCGGTCGCTGCCACGATCGCGCCGAGAAGAAATCCGCTGGCCCAGTCCAGGCCGAGACCGTAATGGGCCAGGGCGCCGATCAACATCACGGTCAGGAAGACGCCCAGCGTGGCCAGAAGGCTGATCGGCACCACCCGCCTCCACATCTCGTCCAGGTCGAGCGCCAGCGAGGCTTCGAAGACGAGCCCGGGCACGAACGCGAGCAGGATCAGGTCCGGGCCGATCGGTGGCAGCCTCAAGCCGGGAAGGAGGCCGATCACGATGCCTCCCACCGCGAGCAGCACCGGATAAGGAATGGTCGGAGCGGTCCGAGACAAGAGGCGCAGCGCCGTCGCCGCGGCGCCGAGAAGGATGAGGAAGAAGAGAAAGCTCTGCGCGGTGCTCACGGCGGCCGTCGACCTCCTGCCGACCAGCCTTCCCGGCACACCACGAGATGGGCGACGCTTCGCCGCTGCGGCGGAATCTTAATCGTTTGTTGCGCCTTTACCCCGGCCTAGGGCGAGGCGCCGCACATAACCGAGCGCCCGAGCTTGTCGAGAAGTCGCTTCCGTAATGCGTCGACGCCTCCCCGAAAGAAAGACTCGCCCGGCGCTGCGCCGGGCGAGCCGCGTTCGGGGAGTTAGCGGTTTAAGCTCATCGCGTCGCCGAGGACGAACCCCTTTTCGCTGATCTCGTAGCGGTGAACCATCGGCCGGTGGTGAAGGGCGCGCGTCTTCAAGATGGTGATCGCCCGTGCCAGCTCGGGCCCCTCCTGCACGTACTGCAGGAGCACCACGTTGTCGGCCAGGTGCGAAAGGCCGTGCTCTGAGATCCGGCTCAGCTCGAAAAGCTCCGGCGTTTCGACGATCATCATCAAGCTGACCTGTGCGCGCTCAAGGCGCTGCGTCAGCGAGAACATCCACTCGCGGAACCGGGTGGGATCAGCCGCCGCGGTCATCACATCCGGAAGGCTGTCGATGACGACACGCCGGGCGCCAGTCTTCTCGATCAGGTCGAGAAGCTGGTAGACCCATTCGTCGATGTAGACATCGACGACGCTGCGGCT
>Ga0209689_1002468_pt1 | contig 13760 bp, 9 predicted proteins | sample GraSoiAngelo_149_FD_187119 | JGI IMG/M metagenome (GOLD analysis project Ga0209689, IMG submission 187119) | Grasslands soil microbial communities from the Angelo Coastal Reserve, California, USA - 14_1009_09_30cm (SPAdes) (version 2) | ecosystem: Environmental > Terrestrial > Soil > Grasslands ...
GCAATCCACGTTCGGTCGATTGCCAGTATCCACGTGGCAGGAGGCGCAGGCAGTCGCGATGGACTGGCCACCGACCGTCACCTTGCCCAGGTACGCGTGTGAATCCGTGGAGGCGATCGGGAAGAAGCCCTCGTGGTTCTGCGCTGCAATCACAGCGTCGACCTGCCCGGTCGAGTGACAAGGCAGGCAGGTCTTGCTGTATGCGGGCGTCAGCAGGCTCGGCAGCGGCTGGTACCCGGGCGCCGGCGTGGTGACCCTGGCATGGATCGCGTCCAGGTCCTGCGCGAGCGTCCCTGCCGGCGAATGACAGTTCGTGCATGACTCCTGGGTGAAGTCCGCGACTTCCATCGCGGGGACGCTCGGGAACGGCTGCCTCGCGGTCTCGTGGCAACTGAGGCAGCCCATCGTTACGGACGCATGCATTGCCCCGGCCGTGACGTCGAACGCGATGTCCGGATTCGAGGGAGCGTGCTTTCCCTTTGTCGAGCTGGTCGAGTACGAGACCGACGCCGGGACCGTGGAGTCGGCATGGCACTTCAGGCAGAGGAGCGAGGTCTCCACTGGCTTTGCCGGACTCGGCCAGGTCAGGTCCGGAACGGCGGCGTGGAACGGCACACCGGAAGCCGTCGTCATCTGGGCCTGCGTGTGGCACGCGGTGCAGTCGACCTGGGCAGGGTCGCTGTTCAGCGCCGTGTGGCAGCTCGCGCATTGGAATTGACCTGGAACATGCACTGCGGCCGCGCCCCACGCGTGGGTGGTTCCCGGGCCGACCGGGAAATAGGGATGGCTGTACGAGACGGAGGCCGGCGCCGGTCCTCCGTCCGGATGACAGGTCCGGCACTGCCTCGCCGGGTCGCCGACGCGGCTTCCGTTCTGATCGACCGTATCCGCGACCGTGATGCCCAACAGGGCATGGATCGAAACCAACCGGTCTTTCGCTTCGGCATGGCAGTTGTCGCAGGTCGTGACGCTGAAATCATTCTGCGGGTTGCGCAAACGGGGGTCGGTGATCCGGGCCGTGTGGCACTGTTCGCAGGCCACGAAGTGGTTCTTGCTGGTCGCATCGATGATGAACGCGGTCCCTTGCGCGCCCGGAGAGCCGCTGCCGTGAACGCTGACACGCTCGAGGACATCCCTGGCATGGCAGAGCAGGCACTGCGGCGTCGGGCCGGCCGGCGCAAGCCAGTTCGATCCGGCGAGCTTCGCTTCATGCGCCGGCCCCAGATCGATCGGCTTCGGAGCAGCCGCATTCGTGCCCGCCGGCGTGTGGCAAGTCGTGCACGTCACGTTCTCCCGGTTCGCCGGATCCTGGTGGCAGACCGCGCAGGTCAGGGTGACCGTGCCGGAGCTCGCGGTGAACGACTTGCCCAGCGCGTGCGTATCGCCGCCGCCGATGGGGAACCAGACGCCATGGTCGAAGTTCTCGATGCGACCGTGCGGATGACAGTCGAGGCACCTGCGGCTGTCCGCCGCAACCGGCGGATTCGACAGGTTCGCGTAGGTGAATCCGTTGAGCTCGCCGAGCCCGAGGTGAGCGCGATCGATGTCCTGATCGAGCGACCCGGTCGGCTTGAGCGAGTGGCAGTCGGCGCACGTCTGCTGCGTGAAATCCGCCGCGTCGAATCCCGCTCCGGCGACGGGCGACGTCACCGCGTGGCAGCTCAGGCACTTCGAGCCCGCATGAACGGTGCCGGGGGCGATCTCGAATCCGTACTTCTGGTCATGCGGCGGCGCCTTCGCCGACCAGGTGACCGACACCGGCACGCTGCCATCGGCATGGCAGAGCAGGCATTGCGGCGATGCCCCGTCGGAAGCAACGTCCGGCACCGAGGCATGGAACGACTGGCCGGAAGGCGAAGTCATGTTCGCTTGCGTGTGGCAGGTCGTGCAGTCGGCCTGTGAGCTTCCCGCCGTGTGGCAACTCGCGCAGCCGATCAAGCCGGGTGCGAGGACCGCCGTCGCCCCGACGGCATGCGTCCGGCCGCTCTCGACGGGAAAGTAGCGGGCGTGGTCAGCGGGCGCGAACGTCGCCGTTCCGCGCGAGTGGCACGCGTAACAGCTGGCGCTGGTCCAGTCGAACGCTGTCTCCGGACGATGGAGCGCCGCCGTGGGCGCCTGTGCATGGCAGGTGGTGCAGTCGAAGCTCTGGAACGACTGCGTGCCGCCGTGACAGGTATTGCATGTGAGCGCGTGCGGCCCGCTCTGGATAGGAAAGAACCTGTCGTGTTCGGCCGGGGTGATCGCGTTGACCCAAGGCGCAACCGGGCCTGGTTCGCTTTGCGAACAGGCAAAGAGGCCGAGCGCGATGCAGCAGAGCCTGAGGCGATGCATCTCCTCGGCCCCCCCATGGTGTCTATGCGTGAGCTACGACCCGGGGCACCGCCGCACCGTGAGACGGCACGACATCTCGTGTCCGCAAAGGAACCGTCTACGCTGCATTGATCCCCCAGGGGTGGAACACTAAGCGTGTGTGTGAAACTGAGTCAATCCTGTCCTCGCCGGAGTGATCTCGAGTTAGCGAGGCGCGCCCCCCGCGTGCTCATGACAAGCGGGGAGAGCCGGCTGCGGCCGTCCAGCTGCGCGCAGGGCGTGCTTCCGCTGCCTATCGTGTTGTTATGACAAGCGAAACCGTCGCCGGCGTTGCAATCGACGACGTCAGAACGTCCCGGCCAGCTCCGCGTCCGCGATCAGCATCCGCCCGGTCGCCGGACCGAACAATTCCATCTGTCCGTTGAGCACGGTCCGCGCCATCGTCGAGAGCCGGAACGCCACGTGCGGGCCCAACTGCGCCTGGATCGAGGTCGATACGCCCAACTCGTCCAGGTCCGCGGGGGCGATCTGGCTCGTCCGGAACCAAGAGAGGCGCGTGAGGATCTGCAGCACGCCCTGGGAGTGCGCCAGGACCTGGAGCCAGGCGCTGCGGCCAGGAGCCCAGCCTTCCTCCTGGACATACCCGAGCGAAATCCCGCCCCGGTCGCCGAAGAGGCGGGTGAGAGCGACCTCCGGGCCGATCCAACGGCGCGTCTTCTGCGTCACCAGATCGGTGCTGAACCCCGACAAGACCGAGATCCGCACTGTCTCCGTCGCCTCCCAGGCCGCCGAGAGGTCCGCGTGCCGCGCCTCTCCTCCGAGGAGCACACGGCCGGGGCCGTCGAGCTCCGGGACGGAGCCGCCCTCGTGCCGGTAGGAGCCGCTCAAGCTGAGGGAATCGATCGGCCGCGCAGTGGCATCGACGCGCACTGCATCCAGCCGGATCGTATCCAGCGAGCCCAACCCATGCGCCGCGCTTGCTCCCACGCGCACGTTCAGCGCTGCGTCGAGCCGGCGCGTGATGCGCGCCTCCACCAAGGCTTCTCCTTCCAGCCGCTTTCCCAGATCGTCGGTGTTCACGAACGCGAGGCGCGTCTCGTGCCGCAGGAAGCGGATGGTCGAGTCTGGTTCGAACACGCGCTGTCCGATCCAGTACGCCCCGAAAGTTCCGTGGTCGAGCGACGGCGCGAGCGTGACCGAGTTGGGGACGGCGCCGCCGAACACCCCAGCCTCGCTCCCGCCTTCCAGCCGCCAGCCGGCTTGCGCGCCATCGAGGATCACCTGGCCGGGGACCCGGTAGGGACGGACGCGGCCGACGGAGAACGCCGGCCCGCCATCGCCGCTCCTGCGGGAGATCGAGGCTTCCCAGACGTACAGCTGGGTCGGGTCGTCGGGGCGGAAGCTGATCGGGTCCGAGCGGCGCGACCAGCGCCGGGCGCTCAGATCCAGGTCGAGCGTGAATCCGCCTCCGAGGGGCGCTCCGCGGATTCCAGCATCGGCGCGTTCCTGGTTCCATGCGCCGGGACCGCCGGAGACCCACCAGGTGGTATGCCTGACTCCCGCATCGATGCTCCCGCGGCGCGCTTCCACACCGCCGCCGCCCGCAGCCTCGTGGTAGTCGACCGGAGGATACGGCGCCGAAGCCAGGACATTGCGGCGCTGCTCGAGGACACCAGGCGAGGCCGGAGGCGGCGGTCGCAGGATGGGCTGGGGCGGCGCCGGCTCCGGCAGCTGGAACGTGTCGCCAACCCGGCCCGAGCCGAGGCAGGTGGCGCGCGTCTCGGAGACCTGCTCGACCCGGCAGGAGCCCGCGCGCTGGAAGCGGAGGACCTGGCCGGGAGCCAGGCCCTCTCGCGAGCCGGCGTCGAGGTACAGCCGGGTCGTCGTCGCATAGAGCACCGAACCGACACGCCCCTGCGAGCGGGCTTCTCCACGTGCTCCAGCGCCGGCGACGAGTCCGGCGGCAAGCAGCGCTCCGGCGATCCTCGCAGCCGTGCTCATCGTTTGACCCTCGCTGGCGGACGCAGGCCCGTCCCGGCCGTGAAGGTGTGGCACTCGTAGCACTTGCGGTTGCTGCACTGGAACCCGCCGATCGCCGCGTGCGTCTGCGTCTCATGGGCGCAGGCGTGGCACCGCATGCAGTCGGCCGTGCCGGTCGTACAGGTCCCCGGCGCCGCGAACGAGGTGAGCGTGGTGTGGCAATCGAGGCAGCTGATCCCCGCGTGCGGCCCCGCGGAGAGCTGGAAGCAGGCGTCGTGCCCGGCGAACCGCGCCCCCTTGAAGCGAGTGGGAAAGTGGCAGCTCTTGCAGTCCGTGCCGAAGCCGGCGCGGGCGTGATCGATCGACGTCCCCGCCGTGCGTGCGTAGTCCACCTGGTGGCAGGCGAAGCAGTCGGCGGCGGCGCGCGTGAACCGCCTGTCGCGCTGGTTCTGGTGGCACTCCTCGCAGGGGATGGCGGCGTGGCGGCCGGTCAGGGGGAAGTTCGTGAACCGGTGCGCGTCGGGGCCGAACTGCGTCGCCCAACTGGACGGATCGTGGCACGAGGCGCAGCGGTTGCCGAACTCGCCGGTGTGCACGTCCTGGTGGCAGGCGCCGCAGCTGGTCGGGACCGGGGCGCGGAAGTCCGTGGACGATCCGTGGCAGGCGCGGCAGGAGGCGGAGACGTGGCGTCCCTCGAGCGGGAAACCGGTGCGCGAGTGATCGAAGGACACCGGCGTCCACCCCGCAGGCGAATGGCAAGCCTCGCAGCGGGTCTCGACCGCGATGTGCCCGGGCGGCTGCATCCGCGAAGGTGGAGGGGGCGCGGCGACCAGCGCGAGCGCCACGAGGAGAAGACTCATGGCTTGAACCCTCCCGTGAACCCGCGGAACGCGCCCCGGTGCACGTCGAAATGGCAACCCGCGCAGGTGGTGGGAATGCCGCGGTAATGGATCGTGCGCGCACCGCCTCCGACGTTGACCTCGGGGTGACAGGCCGCGCACTCCACGTTCTCGTGCTTGCCGTCGAGCACGAAGTCGGTGAAGGGCGGCCAATGCGTGAACGTCGTGCGCTTCCACTCGGCGGTGGTGTGGCAGCGGGCACAGTCCGTCGTCCTGGTGCGCGCATCCGCGAATTGCGCCGCGTGGGGATCCGCGTGACAGGAGGCGCAGTCGGCCGGCAGCGGCTTGTAGCGGACCACACCCGCCAGGTCGACGCCATGGCACCCGCCGCAGGCGGCGTTCTCGTGCGCGCCGGTGAGCCGGAAGGACGACTCGCGGTTGTGATCGAAGTTCACCTGGGCGAACGAGGCGACGCGATGGCAGTCGGCGCAGCCGGACTGCTTGACGCGCGACGCGAACTGGCCGCGATGCGTGTCCGCGTGGCAGGCGTCGCAGCGGCGCGTGTCGCCCGGCACGCGGAAGCGCGTCAGGACCACCTGATCCTTTCTCCGCCGCTTCTGCAGGAAGGCGCGGATGGGGGCCGCGCGGGACTCGAGTGTCGCATCGGAGCGATGGCACCCGGAGCAGGGCGTGGCGAAATGCCCCCCCTCTAGCGGGTACTGTTTGTGCGCCGCTGGTTCGTAGATGGCGGGGCGGAACGATGCCACGCTGTGGCAGGCGTCGCATGCTCGCGGCGGCGAGCCCAGTTCGCCGAGGTGCGCATCGACGTGGCAGTCGGCGCAATGCTCGAACTTCAGGCCCTTGAAGACGGCGCGCACACCCGGGAACGGGCCGTGGCAGCTCTTGCAGTCGACGGTCGTGTGGGCTCCGCGGAGCGGGTAACGGGTCTTCTCGTGGAAGGCGCGCTCGCCGGAGACGCCCTTGATTTCCTTCCAGTCGTTCTCGGTGTGGCAGGCGGTGCATTTCGGGCCCAGGCGGCCTTCATGCGGATCCTTGTGGCAGTCGGTGCAGGCGGCATGCGCCAGGGGCGACATGCGCATGAACGTTTCGGAGTAGGGCCGCATCGGCGCGTCGGCATGCGCCTTCTCGTCCTTCACGCTCGGATGGCACTTTTCGCACTTCACGTCGGCATGCTTGCCCAGCAGCGGGAAATTCGTCTTCGCATGGCTGAAGCGCGGCGTAGCCTTCCAGGAGACCTCGCTGTGGCACTTTTCGCATTTGCTGCTCAGCTGCCCGCGGTGCTCGTCGAAATGGCATTGGGCACATTGCGTGGGCAAGCCGAGGAAGGTGACCTGCTTCGGCTTCTTCGCACGGGCAGCGCGGACGGCCGGGTCGCGGATCAGGCGGTCGTTATGGCAGTCGGCGCACTTGACCTCCGCATGCTTGCCCTTCAGTGGATAGCCGGTCTTCGCGTGGTCGAAGCCTTTCTGTCCTTTCGGTCCCCACAACAGATCGGCGTCGCGGCCGAGGTGCTCGGGATGGCACTTCTGACAGGTCAGCTCGGGGGGCGGGAGCCGCCCATGGATCCCGCGGTGCTCGACGATGCTCTGCTTGGTCGTCTTGTGGCAGGCGAGGCAGGTGTCGTTGGAGAGCTTGTTGCCGGCGACGTGGCACTTGGTGCAGTTCTTCAGGCCCTCCAGGTCCGCGTGCGACTGCGCCAGCGGGCCCGGCGAGAACACGTCCGCACGCGCGCCGGCGGCCGCGAGAAACAGCGCGGCCGCCAGGACGCGTTCAGCGGAAGAAGACATACCCGAGATACACCGAGACGGCGATGTGCGCTGCGATCGCGATGACCAGGAAGCCGGCGAGGGAAGCGTGGAACACGCGCCAGCCCCGCAGGAGGTTCTTCAACGAATCGTAGAAGGTCACCTGCATGCGCAGTCTGGAGAGCTGCCGGTATCCCTCGCGGAACTGGCGATAGTAGTGGACGTCATCGAAGTGGAAGCGCGCGGCGAACAGGCGCCAGCGCATCCACGTCGACCGCAGCGGCCAGGTCGCGAACATCCAGAGCAGCGACCCGGGGCGCACCGGCTTGGCAGCCGAATCGAACATGCGGTGCAGCAGCGCCGGATTGTCCGCCTCGTCGAGCATCGGCTGCAGCCGGGCCCGCAGCCGTTCCCACCGGCCGAGGACGTCGGAGATCTGCAGCGCCTTGCCCCCCGCGGAGGGGATCAGCCCGTAGATGAAGCGGCCGATGATCCCGGTGAGCACCACGACGAGCAGCGCGGCCGCGGTTCCAGTTGCCAGCTGGTTGTTGGACTGGAAGGCGGCGTGGAAGGCGATCACCAGCGGGCTCATGAAGCCGACGAACATGTGGAAGTCGAGCCAGCCGCGGATCGATCCCTTGCCGGAGAGGAACTTCGCCCGCTTCCGCACCGGGTAGAGGAAGTTCGACATCATGAAGAGGGTGGCGACGATGCCCACGCCATGTCCCCAGCGGCCGGCGGGTCGGAGCATCTCGTGCACCGGAGAGGCCATCCGGTCCGTGTGCGAGAGCAGGTAGTACGACCATCCCTTCAGCGTCAGCCAGGTGAGGATCAGCGTGCCCGTGAGGAAGTAGAGGAAGTGCGCGCGCCGGTGCGAAGACCGCTCGTCCTTCTCGCGCGCCAGGCCGCGGCGGTCGCCCACCGGAGCGCGCTTCGGCTTCTTCCGCTCTTCGCCGAAGTGCTTCTCCAGCGAGATCTGCAGCTTGGAGAGGAACTCGAGCGGGACCTCTCCGCCGATGTTCACGATCACGAAGTGGTTCGGCAGGACCTGCGGCGACCCGGCGACGGTGAGCACCACCTCATTCTCGTTGATCAGATCCACTTCCGAGCTCAGCAGCTCCCGCACCCGCCGGGCTTGCACCAGGCCGGCGATCTTCTTGCGGTTCGCATCGCGGCACTTGGAGAAGCTGTCGCCGCGGTACGAGATGGACACCCGGGCGTCGCTCTGTTCCGCGAGCTGGACGGCGGCCTCCACCGCCGAATCGCCACCCCCGACCACCAGCACGTCGCATCCCTCGTACTGCTCGGTGTCGATCAGCCGATAGGTGACCTTCGCGAGGTCCTCGCCGCGGCAGCCGATCTTTCGCGGCGTGCCGCGCAGCCCGGTGGCGAGCACTACCTTGCGGGCGTCCATCGGCCCGCGGTTCGTCTGTACCCGGAAGGCCCCATCCTGCCCCTCGATCCCACTGACCTTCACGCCTTCCTCGACGTTGACACTGGCCTTGCGCAGGGCCCGCTCCCAGATCTCGAGCAATTCCTCCTTGCTGATGAGCTTCTTCGAGACCTTGCCGAAGTAGGGCACCTGGAACGGCTCGGTCATCACCACCTTCTGGCGCGGGTAGTTCGCGACCGTCCCGCCGAGCGATCCCTGGTCGACCAGGCGGAACGAACGCCCCGCCTCGCGCAGGCGCAGCGCCGCGGCGAGCCCCGCCGGCCCCGCTCCGACGATGAGCACATCGGCCGCCGATCCCTTCCCCTTCGGGAGTGTCTCCGCCAGGCGCTCCCCCGCCTGCAAGCCCTGGGTCACGGCGTTCCTGATCAGGCCCATGCCGCCCAGCTCACCGATGATGTGGACGCCCCGGCGGCTCGACTCGAAATACTCGTCGATCATGGGGAGATCGATGCCGCGCTCGGAGGTCCCGAAGACCAGCTTGATGGCGTCCACCGGGCACTCGGCCGCGCATTTCCCGTGCCCGATGCAGTGGTCGGCGTGGACGAGCTCGGCGGCCCCGTTCACGATGCCGAGGATGTCGCCCTCCGGGCACGACTTGAGGCACGTCAGGCTGCCGATGCAGATGTCGGTGTTGATCACCGGATGCAGCGTCAGCGGGACGCGGACGCCCCGTTCCTTCGCCTCTTCCAGGGCGACGGCAGTCTTGCGATGCCGCCGCCACCGGCGGAAGAGGTGGACGAGCGCAAGCGCAAGGCAGATGACGACTGCAGAGACCAGGATTGCCCTACCCGCGTCTAATTTGCCGAGATGCAATGCCTTCCACACCGCCGGGGCGCGGCGGAGGACCGCCCTGCCGAGATGCCGCGCCTCGGCGGTGAGTGTTCTGACCAGCTGCTCCACCACGATTTCTTTACACTTGTACCGCCCTGGGCGGTACCTGCGGAAGTGCGTCGAGAGAGCCGGCAGTCGGTGTCAGAGCGGGGAAATCGGTGTCCCGCGCGTTCGCGGACACTGCAAAGTTGCATTTGGGACGGCAGTCGGGGTGCAAACGTCTTACGCCGTCGCGGGCGGTCGGGTCCACATCATCTTCAGGAACTCGTCCGCCGGGCGGGCGTTCACGACCCGGTCCTTCTCCGTCCAGCCGCGCCGCGCGGTCCCCACGGCGTAGTGCAGGTTCTCCAGCTCCTTGGTGGAATGCGCGTCCACCGAGAGGCAGATCTTCGCCTTGTGCTTGCGCGCCACCCGCAGCAGATCGGCGCTGAAGTCGAGGCGGTGCGGGGTGCCGTTGCACTCGATGGTGACGCCCCGCTCGGCCGCGAGCGCGATCAGCTCCTCCCAGCGAGCCGAGACGGGGTCGCGATCTCCGAGGTAGCGGCCGGTAGGGTGGCCCCAGATGGCGCACTTCGGGTGCATCAAGGCGCGGCGGATGCGATCGGTCTGGCGCGGCTCGTCGAGCTTGAAGCGCTGGTGCACGGAGCAGATCACCACCTCGAGCTGGTCGAGGATGTCCGAGGGCCAGTCGAGGGCGCCGTCCTCGAGGATGTCCACCTCGCTGCCGCGCAGGATGCGGATCTGCGGCACCTTCTCCTGCACCCGGGCGATCTCGTCCCACTGGCGCCGCAGCCGGTCCACATCCAGCCCGTTCGCGTAGTGCGCCGCCCGGGTGTGATCGGTGATGGTGATGAACTCCGCCCCGAGCGCATGGGCGGCGCGGACCATCTCTTCCAAGGTGGCCCGGCCGTCGGACCAGGTGGAGTGGCAGTGCACGAACCCGCGGATGTCGCGCTCCTCGATCAGGTCGGGCAGCGCGCGCTTCGCGGCCAGCTCGAGCTCGCCCAGGTCTTCGCGCAGCTCGGGCGGGACGGGCTGCAGGCCGAGCATGCCGTACAGCGCCTCTTCGGACTCCGGCTGCAGCGAGGGTCCGCCGTCGAGGCGGGCGAGCCCGTACTCGGAGATGCTGAGGCCCTTGTCGCGAGCGATACCGCGCAGCTTGACGTGGTGCTGCTTGCTTCCGGTGAAGTGGTGGAGCGCGGTGGCGAATTGCGCCTCGCCCACGACCCGGAGGTCCGCCTGCAGCCCGTCGCGCAAGCGCACCGAGCACTTGGTGCCTCCGCGCGCGAGCACTTCCGCCACGCCAGGCGCGACAGCGAACGCCTCCATCACCGGTTCGACCGGGCCGTTCACCGCCGCGACGATGTCGATGTCGCCGTTGGTCTCGTCGTAGCGGCGGACGCTGCCAGCGATCTCCGCCCGCGCCACGCCGGGGGCGGCGCGCACCCGCGCCACGAGCTGCTCGGCCAGCGGCCGCGTCTCCCACAGCGGCTTGCGCGCCGTCTGCCGCGCGCGCACCTTCGCGATCCCTTCGAGGATCGAGCGCTCCGTCTTCTCGCCGAAGCCCTTCAGCCCGCGCACCCGGCCTTCGCGCGCGGCCTTCTCCAGATCGTCGAGATTCACGACGTCCAGCTCGTGGATGAGGGTCGCGGCCTTGCGCGGGCCAAGGCCGGGGATCTGCACCAGATCGAGCGCCCCGCGCGGGAACTCGAGCCGCAGCTTCTCGAGGTAGTCGAGCTTTCCGGTGCTGACGAGCTCGGTGACCTTCTGCTCGATGGCCTTGCCCACCCCCTCCAGCTCGCAGAGCGTCCCCGACTTGGCGCGCTCGTACAGGCCGCCCGGCGCGGCAGGGTCGGGCGGCAGGGTCTCGAAGGCGTCAGCGCCCAGATCGTAGGCCCGGACCTTGAACGCGTTCTCTCCTTTGAGCTGCAGGAGCTGCGAGATCTCCCGCAGCACCGCTGCCACTTCGCGCGGCGTCATGTTGCGCAATGATAGCAGGCCGCATAGCTTGCGGCGGGCATGGCCACCGAGCAACTACCCGAGCCCTCGAACATCGTCCTGCGGCGGTTCTTCGAGACGAGCGAGTCCGCCCGCAAGGCGGCATCGCACCTCAAAGCGCCCGCGGAAGTGGGAGTGCGGTTTACCGACGTTGCCGGCGAATACCGCTTCACGCTGGTGGACGGCAAGCCGCGGTTCCTCGATGGCAAGGCGATCGACCCGGACTTCGAGCTGACCATGGCTCCGGGCGCGGTGAACGCGATCGCCTCGAAGCCCGACGCGGACGTCGGCGATCTGGGGATCCTCTTCTTCCAGCACATCATCGCCCAGGACCCGCAGAGCAAGATCGGCGTCAAGCTGCACAGCGGGCTGCTCAAGCTGACCAAGCGCGGGTGGTTCGGCGTCATGATGTCGGGCGGCGCCAAGGTGATCGGCTGGATGGCAGCGAAAGGCCTCAAGGAACCTTCCGCGATCGCCCACGCTTTGGGCCGCCTGAGGAAAGGCTGAAGATGACCGACGCCATCCTGGTCCTGACCACGCTGCCGACCGCGGATGGGGCGGCGGAGGTGGCGAAGGCGGTGGTCGACGAGAAGCTGGCCGCCTGCGCGAACATCCTGCCGGCGCTGCGCTCGATCTACCGGTGGGAGGGGAAGGTGCAGGACGAGAACGAGGTGCTGGTGCTGCTGAAGACCCGGCAGGCGCAGTACGAGCGCCTCGAGGCGCGGATCCTCGAGCTGCATCCGTATGACGTGCCGGAGATCCTCGCCATTCCCATCGAGGGGGGACACCGCACGTACCTCGACTGGGTGGCCAGCGAGACCGCCTAGAACACCTGCGAGTTCAAGCTGCGGCAGGAAGCGCGACCGTGAAGCGCGCGCCGTTGCCCGGCTCGGATTCGACCGAGATCGAACCGCCGTGCGCCTCGACGATCTGCTTGCAGATGCTCAGCCCGAGCCCGGTGCCCCGCCCCACTTCTTTCGTGCTCACGAAAGGCTCGAACAACCGGGTCCGGATGGCCGGATCGATCCCCGGTCCCGTGTCGGAGATTTCGAGGTGGACCGTGCCCGACGCCTCCCAGGTGCGGACGCGGACCGTCCTCACCCTTTTTCCCTCGACGGCGTCCGCGGCGTTGCCCAGCAGATTGAGGACGACCTGCGCGATCTCGGATCCGCGGCCGAGCACTGCCGGAAGTGCGCTGAGATCGCGTTCGAGGCGGATGCCGGATTTGAACCTATGCCCGAGCAAAGTGACGGAGGAGAGGACGGCCTGGTTCAGGTCGCAGGGAACCGGCTCCGGAGCGTCACGGCCGACGCGCTTCAGTCCCTGCAGGAGGAGCTGCAGTTGCGACCCCGCTGCCCGCACCGCGGCGAGCGTTTCGTCGAGCGCGTCGGACTTGCGCGCCTGCAGGGCGCGCGTCACCGATGCGAGCTGGTCGAGCGATTCCCGCTTGAAGGCGCTGTCGACCGCCTGTGCGGCCTTCCGGAACAACTCCCGCAGCCGGGCCACTTCGTCGGCGAGCAACTCGACGTTCGCCAGGAGCGGCGTGGCGGCATTGGCAAGCTCGTGGCCCACACCCGCGGAGAGCCGGCCGATCGTCGCCAGCCGCTCCGCGCGGACCAGCTCCTCGAATTGGGCGCTGAGCTGCGCGGTGAGCCGCTCGTGGTCGTCGGCGAGGCGCTTCGCTTCGAGCGCGCGCCGGATGCTGACGCGCATGTCGTCGAGGTCCCACGGCTTGAGGACGAAGCGGTAGACCAGTCCGCTGTTGATGGCGTGGAGCACGACTTCGAGCTCCGGGTACGCCGTGAGGAGAATGCGGTGTGCGCGCGGCCTGCAGATCCGAAGCTGGGCGAGGAAGGCGAGGCCGGTCATCTCCGGCATGCGCTGATCGCTGATCACGACGTCGAGGTCATGATGCTCCGCGATCTCCAGCGCCTCCGCGGGAGAGGTGACCAGGCGCAGGTCCACGTCTCTTTCCGCCGAGAAGACCCGCTCGATCATTCTCAGCGCCATCGGCTCGTCGTCGACCGCCAGCAGCTTGTAGGAGGTCCCCGTCGCGGCCACGATCCCATCGCTTAGCAGGCGTGGGCGGTGCGTTGGCACGGAGGCATGTGATGAGGTGCGCGCCGGGCGTGCACCCAGCCGCACATTCATTTCTTGAAGAGCGCGTCGAGGGCCGACAGGGCCTTGGCGCGCGGGTCCTCCTCCTTGGGGGCGCGCTCGCCTTTCTTGAAGACGAACAGCTCGCAGGCGTTGGCGCGCTCCTTGTCGGCCGGCGGCTCGGCCTGCGGCTCGCGGCACCCGTAGCGCATCGACTCGTCGTACGCGTGACAGTTCAGGCAGCAGTGCAGCGGCGCACGGCAGTGCGGGCACTCGTCGCGGCGCCCCGCGGCGGCCGAGACGCCGAGGTCCACGATCCTTCGGCAAGCGTGGCAGACGTGCATCAGGCTCATCTTGCCCGTTCCGTCTCCGTGGCGCTACGCTCCAATGCCCTTCGCCATGCGCCATCCCACCAAGTTCGGGAAATACCTCCTCCTCGAGCGGATCGCCGTCGGTGGCATGGCGGAAGTGTTCGTCGCCAAGGCG
>Ga0209689_1002469_pt1 | contig 13758 bp, 10 predicted proteins | sample GraSoiAngelo_149_FD_187119 | JGI IMG/M metagenome (GOLD analysis project Ga0209689, IMG submission 187119) | Grasslands soil microbial communities from the Angelo Coastal Reserve, California, USA - 14_1009_09_30cm (SPAdes) (version 2) | ecosystem: Environmental > Terrestrial > Soil > Grasslands ...
GCGTTCCTTCCTCGGCCGGACTCACCAGCCCATTCTCCATTACTCCAGCTCGCAAGAACGCCCGAATCAGCTTCAGCAACCGCCTATCCCTGACCCGTTCGGCAATCTTTGCGAGCAATCGGTCGTGGTTGACCCGGTCAAAGAATTTCTCGAGATCCAGATCCACCACCCAGCGGTAGCCTTCGGCTTGATATTGCTGCGCCTTCTCCACCGCCTGATGTGCCGATCGCTTGGGCCGAAACCCATAGCTGTGTTCAGAGAACGTTCCGTCCCAGTTCCTCTGCAATACCTGCATCACCGCTTGCTGGATGAATCGATCCAGCACCGTCGGAATGCCCAACTTGCGCACTCCGCCGTCCGGCTTCGGGATTTCCACCCGTTTCACTGGTTGTGGTGTGTAGGTTCCGTTGAGGAGTTGTTCGCGGATGACTGGCCAGTGCTCTTTCAGGTGTCCAGACAATTCCTCGACGGTCATCCCGTCAATGCCTGGGCTGCCTTTGTTGGCCTTCACTCGTCGTAGCGCCTGCTTGCAGTTTTCCCGCTCGCAGACTTCTTCCATCCACTGCTCGGTAGTCGGACTTTCTGCTTTGCGCTTCGCCAACTCCGATTCGGTCCCTCCCTCGAAGGCCATCGGGGCTGCACCCCTACTCTCCTCCGGGAAGGCCAGACGGTACTGGTTTTTCTGCCGCTTGTCGGTTGTTGAGTCGCGCTGCGTACTCATCGCTCCCTTTATCCCCTTTCGAGGACCGTTCGGGCCTTCGCTGCCTTCGCAGCTACTACGCCCTCTGCTGACTCCTGCCACCTGATCAGGAGCGATCTCTCGCCCCTCAGTCTTGAATCCAAGACCGATGGCAGGTCTCCCGAGGTAAGTTCGACCGCCTTCGACGCACAACCGCTGGATTTACATTCAGTGCCCTTGATGGATAGGGGCTTCGCTGCCAATTGCCAGCTCGCCCGAACACTGCCTGCCTCATATCCAGTTCTTGTTCATCGGCTCGCGTCTTTGCTCCACGCTTCTTTCAGACCTCACCTCACGGTTCGGCCCTTGCGCTTCGCTATCACTTCACCTCCATCTGGTTGTGAAGAGGACTTGCACCTCCAAGCTGTCGATCATGCTCGGCACACAAAGGAAAAGGCGCCCCAACCTGCGTCAGGGCGCCTGGACTGCGAATCTTGTTGCAGATCACTTACTTCTTTTTCTTGGGGACCTTTTTCTCGTCCTTCTTAGCCTTTTTCTTCATGCGAAATTCCTCCTCAGTCTGGGCAGACAACCAGCGTCACCGCCAGCCACTCGCCTCCGACCTCATATACGAGTGGTCCGTGCAAGAGTCAAGATAATTTGCAAGAAAAAAACTAGGCTATCTCGGCATCGCCCCAGTGTAGTACCCCTCGCGGGTCAGGATGGTCAAGCCTTCGCGCCTCACACGGACCTCGATGGAATGATATTCCAGGCCGCGGTCCGTTCCGCTGGGAGCGTAGGCCAGCGTGTATTGGTTGCGAGCCTCTTCCGTAACTCGGGCGTATAGCTCCTCCATGGCCCGGCTCTTCATTCCATAGTAGACATCGCCTCCCGTATCGTGCGCGTACTTGGAAAGGCGTTCGAATCTTCGTTCGAAATAAGCGCTGCCCACGCCAATTCCGTAAACCGTAATGTTGTAGCGAAGCAGTTCCTTCAGCACGGTGTCGTAGTTATTCACATTGAACTTTGGCCCGTTGACGCCGTCGGAAATCAAAAAAATAATCTTCCGGCGCTGGCGCTCTGGATCACGGTCTTTCAGCAACTGGGCTGCGGCGTAGACCGCATCGTCCAATGCCTTGGTCGGCTGGCCCTTGAGATTCGTCAGACCTCCGGCGATATTCGGCGCATCACCGATGGCGGAATGTCCGTTAATCGAAGGGCTATTGGCGATGGCCGCGCTCGAAGGTCCCGCGGGGGGGGGGCCGTCCAGGCGCGTTCGCTTCAATTCCGTAAGCAGCTTGTCCTGGTCGCTGAGGAAGCCTTTGCCCGGGTGAAAGCGCTGGTCGAAGCGGCAAACCCAGGCTTCATCAGTCAGACTCAGTCCGGCAACAATCGCGCGGAGACTTTGCTCTACCTGCCTGGCGTCCCTGGAATTCAGGTCGTTATCAATCAGCACAACCATGGAGATGGCAATCGGCTCGGCAATAAAGGAAGCGATTTTTTGCTCGACGTTATCCTCGAAGACGCGAAATTCATCCCGGCGAAGGTCGGGAACGAGCCGGCCGGCTCCATCTTTAACGGTGACTGGGACGATGACCTGGTTAACAGGAATGCGGATGGTGGCTGGACCGCCTTGTTGAGCGGGCGCCGGAGAGCCCTGTTCCTGCGTTGCAGGAGGAGCACTTTGCTTCGTGGTTTGCGCGCCAAGATAGGCAAAGGGTACAGCGAAGAACAGCGCTCCAGCCATCCACACCGTTTTTCGTAGACTTTTCATAGTCCTCAAGCCAAACTTCCTATTGAAATTATCCGCGCCGGCGATTTCGGTCACGCATCCATCGCACCGCTTCGCGGCATCCTACAGGGCGGCAGTAACCCCGCGGCATTTTTACAGCCGGGCATCTCTCGCTGAGGAAAGTATACATGCAATCGATGCATAAGCTTTTGATGCACTGTGTGACGGCAACGGTTGCGGCGAGTTTATCGATTCCCGCCACGTCGCAGGAGCCTGCCGCGCAAGCACCGCCGGTGATCAAGAGCCAAGTGAACCTCGTAAACATTTTCGCCACCGTCCGCGACAAGAAAAAACACATCATGCCCAGCCTGAAGAAGGAAGACTTTCATGTCTTCGAAGACGACCAAGAGCAGAAGATCGCCTTCTTCTCGAATGAGAGAGCTTTGCCCATCACCCTCGGGTTGCTCATCGATACCAGCCTTAGCGAGGAGAATCGTCTGCCCGCCGAGCAGGAAGCTGCCACGGGCTTTCTGAACCAAGTCCTCCGCAAGGGCGACGAAGCCATGGTGATTTCGTTCGGGACCGACGTAGACCTGCTTTCCGATTTTACCGATGACCGAGCGCAGCTTGACCGTGCCATCCGCAGCGCGCGCATCAACGCTCCGAACGTGAGCATGGTCAATGCGGGGCCGCTACCGCCCGAATCGCGGACTCGCGGCTTGCGCGGAACGGCCTTCTACGACGCTGTTTGGGTGGCGTGCACCGAAAAGCTGGCGACCGAGGCAGGACGCAAGGCGCTGGTGATCATCACCGACGCAGACGATCAAGGGAGCAAAGTAGAGCTAAAGGAAGCCATCGAAGTCGCCGAGCGCACGGACGCCGTGATTCATATCCTGCTGGTCCACGATCCCGGTTACGGCACGCGGCCCGACGTCGCCAAAAAAATGGCCGAGGAAACCGGCGGGCGCGTCATTGACGTGGGATCGATGAAACATCTGCAGGAAGCGTTCGACCAGATCGCAGAGGAGTTGCGCGACCAATACACGCTCGGATATTACCCTACAAATTCGGCACACGATGGGAAATTCCGCAAAATCAAAATGGAAATGGCCGACAAGGAATTGAAAGCTCTCGCCCGCAGGGGATACTACGCGCCTAAAGAGTGAGCCTTCCGAAGTTGTGGGCGGCAAAGCTGACGCGGACTCCTTCTGAAGAAGTACGCGTCGCCGCCCGATCGTGCTTGCGTGCAATCCGAAAGCTTCGCGATCAATGATGCTCGCAACAACTGCCTGCAACGTCTGCGGCTTTGGCAGGTTGCACGTATTCGGCCTTCGCGTCTACCTTGTACCCCTCATCGTACTTGTCGTGATGCCGCACCCAGGCCATGGTATGTTTTAGTCCTTCTTCGTCGCGGCCCTTTGGCGTGATATCCAGCCAGTTGTACGCGCCGATGAGGATGTCCAGTCCGCGAGCGTAGCTCGAATAGGTGTGAAAGATATTGCCGGCCGCGTCTTTGTAAAACACACTCGTCCCGGGGCGTTCCTCGCTGGGGAATTGCTGCATTCCGTAGTTGTAATAGACTTCGCCTTTGCCCAACTCTTCTTTATTCATCGACACCTGGTAGTCATAATTGAAGTCGCTGCCGTGCGACGACACCCAATGGAACCGCCAGCCCATGCGCTTCTTGAACGCCTCGATCTCCGCCAGCGGCGCGCGAGAGATGACCGCCAGCCTGACATCGCGCGCTGCAAGGTGCACCATGCTGCCGTCAATGTGATCCGAGATGAACGAGCAGCTTGGGCAGCCTTCCGCCCACCCCGGACCCAACATGAAGTGATACACGATCAGCTGGCTTCTGCCGCCGAAAAGATCCGCGAGCGTCTCTTTGCCTTTTGACCTATCGAAGACATACTGTTTTTCCACCTTCTCCCAAGGCAGTTCGCGGCGCTGCTTGCTCAACTGGTCGCGAAGCCGCGAGAACTCCTTCTCCTTCTTTAGCAGTTCCTTGCGTGCGGCCAGCCATTCCGTCGGCGACACGACTTTTGGATGTTCCATCGCTCTCGTTGCCATGCCTGATTCTCCTCTCCTGCTTGTCTACTCTCACCGAAGGTAGTCTTGCGCCACCTGAATGCGGAAGCCCGGCCGAGCTTCGGCCGAGCCTCGCATCCACTGGCTGTAACCGATAACCGTGCGAACTGCCGTTCTAACTGGCGGCGGCCTGCGCCTTTTGTGCTTGCGTTGCCTGTTGCATTTGCGCAAGAACCTTGCGAATGGCTTCGTTGGATCCTGGGCTGCGCTTTTCTCTCCAGACCTCCAGGTGATTGCACTGCGTCTCCAGGTTGGCGAGGAAGTTCGGGCTGCTGAACATGGCGCGCCACGCGCCGATCACGGGCTTCACCTGTTCCCAGACAGCCCACTGTTCCCCGTTGCTTTCGAAGAAAAACTCTTCGTCGATCAGCCCGCGGTTCACGATGCTGGCCACCATCTCCCAGTAACCCAGCACCATGCGCATGTACGTGTTTTCCTTGCTGCCGGGAGGACACACGCGTATCAAGTCGTCGGCAGTTTTCACGTGGAAGTTTGCCGAGAACCAGTCGCGCGCTTCTCTCAACTTAGGCTCGCGCCGTTCCTCGTACAGCCGCAACATCAGATTCACCTGCTCGTTGGTTACTTGGCCCATGTTTCCTCCTTTGGATTTGAGTCATGCCATGCGACAAATTCTTCGGGGGCTTGCTTCTTTCCGAGTATCTTCACCAAGAGCGCGGTCAGTCCGCCTGTCGAAACCACGCTTCCGGCCATCAGTGCTGCGCAGGCGAGGCAAAAGGGACACATGAATTGCATCTCGTACCTGGAAATTCAGCGCTAGGACGCTGTTGAACGCGAACGCGGCGCCTCGGCTCGCTTCTTCACACCCGCATTAATGTGCCCCCAGCCTTTCGTGACACCTTTGCGGTGATCCTCCTGAATCAAGCCAAGCGCTGAATGTCGGAACTGAATCAGCGTCCCGCCATCCACCTGGCTCAAACGATATTGCACATTCGAGGAGACCGGATAGGACATGAACAGCGGCCCGGTGATTTCCAAGAGCGTGGGCCGCTTGATGGCTTGCACGCTTCCCCAGAAGTGACCATTGCCATCGCCCAGGTCTCGGTACCAGCGGCCGCCCGGCCATGGCTCGATCTTCATGGGCATGGGCTTGTCTTCGGCCGTTTCGTTGAAGGGCCCGAGTTGTTCCAGGAGAGCGGCGAACGTTGCTTCGAGCGTCGCGCGCACGTGGATTTCCTCTGTCACGTTCAACGTCAAGTCTTCAATTTTTATTCCCGTCGTAATCATTTTTCCTCCGTGGAATGAGATTCGGGCCCGAATCCTTTGACGGATTGCTGTTCGCCTCGGCGCGCTCCTTGATGCGGCTTAATTGATGACGCCAGTAGCGCTCGAACGTTTCCGTCCACTCGTGAAGTGGCCGGATGGCCTCGGCGTTGGTTCGGTAGAGCATCCGGCGGCCATCGCGGCGCGCGTTGACCAAGCCCACTTCCCGCAACACGCGCAGGTGCTTGGACACCGAAGGCTGCTCCATGCCCAGCGAATCCACAATCTCCCCAACGGGCCGCTCCTCGATCGCGAGGTAGTTCAAGATGGCCCGGCGCCGAGGTTCTGCCACTGCGTTGAATGCATCCGAGGTGGTCGTCGCTCGAGCCATGCCTTCACAATACATTCCCATATAGGAATATGTCAAGCGATTTTTTCCCCCGCCTGTAAACACCCTAGCCACTCCTCCACCGTCTTGCCAGACGTCTTGAGCGATGGCGAGGAGTAGCGCCCGATTGGCCTGCGGCACATCAAGAACCGCACAAGGGATGCGATGACAAAACTAGAGGTAGGGCGTCCAAAAGGGCAGCGATCTCAAGGAGGCCTCGCGAAAATGCGCAAACTCGTTCTGCCTATCTCGGTTTTGCTGGTTTGTCCGATGATCATGGCTGGCGGAAACAGCCTGTCCGCGGATGACATCGCAAAGATAAAGCGCGTCCATGCCCTGTACCAGGAAGCTTGGCTCAGGGGAGATGCGGGTGGCGTGCGCGCTGTTTTCAGTGATGACCTGTGTGCTGCTCCCACCACATGGAGACATCCCGCGAATCGGTCAAAAGGGATTGAACGAATACTGGTTCCCGCCTAATGCTCCGTCAACCCAAATCACAAAACTCGTAGTGACGCCCCAGAGCATCGGCGGCGATGGTCAAATCGCTATGCATGGGGGACGGACGAAGTGGCGTGGACGACAACGCAAAACGGAAAGACAACAAGCGCTTCGCACACCGGCGTCTTCTTAAACGTCCTCCGGAAGCAGGCGGATGGGGAGTGGAAGCTGTCTCACCACATGTGGGATGACGCGATTAGTAAGCGTTGAATTGTTGGGATGACAGAGTGCTGGGCCTGGCCTCCAATTGGCCATGCGGTAGTTCTGTGGCTATGCCTTTCCGTGCCCTTACTGCCGCGGGAAGGTGAATTCGCCGGACGGGTTGCGCTGCTTCAGCGCGGTCACTTTGCCATTCTCCATGACGAACTCATAAATAATATCCCCGAATTGCGGTGTCCGGAACTTGAGCCCCTTGACGGGAATGAGCTTGATGGGAGGTCCGCCCGGGAAAGAAAGAGAAAGACCGGTTCCCGGCTGATAGAGTACTTCAAATTTAACTTTGGTCGGAGTCGCGTATCCGCCAGCCAGCTTTTCGAGCAGCGCCGGGTCCAGCGTCTCGGCCTTGCGCGTGAATACAACTTCCGCCTGATCCAGCGATATCACCGCGCCATCAATGTCGCCTTGCGGATTTGTCCGGAAGTTCACGGAGAACTTGCCGTATTGCTCGTCATCGAGCGTGTCAAAGCGGTCGTAATGAAAGTGGCTCAGCGGAAAATCGAAGGCATGAAAACCGAATTGCAGCGCGTCATTCTTGAGCCCAATTTTAAGAACGCCGTAGGCCGCGTTCTCATAGTCGCCCGCGTAGTCGGCCAGGGCATGAGATGGCTTGGTATTCGGAACGCGATCGCCGCCGGCTTTCGCACGCGCTTCCGTGCCCGCTTTCTTCCCGGCAAGGCGCTGCTGGAGCTGGCGCTGGCTCCACGGCGTCCGGTCCATGCCGAGGAGCCGCTCGTACACGTTGTAGCTGACGATGTTGTAGAGCGGGGCGCTGTGATCGCTGATCACCAGAACGATCACACCAATCTTGTCATTCGGCATGAAGGAAACTTGCGAATGAAACCCGGGAAGGTCGCCGCCGTGATAAGTAAGCAGATGCCCCCGGTAAGCTGCCGTCTGCCGTCCCATGCCGTAAGCCGGATTAAGCAGCTCCCAAAATCCCAGCGCCTCTCCTAAGGTGTTTGGCAAACCAATGGCCGGTTGCAGCGTGGCTTTCAGCACACTCGCCGGCAAAACTTGTTTGCCGTTGTATTTCCCGTCGTTCATCAGCGCGATCAGCCAGTGGGACAGCTCGTCGATATTGGAAATGATGGCTCCCGCCGGAGCGACGCCCTCGGTGTCTTCGTAGTAAGGAATCTTGTACAGCTCGAACGAGTCGCGTTTTTCACGGTACGGAACGCCGTAGTCAGCCTGCTGCGTCATATCGGAGATTGTGAAGCCGGTCGTCTTCATGTCGAGCGGCGTGAAGATTTTCTCGCGCACGAACTGTTCCCAGGTTTTCCCGGACTTCAGTTCGATGATGTTCCCTGCGGCCGCATACATCAGGTTGTTATAGAGGAAGGTCTCCCGCATCGGCTCCTGCGGCTCGAGGTACTTCAGCTTTTCGAAGAGTTCCTTCTTTGTAAAAGGGGACCTGAACCAGATCAAGTCGTGCCGCGTCACTCCGGTGCGGTGCGACAACATGTCGCGAAGCGTAACGTTGCTGTTGAGCTGGTCGTTGTAAAACTGAATCGTTGGAACCGACTCGCGCACCGGCTTGTCCCAAGTAAGTTTTCCCACTTCGACAAGCATGCCCGCGGAAACGGCGGTGAACAGTTTTGAGTTCGAGGCGATCTGGCACAGCGTCGACGGCGTGAAGGGCAGCTTCTTCTCGTAATCGCGATAGCCGTAGCCCTTGGCGAAAACGAGTTTGTCGTTGACAATGATGCCCACGCCGATTCCGGGCGTATTCCAATCTTTCAGGACCTGCTCCATGTAGGAGTCAAAGCCGCTCAGCTTGCTTGTGACGTCCTGCGCTTGCGCACGAGCCGCAGGCCCGCAGACCAACAACAACAAAACCGCGGCGAGCACGATAGCCCTGTAACAACTTAGGTTGGATCGATGTTTGTTTCGTGTGGAACTAACTTTGTTTTGGAAGGACCGGCATTTGGTATCGTGGAACATGAGGCCAAAGTCTCCTCTCAGTATTTTGCGGGGGAAAACGCCGAGCATTGTATAACATGAAGCGATTTGACCCCAATCTTCCGACCGTCTACCATCCTTTCTTCATTCCTTGCCGATGCACAACGAAACCATCGCCCATTACCGCATCCTCCGCCAGCTTGGGAAAGGCGGTATGGGCGTCGTCTACGAAGCCGAAGACACCAAGCTCGGACGCCGCGTCGCCCTGAAATTCCTCCCCGAAGACACGCGCCGTGATCTACAAACTCTCGAACGTTTCCTCCGCGAAGCCCGAGCTGCTTCCGCGCTCAATCATCCCAGCATTTGCACCATTCACGCCATCGAAGAGCAGGATGGCCGCACCTTCATCGCCATGGAGCTGCTCGAAGGCCAAACTCTCGACAAGCTGATCCCCACCGGTTCCCTTCCCATTCCACGCATCATCGACTTCGGCACACAGGTCGCCGACGCTCTCGACGCCGCCCACAAAAAGGGCATCATCCATCGCGACATCAAGCCCGCCAACATTTTCGTTACCGACCGCGGCAGCGTCAAAATCCTGGATTTTGGCCTCGCCAAGCTTCTCCCCGATCATCACGCCGGCCTCGACGGATCGACTCTCGGCGATCCCGAGACTCTTCTCCTCACCAGTCCCGGCACCGCTGTCGGCACCATCTCCTACATGTCTCCCGAACAAGCGCGTGGCGAGGAACTCGACGCTCGGAGCGACCTCTTCTCTCTCGGTGGCGTGCTCTACCAATTGATTACCGGCAAGCTGCCTTTCCCCGGCACCACAAGCGCCGTTGTCTTCGACAACATTCTGCACAGCGCGCCCGTCGCTCCTGTCGCCTTGAATCCAGGCGTCCCGGCTGAGCTGGAGCGCATCCTTAACAAAGCTCTCGAAAAAGATCGCGACGTCCGCTACCAGGTCGCTGCGGAACTGCGCGCTGACCTCAAGCGCCTCCAGCGCGAACTGGACTCCGGCAGAATTGCTCCCGTAACCTCTTCTTCAGCGCGCATTCCCACGCAGTCGTCCACGCCGGCCGTCACGCCCACTGCGCCTCCGCGCGCGCCCTCGAGCAGCTCCATCCTCATCGCCGCCGCTAGCAAGAACAAGTTCGGCACGGGCCTCGTGCTTGGAGCCATCCTTCTGCTACTCGTCGCTGCTGCGTTCGGGGTGTACTCTTTCCTGCCACGCAAAAGAGTCCTGCCTGTCGAACAAATGTCGATTGAAAATCTCACCAACAACGGCCACGTCTTCTTCGCCCGAATCTCTCCCGACGGGAAATACTTGCTCTACGTCCTCGACGAAAACGGCCTGGAGTCCCTTTGGCTGCGGCACATTCCCACGGGCAGCAACACGCAAGTTGTAACGCCTGCCGCCACGCGATACAGCGGCCTCACGTTTTCTCCCGACGGCAATTACATTTATTTCGTCCGCCGCGATGACTCAGAGCAAGCTATCGCTTCCCTCTATGACACCCCCATGCTTGGCGGAACACCGCGGCTGCTCATAAAAGATGTGGACAGCCCCATCTCGTTTTCACCAGATGGCCAGCGCTTCGCCTACTTGCACCAACACGGCGATTCCAAGGTGGCTGACCTCAAGATCGCGCGCCGCGACGGCACTCTCGAGCGCGATCTTTTCCATCATGTCGAGCTTCACGCCGATAATCTGACTCTTGCCTGGTCCCCTGATGGCAAGACGATTGTGATTCCCATCGTCCAGCCCACGCCTCAGGATATTGGCGGGTTCCTCGCCGTGGATGTCGCCAGCGCTTCCATGAAGCAGGTAGCCATCGCTAAGGATCGCCTCTATAACGAGCCCGTTTGGCTTCCGGACATGACCGGCCTCATCGTCTCCGCCGCTACTATGGAAACTGGATTCAGGCGCAGGCAAATTGGGATCGTTTCCTTCCCCGACGGCGCCTTTCATCTCTTGACCAGACACCAACGACTACTTTCATCCGAGCCTCTCTGCGGATGGCCAATCGATCGCTGCCAATCAGAGCCAGGCAAAATACCAGGTGGAGATTGCACCCGTAGGATCACTCGAGAACTTCAAACCATTGAAATTACCTTCAACTCTGCCTATTCGGAGTTGGGACTTGACCGCCGACGCCCAAGTTCTCCTCATCCAGGGCTCTGACATCCGCATGGTGAATCCATCTGGCGGAGACCGTGTCATTTTCTCCGACTCGAAATACGCGGTGGACCAGGTCGCCTCGTGCGGCCAGGGGCGCTATATCGTCTTTCGAAGCATCGGCCGTTCGGGTGGCGCCGAGGCTAATCTTTGGCGCGTCGATTCAAATGGCACAAACCTTTTGCGTCTTACTTTTGGCGTCAATGACCGAGTGCCGGTCTGTTCCTACGACGGCAAATGGCTGTACTTCATCGACGCTGCTGAAAACCACTTCCTCAAGCGCATTCCCATCGACGGCGGCACGCCCGAAACAATTATCAAGTCCCCCGCCGAACCCTATGACCTTTCTCCCGACGGCAAAACCTTCGCTACATTCGAAGCACGCGAATCGGATCACGCAACTATCCTCATTACTTATTCTGTCGAGGATGGGGAAAAATCGTCGCTCGAATTCGATCCGCGTGCGCTCCCCAGCCTGGTGTTCATGCCTTCCGGTAGGGCGGTCCTCTATGCCGTGCGGGAAAAAGGGGTCGACAATCTGTGGGTGCAGCCATTGGATGGATCGGCGCGGCGCCAGCTAACGCACTTCACTTCGGAAAAAATCGGAGGATACGAGTATTCGAAGGACGGGACACGGCTCGCGGTTGGACGGGGCCACGCCGATTCCGACGCGATCCTGCTGCGCAACATTCCCCATTAAAAAATTTCGCATTGACTTCAATTAGCGCCGCGCGCAGCGCATTTTCAACAACGGATCATTGGATTGTGCCTCCGGGAGGATTTGCCGTCGCCGGCACGTTGTTGCCGGCTCGAGCGAAATAGCCGCGGCGCGCGCGCACCTGGTAGCCCTTATGATCGGGCACCTCGATGCGGATTTTATGGTAGCGGCCATCCATAACGTAGTTCGTGGGAAGGTAGGCGACGGAATATTGGTTGCGCAATTCGTCGCCGATGTCCTGAAACGACTGGTCCAAATCGTCGACGTGATACGGAAAAAACGCGCGGCCTCCGGTTTCCTCGGCGAGTTCCTGCAAAATCTTGTCACCGTCTGTCAGGTGATATTTGCGGTCCGCCAGTTTGCTCGGATCGGTCTGCGAGAGCGAGACCCACTGTGTGCTGGTGCTGATGGTGTAGATGACCACGCTCGTGCGCTGCGCCATTTCGATGGCGTCCGCGCGCGTGTGCGTCGATAGATTATCCTCGCCATCGCTGATGAGAATCATTACGCGGCGCACCACGTCCGGCTGATCGCCCGGCGGGCGCGGAGGGTGGCTCAATTCCTTCACGCACGCTTCGTAAATCGCGTCGTAGATTGCAGTGCCGCCGCCCGCGCGGGTCTTGGTGATCTGGTCGCGCAGGGCTCCCGCGTCGCCGGTGAAGGGCTGGACGATTTGCGGCTCATCGTCGAACGTCATCACAAAAGCTTCATCCTTATTGCGCCGCAGCACGCTGAACAGGAAATTGATCGAGGCATCCTGCTCGAACTTGATGCGGTCGCGGATACTGTTGGAAGTGTCCAGGAGCATGCCGATGCGCAGAGGCAGATTGGACTGTTTGCTAAAGTAGCGGATTTCCTGCGGATATTTGTCGTCCCAGATCTTGAAATCGCTCTTTTCGAGTTCCGGTACAAGCTTGTTGCGGCGGTTGAGCACCGTGAAGAGCACATCGACGAGGTTGACGACTGACTTGATGGTTTGATCGCTCTGCTGGGTAGGTTCCTGCTTCGCCGCGGCAGGCTGCGTCGGCTGGGGTGCTTGCGGCTTAGCGTCCGGAGAGGACGACGCTTGGGGCTTCGTGGCTGGTGCCGATTGCTGTGCCCGGTCTGTCAGCGGAAATAACAGCAGCGCCAGCGCCAAAAAGATCGAACTAATGATTCGTCGCATTTGCATCGATTATAGGTATCCCGCCAGCGCGGCGTCAATTCGGCTCTGCGTTTCTCCGGCAGCGTCACAAAGTTTTCTCAAATAATCGCGCAATTCCACCGGCAATCTAGCGCGAACTTCGATCCATGCGCCGGTCCGCGGCTGCGCAAAGCCAAGTTTCACCGCATGCAAGAAATTGCGTCCCAGTGGAGGCAAATCGAGCTTGCCTATCCGCAACTCCCGCGCTGCGCCGTACAGCGTGTCGCCCACCACCGGATGCTTCAGCGCGGCGAAATGCACTCGAATCTGATGCGTGCGTCCGGTGTGGAGTTGGACTTCCACCAGCGTTGTGTTGTCGATCTTTGCGAGCGCTTTCCAATCCGTGCGCGCCTCGCGCGGATTGGCGATGGCCGCACCATGCCACGATTTGCGCTGCGTCGCCATGCGCGTTCGATGAATCGGGTCGCGTCCGATTGCCAGATCAATGCGGCCGCTTTTCTCCGTAAGAACGCCCTGCACCAGCGCGATATACGTCTTCTTGATGGCGCGCTGGCGAAACGCGTCCCCGAGTTTTGCGTGCGCCACGTCGTTCTTGGCCACCAGGATCACGCCCGAAGTCTCCTTGTCCAGACGATGCACGATTCCCGGCCGCAGCGGATCGCTACCCTTTGAAAGCGCTTGCCCTCGCCCAAGAAGCGCGTTGACCAGTGTGCCAGACACGTTTCCCGCCCCGGCGTGAACGGTCATCCCCGCGGCTTTGTTAACGGCGATCACGTCGTCGTCTTCGTAAAGCACCTCCAGCGGAATCGCTTCCGCTTCGGCGCGTGTCGCGGGCCGCGGCTGCGCCCGAACAATGATGAGTTCCCCGCCGTGAAGTTTCTGAGAGGATTTCGCTGCCTTGCCATTGACGAGGATAAGCCCGCCGTCGATAAGTTCCTGTACGCGCGACCGCGACAGTTCCGGGCGATGCGCGGCCACAAACCGGTCCAG
>Ga0209689_1002471_pt1 | contig 13741 bp, 12 predicted proteins | sample GraSoiAngelo_149_FD_187119 | JGI IMG/M metagenome (GOLD analysis project Ga0209689, IMG submission 187119) | Grasslands soil microbial communities from the Angelo Coastal Reserve, California, USA - 14_1009_09_30cm (SPAdes) (version 2) | ecosystem: Environmental > Terrestrial > Soil > Grasslands ...
AAGGGCTGATCCCAAGGCTCAGGCGCGGCTGGGCATCCGGACGCGCGGCATAACGCTGCGGGAAATCACGGACGCGGCGCAGCGGGAGGAGGCCGAACAGCTCTACATCGAGACGATCGTCCCTTACGACTACTTCGACGTCCCCATCGTCGACTGGACGATTCCATCGCCGTCCCGCATCCGCAAGTCCCATCGCGAGTGGCTCGAGCGGGGCACCCTCGTCGCGCTCGAGCTGGAGTAAGCTAACCTTCGATGCGGCTCCTAGTGCTGCTCTTCGCTATCGTGGTCTCAATAACGCTGTCGGCATGTGGAGGCGATGACGAGTCCGATCGCACAACCACGACAGCCAGCCCGGCGCGGAGCTCGGCTGCCGTTACCGTCACGCCAAAGGAGGGAGCCATGGAATTCACGCTCACAAGCGATGCATTTACGGATGGCGAATCCATTCCCGCGCGCTTCACCTGCGATGGTGATGACGTCTCGCCGGCGCTGAAGTGGCAGGGCGTTCCCGACGAAGCTCAGTCCCTCGCCCTGATCATGGACGACCCGGATGCGCCCGGCGGAACATACACGCATTGGCTGATTTATAACGTTCGCGGCCAAGCACGCGCCCTCCCGGAGGGCGTGGAAAAGACCGACCGACCCGCTAACGGCGAGGGCGCCGTGCAGGGCAGCAACGATTTCGGAGATAACGCTTACGGAGGGCCCTGCCCGCCGGGCGGCAATGCTCACCATTACAACTTCCGACTCTATGCACTCGATGGGATCTTGGATCTTGATCCGGGCGCCTCGAAGGAGAGCCTGCTTAAAGCGATGGAAGGCCGTATCCTCGGCGAGACGACCCTGACAGGGACGTACAAGAGGCGATAGGCTTGACCGACCGTCGTCGCATTTCTTCCGGGTCTCCCTACGAGCCGAAGATCGGCTTCTCGCGTGCGGTTCGCGCCGGCGATACGGTATACGTCTCGGGCACGGTGGCCTGGGGCGAGGATGGCAGGCTGGTCGGCGAGGGAGATGTCTATGTTCAGGCGAAACAGGCGATCGCGAACATCGAGAAGGCGCTTATCGAGGCCGGCGCGTCGCTCAACGACGTCGTACGAACGCGCATTTACCTGATCGATATCTCGCGTCTCGAAGAAGCTGCGAGGGCCCATGGCGAAGCGTTCGGCGAAATCTCCGCCCCGCGTCCTCGATGGTCGAGGTGTCGGCGTTGGCTGAGCCGCAGATGCTGGTCGAGGTCGAAGCGATCGCCGTCATTTGAACGCGTAGCGGGCGGGCGTCAAACCCGCCCCCTAGCGCGCCGGACCTTGGCGTTTTCTCGACTCTATACAATCACGATCCGCTATCGGCGGACCGTTGGCATCGACGTCAGACGGCTACGAGCTCTCTGCGCGCACGCTCGAGCACTTCGATAGCTGAGTCCAGACTGTCCATTGTCTGGGCAAGCGCATTGAGGTCTTCCTTCTCCTCGGCCTGAAGGCCTACCTCCAACGTCAGCCGGTACGCCTCGCGGTACCTGTCGTGGATACGACTGCGGCACCAGTCCTTAAGAGCAGCGTCATCGCGTGTCATCAAAACCTCCTGCCTGCCACACCAAATGCAACCATGCGCTTGACCTGGTTCTGGGGACTCAGCCATTCTGCCACTGGATGTGTAACATTCTCATGACAGGGCATCCATCGAAGCATAACATTTCCGTATACAGGAAACGCTTTGGAACTAGTGTAAGAGCGCGGCGCGAATCGTGTAGCATAGGACGCGCCATGGAGCCGCGTATTCAGTACGCCACGACTGCCGACGGCGTAAATATTGCCTTCTGGGCGATCGGCGAGGGGATGCCGTTCGTGCACATGCCGTGGTTCCGGAGCAGTCATATTCAGCGCGAATGGCAGATACCGGAATATCGTCGCTGGTACGACAATCTGGCGAAGAACCTGTGCCTGATCCGCTACGACGGGCGGGGCATCGGCATGTCCGACCGTGACGTAAGCGAGTACTCTCTGGACGCGCTCGTTGCTGACCTTGAGGCGGTGGTTGACCGCCTCAAGTTGGAGACTGTGGTCCTCTTTGGCGTCCTGCACATGGGGCCCGTGGCGATTGCATACGCGGCGCGACACCCCGAGAGGGTGTCGCATCTCGTGTTGTGGTGCACGTACGCACGAAGCAGTGACTACGCCCGATCAACCCAGGTGCAAGCGACACGCGGGTTCATGGATAAGGACTGGGAGCTGTATACCCAAACGCTGGCACATGTGCGGCTCGGCTGGTCGGAGGGCGCATCCGCGCAGCAGTTCGCAGCACTGATCCGCGAGAGCATCACGCCACAAGCGCTTCAGGCGCTGATCGAGGCATACCAGGACCTCGACGTTTCGGCCCTCCTACCTGAGGTTAAGGCGCCGACGCTTGTTCTCCACCGCGGTAGGCTGGAGTGGCTCCGGGTAGACGTGGCAAAAGAGCTGGCGGCTCGCATACCGGGTGCCAGCCTCACCCTGCTCGAGGGCTCGTCCGGCGCGCCGTTCCTCGGCGACTCCGCCTCGGTCATACGGGCGATTGACCGATTTCTCGGGTTGGAAGGAGATGCCGGTCTCGTGGAATCAACGGGGCTCGGAGGACGCCTGGTCACGATCCTCTTTACCGACATCGTAGGTTCGACAGCACTCACTCGACGCCTGGGTGATGAAGGCGCCAGAGCCGTGCTGCGGGGGCACGAGCGCATTGTGCGGGAGGCGCTCGCCGCCCACGGTGGCAGCGAGGTAAAAGCGACGGGTGACGGCTTCATGGCGTCGTTCGGGTCGGCGCGAAAGGCGTTGGAGTGTGCGATCGCGGTCCAGAAATCGTTCGAAGAAGGGAAAGCCAGCGGTGGGTCGCCAAATGGCGTGCCGTTGCAGGTGCGAATCGGCCTCAACGCCGGGGAGCCGGTGGCCGAGGACGGGGACCTGTTCGGCACCGCGGTTAACATGGCGGCGCGGATCGCCGACCAGGCCCAAGGAGGCGAGATCCTGGCTTCAAACGTGGTGCGGGAGCTAATGGCTGGCAAGGGCTTTGGCTTCACTGACCGGGGCGAGCAGGTGCTTCGCGGGTTCGAAGACCCGGTGCACGTCTACGCGGTCAACTGGCGGGAGGGAGAGGGTTAAGCATGCCGCTGTACATGGACCTACACAAACTGCAGGGGGTGACGCCGGAGGCGCTGGCGAACGCGCATCTCAAGGACTTGGATGTTCAGGATAAATACGGCGTCCGTTATTTGCGCTACTGGTTCAACGAGCCAGCCGGCAAGATCTTTTTGCCTCGCGGAGGCGCCAAGCGCCGACGTCGCCATGGCCGTCCATCGCGAGGCCCATGGGCTGCTGCCGGAGGAGATTATCGAGGTGGAAGGCAAGGACGTTGAGGGCTTGCTAGGTACCACACAAGAGGTGCCGCGGCGACAAACACCACCGCCAGATACGGCGTTCAGGGCCGTGCTCTTCACAGACGTCGAAGGCTCAACCGCACTCACGCAACGCCTGGGGGACGCGAGGGCGATGGAGCTGCTCCGTGTCCACGACTCCACCGTTCGCGGCGCGCTGACAGAGACCGGCGGCAGGGAGATCAAGCACACGGGCGACGGGCTGATGGCGTCGTTCGGGTCGGTGGCCCGCGCTGTGGAGTGCTCGATTATGGTGCAGCGAGCACTCGCTGCTGAGGACTCAGTCCGGCTGCGTATCGGCATCGGCGCCGGAGAGCCGGTGGAGGAAAGCAATGATATCTTCGGTGCAGCTGTCCAGCTCGCCGCGCGGGCTTGCAGCAAGGCGGTTGCTGGACAGATTATCATGTCCGGCGTCGTGCGAGACCTTTGTATCGGTAAAGGGTTTGCGTTTACGGACCGCGGGAGAGTGCGCCTGAAGGGATTCGACGAACCAGTCCGATTGTTCGAAGTGAGCTGGAGAGGTGGCGAGAATGCCTAAAACAAAATTGCCAGCGGGCCCGACCGAGCTGACGGCGAAGTGGTTAAGCCACGCCGTGGGCGCGCCGGTCCGTTCCTTTAGCAACCAGGTCATCGGCGAAGGCGTGGGGCTGTTGGGACAACTAGCGCGGGTCAACCTGGAATACGAAGGCCGTGCCGAGGGCGCTCCGCGCTCGCTGATCGCGAAATTCCCGGCCGCTGTTCAGGAGAACCGCGACCTCGCCAATCTCTTTCAATTCTACGAGCGAGAGGTGCGCTTCTACGAGGACATTGCCAGGCGTGCGCAGATGGCGACGCCGCACTGCTTCTTCTCTGCCTTTGACGCCGCGACCGGCACGTTTGTTCTTCTCATGGAGGACTTGAGTGAGGCGCGAATTGGTGATCAATGCGCCGGCGCCACACAGGAAGAGGCAGAACTCGCCGTTCGGGAAATGGCGAAGTTCCACGCCGATTGGTGGGGCAAGGTTGAGACGGAGGAGCTGGATTGGATACCACACGCCAATGCGCCGGTCCATCGCTCCGCGGAGGATTCTTATCAGAAGTCCCTCGGGCCCTGTTTAAACATCTTCGGACACCGCGTTCCGGACAGCGTACGGCCGGTGATGGAGAAGCTGGCGACGAATGTCTGCTATCTCCTCGACCGGGCATCCGAGCCTCCCTGCACCATCGTTCACGGCGACTTTCGCTACGACAACCTCTTCTTCGCTGAGGAGCCTGGGAAGCGGATGCTGACCGTCATCGATTGGCAGATCATGTCCCGGGCGAGGGGACCATATGACCTTGGCTACTTCTTGAGCCAGAGCGTTCAGACGGACGCGCGCCGCGCGAGGGAAAAGGACCTCCTGGCTCAGTACTACCAGACTTTGCTCGACAACGGGGTCAAGGACTACAGCCGAGAGGACTGCTTCCAGGATTATCGAAGGTCGGTGCTGTACTGCCTCGTCTATCCCGTGATTGCGGGCGGTACCCTTGACCTAAGCAACGAACGCGGCGTCTCGCTTGTTTCGGCGATGCTCGAGCGCAGCTTGATGGCCATCGACGACCTTAATTGCGGCGAGTTGCTGCCCGGCTAGAAAAGCAGCGGCGGGGAGTAAAAATGCCCGACTACGACATCATCACCGTGGGTGGCGGCCTCGGCGGCGCTTCTTTCGCCAAGGCGATGGCCGAGCGCGGGGCACGCGTGCTCGTTGTGGAGCGCGAGGCGAAGTTCAAGGACCGCGTCCGCGGTGAGTGGCTCGCGCCCTGGGGAGTCGCCGAAGCGCACGAGCTGGGTGTTTACGAGACACTGATTTCGCAGTGCGGCTACCACATCGAGAATACGCCGGCGCCGATGGACTACAGCGTGGCCGTGTTCAATCCGTTCGCTTCGCGAATAGCGCTGATGTTTCCCCAGGGAGATCGCCGCGCGCGGTTCTACTTCGGCGCGCGCAGCAGTGAGCCGGGAATGAGCGGTGATCGCGAGGTGCCACGTTTCATCGAAGAGTCCGTAAAGACGGGTATGCCCGCCGAATACTTCGAAGGCGCGACCTCCGCCGGGCCGCTCGCTACATTCTCGGGAGCCGACTCCTGGGTCGATCACCCGTATCGAAATGGTGTGGCATTGATCGGCGATGCGGCGGCGCAGAGCGATCAGACGTGGGGGCAGGGTATGGCCTTGACCCTCCGCGACGCTCGTATCCTCCGCGACGCCCTTCTAGCAGACGACGACTGGGAAGCCGCCGGCCACGCCTACGCGGAGGAGCATGACCGCCAATTCCATGACCTGCACACAGCCGAGTCATGGTTTACCGGCATCTTCATGGAGCCGGGGGCAGAAGCAGACGCGCGACGCGCGAAGGCGCTGCCTCAGGTAGCGATGGACCAGACGAGAATACCGGACACCTTCTTCAGCGGCCCAGGATCGGCACCGGTCGACGAAACGGCGCGCCGCCGCTTCTTCGGCGAAGAATGATAATCTGTTGCCGGCATTTCAAAGGGAGGTCGACGCATGACTCAAACGCCTGAGACGGCAGAGGCGAAAGCTCCGTCGAAAGAGAGCACCAGGAGGCGCAAAGCGCTCGTTACCGGCGCCTCGTCCGGGATTGGTGAAGAGTTCGCCCGGCAACTGGCGAACAAGGGATATGACCTGGTCCTCGTCGCGCGGCGAAAAGATCGTCTCGAGAAGATCGCGGCCGAGCTCTCTCAAACGCAGGGCAGCGTAGCGGAAATCATCGAGGCTGACCTCGTAACTCCTGAGGGTGTCATCTCGGTGGAGAAGCGGCTCGGGCAGGGCGACATCGACCTGCTTGTGAACAACGCCGGTTTCGGGACACGCGGCGAATTCGCGACTATGCCGATCCACCGCGAACTGGAAGAGCTTGATCTGAACATCAAGGCGCTTGTCCGCCTCACGCACGCCGCGCTAGGCAACATGGTTCAGCGCAAGAGGGGCAACATCATAAACGTCGGCTCTACCGGCTCGTTCCAGCCGGTGCCGTATATGTCTACGTATGCGGCAACGAAGGCGTTCGTGCTGCACTTCTCGGAGGGCGTCCACGAGGAGGTGAAGAAGCACGGCGTAACTGTGACCTGCTTGTGCCCCGGGTATGTGCTTACGGAGTTCCAGCAAGTGGCAGGGATCAACCAACAGCGCTTGCCTGCTCGTGGGCGATTGACCCCGGCACAAGTCGTGGCGAGCGCCCTGAAGGGGTCCGCGGACGGGCATGCCATCGTTGTCCCGGGAGCAATGAACCGCACTCTGGCCACGGGCCTCGTGCGGATGACGCCTCGTTTCGCCGTACGCCGGATTGCCGGCTCGTTGTTCAAGGACGCAGGAACGCAGTCGTGAGCTCGGCAGAGCACCATCCGTAGCCAGTAAGAAACGCCCAACATGAACTGAGAAGGAGGAAGCCAAATGGGCAAGCTCGACGGGAAAGTATCCGTAGTGACCGGGGCCAGCTCCGGCATCGGCCTGGCGATCGCGAAAGCGCTCGGCGCGGAGGGCGCGAACGTTGTGCTCTCAGGCCGCAAGCGCCAGCCGATGGACGAGGCGGCGAAGGCGATCTCGTCCGACGGTGCGAAAGCGGTGGTCCGCCAGTCGGACGTTCGGGATGAGAAGCAAATGGCGGAGCTCATCGACTCAGCCGTGGCGGAGTTCCGCAAGCTCGACATCATGGTCAACAATGCGGGCGTGAACCCGTTCGACAACGTGCTCGAGGGCGATGTCCAGAAGTGGAGAGATACCCTAGAGACCAACGTTATCGGGCTGGCGCTCGGCTGTCGCGAGGCCTATCGGGTGATGAAAGGCAGAGGCGGGCACATCGTCAACGTGACAAGCGTCGCCGCGCGCTACGCCGAGCCGGACGACCCGATGTACGCCGCCTCGAAGCACGCCGCCGGCGCGCTCACCGAGAGCCTGCGTCTCGCGCTACAGGGCAAGAACATCCGCATGACGGCAATCATGCCGGGCGCTGTAGCGACGAACCTTGTGCGCACGATGCCGCAGGAGCAGCTGTTCGCGATCGGCCGGATGTTCGGGATCGATCCGGAGGCGGTGGGGATACAGCCGGGGGAGCACCTGCCGCAGGAGGTATTCGAGCGCGTGCTCGGAGTCGCCCGTCAGTTCGTGATGAGCCCGGAGGACATCGCGCAGGCCGTCGTCTACGCCGTGACCACCCCGGAGACGGTGCACATCAACGAGATCATGGTGCGCCCGCCGCAACAGCTGCAAATCCCGGGCGTCAGCGCGCCGGCTTAGCGGCGCCGGGCTACTCGCCCGCGAGTGGCTCGACGACCACGACAGGGATTTCCCGGTGGGTCCTCGCCTGATACTGGTCGTAGTCGGGCCAGATCGAGGTCATCAGGCTCCAGAGTGCTGGTTTCTCCTCGGCCGAGGCAGTGCGGGCTTGCGCGGTGAACCTGTCGCCGCCTACCTGCACGTTGACCTCAGGATTCACGACTAGATTGAGGTACCACTCCGGGTGCTTCTCCGCGCCTCCCTTGGACGCGACGACGATGTACCGGTCGCCGTCACGGCCATAGATCAGCGCGGTACGCATGAGTTTCCCGGACTTCCGGCCGCGTGTCGTGAGCAGGAGTGTGTTCACCCCGCGCCAATGATGTCCTGTCTTGCCGTCGCTTTCGACGTAGCCGCGAATGTGCTGGGCGACCCAGCCGACGGGGCTGTCGAAGACCTCCTCTCGCGTCATCTGTAGTCGTCCGAATCGAGCGCCTAGAAGGCGCCCTGTTTCTGGAGCCAGTCCCAGAACTTCTCGGGCGCGGACATAGTGCTTAGCCGCCCCATGCGCACGAGCGCCCAGTCGTCGAACTCGTGCGAATCCTTGACCTCCCGCAGCGTCACCGGCTTCTTGGCCTGCTGGACGTACTCGAAGTCGGCGACCCAGGAGCGCTCGTCGTTGGGGTCCGGCCTCGCCTCCGAGACGACCTTCGCTAGGCCGACGACCGCTTTCTCGTCGCCGGTGTGATAGATGATGACGGTATCGCCGGGCTTCATCTCTTTGATCGCGTTGACGGCAGCAGGGTTGCGCACTCCGTCCCACTCGGTCTTTCGGTCGCGCTTCAGGTCATCGAGCGAGTACGTGTCCGGGTCGGTCTTGGCGAGGAAGTAGGCCATGGCGTCACCTCAACGATGTGTTGGCGGCAGAGATTATCGCACATTGGGGTAAAATTCGCCCCATGGAGCTAGAAGTCCGGTACGTTACGACTTCGGACGGCGTACGTATCGCTTACGCGATCGCGGGCAGCGGGCCGCCGATGGTGACCTTCTCCGATCCGATTGCCAGTCACGTGCAGCTCGGCTGGTCACATCCTGTGCTCGGGCGATTCTTTCAGGAGATGGCACGGCGGAACACCGTCCTCTTCTTCGACTTTCGCGGGTGCGGCCTGTCGGACCGCTTACCGGCCCACACAGTTAGTCTCGACGATGCGGTTCGTGATGCAGAGGCAGTGGTCCAGCGAGTAGGATGGCGCGAGTTCGCGATGAACGCTGGCGGGGGAGGGTCGCCGGCGGCAATAGCTTTCGCGGCGCGTCACCCGGAGCAGGTTTCTCGGCTGGCGTTGGCGGACGGCTTCGCACGTGCAAACGACATGCTTAGCCAGCCGCAGGTCCAGGCACTCGTTGCGGCGGCCAAGCTCGACTGGATCCTCGCCACGGAAGCGATAGGGACCGCCGCATTCGGCGTCGGCCGCGAGGAGTCCAGCGGCTACGGGGCCTATATCCGGTCTTGCATCGATCCAGAATACCTGCAGAACACAGACGTGCTTGCAGCGATCGATGTGTCGGAACTCGCCGGCGCCGTGAAGGCGCCGACGCTGGTGTTAAAGCACAGCGGGCTTCAGTACTCGACGATGGAGATGGCGAAAGATCTCGCCGCCCGCATCCCCAACGCACAACTCGTGGTGGTGGAAGGGGGCTGGGCCGACGATCCGGAGGGGGTTGCGCGCCGCATCAGCGAATTTGTCAACGTTGGGACCGAAGCGACGCATGTTACCAGCGAGCAGGTAGCTCCTCAGGCGCTTACTCGCTCGCGCCTCGTCACCGTCCTCTTCACCGACCTTGTCGGCCACACCGAGATGATGTCCCGCCTCGGCGACGAGCGCGGCCGCGCCGTCCTCCGCGAGCATGAGCGCATAACGCGCGACGTCCTCAAGCAGCACGGCGGCACCGAGGTCAAGACCATGGGCGACGGGTTCATGGCGTCGTTCGGCTCCGTCACCAAAGCCGTCGAGTGTGCCGTAGCCCTCCAGCGCGCCTTCGTCGAGCGCCAGGGCGAGCCGCTCTCCATCCGTGTCGGACTCAACGCCGGTGAGCCGATCGAAGAAGACGGCGACCTCTTCGGCGCGACCGTCATCCTGGCCTCTCGCATCGCGGCGAAGGCGGGCGGCGGCGAGATACTCGTGGCGGATACGGTGCGCGGGCTATGTTCGGGGAAGGGGTTCCTGTTCGCGGACCGTGGGGAGTTCGTCGCGAAGGGATTCGAGGAACCGGTGAGGGTGTACGAGGTGAGGTGGCGAGAATGACTACGCACGGTGCTGGAAACGAGGCCGGGGTGCGATGACGGCGAGCGCACCTAGCGGGACAGTCACGTTCCTCTTCACGGATATCGAGGGGTCGACGCGCCGATGGGAGGAAGAGCCCGACGCTATGCAAGTGGCGTTGGCTGCGCACGACGAGGTGGTGCGGGCCGCTATCGAGGCCCGGGGCGGCTGGCTGTTCAAGCACACCGGTGATGGCGCGTATGCCGCTTTCGCTTCGGCGCGGGCGGCGGTCGAGGCAGCGATTGACGCGCAGCGTGCGCTCGAATTGCCGGTGCGCATGGGCATCGCAACGGGAGAGGCGGAACGCCGCGGCGACGACTACTTCGGACCGCCGCTGAACCGCGCTGCCCGCGTGATGGGCGCCGGGCACGGCGGCCAGATCCTGGCTGCCTCATCAACGGTCGCCCTGATCGAAGGCTTCGAACTTGTGGATCTCGGTCCCCGCCGGCTGCGCGACCTGTCCGAGCCACTGCAACTCTTTCAGGTCTGCGCAGATGGATTGCGCCGTGACTTCCCAGCGCTAAACACGCTCGACACTGTCCCCGGTAACCTGCCCGCCCAGACGACGAGCTTCGTCGGCCGCGAGGCGGAGGTGACCGCCGTGCGCGAGGCGCTTCAGGCCCATCGTCTGGTCACGCTCGTCGGGGTTGGCGGTGTCGGCAAGACCCGCCTTGCCCTACAGACTGCCGCCGAAGTGCTTGATCAGTATCGAGACGGAGCGTGGCTCGTGGAGTTGGCGCCCATACTCGACGCGGCGGAGTTGACCGAGGGCGTGGCGGCCGTCTTCTCCGTTCCACCCCAGGCGGGCGGCTGGCGAGACGCTCTGACCGAATCGCTCCGAGGCCGCCAAATGCTACTGATGCTCGACAACTGCGAACATGTTCTAGACGAGGCCGCGTCGCTAGTCGAAGCGCTCATCGCAGCATGTCCGGGCGTCACGATCATGGCCACGAGCCGGGAGGCACTAGGCGTCGCCGGCGAGTCGGCGTGGCCGGTGCCGTCACTCGGGCTGGGCGCGGACTCGACGGCAGCGACGCTCTTCATCGAGCGGGCGCGGGACGTTGTACCTGCCTTCGACCCAGGCGACGACCTCGAGGTTGTCGCCGAGATCTGTCGCCGCCTCGACGGCATCCCGCTCGCGATCGAGCTCGCGGCGGCGCGCGTTCGCTCCATGAGCCCGAGCCAAATCCGCGACCGGCTCGACGAGCGGTTCCGGTTGCTCACCGGGTCGCGGCGATCGATGGAACGGCACCAGACACTGCGCCACGCCGTGCAGTGGTCATACGACCTCCTGAACGAGGTCGAACGTCGTGTTCTCCAACGCGCGTCCGTATTCGCCGGCAGCTTCTCGCTCGCCGCGGCGACTGCGGTGTGCGGACGGGACGCGCAAGGCAATCTAGACGAATTCGAGATCCTCGACGTGCTTGATTCTCTGGTCCGTAAGTCGCTGGTCAATGTTGATCGGACCTCCGAGGAGCTCCGATACAGCATGCTGGAGACCATCCGGCAGTTCGCGGAGGAGCGCCTAGCGGAGAGCGGAGAAGGCGAGACGACGCGCGAACGGCATGCGGTGTTTTTCGCCGATCAGTCCGAGGCTGCATTTGAACTGTTCCGCAGCCCCCGCGAAGCCATCATCTACCGGTTCGTGGACGACGAGATCGCAAACCTCAGGGCGGCATTCCGCGGGGCGGTCGACCGCGAACGTGCCGACCCGGCCATCCGCATCGCAGCGTGTGTCCACCAGGCGGCGAGGTTCCGGCTGCGGACCGAGACGTTCGGGTGGGCAGCCGAGGTCGCCGACATGGCCCGGAAGATTGCGCATCGCAAGTTGCCACTCGTGTTGACCATGGCCGCTGACAGCGCGTGGGGAATGGGGCAGCTGGAAGAAGCGAAGGAGTATGGGCGGGAAGCCATCGCCTTGGCGAACGACGAAAGGTTCGAGCCGCTCATTTGGGCGTACGCCGATCTATCCCAGATCGCCCTGTTCGAGGGGGATGTCGAAGGCGCGCTTGACCTCCTGCGCGAGGGTGCCAGACACCCGGCGGACCGACGCGACCGGTTCGTGCTTGCGTGCCTGTTCGGCATTAGCGCACTTGTCGGCCATCATCTGCCTGAAGATGAGTTCACGAAAGCTGTCTCTCAGATCAACGCGGGGGGCTTCCCCACATCGATTGCTTACGCCCACGCGACCAAGGCCATGTACATGGAGCGCGAGGACAGCACGGCGGCGATCGAGGTATACAAACGGGCCATCGACATGCTCGCGGAATGCGGAGATCGACTGATCGAGCAAGCGATCCGATCCCTACTGGTCGGCCTGTTGTCCCGAAGTGAGGATCCCGATCCCGCGCTGGAAAGCTTCGTCGCTATCGTGAACGACTGGCAAATCTGTGGGGACACGCTCTTGGCACCGGGAATCGGCCACCTGGTGGCCTTGCTAGCCCGACTTGGTCACCATGACGGCGCTGCCCGGCTCTACGGCGCGGTCACGCGTGGGATTGAACTCGATGCTCTCGTGCCGGGTCTGGCTACCGCCATCTCCGCGGTGCGCCAGGCGATGGGCGACGCCGCGTTCGTCTCGTCCTGCGATGCGGGGGCGGCGCTTAGCTACCAGGCCGCCGGCGAACTCGCTCGCGGACTTATCCAGCACGCCCGCGACGAACTGAGGGGATCGCAATCACCATGACTCGCCATAGCGGCGCAGTCACGACCCCTGTTCGCCGACCGCGGTGCATTCGTGGCGAAGGGCTTCGAGGGGCCGGTCGGTGTGTACGAGGTGCGCTGGCGAGAGTGATGCAACTCGAGGTCCAGTACTTGTACTAGACGGATCGGCGCGGTCCCTTATACAGCGCCGGAGCACGGGCGGCCATTCGCGCACAATTACGTGCCCCTGTGACTCTGAACACAGACGGCGTTCTGCCCGTCGTGGTAAATAACTACCGGAGATATCTGTGGACTGACAAAATGGCCGCTGCGTTCGGATCGGTCGTTCTCGCCTGGAGGCCAAACCTAGGCCGCAGGGCGCTTCTCGATAACTTACCTCTTGTCGTCCTGTGCCTCATCCCGATTCTCCTTTATCTCCCCGTAATGGTCTCCCCGCTGGAGCGCGACGAAGGCGTGTATGCCACCATCGCACAGAGGTTGCTGCGAGGTGATGTCCCCTACCGAGATCTCTTTGATAACAAGCCTCCGATCGTATACGGTTGGTACGCCTTCAGCTTCCTGGTCTTCGGCGAGGGCGTAGCGGCGCCGCGCATCGTCGCCGCTCTTCTCCTCTCTTTCACAACCCTGGCGATCTTCGGCGAGGCGCGGATGCTCTTCCCTCGGCGCGTCGCCTATCTCGGTGCCGGGGCCTTCGCCGTCGCCACAGGCCTTCCGTTCGTTGCCCTGAACGCAAATACCGAGGCCTACATGCTGTTGCCCCTTGTCGCCTCGTTGGTCGCCTTCACCATCGGCACGCGTCGCGGCCGTCTCTCCTGGTTCGTGCTGGCCGGCGCACTCGGTGCATTAGCAGTGATGACTAAGCAGGTCGCGGTCTGGAACCTCGTTGCGCTCGCGGTTATAGCGTTGTTTTGGCGCTGGGGCAAAGTCGAGACGGCCTGGCGACGGATCACGCCGCTACTTTCCCTACTAGCCGGCGCCGCTGCCGCTACGGCGCTGATCGCTACGCCCTTTCTCTTCGCAGGCGCATTCAGCGATTTCGTGTACGCGAACATCTCTTACAACTGGCTCTACGTCCGCTTCGTAACAATCGGCGAGGGT
>Ga0209689_1002473_pt1 | contig 13738 bp, 13 predicted proteins | sample GraSoiAngelo_149_FD_187119 | JGI IMG/M metagenome (GOLD analysis project Ga0209689, IMG submission 187119) | Grasslands soil microbial communities from the Angelo Coastal Reserve, California, USA - 14_1009_09_30cm (SPAdes) (version 2) | ecosystem: Environmental > Terrestrial > Soil > Grasslands ...
CGAGGGAATCGTGCAATAGGAGGAATGAGAGGATCGCGGCCACTACGACTTCGAGAAGAATGAGGAGCGCGGAGATCGTGGGTGAAATGGTCCGCATGCTGGCAACGTAGAGCATGAGCGGAACGAACGTCGGGACGAGTCCCAGGTAGACGATCCCAAGCCACCCCGTCGTACTTGCCGGCCAAGGCCAACCGATGACGAAGAGGGGAAGGGTCGCGAAAACCGCGCTCGTTACGAGGATTGCAGCCGTCAGGGCGACGTAGTCGCCTCCCCGATCCACCCTCCATTTGACTCCGGCCACGTAGAAAGCCCAGACCAGGCCCGCGAAGAAGACGAGGATATCCCCCGCGAACTGACCGCCCGCCAAGCTATTCGGATCCAGTTTCGTCGCCAGTACGACGACTCCGAGAACGCCGATCAAGATGCCCGCGATCTTCGACCCGGTCACGGCCTCGCGGAAGAACAGGACCATCAGGATCGCGATGAAGACCACGTTGACGTTCACCAGGAGCGCGGTCTTCGATGCGGTGGTGAGAAAGATTCCCTCGTTCTGAAGATCGAAGCCGAGGGCATTCACCGCTCCGAGGGCCCACACGACGGGCTCTCGAAAGATCCGAAGGTGAAGGCGCCGGAGCGCCGAGAGGACGACGATGCCGAGGGCAGCTCCGAGGGCCATCCTCGCGAACGTGAGAAAAAGCGGATCCACCGTGCCGACAGTGAGCTTGCTCCCTGGAAAGGAGGTGCCCCAAAGGACGCTCGCGAGGAGGATGAGGCCGTAGTCGCGCGACCTCGAAATGGGCATCCTCCGTGCGAACGAGTAGGGCTAGTTCAGGATTTCGACACGAACGGCCGCAGCACTCCCGTGGCGTGCGTCCGGCCAATCCCGGAAATTGTTTAAGACCTGAAGACGCATTCCTCACGCGGTAGGACGGGAAGGAGTGCGAGCGCCACTGTCGTCGGGCACCGGGCACGATTCGCTCGTTCGATCATCGTGAAAGGAACTGTTGGGGTCTAGGAACATGTCGCAACCAAATCAAGCCGAGGCGGCGCCTCCCGCGTCGCCGGGGAGACGAAGAAAACTCATCGCGGTCGGCATTGCTGTCTTGGTGGTTCTCGTGGCGCTCACTGCGACCGCGGTCTATTATCTGATCCAGCCAAAGGGATTCTCCGGCACGATTAAAGTCGGTTTTACGATTTCCCTGACTGGTAACTACCAGGTCGAGGGGACGAACTCGCTCAAGGGAATCAAAACGGCCGTAGACTGGATTAACAGCCATAGCGGGGTCTCCGTCGGTGGAAAGCTGTACAACATTAGCCTCGACTATTACGACGACCAGAGTCTTCAGTCAAACGTCGGCGGGCTGTACACCCGAATCATACAGCAGGACAGCGCCCAATTCCTCCTGGCCCCGTACAGCAGCCCCCTCACGACGGCGGCCGCACCGGCCGCGGACCAATATGATCGGGTCATGCTATCCCACGGGGGCTCGTCCGACATCATTTGGACGCAGGCCTCGCGACGGAACCTCGTAGAAGTCCTCAGCCCCGCGTCGCTGTATCTCAAGGGAGCGGTCGGCTGGCTCAAGGCGAATCACGCCACGGACAAGATTGCCGCGCTCTACGCGAGCGACTCCTTCTCTGCCTTCGCCACCCAAGCCGCCCTTGGGTACGCCCAATCCCAGGGGCTGACGGTCGTCTATAATCAGTCCTACCCCGCATCCGTGACGGATTTGTCGACGCAACTGGCTGCGGCGAAGAACGCCGGCGCGGACGTGCTTATCGGAGGCGGCCACTTCAATGACGGTCTCCTCATCATGAACCAGCTGAAGACTACTTGGACGGCACCAGCGCCGAAATTCATCTCCCTGCTCGTCGCGGTTACCGAGCCCAATTTCCAAGCTCAACTCACGAACGCGAACTATGTGACGGGGCCCTCTCAATGGGAAACGGTTGTCAGCTACAGTCCGTCCCAGGCCCAGTCCCTGGGCCTGGGCTGGTATGGCCCTACACCAGCTGAGTTTACCCAGCTGTATGGAAGCCTGAACGACGCGGCGACGCCGGGCTATCATGCGGGCGAAGCGGCGGCCGCGATCTTCGTCCTGGCGGATGCGATCCAGCAGGCGAACAGCCTGAACACGACGGCGGTCAGAGCCAAACTGGGGAGCATGCACACCATGAACTTCTTCGGGCAATTCCAGCTGGACTCGCGGGGCCTCCAGATTGCGCACTCGATGGTCCTCGTCCAGTGGCAGGCTGGATCGAAGAAGGTCGTTCTGCCGAGCGACGTCGCCGACGGCACGTGCCAGTATCCATACACGGGCGCGTAGGCCGGAGATTCTCGGAGTCGCATGGCCGACGCGACGTTGTTCGTCACGGACCTCGCCTTCGGCCTGCTACTCGGCTGCATCTTCGCGGTCATCGCTCATGGCCTGAATTTGATCTGGGGAGTCGCCAAGGTGGTGAACGTCGCCCACGGCGAGTTCATCATGCTCGGCGCGTACGGAGCGTACTTCCTGAACCTGTATCTCGGCTTCAATCCCCTCCTGAGCGTTCCAATCGACGCCGTGATCGGCCTCGGCGTAGGCGTCCTCTTTTACTTCGGGTTCCTCCACCGAGAGCTCCGGGGGAAAGAGTCGATGGGCCTGCAGAGCGAGATGGTGACCCTCGTCGCAACGTTCGGACTCGCCCTCTTCCTGACCAACGCCGCCCAGACTCTTTGGACCGGCAACAACGTCGGAATACCGTGGAGCCCCGGGGCCCTCCAAATTGGTCCGGTTCAACTGCCACTCGGTGGTATCTACGTGGCAATCGTGGCCGTGGCAATCATCGCCCTCTCGCACGCGTTCTTGAGCAAGACCTATCTCGGGAATGCCATTCGCGCTTATAGCCAAGATATCCCTGCGACTCAGATGATCGGCATCAACCCTACCTTTGTGGCCGCCGTTGGGACGGCCGTGGGCTTTTGCGTCACGATGGCTGGTGGAGCCCTCCTCACCGTGTGGCTTCCGACCGGAATCAACCCGTCCTTGGGAAACTTGTATGCCCCGATCAGTTTCGTTATTGTCGTCCTTGGCGGTCCGGGAAAGATGTGGGGCAGCCTCGTCGGCGGGCTGACGTTGGGAGTGATCATCAACGTGGGCCAGCTTTTCCTGGGCAACAACATTTCCCTAGCGGAGGCGATTGCGTTCCTCACACTCATTCCCGTTCTCTTGTTGCGGCCTGAGGGACTCCTTCGATGAGGCTGCCGGCACTCAGATCGTTCGGTCCCACCATCTGGGGCATCGAACTCTTCATCATCGTCCTCGCAGGGATCGCGCGGTGGATTCCTGATTTCCTCCTGACAGTCCTGATCCAGCTTTTGATTTTCGCGGCCCTTGCCTACTCCTTGAACCTGATCACCGGTCTGACCGGATACGTGAGCTTCGGCCACGTCGTGTTCATGGCCTTCGGGGGATACACCCTCTCGTTCGGGGTCAGTGCGCTCAGTTTGCCACCTGTGGTGGGAGTCGCGCTCGGAGCGGTGGTCGGCCTCGCCCTCGCGCTGGGTATCGGCGCCGTCACCCTGCGCTTCCGCGGCGTATACTTCGCCATTGCGACTCTCGTCATCGCCGTCGCGGCGTTGCGTCTCGTCCTCGTCATCAACGAACTCGGTGACGGCCAAGGAATCCCGCTCAACATCGGCTTCGAGCCCCTCTCCTGGTTTTACACGATCAGCGTCATCCTCGCGATCGAAGTCGGCTTGACGTACCGGATTACGCACGGTCGAATCGGGTACGGTATTCGATCGATCAAGAGCGATGAAGATGCGGCGAAGACCGTCGGAATCAATGCCGCCCGCGTCAAGCTCTTCTTGTACGCCATGAGCGGGCTCTTCGCCGGCGCGGCGGGGGGCGTCTATGCCTGGACGACATCTGGGGTCTTCCCCTATGCGGCGTTCGATCTCACGTTCTCGTTGCAAATGCTCGCGATGATCGTGATCGGCGGCATGGGGACGCTTCTCGGGCCGATGCTCGGGGCGGTTGTGGTGAACATCACATCCAACTACTTTCTGACCGTCTTGATCGGGTTCCAATACATCATCATTGGGCTGGTCGTCATGATCATCGCACTCTTTGTCCCGGAGGGAATCGTCGGGACGCTCCGGAAGTACATCCCTGAAATCCGAGGCATTATCGAATGACCCGGGTGCTCGAGGTATCGGGAGTCCACAAGCATTTCGGCGGTGTCCGCGCGGTGCAGGGGGTGACGTTTACCTTGGAGGAGGGGCGCGTCGTCGGGCTCATCGGGCCGAATGGATCCGGGAAGTCGACATTGTGCAACGTAATTGCCGGAATGGAGAAGCCCACTAAGGGCACAATCACATTCGATGGACAGCGGATCGATCGCTGGCCGGCTCACCGAATCGTTGAACGGGGAATTGCGAAGACTCACCAAATCCCGAAGCCTTTCCTTACGATGACCTGCCGCGAAAATGTCGCGGTGGCGGCGATGTTTGGAGCAAACAAAGTGACGAAGCCGTCGGAAGCTTTGGAAACAGCCGGTCGAGTGCTCGCCCTCGTCGGTTTGGAAGAGAAAACCAATATGATGTCCTCGAAACTGACCGTCCAAGAACGGAAGCGGCTCGAATTCGCCCGGGTTGTCGGAGCAGGGGCGCGGATCCTCCTCCTTGACGAAATCTTCGCGGGTCTGTCGCCGGACGAACTCCGCGATGCGATCGCCCTGTTCACGAAGGTTCAGAAGGAAATCGGATTTGGAGCCCTCGTCGTGGAGCACGTGATGCGGGCGGTCCTCACGGTATCGGAGCACATCGTCGTGATCGAGGAAGGCACAAAAATCGCGGAGGGCACTCCGCGCGAGGTCGTCGAGAATCCTGCCGTGATTGAAGCCTATCTCGGTGTGGAGGCGCCTCATGCTGCGCCTTGAGGGAGTCAACGCGGGCTATGCGGGTACGCAGATCTTGCGGGACTTCAGTCTCGAAGCAGTGCAAGGCATGACGACGGTGTTACTGGGACCCAACGGGGCCGGTAAGTCCACCGCTCTGAAGGTCGTCAACGGTCTCTTGCGGCCGACCCGCGGACGGGTCCTATTCCAAGACGCCGACGTCACAGCCCTCCCCGCCCACGAAAGAGCGTCCCGTGGAATTGCTTCGTGCCCGGAGGGTCGGCGGCTCTTTCCCCTCCTGACGACGGAAGGGAACCTGCGCCTCGGAGCGTACGCGCGCCGGGCTCGGGCTGCCGCCGATGAGACGCTCGACTCCGTGTACGACCTGTTTCCCCGTCTCCGCGAGCGGGCGGCGGTGAAGGCGGGCCGACTCAGCGGGGGAGAACAGCAGATGGTCGCGATCGGACGTGCCCTCATGTCGACTCCTTCAATCCTCGTGCTGGATGAGCCGAGCCTCGGACTCGCCCCCAAACTCGTGTCTGAAATTTTCGAGAAGATCAACGCACTTCGGAAACGTGGCCTGACGGTCCTCATGGTGGAACAGAACGCGTATGCCGCCCTCCGAATCGCGGATTTCGGGTACGTCATGCAGAACGGGCAGGTGGTCCGGACCGGCCCGACCAACGAGTTGCTCGACCTCGAGGCGTTGCGAAAGGACTACTTCGCGATCGGGTGAGGGCCGACTGAGGATTCGATGACATCGGCACCCGATCATCCGTCTTCCGGGGTGCAACGGCAGCCCAGGAGACGCCCGGAATGACGGAACGGTTGCGGTCGAAGGCCCTCCGAGCGCGGCTGATGGACGCCGACGAGGCGGTCCGGCGGTTCGTGCCGGAACGGGGATCGATCGCGTTCTCCTGTATGGGCGGTTCGTCCCTCGCGAAGGAGATCCCCGAGGCCCTTGCTCGGTCTGCGGATGCGGGGCGGCGGTACGAGCTCACGCTCCTCACCGGGGGCGCGACGACAAGCGGATTCGAAACGTGTGCCGCTCGACTCAGCATTCGACGCCGGTTCCCGTACCTGAGCGAGGCCGCGCGGACGCCGGTCAACGAAGGGGCCGTGGAGTTCTTCGACTGTCGGATTGGCGAGTACCCGGACCTCGTGCGGCAGAGCACCCTCACGGCCGGGAAACCTTTGGACGTCGCCGTCGTCGAGGCGACTGCGATTGACGAGAAGGGACGCCTCATCCCGGCCCTCTCCCTCGACGCCCTCCCGGCGTTCGTCGAGGCGAGCCGCCGCGTGATCGTGGAGCTGAACGAGCGGAAGCCAGACCTGACAGGCCTCCACGACATCTACCGCGTCCTTCCCGGCATGCCGATCCCGATTCGTGACGTGCGAGACCGGGTCGGGACGCCGTTCGTCCGAGTGGCGGCATCGAAAATCGCCGCAATCGTTCGAACGGACCGGGAGGACATGCCGTCCGCGGCGTACAGCGGACCGCGACCGACGGATCTCCGCGTAGCGGAAGGCGTCGCCGAGCGCCTCGCCGAGGAATTGACCGGCGACGAATGGGGCGGCCGGTTCGCCCTGCAACTCGGGGCAGGCCCTCTTGCCGCTGCACTCATGGAGGTCCTGCCATTCCGCGCGGCGGACATCTGGACGGAAGGCATTCCGGCCCGTTGGGGGTCCGTCCTCGGGGAGCGGGTCCGCGGGATCAGCACGACCTCGATGTATCTCCTGCCGGGCGACGAACGGGTCCTGGACGAGCTCTTCGCGGACCTGGATCGCCTTCGGGAGCATGTCGTCCTCAGGCCCTACGACGTGACGAACAGCCTGGAGGTCATCGCCCGCCTGAACGTGGTCACGGTCCAACAGGCGATCGAGGTCGACGTGTTGGGAGGTGCGAACACCTCGCATGTGGGACGGAACGCCCACAACGGGGTGGGAGGTTCCCAGGACTTCACCCGGGCAGCGCGGCTCGTTGTCGTGGCGATGGCGTCGACCGCGGCGGGCGACCGATACTCGCGGATCGTCCCACTCCTCTCGAGTCCGGACATCCCGCGACAGGACGTCGACGTCCTCGTGACCGAGCAAGGGCACGCGGACCTCCGGGGCTTGTCCCCGCGGGAGCGAGCCGAGCGCGTCATCGATCGGTGCAGCCATCCTCGATTCCGCGAGGACCTCTGGGCCTATTACCGGGCCGCGAAGGAGGCGGGCGGCCACCTGCCGTTCAGCCTGGAGGCGGCCTCGCGGTTCGCGGAGACTCAGGGCCGGCCATGATGATGCGCACTCATGGCCCCGCTCGTTCGAGGACCCGCTTCGCCCAACGAACGTGCATCGCGTCGACGAGCCGATCCTGAACCCGGATCGCCCCGCGGCCCTCCCGAGCCGCGGCCTCGTAGGCCTCGACGATCTTCCTCGCCTCGCGGAGCTCGTCCGCCGTCGGCGAGAACACCTCGTTCGCAAGTCGCACTTGATCCGGGTGGACGACCTGCTTCCCGACATAGCCGAGCCGCTTCGCCTCGAGGGCAGCCGCCCGGAATCCCTCCTCATCGGCGAGATCGAAGAACACGTTGTCGATCGCGTCGAGCCCGTACGCTGCGGCCGCGACGACGACGAGCGTCTTCACGGTGACGTTCCGTCCGTACGCTGCGATGTCGCCTCCAACGGAGGCCGCGAGATCGCCCGCTCCGTACGACACGGCGACGACGCCCTCGCTGCGGACGACCTCCTCGACGTGCAAGAGGCCCCGCGCCGTCTCGATCAGCGGGATGAGGTCTTTGCCCGTTCGTTTCGCCAACGGGGTGAGGTCCGACTCCGCCTTCGGCACGACGAAGGCGTGGATTCGCGGTTGCGCAGAGAGCGTCGAGATATCCTGACCTCCCTCCGCCGTCCCCGGCGCGTTGATCCGCACGGCGAGTTCCCGGCGCCCCCAGTCCGCCTTCCCAATCGCCGCCCCCAGGGCCTTCCGGGCCGCGGTCTTCTCCTCCGGTGGCACCCCGTCTTCCAAGTCGAACACGATCGAATCCGCCTCGAGCGTCGCGGCCTTGGAGATCATCCGCGGGTTGTTCGCGGGCACGTACAGCTGGCTCCTCCGTCGCATTGTCGCCCCCTGCCTCAGTACGACCTCGGGAGGCCGAGCACGTGATGGGCGACGTGCGCGAGGACGAGGTTGTTCGACACGGGGGCGACCTGATACAGGCGCGTCTCCCGCATCTTCCGCTCGATGTGCATGTCCCGGGCCATCCCATATCCTCCGTGGATATCCATCGCGACGTTCGCCGCCCGCCACGAGCATTCCGACGCCAGATACTTCGCGATGTTCGCGTAGTCGCCGACCTCCTTCGGGTCCGCTTCCGACTCGTACAAGCGGGCCGCGTGCCAGCGGACCTGGTCCGCCGCGACGAGCCGCGCGTAGACGTCGGCGAGGGGGAATTGAATTCCCTGGTTGCTCCCGATGGGCCGGCCGAAGACGACGCGTTGCTTCGCGTACGCCGCGGACCGGTCGATGAACCAGCGCGTGTCCCCGAGGCACTCCGAGGCAATCAGGATCCGTTCGGGATTCAGGACATGGATGAGGACCTCGAAGCCCCGACCTTCCTCCCCGATCCGGTTCTCGACCGGGACCTCTAAGTCGTTGAGGAACAACTCGTACGTCTGACTGTTGAACATGGTCCGGATCGGCGTCCGTTCGATCCCCTTCGCTTCCCGAAGGTCGACGAGGAAGAGGCTGAGACCGTCCGTTCGCTTGGGGCCCTCCTCGAGGGGCGTCGTCCGCGCGACGAGGACCATTAGATCGCTCTGCTCGACGCGGGAGATGAAAACCTTGTGGCCTCGGATCCGGTACCGATCGCCCTCGCGCTTCGCAACGGTCGCGATGCGAGTCAGGTCGCTGCCCGCGTCGGGCTCGGTCAGGGCGAAGCTCTGCATGCGAAGATCGCCGCGGGCGAGGGCGGGCAAGTACGTCCGTTGGATGCCGTCGGAGGCGAAGCGGGACACGAGGAAGGAGAGGTAATACTGGCCATGGAACGGCTGTGCATTGCCGCCCCGGGCATGGATCTCCTCGAGGACGAGGGCCGCGTCCGTCAGCGTGCCGCCGGCGCCGCCGTACGCCTCCGGCAGGAGGAGGGACCCAAATCCCTGAGCCTCGAACTCGGACACGAATTCCTCTGGATACGCCTGGCCGTCCTCGAGGCCCATCCAATAGTCTGGACCGAAGCGGTCCATGAGCCGACCGGCCGACGCGAGCAGAAGCCGTTGGGTCTCATTCAGCGCGAGGGCCATCCCAGGTCTCCCCCTTCTTCCGGACCATGAAGATCCGGTCGAACTCGACGACGGGCTCGGCGCGCTCATTGAGGCCGCGCGTGCGGATTCGCACGAGGCCGAAACCGGGTCGACTCCGGGATTCGCGGACCTCGGTCACCTCGGCCTCCGAATAGATCGTATCTCCGTGGAAGACGGGGCGGGAGAAACGGACGTTCTCGAGCCCGACTTGGAATCCGTTCCGGCTCGTCCCGTCGACGAGGAGGCCCGCCGCGATCGCGATGGTCAGGAAGCCATTCACGACCCGTCGACCGCGGAAGGGTTCCCCGGGGAAGGTCCGCCGCGTGTAGTCTTCGTTGAAGTGGATCTGGTTCGAGTTTCCGGTGAGGAGGGTGAACCACACGTTGTCCGTCTCGGTCACGGTCCGCCCGACCTTTCCCCGGACCTGCGCTCCGACCCGGAAGTCCTCAAAAAAGGGCCCGTCGTCCATCGAAATTCCCGATGCGAAAGGGTCCTCAAGACGTAATGAACATTGCGGGAACGAGCGGGCCGGACGCCCGGAGCCTGAGGTCAAGGGCGGACAAGACACCCCTCCCATCGCCTTGGGGCCGCCCGGGGCCGCCCACGGCGGACGGGAGGCGTTCGCGGACCGCGAACTCGTTTGAAGAAAAGCAACTCAGTACTGAGATAACTTCATCTCCTTCGGCGACATGTCCTCCCGAGGTGTGGAGCATGAAGGTCGGCTGCGGCTTCGTCGAGAAGGAGATCCGGGGGAACCGCTACTTGTATTTCTGGTCCTTCCAGGGCCAGGGGGCCCGAGTGAAAAAGATTGAACGGTACATGGGTCCGGCCTCGGAACCGGACGCCCGCCGACGGACGCTCGCGGAGATCGAGGGATACGCAGCCCATGCGAGCGCGGAGCTGGCGGCGCGAGTCTCTGCGTGGCGCCGTGAGCTCAAGAGCGTGTGAGCGCCTTCGGTCCTGGCGATTATATCGCAGTACTGCGATAACAAGCCGATGAACCTTAAGGGAGAGGGAGAAGGAAGTCGCGTAGCGAGGTCTTTCAGGCCAGAGGGTCCTCTCGTGCCCCGGGAGACGCGAGTTCCGATCCCTCCAATCCCCCACTCCCAGAAACGTTAAGGGTGACCCGTCCTCTACGTCGCGCGTTCCCATGTTCGAACGGCCCCGCGGGACGAACGACTGGGGTCCCGAGGAGATGGCGAAGCGGCGCTTCGTCGAGTCGCGGTTCATCCAGCTTGCGGAATCGTTTGGGTTTCGCGAGGTCTCCACGCCGGCGTTCGAAAGCCTCGATCTTTTCACAGCGAAGTCGGGACCAGGGATCGTCAAGGAGCTGTACGCGTTCAAGGACCAAGGCGGACGCGACCTCGCCCTGCGGCCCGAATTCACGGCCTCCATCCTGCGGTTCTACGTCTCCAGCCTCCGGAGCCGGCCGAAGCCCCTCAAGCTGTACACGAGCGGGAATGCGTTCCGGTACGAGGAGCCGCAGAGGGGCCGGTACCGCGAGTTCTCGCAGCTGAACGCGGAGATCATCGGCGGCGCAGCGCTGCCCTCGGACGCGGAGGCGCTGGCGCTCGCGATCGGGACGATGCGGGCGATCGGGCTCAAGCAGGTCAAGGCGCGGATCGGGAACATCGGCATCCTGCGTTCGTACCTGCCCTTTCCGCCGGCGGACCAGGGCGTCGTCCTCCACTCCCTGGACAAGAGGAACTTCCCGATGCTCGAGGCGGAGCTGGCGCGGCTCGGCCGCAGGGACCTCGCCTCGCCCCTTCGGAAGGTGATCGAGCTCTCCGGCGACGCCTCCGTCCTCGATGACGCCGCGAAGATCCTCGGCGCCGCCGCGAAGGAGGGGTTGGCCTACCTGCGGGATCTCGCGGGACTCCTCGACGACTACGGCATCCGACGGTCGGACTACGCGTTCGACATGGGCGTCGTCCGCGGGCTCGATTATTACACCGGGATGGTCTTCGAGATCGATTCGCCGAACCTCGGGGCGGAGAAGCAGGTCGGCGGGGGGGGCGCGTACCGGCTCGCGGAGGTCTTCGGCGGCGAGGCCGTCGCGCAGACCGGGTTCGCCCTCGGTCTCGACCGCCTCGTCATGTCCGCGGAGGCGGAACGAACGATCGAGCCGCCGCGGCCCCTCGACGCGTACGTCGTCCCGGTCGGGGACGGCTCGAGGAAGAAGGCGATTCAGATCCTGACGTCTCTCCGAGCCGCGGGCCTCGGCGCCGACATCGACCTGATCGGCCGCGGTCCTTCGAAGAACCTCGATTACGCGAACGCGATCAGTGCACGCTTCGTGGTGATCCTCGGCGAGAGGGAATTGAAGCAAGGTCGCGCGACGTTGCGAGAGATGGCGAACGGGGTCCAGCGGGAGATCGCGATCGAGGACCTCGTCGACGCCGTCCGGGACGCCTGACTCAGCCGAGCTTCTGGACCCGCGAGGCCCAGGCCGCGAGCCGCGGGAACTCCTTCGGGATCGCCTCGCCGATCGTCAGGAGGGGCGACAGCGAGCCGTAGACCCCGAAGTCGGCGAGGCTCGGTTCCCCGAGGAGCCAGTCCCGGCCCTCGAGCATCTGGTCGACCATCCGGAGGTGCTTGTTCATGTCCTCGCGGAACTCGGCCCGCCGCATTTCCAGGACATGCCAAGGTCCGCGGGCCCGCGTCTGCATCTCCTCGAACACCCATCGTTCGTGGTCGCTCCGCAGGACCGGCGGGATCTTCGTCACGACGTACCGCCACACGCGTTCTTCGAGGACCTGATGCCCCCAATCTTCGACGGTCACGGGCAGGCCCTTGTTGTTCCACGGATAGAAGGTCGGGCTCGCCTTCTGACGCTCGAGGAAATCGGGGATGTCGTACCACATCACCGGCTTGCCGTCCCACACCAGGGTCGGGACATAGTCCTGGCCGGTCGCCTTGATCAAGTCCGTCTTGTCGTGGTACGGGACGTACCGCGTGTCGAACGGGACGCCCTTGAAGGCGAGCATCCGGTCCGCGGAGATGCAGTAGTGGCTGATCGGCATCGAATAGAGGACAGGTCGGGCCGCCATGGGACCGCGAAAGCCGTCGCGGGCTTGAGGCTATCGCGGCCTCGGATCCGCGAGGCTACTCAAGAGCGCTTGACAGAACGGTATTGACCCCCACCGGCCCTGGGCCGCTTCGGAAGGAGAGGTTCGGATGTTCGGGATTCGGCGTCTGTTGATTCCGGCGGCCACCTTGTTGGCCCTACCCTTTGCTCGCTCCCGCGCGGAAGAGAAGAACGTCCGGGCCGTCTACCTGTTCCACCGCAGCGGCGACCCCCTTGTGACGGTCGCGTCGGATGACGTCCTTCCCTTCGAGTCGAAGCACCTCGAGCCCCTCCTCGGCGCGGTTCGCGACTTCGTAGACAGCCCGGAACCCGCCGGCCACGGGATCCAGCAGACGACCCGCCGATTCGGCGAGGAAGGGGTCGTCGGAGTCCGCGGTCAGTTTGTGAGCGCCTGCGTCGTGTTCCACGGTCGAGGCGACGGGAACATCCGCCGAGACCTGGTCCGATTCGTCCGGGAATTCGAGGAACGGAACGAGAACCGACTCGGATCCTGGGAGGAAGCGACGACCCTCGCGGGGGAGGCGTCCCTCGCGATGACGAGCCTCATGGACGGACAAGTCCCCTCCGAGCCCGCCGGATTCGACTTCGCCGTGGCCTCGAACTGAGCCCGGTACCGAAGCGCATCGTGGTCGACGCTTGGCGGTTGAGCCACAGGGGGGAGCCGATCCAATTCCGTCTCTACGTGGACACCGCGCGTCGGAACATCGTGGTCGTCGCCGAGAGCGTGACGAATCCGACCGCTCCGATGATCAGGAACGCGAACCCCACCACGGGCCAGTCCAAGCCCGGCGTGATGATCAGGCCATGCAGACCGTCGGCGATGTATGTGATCGGGTTGTAGACGGCGATGGCCCGGACGTTATCTTGCAGAAGCGGTTTCGGCATCACGGCGGTCGAGAGGAACAACAGCGGGAACGTCGTGAGGAGCGAGATCATCAACGTCGACTCCGAGTTCCGTGTCGTCAAGGCGATGAACGTCGAGATGCCGGACCATGCGATGCCGAATCCCAAGGCGATCGCGAAGAGGAGGACGAGGCCCAGGAGACCCGTCGCGATCCCGACCCCGAGGGCAAAGGCGAGGATCAGGATCACGGCAGTCTGAAGCAGGATCCGGGCACCGTCGCTCAGAAGCTTCCCAAGGAGGATGGACGAGCGACGGATCGGCGCGACCTTGAGCTTGTCCAAGAAACCCGATTCCATATCCGTGACGAAGCCCACGCCCGACTGCATCGCGGAAGCAAGGACCGTCTGGATGATCACTGCACCGCTGAAGAACACGAGGTACGAGCTCGTCCCCGTACTTTCCTTGAACCCGTTGATGTTCGCGATGCTGGCGAATGCGGCGGTGAAGAGGACGAACCACACCACCGGCTGGACGAGGGAGAAGAAGAGGAATGGCGGTCGCCGGAGGGTCTTCTTGATCCATCGGCCCGCGATGCTCCCGACCTCACCAGCGAAATCCCCCGCGGACATCACATCGGCCTC
>Ga0209689_1002474_pt1 | contig 13737 bp, 14 predicted proteins | sample GraSoiAngelo_149_FD_187119 | JGI IMG/M metagenome (GOLD analysis project Ga0209689, IMG submission 187119) | Grasslands soil microbial communities from the Angelo Coastal Reserve, California, USA - 14_1009_09_30cm (SPAdes) (version 2) | ecosystem: Environmental > Terrestrial > Soil > Grasslands ...
GAAGTGGCCGATGCGTGCCTTCGCCATGACCGGGATCGTGACCGCCTCCATGATCGAGTGGATCATCTCGGGATCGCTCATCCGGGCGACACCACCGGCCGCGCGGATGTCGGCTGGAACGCGCTCGAGCGCCATGACCGCAACGGCGCCGGCTTCCTCGGCGATCTTGGCGTGCTCCGCAGTGACGACGTCCATGATCACGCCGCCTTTGAGCATCTGGGCGAGGCCTGTTTTCAGGGTCCAGGTGCTCTTGGAGCCGTTCTTCTCGGGAGTCGACTGAGAGGCCATCGGAACGTCAATCGTACCGCTCACACCCTAGAATCGGAACATGGGCGTAGTCGACGCGAATGTGCTGGTCTTAAATCTCGACTTTCAGCCGCTCAACGTGTGCAACGTGCGACGGGCGGTGGTCCTCCTTACCAAGGAGAAGGCGAGCGTCGTCGAGCAGAACGGACACCTCGTGACGAGCGAGCGGCTCTCATTCCCGTCGCCGTCGGTGATCCGTCTCGCGTACCACGTGAAGCGTCCGCGCCCGGTCGTGAAGATGACGCGCAAGGAAGTCCTCGTCCGCGACGACCACACCTGCCAGTACTGCGGACGGCGCGGCCACGACCTGACGCTCGATCATGTGATCCCGCGGCACCGTGGGGGTCAGCACGTGTGGGAGAACGTCGTGGCCGCCTGCAAGTCGTGCAATCACCGAAAGGGTGGACGCACGCTCGCCGAGTCGCGGATGACGCTCCTTCGCCTGCCCGTGCGGCCGCCAGCCACGCCGCAGTACCTCTATGCCTCCTATGTGCGCGCGGGGGAACGAACATGGTCGAAGTTCATCGGCCTGGACGAAAGCGCCGTCGCGTCCTAGCACGCGGCTTGCCTCCGAGCGCTTCGCGATGAAGCTCCTCTTCACAAAGCGCGCGTACGCGCGCGTCGGCGGATCCGAAAGCCTTGCGTACCAGTTCGCGACGCGACTCGGCGCCCGCGGGCATGACGTGCGCGTGGTCTGCGCGCAGGCGTTCGATGATCGCCGCGTCTTCACAAGCGAAAAGGTGGAGGTCGTGCAGGTCAAGCCCCGCGGCGGCTTTCTCGGGGTCGTCGCCGACGCGTCCACGCTCGTCGACCTCATGCGTACCGACGTCCTCGAGTGGTACGCCGAGGATCGCGACCTCATCCACAACATCGGCCGCGAGTACTTGGATAGCTCTCTCGAGGTCGCGGAGACGCTTGGGACTCCGATCGTCCTGACCCCATTGGCGCACCTGGGGCAATTCCACGGCGGGGACACGCCGAGCGACTTCGCGCGCTATCGCCGCGCCGACGCGATCACCACGATGACCGACTGGGAAAAGGGCTGGTTCGCGAGCGAGGGAGTCGACGCGGAGAGGATCGTCACCACGGGCATGGGGCCGAACGCGGTGCGTTCGCGCGATGGTCTCGCCTTCCGAGCCGCGCACGGCATTCCGGCGGACGCTCCGCTCGTCCTCTACATCGGACGCAAGGAGCGGTACAAGGGATACATCCACCTCCTCGATGCCGCGGAGGTGGTCTGGCGGCGGCACCCCGACACCCGTTTCGTATTCATCGGTATCCCCGGGTTTTACTCCAGCTTCGTCGACGAGTTCGCGCGCTACGCGGACGAGCGCATCGTCGACATCGAGCGAGCTAGCGGGGCCGAGAAATCCGCCGCCCTTGACGCATGCGACGTCTTCGCGATGCCCTCGGTGCACGAGACCTTCGGCATCGGCTACCTCGAGGCATGGCTGCACGAGCGTCCCGTCGTCGGCGGTGACATCCCGCCGCTCCGCGAGGTGATCGCCGACGGCGTCGACGGCTTCTGCGTCCGCCAACGTGCCGGCGACGTGGCCAGCGCTATCCAGCGGCTCCTCGACGATCCCGGGCTTCGCTCATCGATGGGACGAGCGGGAGCCCTGAAGCTGCGGGAAAAGTGGGATTGGGAACGTGTTATCGACCGCGTCGAGGAGGCGTACGCCCGAGCGCTCGCTCACGCCCACGCTGACGTCGGCGAGGCGCTCGCCTAGATTTCGCGACGCCATGCGCGTCGTAATCGCGAAGAAGCTCCTATCGACCGTCGGCGGCTCCGAAGCCCAGGCGCGCGCCCTGGCGCGCGCGCTCGCGAAGCGCCATCACGACGTGACGCTCGTCGGCCTTCGCCCCGCGTGGCGCCGACCGGGCATACCGCTCGACGTCTATGCGGCCCCGCCCGGCCCGGTCGAGCTCCGGCACGATGGCGTGCGTTTCCTCTTTCTGCCGGTTCGCTTCGGACGGGTTGGCGCGGCACTGGATGGGATCCTCCCGACGTCGCTCGTGAGCGGCACCGCGCTCGAGCACGCGATCTCAGGGGCGCAGGTCGTCCATTCGATCGCGCGCGAGTGGTCCGGATCGCTCGAACGAGCGGCGCGCAACAGCGGCGCGGCCTTCGTCGAGACGCCGCTCGTGCATCCAGGTCAGCGCTTCTCGGGTACGTCTGCGGGCGACATCGCACGCTACCGGCGTGACGACGCGGTCATCGCGCTCACGAAGTGGGAGTCCGAGTGGTACGCCTCTCGTCGCGTGCGCCACGTCCATGTCGCGGGCGTGGGTCCGATCATCGACTGGCTGCCCGAGGTTCCGATGGATCCGGCCACGGTGCTCTTCGTCGGACGCAAAGAGCGCTACAAGGGGTATCACGCGCTGCGCGACGCCGCCAAGATCGTGTGGCGGTCCCGCCCCGAGGCACGGTTCGTCGCGATCGGACAGGACGCGTGGACGGCGCGCTTCGAGCGCCGCTTCAAGGACGAGCGCTGGGTCGACCGGGGAATCGTGAGCGAGGCGGACAAGGCCGAGGCGTACGCGCGCGCCACGATCTTCGCGATGCCGTCGGTGCACGAGACGTTCGGGCACACCTACCTCGAGGCCTGGTACGCGTGGCGGCCGGTGATCGCCGGCGACATCCCGCCGGTCCGCGAGGTGGTGCGTGACGGGGTCGATGGGCTCGTCGTCCAACAGGAGCCGGACGCGATCGCTCGGGCCATCCTCACCCTACTTGGCGACACGACCCGCGCACGCCGCATGGGTGAGTCCGGTCGTTTCCGACTGCAGGAGAAGTGGACGTGGGATCTCGTCGCCGAGCGGACCGAGCGCGCGTACGAAGCCGCGCGCGAGCAAGCCGCTAGCCGATAGCGTCCAGGATCCGCCGGGTCGCAGGTGGAAGATCCGGTGCGAGCCGGTAGAACGACCAGATCCCGCGCTTGGTCACGTCGACGAGACCGGCCTCGCGAAGCTTGGCCATGTGATGCGAGACGGTCGGCTGCGATATGTCGAAGCTCGCCGTGAAGTCGCAGATGCAGACCGGCTCCTTGGCATCGCGGAGGCTCAGCGCCATCTGGAGCCGCGTCGGATCCGCGAGGGCCTTCAGGATCTCGGTCGTTTGTTCGATCTTCTCGGGACGGGCCTTCAGCGTCGGCGGGCAGCAGACGCCGCGCTCGCGCTCCGGGAGCACCATGAGCTTTTCCACGGAATGAGTCTTGCAGACCCATTGACGAACGTCAATGGATTGGCTAGCGTCCCATCGACGCTTGTCTATGCGTCGGAGGTGCCGGTGTGAGTGACATTCAGGAAGCCGTTCGCGAGCGCTACGCCGCAAAGGCGCTGCAGATGGCGTCGCCGGGCGTCACCGGGCGGCTGGGTCTCGCATGCAATCTCAGCACGGCCGACCTCACAACACGGCGCGAGGAGTGGAAGGCGATCGACGCGGCGGCCCTGATCGGCCGAGACGAAACCGGCGGATCCGTGACGTCCACCTACCGCGCATCGCCCGATACGCGTGCTGAGCTCGCGCGGCTTGTCGCCGCTGAGCGGGGCTGTTGTGGCACCGCGGACTGGAGCCTTCAGGACGAGGGCGACGAGCTCCGCGTGACCGTGCGTGCGTCGAGCGGCGCGTGCTGCGAAGACGACGCGTGCGGCGCAACATACTCGGCCGCTGAGCTCGCATCGGTCGGCATCGACCCGACGGCGAGCCTCGGCTGCGGGAATCCGGCGCTCCTCGCCGACCTCCGCCCCGGCGAACGCGTGCTGGATCTCGGCAGCGGCGCCGGGCTCGATGTGCTCCTCTCCGCTAAGCGGGTTGCGCCTGACGGGCACGCCTACGGAGTCGACATGACCGACGAGATGCTCGCGGTGGCCCGCGGGAACCAGACCAAGGCCGCCGTGACCAACGCGACCTTTCTCAAAGGAACGATCGAACAGATCCCGCTGCCAGATGCGAGCGTCGACGTCGTGATCTCCAACTGCGTGATCAACCTCGCCGCGGACAAGCGCGCCGTTCTCCGCGAGGCGCACCGCGTGCTCGCACCCGGAGGCCGGTTCGCTGTGGCGGATATGGTCGCTCTCGCGGAGCTCCCGGCCGAGGTGAAGCGCTCGCTTGACCAGTGGGCCGGGTGCGTCGCGGGGACGATCTCGATCGGCGAGTACGCCGAAGCGCTCCGCGACGTTGGGTTCAGCGATGTCGACGTCGAGATCACGCGCGAGACGCGCCTCGAAGGCGTCGACGGCGCGATCGCGAGCGCCTACATCCGCGCACGAAAGGAGGCCACCTCATGAACGAGCCCTGTTGCCCTGCTCCCTGCTGCCCCGCGCCGGACTGCTGCCCGCCCGACGAGGCGCCCTGCTGCTAGCCAACTAGAATCCAGCGCACCCGAGTGCGTGATGTGATCGGGCAGCGTCGCCTGCTCGCTCGTCTGGGCGAGAAAGCGCTCGACGGCGACGTGGCCCATGCGTACGAGCTCAGCGGCCCGCGGTCGATCGGCAAACGAACGGTGGCGATCCGGCTGGCGCAGACGCTCTTCTGCACCAGCGAGCCACGCGTCGCCGGCGGCTGCGGGATCTGTCTCGCCTGCCGAAAAGTCGAGCACCTCACGCATCCCGACGTTCGGGTGGTCACGCGGCTGATCGACCTCGAGAAGGACTCCGACAAAAAGCTGATCGCGATCGAGCAGATCCGCGAGATGCAGCAGGACCTCGCGCTCCGTCCCCTCGAGGGGAGCTGGCGGGTGGTGATCATCGACGACGCGGCCGACCTCTCCGAGCATGCCGAGGTCGCCCTCCTCAAGACGCTCGAAGAGCCGCCGATCCACGCCGTCCTGCTCCTGCTCACCCCTACCCCAGCGCGCCTTCTCGAGACGATCCGGTCCCGCCTCGTGCCCCTGCCGATGCGGCTCGTGCCGACCCCCGACATCGCCGACGGGCTCGCCAAGCGCTTCGGCGCCGATGCGCGGCGTCACGCTCCCGCGGGAGCGGGGCGGCCCGGCGTCGCGATCGCCCTCGCGAGCGATGAGGCCGCGCGAAAGGCGCGGCGGGCCCTTGAAGCGGAGTTCTACAAGCTCGTGGGCAGCGGTCTCACGGATCGTTTCGCGTGGGCGGTCGATCTTGCGGAGGCGGAGCGCGATCCGCAGAAGCGCAATGACGCCATCCAATCGCGCCTCGTCGGCTGGAGCGAGCTTGCGCGGGATGCCGCTGTCGCCACGCACGGCGCGGAGCACGCGCTGCGGCCCGATCGAGCGCTCGAATCGGCCACTCTCGCGAAGGCCGTGGGCCAGCGCGAGCTCGTGGACCTCGCGCTCTCGCTGGATCGTTGGAGGCGCGACGTCGTCGAGTCCAACGTGAACGCGCGCATGCTGCTCGAGCTGCTGGCGCTGCGTCTGCCCTACGCCGCGGCGTTCGCCGGAGCCGCCGCATGATCACGCCCCGCACGGTGATCGGCGCGCGCTTCATGAAAGCCGGCCGCATGTATTTCTTCGAGACCCGCGGCGTCGAGGACGTCGACCTGAACGATTTCGTGATCGTGCGCACGGAGCTCGGTGAGGACGCCGCCCGGGTGGCGATCCTGCCGACCGACTCGCCGCTCGTGATGGTCGACCCGCCGCTCGGGAACGTCGTCCGCAAGGCCACCGGCGCCGACCTCTTCGCGATGAACAAGCACAAGCGAATGGAAGAGGACGCGACGCGAGCGGCCGCCGAGATGGTCCGCGCGCGCAATCTGCCGGTGAAGATACTCGGGGCCGATTGGCAGTTCGACGGGTCGAGCATTGTGTTCTTCTTCTCGAGCGACGAGCGCCCCGACCTCAGCGAGCTGAACTCGGCTCTCGCCGCGCACTTCGGCACGCGCATCGAGTTCCGGAGGATGGGCGCCCGCGACGAGACGAAGGTGATGACCGGCGTGGGCACCTGCGGTCGCGAGCTCTGCTGCTCGTCGTGGCTCGACAAGTTCTCGAACATCTCGATACGCATGGCCAAAGAGCAGGACCTGCCGCTGAACCAATCGAAGCTCACCGGTGTCTGCGGCCGGCTCAAGTGCTGCCTCATCTACGAGCTCGAGACCTATCAAGAGGTGAAGGGCAAGCTGCCCAAGCTCGGCGACACATTCCATATCCCCTCGTGCGTGAGTGGGTCCTGCGGAACGTCGGGATGCGCAACGACGCAGGGAGTGAACGTGGTGAAGGAATCGATCGTCGTTGGGATGGTCGACGGGACACGCAAGGAGCTCACCGCAGCGGAGCTCGGCGTCACGTTCACCGCGATTCCCGCGCACACCAAAGGCGTCGGGAGCTACGGAAGCGACGAGGTGCCACGGCAGGAACGGCCGACACCCATCTCCGAGAGCGGGGCAGGACAACGCAAGCGACGCCGGCGCCGCGGCAAACGCCGCGGGCAGAGGCCGCCCGGACCCTAGAGCGCTCGCATCCGATTGTTAGCCCACGCTTCGACGGTGCCCTCGGCCGCGGGCTTCTGCTCATCCGCGCTGCCTTGAGCATCCACGGCTTCGCCTTCGTACCGTCGCCCGTGACCTTGGCTTTCATCCCTTTGCGCTCCTCCCCACATACAGATCGCGCGTGAGCTGAGCGTGACCGACGTGCTCCGCGGTGTGCGAGATGCTGTGAACAAGTCGGTCGCGCGCGGTGGCGCGCGTTCCGGGCCACGTGCGAAACGGGGGATCGCGCTCTTCATCGAGCCGGCCTTCGAGCCCCACCAGTGCCTCATCGATCCGGCGCCGTACTTCGGTCGCGCGCGCGACCAGGTGTGCCGACCCGCCTTTCGAAGCGAACTCCGCGTCGCGATTGCGCACCACGGTCTTTGCAGCGGCTTCTCCGACGACGTGCTGCTCCGCCGATCCGAGCGCGTGAGTAACGAGGACGAGCAGCGAGTTCGCGCCCGGGGCCGGCGGCTTCCAGTTGACGGCCTCGTCGTTGAGATCGGCGATCGTCTCGAGCAGGCGGTCGAACTCGTAGTTGAAGCGGATCCGGAAAGACTCGATCTCGAGCGAGCTCATCAGCGCACGCGGCTCACGACGAAGTCGGCGGCATTGCGCAACGCGTCGCGCTCGGGACGATCGGGAAGGCGGTCGAGAGCCTGAAGAGCCGCGTCGTGGAAGCCGAGCGCGCGCTGACGTGCCCGCTCGGGACCGCTCGACCCGCGTATCTCGGTGAGGAGCGCGCGCATGTCGTCATCGCTTTTCGCCGGTGCGAGGATCCGCCGCTCGAGCCCGGCGCCGCTGCCGTCGCGCTCCGCGACCGCGTAGATCATCGGCAGTGTGGGCATGCCTTCGAGCAGGTCGCGGCCGACCGTCTTACCGAAGTCCTCTTCGTCGCCCACCAGGTCGAGCACGTCGTCGGTGATCTGGAACGCCATGCCGAGGTTCGTCCCGAACGCGCCGAGGGCCGCGACGTGGTCGGGCTCGGCGTCGGCGAGGAGGGCCGCCCCCTGGCTACACGCCGCATAGAGCGATGCCGTCTTCAGCTCGATGCGGTCGAGATAGGCGGCCTCGCTCGGGAGCGATCGGGTCGCGGTGATCTCGCCGAGCTCGCCGTCGCAGAGCGCGAACACGGTTTGCGCCACGATGGCGATCACCTCCGGTTTCGGGAGAACCGCGGCGAGCGCGTAGGCCTTCGCGAAGAGGTAGTCGCCCACGATGAGGGCAACGTCGTCGTTCCATCTCGCGTTCACGGTCTGCACGTTGCGGCGCAGCTCGGCCCGGTCGACCACGTCGTCATGCACGAGCGAGGCGGTATGCACGAGCTCGAGCGACTCGGCGAGGTTCAAAACGACCTCGCGGTCCTGGCCGGGGCCGAATCGCGACGAGAGGAACACGAGCGTCGGCCGGAGAAGCTTGCCGGGCGTCGTGAAGAGATGCGCGACCGCGTCGCGGAAGACCGGGTGCGCGCCGCGCCCGACTTCGAGGAGGCGCCGCTCGAGCTCGCGCAGCTCGCCCTCCACGGGCGCGTAAAAAGAAGTGTTGGTGACCGCCCTCACGCGGCCGAGTCTACGGACGAATTCCGGTTTTGCTTAAGGCTTGCGCGTGCGCCCCGGAGGCGGGGTCGGCTGAGGCTGAGGCGGCTGGGTCGCTCCCGGCGGGCCGCTCGATCCGGGCGAAGGCGACGGGGCCTCGCTTGGTTTCGGCGCGAACCCGCAGATCCGCCAACTGAATCGCCCGTTGTAGCTGTAGGCGCCGGAGACCGCGCCTGCCGCCCATCGGTTGTAGTCGGCCTGCCAGTCGAGGAAAGGCGCCCGAAGGTTGATCCCGCACGAGGTGTAGAAGTTACGGTCGTCCGTCGTCGGCTCTGTGCCCTGAACGTAGTGCTCGGTGAAGCGGAAGGTGGAGGGGCAGTTCGGCCCCGGGAGAAGGCCCGAGCCGTTGCCGCCGTACAGCGAGGGGTTCACGCAGACAACCTTGTCGACGATTCCATCCGGGCGCGCATACCAATCGGGCGGCAAGCTGGCGACCACGGTCTTCATATAGTCGCGCCAGAGGACGCCCGGTCCGAGCGCCGAGGAGATACCGTGCATCTCAGAGTTGTCTGAGTTGCCCATCCAGATCGCGGTGAGGCGCTGCGGTGTGAAGCCGATCGCGAGCACGTCCTGGAGGTTGTCCGTGGTCCCCGTCTTGAGAGCCGCGGGTCGGCCGATCGTCGTCCAGGGTCCGAAGACGAACGAGCCTTGCGGGTTGGTATTGTCCTTCAGGATGTCGTCCATGATCCAGGCGTAGCGCTGGTCGAGAACGCGCCGACCCTCGGGCTTGGAGTAATCCTTCACGACCTTGCCCGACGGGTCAACGATCTTGAGGATGAACGTGGGATCGACGCGGACGCCCAGGTTCGCGATGACCTCGTATGCGCTCGCCATATCGATGAGCCGCATCTCGCCGGCGCCGATGCCGAAGGAAAGACCGAGTTGCGAGCGGTCCCAGTCGCGGTCGATGCCCAGCTGGTGCACGGTGTCGATGATCGCGTCGACCCCTACGGTCCGCGTGACCTGCAACGCGGGGAGGTTGAGCGACTCGCGCAGCGCCTGCCGGATCGTGAGCGGCCCGTGCTGCTCTTTGGTCGCATCTTTGGGGCTGTAGCTCTTGCCGGTTCCGTCAGGCATGTTGAACTGGATGTCGTAGAGCTGGGTCGATGCGGTCATGCCCGCCTTGAGCATGCCCGTGAGGTACGTAAATAGCTTGAACGTGGACCCAGGCTGGCGGTACGCGATCCCGGCATGGTCGTAGTCACCCTGTACTTGAGGGGTATGCATGTAGTAGTCGTAGCTCCCGACGTACGCGAGGATCTCCCCGGTCGTCGGGTCCATCGTGATGAGCGCCGCATTGTTGACGTTGTTTCCCTTGAGGGCGTCGACGTGCTGGCGCACCTCTTTCTCGGCGAGCTGCTGCATGTTCCAGTCGAGCGACGTGTAGACGTCGTAGCCGCCGCGATAGGCCGCCTTCTCGCCGAGGACCTGCACGAGCTGCTCGCGCACGCGGAAAGTGAAGTGCGGGGCGTAGAGCGAGGTCGTCACCGGCTTGACCTCGATCGCCTCGTTCTTCGCCGCTTCGGCCTCGGCCGCGGTGGCGTAGCCGTTCTCGACCATGGCGTCGAGCACGAGGGCCCGGCGCGCCTTGGCGCCCGCCATGTTCTGGATCGGGTCGTAATCGGAGGGCGCCTGTGGGAGGCCCGCGAGAAGGGCCATCTGGCCGAGGGTCAGCTGGTTCAGGTCGGTGACGCCGAAGTAGGTGGCCGCCGCCGCCTTCAAGCCGTAGGCCTGGTTCCCGTAATAGATCTGGTTGAAGTACATCTCGAGGATCTGCGACTTGCTGAACGTCCGCGTCGCCTCGACGGCGAGGATCGCCTCTTTGATCTTGCGCGTGAACGTCGGATCATCGCCGAGGAGACGGGTCTTGATCAGCTGCTGCGTGATCGTCGAGCCACCCTGTGTGATGCGGCCGCTCGCGCTGTTGACCTGGAACGCCCGGATGATTCCGCCGACGTCGACCCCCGGGTTGGTCCAGAAGCTCTTGTCTTCGATCGCGATCGTCGCGTCCTGCATGCGCTTGGGGACGGCGTCGATCGAGATCAGATCACGCCGCTCGTCCGAGAGCGTGTAGAGGAGGTGCTCGCCGCTCCGGTCATATATGTGAGTCGTGAGCGGGATCGGCACGGTGGCCAGGTCACCCGCGGCGGGAAGATCCGAGGCGAAGTAGCCGAACGTCGCCGCCGCCGCCACTCCGACAAAGGCGAGTCCCGCGAGGAGGACCGCGCTCAGGACGCCGGCAAACGTGCCGACCGGCCGCACCGCGCTGACGCGACGCGAAAGACGCCCGCCCGTACGAGCGGGAAAACGATAGGCACGGTAGGCCCGGCCAGGAGCTATCCCCTTGATGGACATCTGGTCTGTTTAACGCACGGGTGCACGGTTCGTGCCATTAGCCGAGAGAGGGGTCGTCTAGCGCCGCGCAAAGCGTCCATGCAAACGAGCGCTTAGCGCTGCCCAGCCCCGCAGCGGGCGCGCCTCGAGCGTCGCACGCAGTGAGCGCTGCGCCTCCCGCGCATCGCCTTCCCACCCTTCGATGATCATCCGGTCCTCAGCACGGAGTGAGTTCGCCGGCCCTCGGCGCACCATCGCCGACTCGGCGAAAGACATCTGGTCGTAGAGCTTCGCGACCGCCGCCGCGGCTGGGCCGGCGTGTCGCGCGAGGGTCGCGCTGTATCGGACGAACTCGCCGTTCTCGAGCGTCACGGCTTGCTTTGTCTGGTCGAACATCGTGGTCAGCTCAAGGTTGGCGGCGAGCTCGCGGTCGACGGCGTTCACCGCGTCTGCGAGCTCGCGCCTCTCCGCCGGATCGGGCGTGAGCGGTCGCGCGAGCCAGCCGGCCAGCGCCGCAAAGGCAGCGACGACCGCGGCGACGAGATAGGGCACGCTCCCATCGTCCCACGTCGGCCCCTGTATCCATCGAGCGAATGCGATTGATACATCCGATGTATGCTGCGGCCAAGATGCTGCGACCGCGCGACCGGACGCTCGCAACGCCGTACTTCCCCGTCGGAGGTCCGGTGCCGGCGGCCGACCTCGTCGGTCGCGAGACGTACCTCCGTCGGCTCACCGAGCGGCTCGAGGATGGCCAGCATGTCCTCATCTCCGGTCCGAGGCGCATCGGGAAGACGTCGATCATCATCGAGGCGCTCCGCCGGCTGCGCCGGCGCGGCGCCTACACCGCGTATGTCGACTGCCTCGGTGCCACCGACATCCGCGGGCTGGGCGAGCGTCTGGCCGACGCCGTTCTGCAGAACCTCTCGGGTGTGGAGCGCAGCTTCGAGCAGGCCAAGGCGATCGCCGCGGGGATGCAGCCAACGGTCAAGGTGAAGTACGAGCACGTGGAGCTCGCGCTGCAGCTCGCTCGCGAGACGAACGCGCAGCGTTTCTTCGAAGGGGCGCTCGATCTCGCGCAGGGCCTCGCGAAGCGCTCGGGCAAGCGTGTCGTGGTGGTCCTCGACGAGTTCCAGGCCGCGGGCCGGCTCGGGCCACGAGTCTTTGACGTCATGCGCACACGGTTCCAGGCGCACCGCGGCGTGAGCTACGCGTTCCTCGGCTCGGAACAGGGCATCCTCGAGGAGCTCTTCAGCGCGAAGGGGCACGCGTTCTACCGCTTCGCCGTGCCGCTCGACCTGACGGATGCGGGCGGGCACCGCTTCGGCATCGATCCCGACGATTGGCTCGAGTATCTGAAGGCGAAGTTCGCCGCGAAGAAGCTGGCGATCGACGACGCGAGCGTCGACCGGCTTCTCGACGCGACCGGTGGCCACCCCCAGGACACGATGCAGGTCTGCGCCGCGCTTTACTACCTGATGCGCGACGCCGGATCGCGAAGCGTGACGCCGGACCTTCTCGAGGTCGCCTATGAGCAGGCCATGCGCGAGCTCGAGCGTCCGTTCGCGCTGCATTGGACCGAGCTCGGCTCGCACAAATACCTGCAGCAGGTCGCCAAGCGGATCGCTCATCGCGCCGTGCTCTACGCAGCCGAGGCCGACGGCGGCGCCGTGCCGCGGCCAGAGGTCCTGCGGGCGCTCGCCGCGCTGCAGGAGCGCGGCCTCGCCGTCCGACTGGGGCGTGGCCGCTACGACTTCGTCGAGCCGATGTTCGGCGAGTACGTGCGCCGCCTCGATGAAGGCCTCATGACAGGTACAGTTCCGACCAGATGAGTCGCCAGCCCCCCATCGAAATCCGCGCAGGCGTGAAGGTTCGCTTTGGACCGGACCGTCGCATCGGCGAGCTCGTGCGGGCGTCGCCCAACGGCGAGGAGTGGCTGGTGAAGGATCGATTCGGGAAGTTCTGGGTGGCGACGAACCGCCTGATCCTCGAAGACGAAGAGACCGCGGCGCACTAAAACGCCGCGGCCCCTTATTCGTTCCCTGGTCGTCGGGTCAGGCGACGACGCCGCGCCGGCCGCCCATAGCACGCCAGATCAGGAGCACGATGATCGCGCCGATGACCGAGCCGATGAGGCCCGCCGCCGACAGCGCGAGCGTCCCACCAAAGATGAGAGCCGCAAGCGTTCCGCCGACGAACGATCCGACGATCCCCAGGATCATGGTGCCGAGCCAGCCCATCGGGTCCGGGCCGGGCACAAGCGCTCTTGCGATGAAGCCCGCGATCAACCCGACGATCAGGAAAATGAGGAGACCCCCAAGGTCCATGCACACACCTCCGTTTTCGTTACGGGTCTGGTGTCTGCAGCAACCGTGCCGTCCCCTAGAAGCGGCCGGTCGCGTGGGCGGCAGTACCCCCGAGGCGAATCGAACGCCTGTCTACGGCTCCGGAGGCCGCCGCTCTATCCGCTGAGCTACGGGGGCGGACGGCTCGATTCTAGGTCTCCAGCAACTGCTAGCGTGGCCCTCGACAGATGACCGCCGGGACGACGGCTCGCGAGCGCGACAAAGAGCTCTCGCTCGTTCAGCACCTCGGAGAGCTGCGGACCCGACTCGTGGTGTCGGCGATCGCGCTCGTCATCACGACGGCCCTCGCGTTCGCGTTCGGTACGCAGCTAATTCGGCTCCTCCTCATCCCGGTGGACTGCACGTTCATTCCCACCTATACATGCCATCAGCCGCCAACAACGCTGGTCTCCTTCAGCCCGACCGAGAACTTCACGACCTACTTCCGGGTTGCGCTCTTCGCCGGTTTCGCGCTGGCTATGCCCGTCATCCTGTACGAGATCTACGCATACATCGACCCTGCGCTCCTCCCAAAGGAGCGGCGGTTCGTCCGGTTCATGGGGCTGCCGGTCATCGGCCTCTTCATCGTCGGAATGCTCTTTTGCTATTTCATTCTGCTGCCGAACGCGATCAAGTTTCTCGTCACATTCGGCGACGAGGTCATCAAGAACCAGCTCCGCGCCGCCGACTACCTATCCTTCGTCACGATCTTCATCCTGGG
>Ga0209689_1002476_pt1 | contig 13732 bp, 16 predicted proteins | sample GraSoiAngelo_149_FD_187119 | JGI IMG/M metagenome (GOLD analysis project Ga0209689, IMG submission 187119) | Grasslands soil microbial communities from the Angelo Coastal Reserve, California, USA - 14_1009_09_30cm (SPAdes) (version 2) | ecosystem: Environmental > Terrestrial > Soil > Grasslands ...
CCTGCTCTTCAGCTACGTCGCGAACTTCATCTACGACGGCGATACGCCGCTCGCCGAGCGCCGCGCGCAGGCGCTCTCGGTCGACCAGGCGCAGCTGCGGGAGTTGCTCGGCGAGGCCGAGATGCGCGAGCTGCTCGACGCGCGATCCATCGCCGAGCACGAGCACGCCGCCCAGAGGCTCGGCCGCCCCGCGCACGGGGTGGACGGGTTGCATGACCTGCTGCTCGCGCTGGGCGACCTGTCGGAAGGGGAGATCCAGCAGCGATTCGAGGGCGAGCCGCCGCTCCAGCAACTCTTCGAGGAGCGGCGCGCGTTTCCGCTCAACCTGGCCGGCGAGAAGCGCTGGGTCGCGGCCGAGGACGCGGCGCGGGTGCGCGACGCTCTCGGCGTGCCACCCCCGCCGGGACTGCCGCGGGAGCTGCTCGAGCCGGTGAAGGACCCGCTCGGGGACCTGGTCTCGCGCTGGGCGCGCACGCACCGGCCCTTCCGGGCCGAGGACCTCGCGGCGCGGTGGGGTGTGGGGACGGCGGTGGTGCGGAGCGCCCTGGAGCGACTGGCCGGGCAGGAGCGGGTGCTGGAGGGAGAGTTCCTTCCCGGCGGGCGCGGCCGGGAGTGGGTCGACGCCGAGGTGCTCAAGGCGCTCAAGCGGCGCTCGCTGGCGAAACTGCGCAAGCAGGTCGAGCCGGTCGATCCTGCCGCGCTGGCGCGCTTCGTCGCGGACTGGCAGGGCCTCGCCCGCCCCCGGCGCGGGCTCGATGCGCTCCTCGGCGCCGTCGAGCAGCTGCAGGGCGCGCCGCTGGTCGCGAGCGCGCTGGAGCGCGAAATGCTCTCTGCGCGCATCCAGCCCCTGCGGCCGGGCGACCTGGACATCCTGTTCTCGGCCGGCGAAGTGATCTGGCGAGGCGTCGAGCCGGTCGGCAGCCGCGACGGGCGCATCGCGCTGTATCTCACGGACCACTACCGCCTGCTCGCGCCGCAGCCGAAGAAGGCCGAGGGCGAGCTGTGTGAGAAGCTGCGGCAGGATCTTCGCAAGCGCGGCGCTTCCTTCTTCGCCGACTTGCAGACGGCGACCGGCGCGTTTCCCGCGGACCTGCTCAAGGCGCTGTGGGACCTGGTCTGGGCGGGCGAGGTCGCCAACGACACCCTGGCGCCGCTTCGCTCGTACCTGCGCGGGGCGCCGAAGGAGGACCGCCGCATTCCGCACCTGGGGCGCGCGTTCCGCTCGCGTCGGATCGGTCCGCCTGGCAGCGAGGGGAGATGGTCGCTGCTTCCCGCGCCGTCTGGGACGCCGACCGAGCGCGCTACGGCGCTCGCGCAGACGCTGCTCGCGCGGCACGGCGTCGTCACGCGCGAGACGGTGCATGCGGAGGAGATCACGGGCGGATTCGCGGCGGTGTATCCCGTGCTCAAGGCGATGGAGGATGCCGGCCGCGCGCGGCGCGGATATTTCGTCGCGGGCCTGGGCGGCGCGCAGTTCGCCGTTCCCGGCGCCGAAGAGCGCCTGCGCAGCTTCCGCGAGCCGGCGCCGGAGCCGCTCACGCTGGTGGTCGCGGCAACCGATCCGGCGAACCCGTACGGGGCCACCCTTCCCTGGCCGCGCACCAATGGCGAGGCGCGCGCCCAGCGCGCGGCCGGCGCGCAGGTGGTGCTGCACGACGGCGCGCTCGTCGGCTGGCTCGGCCGGGGCGAGCAAAACTTGATGACGTTCCTGCCCGGTGAAGAGCCGGAGAGGTCGCAGCGTGCCCGCGCGCTGGCACATGCCTTGGCAGCGCTCGTGGACGAAGGGAAGCGCAAGGCGCTGCTGATCGCCCGGGTGGATGGCGAGGACGTCGACGGCTCGCCGCTCGCGCCGGCGCTCAAGGCAGCGGGATTCACCTCCGGGAGCAAGGGGTATCTAAAAACGGCGCCGCTCGGGCGCGGAGCGATCGCGCCGGAGCCGGCGGAGGCGCTGGAAGAGGAAGATGCCGGAGGGTGACACCATCTTTCGCGCCGCGACGGCGCTGCGCAAGGCGCTTCAGGGCGCGCGCGTCACGCAATTCCGCAGCGTGAAACTGGGGCGCGGGCCGGTCGGCGAGCAGCCCGTCGCCGCGGTCGTCGCCCGATCGCACCGGCTGCTGGTCCGCAACCGGACCGCTGGACCGCGGAGCACCCGAAACGCCTTGCGCGGCGCCGTGCGCTTCTGGGTGTATGGCCGCTCCGCGGAGCCATGTTTCGTCTGCGGCGAGACCGTCCTGGTGAAGAAGACACAGCGGATCACGTACTACTGCCCACGATGCCAGCTGGCCCTGCGCGGCCGAGGCGAAGGATGAGCGCGACGGTCGGAAAGCTTCTCGTCGCCATTGGCCTGGCGATCGCGCTCGTCGGCGCCCTGGCGTGGCTCGCGCCGCGTTCGCTGCGCTGGATGGGGCGGCTGCCCGGGGACATCCGGGGCGAGCACTTCGCCTTTCCGATCGTCACCTGCCTGGTGATCTCCGTGGTGCTGACGATCGTGCTGAACGTGCTGGCGCGATTGCTCCGTTAGATCTGCCGCCTCAGTTCCGCTTCGGCGAAGTGCAGGCGGTCGTTTCCCCAGAAGCTGCGCTCTCCGACGAAAAGCGTCGGCACGCCGAAGACTCCGCGCGCGAGCGCGAGATCGGTGTTCTTGCGCAGGGCGTCCTTGATCTCCTGAAGATGCGTCGCGGCGACGAGCCCCTTCCCGTCGAGCCCCGCCCTGGCGAGGGCCCGCTCGATCACCGAGCCGTCCGAGATGTCCTCGCCGTCCGCCCAGTAGGCACCGAAGAGGGCGTGCATCGCCTCGGCGCCGCGCTCCCGGCGATCGGCTGCGATGCAGGCGCGCAGGGCCTGGATGGTGCTGATCGGAAACGCCCTCGGGATCTGCATCGGCACGCCGTACTGGTGCGCCCAGCGCGCGGTGTCCTCGCTCATGTACTTGAGTTGCTGCGGCGGCGGAACCTGATGGCCGGTCGCCTTGCGCAGGCCCCCGAGCGTGATGGGCAACAGCCTCGCGTTCGCGCCGGTTCGCTGCTCGATGCCAGCGAGCTGCGTCGAGGCGAGATAGCTGTAGGGCGAGCCCAGGTCGTAGAAGAAATCGAAGGTCTGCGGCATGCGGCGCACCCTAGAACAGATTTCATAACCCGTGCTGGCACGGTTTGCGCTCAAACGTTCGACGGCATTTCCGCGGCGCGCAATTTTCTTCAAGAACGACACGGCCGCAGGCGGGCTACAGTCCATCCGGACTGGAATCGAGGAGATCCCGATGCGATCGGTCGTTTTCGCGGCACTGCTCGTGAGTCTCCCCGCCGCGGCGCAGTACACCGCCACCGAGGTCACGAACGGCGGGACCGTCAAGGGAAAGATCATCTACAACGGCAAGCCGCCGCCGCCGAAGAAGATCACCATCACGAAAGATCCCAAGGTGTGTGGCGCCTCGCGCGACGACGACACCTTCATCATCGCGCCGGACGGCGGCGTGAAAGACGTGGTGGTCTACCTCTCGGACATCAAGGCCGGCAAGAAGATGGATGCCAGCGCACAGCCAGTGCTCGATCAGAAGGGTTGCCACTACGAGCCTCATGTGCAGGCCGTGCCAGTGCACTCCGTCCTGCAGGTGAAGAGCAGCGATCCCATCCTTCACAACGTGCACTCGTTCCTCAACGGCAGCACGGTCATCAATTTCGCCATGCCGCCGCAGCCCGGCCTGGTGCTGACCAAGAAGCTCGACAAGCCGGGCGGCGAGCAGCTGAAATGCGACGTCCACAACTTCATGACGGGCGGGATCTTCGTCGCCGACAACCCGTATTACGCGCTGACCGGCGATGACGGCTCGTACGAGATCAAGGACGTCCCTGCTGGCACGTACACCGTCGCGACATGGCACCAAGCGGCGGGTCCGCTCAGCGGATCGGTGACCGTCCCGGCCGGCGGCAGCGCGAGCTTCGACGGCAAGGTCAGGTAGCTCGCGCGCGGATGCGCGGTGCGTGCAGGACGCCGGCGGCGGCGAACAAGAGCGCCGCCGGAGCCAGGTATGCGACGATCGTGCGGGCCGCGCTGGCATTGCGCAGGTATGCGAGGCCGGCGATGGCAAGAGCGGCCGCGATCACCGAGAGCAGCAGCCGCGCCCAGCCGCCGCGGAATCGCTCCATGAACATGCCGAGCAGCGCGGCCCCGCACCCCAGGAGCCCGAGCGCGGGCGCGAGACCCATGAACCACGGATCCGGTCCCGGCAACCCGACGATCGCCGCGAGCGTCAGACAGGCGCCCGCTCCCGCCAGGATCGCGGCGCGCCTGTCGGCGGCACCGAGCTTTTCCCGCGTCGCTGGATCGCGCGGGGGCTGCTCTTCAAGGAGCGCCATGCGAAGAATCTGCGCCGCCCGCGACGGTTGCGCTACTTCGCGACGTCCTCCGGAGGGGGGGCGAACGCAGCCTGGTGGGCGAGACTCTCGCGCAGCTCGTCGGCGGCGCGGGTGCCTTTCAACTCCAGCAGGGAGCGGACGTACCAGGCGATCGCATAGACGTCCGCTTCCTTGTTCGGAAGCGTGACGGGGTTCCAGGCCGGCATCGCCGCTCCGGTGACTCCCGCAACGAGGATGCGGTACAGGTCGTGCAGCTCGGTTCCCTTGTCGATCGAACGCAACTCGTTGAACAGGAAGTCCGGCGGCAGGATCTTCACTCCATACTCGCTGTCCTTGAGCTCGGGCTGGTACATGTCCACGCGGAAGTCCGTGGTCCCCGTGCCCAGCGTCGCTTTCGACGCATCGTAGATGTACTGGCGGGTGGCGTACGCCGGGTGGCATCCCAGGCACTGCGCGAAGCCGTGGTAGAGGACCTTGCCCCGCTCGACCGCCTGCGTCTGTCGCGCCTCGCCCCACGGATCCGGTGGGACTGCCACGGGTTCGCCGACGGCATCGTCTTCCTGCCACTTGGGCGAGCGCGTCTTGATGTACTGGATGATCTCGTCCAGCTTCCGGTCGGGGACTTCCCATCCGACCATCGCCGTGCCGTGCAGTCCGCCGCGGACGATGCGCACCAGGTCTTCATCGCGCGGGAGCTTCTGGTCGAGCACGCCGGCGAACTTGAACGAGCCCTGCGTGAAGTCGCGGGGAGGCGGGCGCAGGCCTGGAGCGGCCGGACCCTTTCCGTCCGTCTTGTCGCCGTGGCAGGCGCGGCAGTACTGGAGATATGCGACGCGCCCCGCGTTGAGCGTCTCCGCCGCAACGACCTTGCCTGCGAGCTTCATCGGCTGCTTGAACGGCGAAGTTTGTTCCCCGCAACCGGCGAGGAAAAGGAGCGCAGCCGCGAGACGCCTGGTGGCCATGCTCAAGCGCGCCCGGCAGCGGCGGCCGGCGCGCTGGTCCCGGGCGTCTGGTCAAGCAGCGGCTCGGCCTGTCCGATCCAGTCGCGCCCCAGGCGCTCGCGCACTCGCGGATCGGCGAACTCGTGGGGCCCCCGGACGACGGTGGGGATCACGTCGTAATTGTGATGCGGCGGCGGCGAGGGAATGGACCACTCGAGCGTGCCCACCTGCCAGGGATTCATCTCCGCTTTCTCGCCGGCGAAGACGGAGTGGATGAAGTTGTAGACGAAGACCAGCTGGCCGGCCATGAGGGTGAACGCGGCGAAGCTCGTCCAGCGATTCAGCGGGAGCAGGTGCTTGAGGAAGTTGTACTCGAACGGATTGTAGAGCCTGCGGTTCTGGCCCGCGTACCCGGAGATGAGCTGGCCGGTGAACACCAGGGTGATGAAGACGGCGCTCCACCAGAAGTGCGTCTTCGAGAGCGTCGCGTTCATCCGGCGCCCGAACATCTTCGGAAACCAGAAGTAGATCGCCGACATGCTCCCCAGGAACGAAGCGGCGGCCATCGTCAGATGGAAGTGGCCCACCACGAACATGGTGTCGTGCAAGTAGATGTCCGGCGCCGTCGCCCCCAGATAGAGCCCGGTGAGCCCGCCCATCCCGAAGACGAATACCATCCCCAGCGCGAAGAGCATCGGGGCGTCCTTGCGGATGGAGCCCTGCCAGATCGTCCGCAGCCAGTTCAGGAAGAGGAGCTCCGCGGGGACGGAGATGATCAGCGTGAGCAGCATGAACCCCTGCCCGAGCAGCGGGTTCATCCCGGTCATGAACATGTGGTGCCCGTACACGACCGCGGAGAGCGCGGTCACCGTGCACATGGCGTACACCGAACCGCGGTACCAGTTTGCCGGCTTGCGGCTGAAGAAGGAGAGGACGTCGCTGACGATCCCCCAGGCCGGCAGGATGAGGATGTAGACCTCCGGGTGCCCGAAGATCCAGAACAGGTGCTGGAAGAGGATGGGGTCGCCGCCGCCCCGCACCGCCGTCGCGCCGGCGATGAAGAACTGGGTGCCGAACACGCGGTCGAGGAGGAGGAGGAGCGCGGCGGAGCCCAGCACCGGGACGAAGAGCACGTTGAGGATCGCGGTCAGCCACAGGCCCCAGACCGTCATTGGCATCCGCATGTAGGTCATCCCCGGGGCGCGGTGGCGGATGACGGTGGTGACGTAGTTGATTCCGCCCATGATGGTGGAAACGCCGGTGACGAAGATGGCGGCCACCATGAAAGTCTGGCCGCTCCCCGGCGTGCCGATGTTGGTGGAGAGCGGCGGATACGTCGTCCAACCCGCGCCCGCGGCCCCCAGCTGCCCGAAGAACGAGCAGATCACCAGCACCAGCGAGACGGCGAACGTCCAGAACGACATCATGTTCAGGAAGGGAAAGGCCATGTCCCGGGCGCCGATCATCAGCGGGATGCAGTAGTTGCCGAAGGCTCCGATCAGGACCGGCGTGATGGCGAAGAAGATCATGATCAGGCCGTGCATGGTGAACACGGTCATGTACGTCGCCGGGCCGATGGCGCCGCCCTGGTCCCCCAGGAAGAGGGGCCCGAGGAGGGGGACCGGCCGGCCGGGATAGGCCCACTGCCAGCGGATCATCATCGCCAGCGTGCCCCCGACGAAGAGGAAGAGAAGGCCCGACCAGAGGAACTGCTTGGCGATGACCTTGTGATCGGTGGAGAGGACGTACCGGCGCAAGAAGCTCGTCGGCTCCGGGTGGATCGGCTGGAGGTTCTCGTACTCCGCGTGCGCCGCTGCCTGCATCAGATCCTCGCGTGCTTCTCCCAGTCCCACGCCCACTGCGCGTCCTTGTCCTCGGGATCGTAGGCCCTGGCGGAATTGGCGGAGGCGACGCCCGCCCAGCGCTCCCACTCTTCGCGCGGCAGCACCGTCAGGGTCCCTCGCATCTTGTAGTGGTTGGCGCCGCAGTGCTGGGCGCACCCGATGTCGAACTGGCCCGTCTCTTTCGCCGTGAACCAGACGCGGTTGATCATCCCCGGAACGGCGTCGATCTTCATCCGCATGTTGGGGATGTTGAAGCTGTGGATCACGTCGATCGAGGCCACCTGGAAGAGCACCGGCAACCCCTGCGGCACGACGATGTCGTTGAGGGTGACGATGTCGTCCTGCGTGCCGAACTTGCCGTCCGCTCCCGCGTAGCGCGCCACCCAGGCCCACTGGTGCGCGTTGATCTCGATCCGCACCGCCCCGGGCTGCGCCTCGGCCCAGGCGAAGTTTCCGAACACCTGCTTCCAGACCACGATGGAATTGAGGAACAGGTGCCCGTCGACGACGAAGAAGATGGCGGCGGCGATGCTCAAGGCCACGGCGATGGAGCGGCGGGAGGTCCCGTGATCGAACCGCGCCGGATGGCGCTCGCCGTGGCGCACCGCCGCCCACAGCATCCAGGCGACCATGATCGCGAAGAGAAGGATGACGAAGGCGCTGGTCTCGTTGATCAGGTCGTCGATCCGCCACCCGTCGAGCGACGCGTCGTGCGGCATTCCCCAGCCGTGGCCCTCGAGCGGAGCGGCGAGCAGGATCTGCAGCATGCGCATGTGCGTCCTATGCGTCCAGGTTGCGGATGACGAATACCGTGAGCGCCGTGAGAACGAACGGGAGAGCGAGCAGCGCCAGCAGGAACAGCGTGGCCGGAACGGAGTCCGCCTGTTGCGCGCAGATCGGGCAGGCAAGCGCGATCATCCGGACAGCCTCCTCCACGCGGCCTCGCTGATCAGGATCAGCGCGTAGATGACGGGAAGGGACAACGGCACGACCACCGTGGCGCGGAGGACCCGCGTTTCCCATTTCAGGTGCATGAAGAACAGCGCCACGCAGGCGGCCTTCACCAGCGCCAGCGCGAAGAGGACGACCACGATCTGCGCCTTGGGACCGTGCGCGTAGGAGACCCCCACCTCGACCACCGTGAGCACGAAGAGCACGAAGAAGATCACCAGGTACTGCCGGCCGCGGGATTCGCTGCGGTGTGCTGGGGCGCCCGCCGGTTCGCTCATCTCAACCACCCGTGGGGATCAAATAGACGATCGTGAAGACCAGGATCCAGACCAGATCGACGAAGTGCCAGAACAGGCCGAGCAGCTCGATCTGGGCAGCGGTCGCCTTCTGCCGCAGCCAGCGGACGAGCGTGATCAGGATGTAGAGCGTCCCGCTCAGCACGTGCGCGCCGTGGAAGCTGGTGATCACGTAGAACGTGCTCGCATAGGCGCTCTGGCCGAAAACGAGCCCCTCCTTCGTCAGCCCGGGATGGAGGATGCCGAAGTACTCGGTGTACTGGCCGAGCAGGAACAATGCCCCTCCGACCGCGGTGAGCGCGAGGAAGATCGCCGCCCGCCTGCGATCGCCCCGCTCCGCGGCCTCGAAAGCGAACACCATCGTGACGCTGGAGCAGATGAGCAGGAAGGTGAGACCCGCCGTGAACGCGACCCCCAGCGAAGGCTCGCCGGGATGGCGCCAGGCGAGGCTCTCTCCGCGCAGGATGCCGTAGGCGAGCAGCAAGCCGGCGAAGGAGAGCCCGTCGGAGACGAGGAAGATCCACATGGCGATCTTCCCCGCGCTGGCGCGCCCGAACTGCGGATCCTGCGGCCAGACGACCGCGCGCGGCTCGTGACCGTGAGCAGCCGCTGCCTGCATCTACCGTCCCATCGAGATGCCGAAGATGCGCTGCGAGGTGCTCTCCACCTGCAGCGTCTTGAGGAAGTGGACCAGATGCCATGCGTCCTCGGGCGGGACGGTGTCGGCGAACGAAGGCATCGGCGTTCCGTTCAGGCCGGTGAGGAACGTGCGGTACAGGTCCTTGTCGCTCGAGCCGCACTTGCGGTGCGGGCTGGAGGTGAAGTCGAACGGGGTGATGTGGAACCCCCAGTCGTCGAAGAGCGTCGGCACCGACGATCCGTCCCCCTTGCCCGTCTGCCCGTGGCAATTGAAGCAGGCCTGCGCATTCCAGATCTGTTGCCCCTTCTTGCGCGAAGCCGCGTCGTCAGCCGGCTCGCGCACGTACTGGATCGGCTCGCCCGGGCCCTCCTCCTTCCAGCGCGGCGAGAACGTCTTGATGTACTCGATCACGTCTCGCAGCTGCCGATCGCCCAGCACCTGCCAGGAAGGCATGTTCGTGTGGTAGAGGCCTTCGTTCAGCGTGCGCATCAGGTCGTCGTCGACCGGAAGCGTTCCGCTCGGCGTCGAACGGCACTTGAAGATCGCGCGGGTGAAGTCCCGCGGACGGGGGTCGAGCCACTGGGCGGAATAGCCGCGCCCGTCGCCCTGCTCGCCGTGGCAGGAGATGCAGTACCGCTCGTAGACGGCCTTGCCGCGGCCGGCGCGCGCGGCGTCCGGCGGACGAGGTGGAGTCGTAGCCTGTGCGAGGGCCAGCGCGGTCGGCAAGGAAGAGACGAGCAGGATCGACTTCCAGCGGTTCATGGAATCGTCTCCCTAGAGTGCGAAATCGAGCCCGAGCAGGCCCGTGTAGGTGACTGGAGAGGTGCCATCGCCGGCGTCGAACCAGAACCGGCTGAACTCGAGGTGCAGCGCGGCCTCGGTACGGCTCGTCAGCTCGAAGGTGTGGCGGATGACCGCCGTTCCGGCCCTCACGTTCCCCGTCGCAGGACCGGCGAGGGCGGGATCGATGCCCTGGCTGGGATGGATCAACTCGTACCTTCCCACCAGGCTCAGGCGCGGATTGATCGTCCAGACTCCCTCGAGGAAGCCGCCGATGAAGGTGGCATTGCTCACGCCGACTGGAGCACCTGAATCGCTCTTGAGCAGGGCCTGGTCATCCTGGCCGCCCCAGACGACCGCGCTCAGCGTCAACGGATTCACGATGCTGAGGAAGTAGAGGTGGGCCTCGCCGCCGTACCGGAAGTGGTTCTTGTGGTTGGATCCGGTGCCCGGGACCGGGGCCGGACCGGTAATCGGGTCCGTGAGGATCGAGGCCGACGTCGCATGCCAGCCCACGCTGCCGAAAGCTCCCAGCTTCACCGCCGCCAGCAGGGGATTGTCCAGGTACTGCGTCGCCTGCACGTGACCCCAGAGCACGGGATTGCTCAGGACGCTGTTGGAGAAGATCGGCGCGTCGTTCTCGTTCAGCAGCGAGAACGAATATCGCACCCGGCTCAAGTCGGAATGACCGTACACCTCGATGCCGTTCTGGTTGCTGCCCGGCTCCCAGGTGACGGTGCTGTTCTGCGGGTGGAAATGATAGACGTTGTACCCCTGCGTCAACGAGATGGTCCGGTGCTCGTCGATGGGCAGGTCGGGCGCGTGCTTGCCGACACGCAGATTGAGCCACGGCGTCCCGCCGATGTCGTGGATCCCGACGAATGCCGACTCCAGATCGCTGTCGAGATTGCTCGGGGCCGTCTGGAATCCGGACTGCGCCAGCCCCGGCGTATAGACGATGAGGAAGCTGAGGTTGCTCCCCAGCGTTCCTGCGGCAAACACGTCCAGGCCACTGAAGCCGAACGTGCCCGACTGCGTCGTCACCGGCCCCGTATCGGTGGGGACCTCGGTCTGCCGCGTCCACTGGTACCCCACGGTCGTGCGCATGGCGATGGGCCAGTAGGATCCGTCCTGCTCGACCGGAGCATCTCGGTCGCGCTCCAGGCGGTATCCGCGATCGCGGAAAAGCTGCCCGAAGTCGTTCAGCCGCGGCCAGACTTCGTGACAGGAGGAACAGGCGAGGCCCGTCTTGCGCGCGAACGCGGGAACGGCAGGCGCAACCGGCGAGAACAGGCCCATGCCGAAAAAGGTCACACAGAAGACGACCGTGCCCAAGAAAACGAGGAAGATCGTACGCCTCATCGCGTCCCCTCCCGGAGCCTGCGATCGATGCGCTGCGTTTGCGCCTCTGGAACAGCGCAGTTTCGAAATCGCGCCCCTACGGGTCTTGTAAGAAATTGCGACTTGCTTCAGGGCATCGCGGCGATCAGCGCGGCATCGCGAAGGATGCGCGCCACGTCATCCGGCTGGTCCGCGCGATACCGGCCGCGGATGCGCAGCCGTCCGTCGACGAGCAGCAGCGCCCCGGCCTCTGTGAACAAGGGCTTCGCCTCCGCTGGGACTCCCGCGAGGAGGATCCAGCGCTGTCCCGCGCGGTATCTGCGGCGAATCGTGGCGAGGTCGGCCGCGTCCGCGTCCTGTGAGAACGAGACCAGCCAGAGGGCATCGCCGAGATTGCGGGTACGGTGCTGGAGCGCGGCCATCGTCTCCGGAGCGATTTGCGCATCGCGGCACGACGAACAGAGCAGGTTGGCGATGAACGCTCGCCGCCGCAGATCCGCTTCCGTGAACGAGGCGCCTCGTTCCGCGATCAGCGCGAAACCGGGAAACGATCCCAGCACGGGCGGCGGCGCCGGCGGCCTTCCCTGCAGCAGGCCTCGCAGCAGCGGCGCGCCGAACAGCACCCCGACGACGGCGATCCAGAACCAGCCGCGTCCCGTGAGGCGGGCAGCGCGGGCTTGCAAAGCAGAGGGCACGCGGTTGAGTATCATCCGACCATGAGCGGGCATCTGCGACCTTCGGCGTATGCGGGCCCAGGATGTCCCGCCGATTCTGCAGCGTGGCCGTGCGGGGGGTCTCGGAGGAGACCGTTGCTCAGCCTTTCTGCGTGTCCGGCGCACCAGTTCCACAATCTCAGGTCCGATCAGCTGCCGGGTGTAGAGGTCGTTCGCGGGTACCATAGCGGTCCCATCGCCAAGTGGCAGTTCGTGCCGATGGTGCGGATATCCGCTCTCATCTCGGGGACCGTGCGCATCTGGTCGCACGGAGGCGCCGGCCTGGTCCGCGGGGGCGAAACCGTCGTCAACGCGCCGGGCTCCGGTGCGCGCGTCGTCGAGCGCCTCAGCGAGACCAGCGAGACGTTGTCGGCGTACATCTCCCCGCACCTCTTCGACGCGGTCGCCACGCCTGCCGGCGGCCCGTGCGCCGCGCAGCTCGAGGTGCACGTGGTCGTGCGGAAGGCCCTGCCCGGCGCCATGCAGCGGCTCGCGGAAGCGATCGGTCGCCATGCCGCGGCGGCGGAGCTGCGCAAACTGCTCGAGGCCCTGATCGAGATCACCTGCAGCAGCGTGCACGATCGGGCGACGAGGACGTTGCCGGGCGGCCCCCTGCGGCCCGAGATTGCGCGCGCCCGCCAGATCATCCAGGAGAGATTCGCGCAGACGATCTCGCTCGGCGCCCTCGCGGACGACGTCGGCATGAGCAAGTTCCACCTGCTCCGCCTCTTCCGCGAAAAGATCGGAACGACTCCTCACGCCTACCAGCTCCAGCTGCGCATCTCCTGCGCGCGCGAGATGCTCGACCGGCGCGCTTCGGCGGCCGTGGTCGCCCTGGAGTGCGGGTTCGCCGACCAGGCGCACTTCACGCGGGCGTTCAAGCGCATCGTCGGGTACACGCCAGGCGCGTTCAAACGCTACGCATGGCGGTCGCCGCTCACGGAGATGCCGGCTTCGGGCTGACGCTTTCCGAAGGCGCCACGACGACACGTACACGCGCCGGGGCGACGATGATCGCCGCGGCCGCCGTCAGACCCGCCGGCATCAGATACCCGAACGCGATCTGCCAGGGCTCCGCCCAGCCGATGTACGAAAGGCCCACCGAAGCCATGGCGGTTCCCCCCGCCAGCAGCAGCACCGCCTGGGCAACCCGCTGCGTGCGGGGCTCGAGGAAGCCGAGCAGGAGCGCGGGGAACGTGGTGAGCAGACCGATCACGACTCCTCCTACCCTGAACAACCACCCGGATTCGCCAGCCAGCGCAAGGCTACACAGCGACCAGGCGATCGCGCCCAGCATCGCCGCCGGTACCTGCGCGCCATCCGCTTCCATCCGCTCCCGGTCTACTTGCAACGCCAGCTCCTTCCCCGGGGAACTTCCCGGCCAGAAGCGAGGGAGTCTGCAGTCGGACCATGAACACGGTGTGGGCGCCGCATGAGGAATTGTGAAGCGTCCCGCCGGACGCTGCGTGTTACGTTCAGGCTCGGAGAAGGAGGACGAAGCTGCTGAAGATCTGCCCCATCTGCCGCAGGACCTGGTCGGGCGGGCGCGACTGCCCGCATTGTGGCGAAGGTCATCCGTTGATCGACGTCGCCGAGCCGCAGGGGCGCAAGACGTTCCTTCGTGACCGCGAGCTTGCGTCCGCGATCCGCGGCTATTATGGCGCGCGCACCGGGATGTTGATCGCGTTCTCGGGCATTCTCCTCGGCCTGGTTTCGGCGTTGTTCCTCTGGCGGAAAGCGATGCTCTCGCCGGGCGCGCATCAAGTCGTGCTGCTCGGCGCGGCGATCGTGTGCGCCGTGGCGCCCTTCCTGGTCGCGGTCGCGCTCGCCGATCGCGTCGTGCGGCGGTTCAGCCGCGGCTGCATCGGGCGGGC
>Ga0209689_1002478_pt1 | contig 13731 bp, 14 predicted proteins | sample GraSoiAngelo_149_FD_187119 | JGI IMG/M metagenome (GOLD analysis project Ga0209689, IMG submission 187119) | Grasslands soil microbial communities from the Angelo Coastal Reserve, California, USA - 14_1009_09_30cm (SPAdes) (version 2) | ecosystem: Environmental > Terrestrial > Soil > Grasslands ...
ATTCCCGGAATGTTCGTCTACGGCGCGATTGAGCCAGCGAAAGGCTTCATCGTGATTATCGAGCGCGACGAAGACGCATGCGATCTGCTCGCCGGCGACGTAACCCCTGTTTGCTTTATCGATCAGCTGCTGCAACATGCGCTGCGCTTCAGTGATCCGACCGAGCCTGGCATAATCGATCGCCAGCCCTGCATCCGGCTCATTCGTCCCTTGTTGAGGCGAGCGCATCCTCGAGCTCCCCCTGTTCTCGATAAATGCGAGCCAGCGTGGGCTCCAGGTAATTGTAATTTGGATCGAGGGTCAGTGTTCGCTTTGCAGCGGCGACCGCATCGTCCAGCCGGTCCGAATAGAGAAACAAGATCGCCTGATGGTCGCTGATGATTGGTGAAAGAGGGTCAAGACGCTCCGCCTCGTCTAGCTCCATTTGCCCTCCTGCCAAATCGCCTGAGCATACTCGATGGTGCGCGAATATTAAGTGAGCAGTAGCCGAATTCGGGTCGATCTCGATCGCCCGCTGCAATTCGCGCTCAGCAATCTTCCAATCCCAGTGTAAGACCCGCTTCGCATCACTTAGATAGGCGTGCGCGTCGGCATCCTTTTCATTCAACTCCAGCGCTTTGGTGGCTGCCGACTCTACAGCTTGATACGCCTGAAGTGGTTTAAGGTAGGCGTCTGCCAGCCAGTACCACGCCTTGGCTATTCCTACCCACGCGCGGGAGAGCGTTGGATCCTTGTCCAGGGCACGTTGGAATAAGTTGAGGCTTTTCCGCAAGTTTTCTTCATCGCTCTTATTCGAGAGATAAAGACCTTGCAGATAAAGATCGTAGGCCTCGGTGTTCTGTCGCGCGCGTGGCGGCGGCGTCACGGCGAGCTTGATCTTCAACGCGTCAACGATCGAACGCGTGATCTCATCTTGAACGGCGAACACGCCTTGCAATTCGCGCTCAAACGTATCCGACCAAATGTGGAAACCATCACGTGCGTTGACTAACTGTGCTGTGATCCGAATGCGATTCCCTTCACGACGCAGACTGCCTTCAAGAACATTGCGCACGTTTAGTTTCTGAGCGATTTCGCCCACATCTGCGTTTTTGCCTTTGAATGAAAATGACGAAGTGCGCGCGACCACGCGTAACCCTTCTACCTTCGCGAGCGCATCGAGAATCTCCTCGCTGATTCCATCGCAAAAATATTCCTGATCGTGCGCCTGGCTAAGATCAACAAATGGAAGAACTGCTATCGATTTGTCGCTGACGGCCGCTGCCGGACCCACTGTAGAGTTGTGGTGTTTCGCTCGCGTGAATAGAAGCGCAAACAGCGCAGCCGCGAACAGCGCGATGATAACAATAGTCGCGCTGAGTTTGCGCCTGGTCCTCGGCCTAGCCGATTCGTTAAGCGCAGACGGGAGCTTCTTAGGCACTCTGGGATTCCCGACCTCGCCGCTGTAAAGATTGACAATACCCAGGCGGACACCGTGCTTCACCTCCACTAGCCCCAGATCGTGCAGGAAAGGCTGCCAGCGCGCGTAATGTTCGAGATCTTCGGCCACATGCCGAGAGAGAAGGATGTGCCCCGCCTCGCCGAGATCCATCACCCGCTGCGCCATATTGATCCCGGCTCCCGCTACGTTCGCCCGTTCGTTTACGTCGGTGACGTCGCTCACCGGTCCGCTGTGAATTCCCATCCGCACTTGTAGTTCCGGTTCCTCCCGCAACGCCTTAGTAATTTCGAGTGCACAGCGCGCCGGCGCTTCCGGCGAAGTACGAAAGACAAGTGCCATGCCGTCGCCGGTTGGAATGCGGGTTAACTTGCCAGCCGCTTCGGCGGTCCGCGCCACTTCCGTCTCGCGAACAACGCTGTTGAGCTTGTTGAGCAACTCTCTTTGCTCGTCGATCAATCGCTTGGAATAGCCAACGAGATCGATGAACAAGACATGCCCGATCTCGAACTCCGTCTCAACTGGCGCCTTCTCAACCATCGCTTTAGCCCTGTTCTAGCGGGTAACGAGATAATCCACGAGAAAATGATTCCGCTGTTTGAGCCCGGCGAAGAAGTTCCTTGGGTTCACTCTGAGCGCCTTGACTAACCGCTCGTCACGGTCCCGTACTCTACGTTGATGCGAGTGACCGGAAAAGCACGTTACAATCAACGTCGCTCCCATCCACCTCAAAAATTTCAAATCGATGGCATTCGATACACGACTTCGGGTAAGCAAAACCTATGCGCAATCGGAAGCCGACACCATCTCGGCTGTCGCAGCCCGCGAGGTGAAACAGGCATCGCCGCTAATGGCTTAATCCAAGGAACTCCCTTGGCGGTATCCAAGCGAACGGAAGAAGTCTGCGGCCGGTCCTCGCACGGCGCAATGAGCCCCGACAAGGCCGCAGCTGGAGCGAAATCATCAACCTGTTTTTATTCTGAGTTTGGTTTGGGTTCGCTCTCGTGCGGCGGCGCTGACTCGACCTTCGCATCGGGCGCAACGAAACCTTCAATCACGCCGGGAATGTCTTCGCCGCGGTCACGGCCGGTTTGCTCGCACGACGTTCCATTTTTTATTCCACTGTTATTTTCTGCGCGGTAACGATCATCGCGATTTTTTTCATCCGACAAAACGAGATTGATTTTGAGCGTTCCCGCGGCTCCGAAACTGGCGAAGATTCCAAGAAAGGCGGCAGTGCAGTCAGCGGTTTTTTTGAAGTGCTAAAAAACACATCCCTCCTCGTTTTCACGATCTCGGTGGTGCTCTTTCATTTTGCGAATGCGGCGATGCTGCCGCTCATCGGACAGAAGTTGTCGTTAGGCCACCCGAGAGGTTCGTCACTTTTTATGGCAGTCTGTATTGTCGGGGCACAGACAGTGATGATTCCGGTCGCGTTGGCGGCGGGGCGCTTCGCGCACTCTTGGGGCGCAAAGCTGTCTTCCTCATCGGCTTTGCCGCGCTGCCCATCCGCGGCGCACTTTATACGCTGAGTGACAATCCTTATTATCTCGTCGGCGTACAATTGATGGACGGAATCGGCGCCGCGATTTTTGGTGTGCTCAGCGTGCTTGTGATTGCTGATTTAACACGTGGCACGGGGCGATTTAATTTCACCCAGGGCGTGGTCGCGACCGCGACCGGCTTGGGTGCGTCGCTTTCCAATGGCATTACCGGTTTCATCGTGCAGCGCGCCGGTTTCAACGTTGCGTTTCTTTTTCTCGCCGTCGTGGCCGCATTCGTGTGATTTGCGCGAAGAACAAAAAAGAGGAGCCCGCAAAGTATCCACGCGGCGTTTCGCGACAAAAATAGGCTCTGGCCTACGTGATCGATGCCTGCGAAAAGAGATCCACGGCATTCGCCGCAAAATCCGGCGGGATTTTTCCGGCGCGGACCGCGCGCGCAAATCGTTGCTGCGTGATTCTTAAAGTTCTTGCGGCCTCGCGGCCGGTAAATAACGCAATTGGCGCTTTCATTCATTGAGCACGGGCCGTGTCAACCGAACCGGGGTACGAAGCTTGGATTTCGCCGGGCATGAGAAAACCTGGACAACCCCAAATGATGCCTAGTTCCCATGAAAATCGAAAAAGAGCCAAGGGAGAGCGCTAAATTTCATGGGAACTAGGTTTTGAGGCATCGCGTGCGAAAACGACGAGAGTTGAATCAACCCCGCCGGGCCGCCCTGGCGTAAAAGTTATCTACCCCGGGGGCATGGGCGCGTGGGGCCGCGCGGGGACCGGCCGGACCGTCACGCCGGCATCGTGTTTGCCGCGATCTGCTTGAGAAGGTCGATAACAGTAGGATCCGGACGCTGAACCGATGACGGCCTTGAGCTCATCCTGTTTGGCCGAAGTGGCTAGATTCGTCGGATCGAGCGGAGCCCACGGGGCTCGAACCCGCAAAGTATCCACGCGGCGTTTCGCGACAAAAATAGGCTCTGGCCTACGTGATCGTTCGCTGCACAGCCACGAGAACGAATTCGAATTGTTCGGCGTGGTTACGCTCTCGTCTGCTGCGCATCGGTACGATCTCCCTCTTTTCCGCTACGCAAGCTTTCATTTGAGCGCTGAATTCGATCGAGGTTCAGCTTGTAGCGGTGCATCAACCAGGCGCCGCGGCTTTTTTTTACGCCGCCGTGCAAATCTGGCCTAATTAGCTTCCAATCTTCGATCGCGTTCTTCACGGCGCGCAAGCTGTCCTCGCTTTCGCGCATAAGATTGCGCCAGAGGCCTCCATTTTCGTTTCTTTCCTGCTGTCCGCAGATTGCTTCGATTTCGGCCAAGAGCGTAATTTCGAGGTTTCGAGTAGATGCCGACTTCAACGGCGCGCTTACACGATTACTCGTCTTAGAGGTTCCTTCTTTATACGTGTACATAGAGGGGGGCTCCCCTCGGTTATCTGGTACCCAAGGGCTCTGGTTCAATGCGCCTGAGGCCTCTGGTACAGAGCGCCCCGCATCGCCCCGCCTTTGGTACGTGGTACCTAAGGTGTAAGCGTTTACCTCGTTTCCAGCCGTGCCGGCGATAATCCCCCGGTGCACGAACAAGAGCCCGATCCGTACAAGCTCGCGATTGGACCTCCTTACCGCGCTTTCCTTTAGTCCGGCACGTTTTTGAAGATGGATTGAGTGGGTCCGATATGTATGGCTGCGGACCTCATTCGAAACCCGCACGTGCGCCAAATAAGTAAGCATCGCTGTTCCCTTACTCACGATGTCGGATTCCTGGATCCGCTGGAATGCACCTTCCGCCGCCCAAACGAACGGAGCTTCCGTTTTCGCGGTAAGCCTTGGCTGACAGTTCGCCGGTAACTCAAGCTTCACGGCGTGCGGTTGTGGAAATTTCGACGGGTCTTTTTCAACGGACATTCTCGGCTTTGCCAGCACCGGCTCGAAAATCATCAACTTCGGCGGATCTTCGCCGCGGGTTGCCGCCGCTTGAAAAATCATCTTTTCAGCGTCGCTACGTACGTGAGAAAAGAATTTCTTCATTTTCTGTTTGATGCCGAGGCGCCTGAATTCTATTGGAAGACTGGTCTCGTAGCGGCCCTTCGTTACTATGATTGGCACGACATAGCGAAGATCGACGCTCGTGATGCAGGAGTACCATCGGCGCGTATCGACTTTGCTCTGAATTATTTCGCGTCGGCCGTCTTGCTCGCGATCATCGAGCGCGAGGGCAGCAATTTTCATTCGTTAGGGGCCTCGTTAGGCAGCCTCTTGCCGCACATGAACCTTGTGTTTCTCGATGAACCGGCGAAGATCGCCGCGAACAAAGCGTTTTTCGTTGCCGAATTTCACATAAGGCAATCGCGGCGTAGGGCCGGCGGTCCAATAATCGATCGTGCGCCGGCTCACTTTTAGTTCGGCGGCCGTTTCACGCTTCGTCAATAATTCATCGTCCGTTTGCCTGCGCATGTGCGCGCGGAATTTCGCACAAATGCGACTTGTGATGCTGTGCGCAGCAGGCGCTTAATGCTTCCCTCTATTTCCGCCAAACCGCAGCTATCAGGCGGATTTGGTCGCCGACAATGGGGATGCTGTGCTTTTTGTGGCATTCAGGGCGAGCATTTAGTGACCCGAATTGCCACTATACTCCGCAAATCTTTTTTCGCTTTTCGGCAGCCAGCTTGTATGCGCGCTCGGCTTTCGCAATTCGCTTCCATGCGAACGAAGCCAGGCTTTTGCGCGTGATTAACGTGACACACTTGCTTGATGGCGCGCGCTTTAAAATTCCACGGGCCAAATAGTACTCCACACCGTGTTTTGTAATTCTGAGTTCCTCGGCTGCGCGGTCTTTCGTCACTGCCGTTCCGCCGAAATGGGGGTTCGCTGCAATCGTCGCGCTACGAAGTGCTCGAGAATGGCTGGGATGTGCCGACAATAGGCCAGCCATCTGATGACTTTGGGCGTAGAGTGGAGCGCATCAGCTACTTCGCGCGTGACAAACAATTCGGATTCTGCGCTGTCTGCACGGTTTTCTAAAATCTCTCGAAGCCTCTCGACATTCCGCACGTGACACATCGAGCGATGGTCCGCATAACCAAAGACATTACGCGCGATGTAATCGGCTTCTCGTTGATAGCGGCCGGCGAGATTGCGAAGGCGAAAGACCGCGGCGGAGAGATCGGAATTCTCACTCCAAAACAGCTGGCGGATTTGCTCACAGCTTCAGATGAGGAGGCCAAACTTTATTTCGCGATCGCAGCGTTTACGGGCTTGCGATCGGCGGAGCTGATCGCTTGGAATGGGAAGATGTAAATTTTGCGCGCGAGCATATCCAAGTCGGAAAAGGCAAAGCGAAAACAGCCACGCGTCGGCTCGTTCCAATTCAGCCAAATTTAATGCAGTGGCTTTCGGAATACCATGGCAGGACCGAACTGGTTTTCGCGAGCGAACACGCCGCCTACCGCGCTGCGCTGCCCTCTCACGGGGAGACTTCCCACGTAAAAATAGACGTTTCTAGCCTTTTTACTCAACCTCGCGGCGAGGTTGTACGAGACTGTTTACGAGATGATTTCGCCGGCTGATGTTTTTGGAGGTTAATGAAACCGATAACTAATTTCTCGAAGAAGTTTGGACGCGGGCGGGCGACATGCCTGGGGCGGCGCGGCGCTTGTTTTTCAGTCTTCGTCGCCTGGGTGACTGAATAATGCTCCAAAGGTTCAGGAACGACCAGAACCTCCTCCTCTATTTGAGGTACCACCGGCGCATCCTCAACCCACTTAGACGGACTCATTTTAACAACCGGAGTTTTTTCTTCGGCGGGAACGGCGAGCAAAATCGCAACCCCTCCGGTGATCGCAAAAATTGCAGCAAGTAAAGCGGATTTCATGTGGGCAAACAGGCCGAAACCTTCGTAGAGTTGCAAAAATCCTTTATCGCTGCCCACAGAAATTCCTGCAAGCATTGGCTGTCGTTAGCAGCGGCCTCCCGTATCAGATCAAGCTCGTATTGTTCGAACTCGACCTCCGTCATTTCCAGTTGGCGCCGCAACGCCACGGACGGAGTAAACTCACGGATTGGAAAGTTACGGATTGAAGCAGAGGATTTTTCCAGCATAAAACTCTCGGGTTCGAAAATTGAAGGGTCGGTAAAACGGTTATGTGACACGGCGGTCGCCAGGATGAATGGTGGCGACGCCGATTTGGGGTGGTTGGCCCCCGGGGCATATTGCCACCATTTCTCACCTCATTCTACGGAAACGGCAGAACGAAGTTCCCGAAAAAAAAGCTGAACGACGATTCTAGAAGAGGCAATACGAAAATCGGGCAATCTCCGTTACCACGAGAACAAGCGGCGCAAATCAAGAAGCTGGGCGTCCCGGCTCGACTCGAACAACCCTCAACTGGTTGTAAATACATCTTCGGAGAAAATGGGACACTCGAACTGCGTAATTCGGCGCGACTCGTGCAAAGCCTCGATTCTCGGCTAGTGCTGTTAACACGCTGATTGTCGCAAGTTTCCGTCGTAATTACCCTAACTTATGAAATGGTAAAATCAGCTTCGACTCCCGTACGCGCTGCCAATCCCGAGAATTTCTCATGCGTTTCCCCGCACTTGCCATTTTACTCGTGCTCTGTGGCGGGTTGGCAACCGGATGCTCAAAAGGCATCAGCCGGGGAACGGCAGCCACTGTGCTTTCCGTCAAAGGAACAGTCGTCTTCGGAAGCGCTGAGCAAAATAATTTTCAGCCGGTCACGCTCAAAAGCCCGATTCATGATGGCAATACAGTGAGGACACGAGACGGCGCGTCGATTGACCTTGCGTTGATTCCTGCTGCTCTCGCCCAAGTGTCGGGAAATTCTGAAATCAAGATTGAACAACTACGGATAGTGAAGGACGGAAACCAGACCGATGGCGGCATGCGCGATCGAAGCGCGCGAATACAATTGAGCCAGGGAAAAATCACTGTCCTATTCAGCCGGAGTGATAAAAGCGCATCACAATTTTTCATTAATTCGCGCCAAGTAACGATTAACGCTGATTCGGACTGCTTGTTTCGTGTTCTGACTGACAATACAACGACCCGGATAACTTGCGTGCGTGGCAAAATCTACGCCTCCGCCGGTGCGCAGCCGCCGGTCATAATCGGCGCCGGCTACTTCCAACAATGGCCATCAACTCATCCCGAGCCGGTTGCAGCGGCCGATGACGAAACAGCGCAAATCGATATCACGGATTCACTCGAAATTGGGAATCGGTGGCGCGAGCTGCGCGCCGGTTGGCAGAATCGGCTCCCATTCTAACGAGGCCGTTGCAGACAAAATTTTTCGATTGACCGTTTGGGAGCGGCATCCTAGCCTCGCCGCGGTGTCGTCCCGCTGCTTTCTTTCTTCCATATCAGTCGGTCTCGGAAAGCTGACTCAACCGAGCGGTGTGAGTCTTGCGCTGATGGCGGGAATTTTTATTGCATCCACTTTTTCTGCGCGAGGACAAGACCGCGTTGAGGAAGAGCCGTTGCCTTCTTCGACTGACTATACAACAGCGCAAACCGACCTTGCTCCGCCGCCAACGGCGCCAACAACTCCTCTTGGTGCGTTCGACTCGAAGAGCGTGATGACTAGTAGTAGTGAGAATGTTTCCTCAGCGGAACCGCGTCGTTTTCACTACAGCCTGCGGCTCACCGTCCGAGGGGTTTATGATGACAACATCTTTATCAGCCATACGGATCGAGTCTCCGATTATTATTTTGCCATCGAACCAGCGATTACCGTCGGATTCGGCGACATCGAAGGGCGCGGAGGAAATTACATCCGTTTGGATTACATGCCGAGCGTAATTCTGTTCGTCGATCACTCGGACGAGGATACGGTTGAGCATTTGATCCGCCTCGAGGGCCAGTATCGGTTTAGCCGTTTGACGCTAAATCTGGGCCAGGAAGTGGCGATACTCGATGGGGCGAACCTCAACAGCACGCTCGACACGACCGGACTGCTGGCAAACGTCGATGTGAGCGCGCGCACACGGCTGAATCTCTATACGACACGGCTGAGAGCAAATTATGAGCTCACCGGCAAGCTATTTCTGACGGGTGAATTTGATGCCTCAATCTTTGACTACCCCGATTTCATCAGCTCCGAAATTATTTCAGGAGGGCTTTACATTAACTACAATTGGACGCCAAAGGTAGTGGTCGGCATTGGCGGCACCGCCGGCTACGATTTTGTGGACGATCCAAATCCGGATCAAACCTTCGAGCAGGTGAATGTTCGCATTAATTACCAGGCGACAGGAAAGTTGAATCTAACTGCTTCGGGAGGAGTTGAGTTCCGTCAGTTCGACGGCCACCGGGGCGAACGCGTTACGCCGGTCTTTGATGCCGGGGCCGTTTACCACCCGTTCGACGGCACCAGTGTAACGCTGACCGCCGGGCGGCGGATGCTAAATTCTGGATTTTTTGCCGATCAAGATTTTGCGACGACATACGTCATCCTTCGAATTCAGCAGCGTTTGCTCCAGCGTATTTATCTCGGTCTGGCGGCCGGGTATGAGAACGCGGATTATTTCCCCACGGCTCGGGGAGTCAGTGCAACGCGGAATGACGATTACTATTTTATCGAACCCTCCGTTGACGTGCTAATCACCAGATTTTTGAGTACCGGCGTCTATTATCTCCACCGCGAGGACAGCAGCTCGTTCGATTTTTTCAGTTTCTATGATAACCAGGTCGGCGTTCGAGCTACGCTCAGATTTTAGGCGGGGTCCGAATCGGCTTCGAGCAAGAACCCGCCGGTGGCCGGTAATTGCACTCGCAGTCTCATTGCTTCCGGGCATCTTATTAGGGCAATTCACTCCAGGGACGGTCGCGTCACAGCCCTCCGCTCCGTCTACATTCCCGCCGACCGCTTCCGCGTCGACATCAAGCAACGGCATTAGCGCGCCCGCCGGTTACATTTTGAGCCCGAACGACCAGGTGGCCGTCGAGGTTTTTGGCGAAGACGACCTGCGCACGAACGGACGATTGAACCCCGAAGGCAACGTGAGTGTCCCGTTGCTCGGATCGATTCATTTGGCGGGATTGACCCTGACCCAGGCAGCGTCAAAACTCACAGATCTTTATGGTCGCGATTATCTCGTAAATCCAAGAGTAAATGTCATGCTCCTCGGCTATGCGAAGCGGCGCTTCTCGATTTTGGGTCAGGTAAATCGGCCCGGCACTTACGAAATGCCCGATAGCAGTCCTGGCGGTATTGATCTGCTGGAAGCCATCGCGATGGCGGGCGGATACACGCGTATCGCAGCGCCGGAGAGAGTGACCGTGCGGCGACATACCGCGGCGGCTGGCGATCAGATTTTCAAGGTCAATGCGAAGCGGTTCACAAAAGGGAGCGGCGGAGGCTTTCGCGTCGAGCCAGGCGATACCATCAACGTAGGCGAAAGCATTTTTTAGCGGAAAAGTTTTGGCGACTTCACTTTCCGAGCGCGCTGCTCGCGTGTAGAATCTCGTCCGAGCCAATATCTTGCCGTGATTGATCCTGTGCCTTCTGCTACCACGACGGCTGTTCTGCCTAATTCTGGTAAGCCAGCCTTGCCTCATTTAGCCGGGCAGTACTCCGAGCCGAAGCACGGGTTTGATTTTCGCCGTTTCTGGCATTCTCTCGTCGAGCGGATTTGGATCGTAGCGCTTTGTGTTCTGGCTGGTCTTTTCCTTGCGCTGGGTTATCTCGGGAGGACGCCGAACCTTTATCAGGGACATACGGTGCTGGAGGTGCAGTTCGAGGAGCCGACGATTATCACCACGGAAGACCCCACGGCGCGCATGCGCTCGATGTTTCTTGCTAGCCAGGAGGCGCTGCGAACCATCGAGCAGAACCTCACCAACCAAACCCTTCTAGCCCGAGTCATACGCTCAGAAGGCCTGGCTCAAGATGGTGGACGCGCGCTTCTCGGTCAGGGTATTGTCAGTGGCGCCGCCTCCGGCGCAACGCCGAACACCGGTCCGTCGCCGGGCGCGAGCAGAACTCAGAGCGCTATTAGTGTGACGAGTTTTACACCGCTCGAAGAAGCACTGGGTCGCGCGCTTGCGGGCACGGTGAAGCCGGTGATTCGTCGTGGCTCGCGACTGATTGATTTGTACGTAACGAACCGGGATCCAGCCATGGCACAGCGCCTCGCCGAGGCAATCGGCCGCGAGTACATCCGCAATTCGATCGAGCGGCGTGCTTTGCTCAGCGAGGAGTCGTTGCGTTATTTGCTGGAGGAAGAAGAGCGATTGAAGGCCAATCTACAGAAAAGCGAGGCGGCCGTTGCTGAATACAAAGCGAAAACTCCCGACGCTCTGCAACTTGGCGGCGGCACGGCCGCAACAGGGTCACAGCAGGGATCGGGGGCGGGAGCCGGTGGACCTCGAGGTGGCCTGGTCGAGGATAAGCTGCAGGAATTAAACAGCAAATTGACGGCGGCCAAAGCCGACCGGCTTCGCCTTGAAGGCGAGCTCAACCAAATCGAACAGGCCGGCAACAACATCGATGCATTGCTCGCGATTCCGAGCATCTCCGCAGCAGGATTGGTAACCGAAGCGCAGCGCAACGTCACTCAGGTAGATGCGGCAATCGCTACCCTGGCTTTACGATACAAGGAAAAGCATCCCAAGATGATGGCAGCGCGGGCCTCTCTGGCAGAGGCAAAGGAAAAGCTTCGTGATGCAGTCATGGCGCAACCTCCTATTTTGCGTAATGCCATCGAGCAGACCAAGGCCACCGAAGCTAGTTTGCTGGGAGCACTGCAAGACCAGCAGGGCGTCGCGGTCGCGCTCAATCGCGCAGCGATCGGATACCAGGAATTGGCCAGGCAAGCGGAGACCGATCGCGCGCTCTACGAGAGCGTTCTCCGCCAGATCAAAGAGACAAGTCTAACAAAAGACGTGAAGACGAATGCCGTCAGTGTGATCGAGCATTCCCCTCTTCCGCATTCGCCTGTTAGTCCCAGCGCCACGAAGGCGATCGCCCTGGGTCTGCTTGGTGGGTTAGCCGCTGGACTGGCGTTTGTTCTCGGTGCCGACACGCTCGATCGCTCCATCAAAACCGTTGATCAAGCGGAAAACACGCTCGGACTGCCCGTCTTCGCGGCTGTTCCGGAAACGACCGACGAAGGTACGGTAACGCGGTTAAAGCGGCGACGCAGAGCTTTTGGAAGTTCGAACTATCGCGTTGTTGTGGAAACCCCCGAAAGTCCCGCGGCGGAAGCTTTTCGCAATTTGCGCGCGGCGCTTTCATTGCTGGGCCCGGAAGCGGAGCGAAAGGTTTCACTTTTTACCAGCGCTGTGCCGAATGAAGGAAAAAGCTTCACCAGCGCCAATTATTCGCTCGCGCTCGCACAGCAGGGTTATCGTGTTCTCCTAATCGATGGCGACCTGCGCCGGCCTAACATGCATAAAATCTTCCGTTTTCCGGAAGCCGCAAAAAGAAATAATTTCGATGAGGACAGTGCCCCAGGAGTGATCGATTGCCTGGTCGGCGAAGCGGATATAGCCTCGGCGGCACGTCCGATTCCCGCCGGAGAAATTGAGATCGTCAGCGATAATATTGCAGTGACCGGGAATATTCTCACCGCAACGGGAGGTCAGCTTTCCGTGCTGGCAGGGGGACGGCGGGCCCCCAATCCGGCTGAGATCCTTGCCGGTCCCTTCTTCGGCCAATTAGTCGCTGAGGCCGCAAAGCTTTTTGATCGAGTAGTGATCGATAGCGCGCCGATCCTTGCAGTCAGTGACACTCTCCTCATGACTCCATATGTGCAGACGGTGTGCATTGTTCTTCGAGCGCGAAAAACGCCGCGCCCAGCGGTCCGCCGCGCAATTTCCCTGTTAACGAGCGCAGGGATTCGCCCGGCTGGCCTGGTTCTCAACCGCTTGCGCCGGAGCCGCGGCGTTGGCTATTACTACTATTACGCGTCGCATGGGTACGGAGCCGAGGAAGGATCCTATTCTCGCAGCTATCATCATCGATCAGGCTCCGGTCATAAAGGCAACGGCGCATCGTAGATCGTAGTCAGTAGTGAGTGGGTCGGTAGTCGCTGTTGCCTGCGGACATCAAGGAATTGCAGGGGAAAGCCGTAGCCACTAGGCACTCCTTCGCTTAACTTCGTCTCCTGCCGAGCCCTGATTCCTGATCTCTAACCTCTGACCTGTGACTTGCGACCTCTGCTCCCCGCCACAGTGCGCTTCCCCAGCAAAGTCCAAGATACGTCGCTACATACAGTTGGATGGAAACGATCTGAAGGGGGAAATCGACGAGCGCATGGAGGGCCACTCCAATCAGCGCGATAACAATGATGGGTTGGAGTAAGCGTCTCCGCGGCGTCCAATCCCGAGCCCCATATTTTCTATAACTGTGTATCCCTTTCGCTATTCCTCCGAAAAATAACACCGCCCACAAACTGCTCCCGAGCCAACCCCACTCCAGCGCGGTCTGCAGATAATCTTCGTGCAAAAATCTCCAGGTTCCGGGAACAGGGTTAGTCGATTCCTTGTTGTAAGAGGGAAATACAGCGCGAAAAGTTCCCGGCCCAAACCCGAGAAATCCTATGTCGCGCAGCGCACCGATCGCAACGCGCGAGGCTTGCCAACGGGCATCGGTTGGAATCCGTTCACTAAGGGATTGCCAGCGGGCGAGCGGTTGCTCCAGGTGAGTCGCCTGCGCGAGTGCAATGAGAGCGAGAAGAATGGCGATTCCGCCGGCAAATACGACGCTTTTTTCTGCGCGCGAAAGCTTTCGTAGAAGCGCCGGGCCAAATTGCAGGAAGATCGCAACCATCA
>Ga0209689_1002480_pt1 | contig 13719 bp, 13 predicted proteins | sample GraSoiAngelo_149_FD_187119 | JGI IMG/M metagenome (GOLD analysis project Ga0209689, IMG submission 187119) | Grasslands soil microbial communities from the Angelo Coastal Reserve, California, USA - 14_1009_09_30cm (SPAdes) (version 2) | ecosystem: Environmental > Terrestrial > Soil > Grasslands ...
GCCCTTCGCGGTGTTGATTTCTTCGGCGACGTACTCATCACCGGCAATGCGCCCCCGGCCGAGGTACACCCCTTCCGTGTTCTCGCGGAAGATCACGAAGTCGATACGCCGGTCACTGCCCCGCAGGGGGGTGAGGTCGGGATGGAACAGAGTTACGGGACGAAAGTTGACGTAGAGATCGAGGCGGAACCGGAGTCCCAGCAAGATGTCCCGTGCGTGCTCGTTGCCCGGTACGCGCGGGTCTCCGATCGCGCCCAGCAGGATTGCGTCTGCGTCGTCGCGCAGGCGTTCGAACGCCCCGTCTGGGAGCGTTTGCTTGGTTTTGAGGTAGTGGTCGGCACCGTACGGCAGACGCTCGAGCTCGAGGGTGACACCGTGCTTCGCGGCAGCCCGCTCGATGGGGCCGAGGGCCGCATCGATGACTTCGGGCCCGATTCCATCCCCGGGGATCACGGCGATTTTGCAGCGTCTCACTCGAACCCCGTCGCCCGGCCGCAGCTCACGCAATAGCGCCACCCCACATCCATTTCACCGCCGCACGCCGGACAGCGCAGCTCTCCGGAAGGCGGCTGCCCGCACTGCGGGCAGAAGTTCACCTTGCGGTGGCCGGGGAGTGTTTCCCCGCAGTAGGGACACTGGCGCGGCGTCTCGCTCTGTTCGGCGAGCTCGAACGCCGCGCCTGCGAGCGGCGGCTTTTCGGTGTGATCTTCCTCGGCGGCCTCGGCCGATTCGGGCGGCGGTAGGGGCGGCGGCGGCGGTGCGTACGCCCGGTCGCCCCGCAGGAACCGCTCGGCGGCCAGGCGGTTGAGGCTCAGCACGGCGTCGGGGAACTGGCGGAACAGCCCGGTGTCGGGATTCGACTCGCCCGTTTCGCGCCGCAGCGCGTCCCGCACCTCGGCCGGCTCGAGCGACGCGTAGCCCCGCTCGCCCGCGAGCAGCCGCAGCACCGCCATCTCGTAGTCCTGATGCGTCGCCACCTTGAGGATCGAGCGGTTCGAGCGGTAGGGCACCAGCCGCTCGTACACCTCGGCGGCGGGGAACGGCACGGCCAGCCGACCGGGAGCGTCGTCTGCCAGCACACTCACCAACCGCTCGAACAGGCGGTCGAGGTCGTCCGTCATTTCACGACGACCACGCCCTTCATGAACGGATGCGGCGTACAATGGTACGTGTAGGTGCCCGGGTGCTCGAAGCGATGCACATACGAGCCGTTCGTCGGGATGATCGGCGAACCCTGCTCGGTGCCATCGAACGTGACGGAGTGCTCGACGGGGTCGCGGTTGGTCCAGCGCACCGACTGCCCGGCGGCGATGGTGACGGTCTGGCCCGCGAACTTCATGGCGGCCATGGCGACCTCGGCCGCGATCGCGGCGCCGGCCGGCGCGCCGAGCGTGACGGGCTTGGGCGAGCGGTGGAACCAGGGGCTGAAGCGCTTCAGGTGCAGCGGGATCGTGAACTCGAAGCCGTAGAGCATCTTGCTAAATCCGATCGAGTTGCCTTCCAACGTGCTCGTCGTGGCGTTGCTCGCTTGGAACGAGAAGGTGTGCGGCGAGCCCGGGATCAGGACATTGAGCGCCACGCTCCACGCCGCGCGCACCGTCGGGCTCACGAACGAGCCGACGTCGGCGCTCACCGCGATATAATCGGTGAGCCTCGCCGTGGCGCCTCCCGCAAACGCCGCGCGGGCCGTATCGATCCCGAACGCCTTCGTCATGCCCCGGGCCGCCCCGGACAACGTCAACCGCCCGATGTTGTAATCGACGCTCAGCTCCCCGTCCGCGGAATGCGCCGCGAAGTTGTAGGCGGGATTCAGCGAAACGGCGAATCCCTCCCTGCCTTCGGCGCCGATGACGCGCCACCGGGCGTACACCTCCGTTTCGTTGGGCCGGTACGGGTTCTGCACCACCAAGGAGTTCGTGCCGTAGTGCGTCCCGATCGCGAGATCGTGACCCAGCCCGACTGCGAACGTGAAGGTGGGAAAGTTCGTGACCTTGTGCGCGCCTGCGGCATCCGCCACGTAGAAGCGGTGCACGAAGTTGAACTGCACCACGCCCGGGTCGGGGACCCAGGTACCGCCCAGGTTCGGCGGCCGGTACAACAGCGATTGCGCTCGAAGCGGCGCGGCGGACGAGGTGACGGCGAGGACGAAAACAGCCGACGAGACGTGCTTCATCGCGGACCTCCCTAGTGTGGGAACGACCTTTCACTGCAATTCCGCATTCCGCACTCCGCATTTCGCATTGGATCTAGCGCCATTCAGCGACCCATCTGTCGTACAGTACCGGCGTCACCTTTCCCTGCGCCAGCACCTCGATCCCGGACGGGTCGCGGTACGCCTTTCGATAGAACACCTGCGTCACGCCCGAGTTGATGATGAGCTTGGCGCACATGACGCAGGGCGAGGCGCTGACGAACACGACCTTGTCGCGCACGCTGCCCGGCGCCTTGACCAGCGCGTTCATCTCGGAATGAATGCAGCCGCAGCTCCCCGGCACCGCGGAGTCGCACTTGTTCGGCAAGCCCCGGGCGTTGCCGTTGTAGCCGATCGCGAGCACGTTCTCGAGTACCTGGTCCGTCACGACCGTCCCTACCTGCAGCCGCACGCAGGTCGAGCGCTTGGCCAGCTCCTCGGCCATGCGCATGTACACCTCGTACAGGGGTATGCGGTCGACCGCCGGCGCCGTGGCGCCGTCGGGCAGCACGTTGAGGAAGTGCGTGTTGGCCGGCACTCCGTCCTTAAAGACGCTCATGCAGCTCCTGATCGGGATCGTAGTCCGTGTAGCGCCCGCGGGCGCGCTCCTGGGCGAGCCAGGTGTCGAACCCCGACGGTACCAAGCCGTTGGAGCGTTCCTGGCGCTCCGCAGCCTGTGTGGCGAGGCAGTCCGCGTACTCGTTCTTCGCGTGGCCCGCGTGGCCCTCGATCCATCGCCACGCGACGTCGTGCGCCGACGCGGCCTGGACCAGTTTCTTCCACAGCTCCTGATTCTCGAGCACTCCGCCCTTACGCTTCCAGCCGCGAGCTTCCCACCCCGCTACCCACTCGCTCATCCCTTTGACGAGGTATTGCGAGTCGGACACGTAGACGACGCGCGCGTGCTTCCACTGGCGGCGGATCCATTCCAAGGTAGCGATCGCCCCGGCCAGAGCCATCTTGTTGTTGGTCGTCTGCGGGGAGGATTCATAGAAGTCCCAACGCGCCACGCTGTCGCCTGCGGGCGCCTCGATCAGCGCCGCATTCCCGCCGGGGCTCGGTTTCGAGCTGTCGTTGCCCAGGCAGCTCTCATCGGCGTGGACCAGGACGCGGGGCCCCCCCTTGGGCGCGCCGGCCATCTCAGGGCTGGATGACCACCGGAATGTCGGTGTGCCGCAGGATTTCCTCCGCGTGGGATACGACCACGGCGCTGGGCCGGCCCTCGACGTGACTCATGTGTGCCCCGGCGAACAGCGCGTCGCAGCGGATCCGCTTGATGACCCGCGCCACGACTTCCCCCGGCGTTCCCGACTCCACGTGCGTGACGAACGCCACGCGTTGCATCGACAGCGTCGCCTCCGCCACGCCCACGACCTTGAGCCCCGCCTCGTGATCGTCGCTCGCATGGATGAGGTGCACCGTGCTCCCCGCCACGCTCGCGAATTGCATCGCCACTTCGAGGGCCCGGCGGCTCGTGTCGCGCCCGTCGAAGGCGACCGCGATCGACTGCATCGGTGACGGCAGGCCGCCGCACACGATCACGCACCGCTCGGCGATGCGGATGAGCGAGATCACGGTCGGGCCGAGTGCGCCGCCCGTGGTGGTCGTCCCGCGGCGCCCGACGAGCACCGCGTCCGCGGTCTTGGCCAGCTCGGCGAGCTCGACGTCCGCGTCGCCGCTCAGCTCGGTCACCTCGACGTTCAGGCCCGCCGCCACCACCCGCTCGCGCGCCCGGTCGAGCATCGCGGGGCCGTCGGCCTTGTGTCCGTGGTGTTCGTGCACATGGGCCACGATGATCGTGCTCCCGAACCGCTTCCCGAGCAGGACCGCCTGCTCGAACGCCGCATCGGCCCGCGGGCTGCCGTCGAGTCCCACTAACAGACGCGTGAACACGGCTACGGCAGCACCGCGAACGACTCGAGCTCGCGCAGCGGGAACGCCAGCACCTCACCCGTCATCGGCAACCTCCCCTCCAGCGCCTCGTCGCGCGCCAGCGTGTTCAGCCTCTCGGCGACAACCACATACTCCGTCCCCCGACGACGCAGGGCCACTCGACGCCGCTCCCGCACCGCCCGCTCGAGTGCATCGAGCGCGTCGGGGGTGAGGCTCCGGAACTCGCGGATCGCGCTCTTCACCGCTCGGTCACATCACGGCGATGGTGCCGGGCGCTCCGGTCACGACCCGGCCGATCACGTCCGCTGCCGGGGTCGCTTCGCGTCGGAGCGCGGCCACGAGCATGTCCACGCGCTCCGCCGCCACGGCGATCAGGAGCCCGCCCGAGGTCTGGGCGTCCGCGAGGAGCAGGCGCGCCGTCCGGTCCACGCCGGCGCCGAAGCTGACCGTTGCGGCGACGGCTGCGGCATTCCGCTCACTGCCGCCGGGGATCGCCCCACGCTCGGCAGCCTCGCGCGCGCGCGGCAGAAGCGGCACCGCCGCCGCGCGCACCTCGGCCGACGCGCCGCTGGCCTCGAGCAACGTCCGCAGGTGGCCCAGCAGGCCGAAGCCGGTCACGTCGGTTGCCGCGTGCACGCCGACGCCGAGCATGGCGCGCGCCGCGCCGGCGTTCAGTGTGGTCATCGCCGCGACGGCGGGCGCCAGGTCGGCTTCATTCAGGAGGTCGCGCTTGAGGGCCGTGGTCAGCACACCGGTGCCGAGCGGCTTGGTCAACACCAGAGCGTCGCCGGGTCGCGCACCGGCGTTCGTCACGATCCGGTCCGGGTGCACCTCTCCGATCGCCGCCATCCCGTATTTCGGCTCGGGGTCGTCCACGGAGTGCCCGCCCAGCACGAACGCGCCCGCCGCCTGCGCTACGTCCGCGCCGCCGCGTACCACCTCGCCCAGCAGCTCCAACGGCAGCGTGTCGCGCGGCCAGCCCACGAGGTTGAGCGCGAACAGCGGCGTCGCGCCCATCGCGTACAGGTCCGAGAACGCGTTGGTCGCCGCGATGCGCCCGAAGTCGTAGGGATCGTCCACGATGGGGGTGAAAAAATCCACCGTCGCCACGATCGCCCGATCCGGCGCCATCTGGAAGACGGCGGCGTCGTCGCGGCTCGAGGCGTCGACGAGGATCCGGGGATCCGTCGCGACCGGCACGTAGCGCAAGACCTGCGCCAACTCGGATGAACCGAGTTTGCAGGCTCAGCCCGCGCCGTGCGAGTAGCGCGTCAGCCGGATGGCGGTCATGGGTTCGGCAGACATGGGTCCACCGAAGATACTCTATCCCAGTCTCCAGGCGAGAATGGCCCCGGCGACGACGTAACGCGCGACATCGGCGCAGGCTCCCGCGACGCGCGCCCGGCGCGGCAGCTGCTCGAAGCGAGGGGGCAACCACGTCGGGATCGTCGCCAGCGCTCCCACGAGCAGGAACAGCAGCCACCAGCCACCGCTCCCGATGGAGTCGAACCAGAGCGAGGCGAACAGGGTGAGCAACCCAGCCTCGACGAGCCGCCACGGCAACAGGGCCTTCACGCCCGGGAGCGGCGTGGCCACGAACACTGCTGACTGGCCCGCGGGTTTCGAAAGCGCTGCGCCGAGCACGGGGATCGCGAACGTCGCGAGCATGAACCACACGACGACGGGAACCCACGCCAGCACCAGGCGCCCGAGTGTCACTTCCTGCTGCGCCGCTCCGGCGGCACGTAGCCCGGCCCGCGCAGCCCGCGACCGGGGCGCGCCGCCGTGATCTTTCCGTGGTCCAGGACTTTCTGTCCGTTCACGAATACGTAGGCAAACCCGACCGACGGCTGGTGCGGCTGCTCGAACGTTGCTTTGTCGGCTACGGTCGCGGGGTCGAACACCGTGATATCGGCTGCCATCCCGGCCTTGAGCAAGCCGCGGTCGGCCAGCCCGACGCGTTGCGCGGCCAACGCCGTCATCTTGTGCACCGCGAACTCGAGCGGGAAAAGCTTCAGGTCCCGCGCGTAGCGGCCCAGGATTCGGGCGAACGTGCCATAGGCGCGCGGGTGAGCGGACTGAGTCCCCAGGGGTCCGTCCGGTGCCACACCCGGGAAGTCCGTGTTCACCGCCACCCACCAGGCCTTCATGGCGGTCTGTACGTCCGGTTCGCTCATCAGGAAATAGACGGCGTCGGTGCGATGGCCGCCCTCCGCCACGACGATGTCGAAGATGGTCTCGATGGGGTCCCGGTGGCGCGCGGCGGCGATCTCGCTGATCCGCTTTCCCTGCATATAGCGGAGCGAGTCCTGGAATACTCCGGAGATCAGGATACCGCCTCCGCCGCCGGCCTCGTTGTAGAATCCCTCCGTCCCGTCGGTGGGGTGGAGCATCTCCGCCTGGATGCGCGCGCGCGTCTCGGGATTACGCAACCGCACCAGCAGCGAGTCCCACCCGCCGCTCTCGGCCCACGTGGGAATCGCGGCATCGAGCGATGTCGCCCCGGCGATGTAGGGATACTGGTCGGCGGTCACGTCGAGCCCCGCCGCCCGCGCCGAGTCGATGCGGGCGAGCACCCGGGGCATCCGGCCCCAGCTGGCGCGCCCCGCCAGCTTCAAGTGTGAGATCTCGGCCGGGATGTCGGCTTCGCGCGCGATGCGGAACAGTTCGTCCAGCGCGTCGTCGATGCGGATGCCCTCGTTCCGCATGTGCGACGCGTAGATGCCGCCGCGCCGACGGGCCGCCTTGGCGAGCGCGATGATCTCCTCGGTCTTGGAATAGCTCGCCGGGGCGTATTCGAGTGCGGTCCAGACGCCGAGTGCACCCTGCTCCATCAGGGTATCCACGATGGCCGACATGTGCGCCAGCTCGGCCGCCGTCGGCGGCCGGTTTTCCTTGCCCACTACCGCGAGGCGCACCTGAGTCGCGCCCACGAACGTGGCGATGTTCAGCGCCGAGCCCTGCTTCGCGAGCTGTGTGAAGTACCCGTCCAGGTCGCGCCAGTCCTCGCGATAGCGCCACTTTTTCATGGCATCCGAGTCGTCCACGACCAAACCGTCGGTCAACGGCGCCACGGACCCGCCTTCGCCGGTGACTTCGGTCGTGACACCCTGGGTGATCTTGCTGAAGAGGCGGTTGTCGATCAGGGCGTAGATCTCGGATTGGCCCATCATGTCGATGAAGCCGGGAGCCACGATCAGCCCGCCCACGTCCAGCGTCTCACGGGCCGCCGCCCCGTTCAGGAATCCGACGGCCGCGATGCGGTCGCCCTGGATCGCGACACCTCCCCGATAGCGGGGATTACCGCTGCCGTCCACGATCCAGCCATTCTTGAGGACGAGGTCGTAGGCACCCTTCCCCTTTCCCGTTTCCCCCTTCCCGCAGGCACCGACGATCGCCGCGGCCACGAGCGCGAGTCTTACTTTGTCCATGTTCTCCTCAGCGAATCGGGATAAAGAATCCGTCCCCGGAGCATGACCCAGCTAATGCGGCGCGTGGCCGCGATATTCGCCGCGGGGTTGGCGTCGAGTACGACGAGGTCGGCCACCTTGCCCGCGGCCACCCGGCCAAGAGAGTCGGCGCGTAGCACCTCCGCACCTTTGCGGGTGGCGGCGGCGATCGCCTCGACGGGCGTCAACCCGGCGGCGACCAGCAGGCTGAGCTCCTCGTGCAGCGAGAGGCCCGGGACGACCAGCTGGTTCGCGGCATCGGAGCCGGCCGCGATGAGCCCGCCGGCGCGCTTGAACTCACGGACGAACTGGTTCTGACGAGCGCGCGATCGCCGGAACGCCTGGAGGTCGGCGTTGCGCCACCCGGTGCGACGCAGCAGCCCTGCGACGTCGCGCACGCTCGCGGCGCTGGCCGGGACGTCCTCCATCCCCGGGCGGGACAGGAGTGTCGGGTTGTCGAGCCGCGACAGCATCTCGTGCATCACGAGGGTGGGCACGATCGCCACGTGCGTCGCGGCGAGCGCACGCGCCGTGCGCGCGAGCGACGCGGAATCGAGCGTGGCCCAGCCGATCTCCTCGGTCGTCCAGCCGCGCAGGAACTGGTCGTGCGCCCGGAAGTACGGGCCGGGGTCGCGACTCGCCGCGGCGACGACGCCGGCCATGTGCTCGAGCGAGGCCACGCCCGCGCGCGCGGCAGTGAGGGCGTCGATCTTGCCGAGGTGCGCGGCCACGGGGAGGCGGAGCGTGGTCGCCTCGTCCAGGAGCGGCCGCAGCAGGTCGGCGGTGAACTTGGTGTAGATCTTGACGTGGTCCGCCCCCGCCACCGCCCGCAGATCCACGGCCCTGCGCGCCTCCGCCGCCGTTCTCACCGCAGTCGCCGTCGGGTAGGTGGGAGGGGTGCCGTCGATCATGGCTCCCGATGTGAGCATCCGCGGGCCGAGCACCGAGCCCAGGTCGAAGTCGTTCTTGAGCGCGATGGCGGAATCGGTGCTCGAGGCACCGAGGTCGCGGACCGTGGTGACGCCCCAGACGAGGTAGCGCTCGGCCGCCCACCGCTCGACGTGGGCGTGGGCGTCGATCAGCCCAGGGATGATCGTCTTTCCGATGAGGTTCACGACCCGCGCCCCGCGCGGCACCGGAATCTCGTTCACCCGGGCGACGGCCTGGATGTGCCTCTGTTTCACGAGGACGAGCGCGTCGCGCACGGGTTCGCCCCCCGATCCGTCGATGAGCGTCGCTCCCTCGAGGGCGATCACGCCGTCGCCCGACGACGGGCAACCCGCCAGCCCGAGCAGCAGCACTAGGGCGGCGACCGCCGGACGGCCCTTCATTTCGCGTCGGCGGACGTGTGATCGTGGAGGATGAGCCAGCGGTCCCCCCGTTTCTGCAGCACGAGCGTGAACGGTCCGCTCGCGGTCACGGAGTCGCCGCGCGAGAGCCGGAAGCGCGCGGTGCAGAGCGCGAGATCGAGCGTGAGGGGGCGCACGCGCACTTCGGCGAACGCGAGCGAGTCGCGGCGCTTACCGGGCGCGAAGTACATGGTCCGATAGTGGTCGTACAGCGGTTGCCAACCGTACTGCACGTGCCCGAGAGATAGGTAGCTCGTGAGGGAATCCTGCGCGTAGTCGCTCATGAAGCCGGCGAGGTCGCCGCGGTTCCAATCCCGGGCGCTCCGCTCGAGCATCGCCGCGATCTCCGCCTGCGGATCGCCCGGGGCGACCTTCGGCGCCGAGCAGGCGAGCACGAGCAGCACGCTCCACGTCCAAGGACCTCGCCCCCTTGCCACCCGCATCGCCTGGCCGCTCCGTTCAAAGGCAGGCAAACGTGTCGCGGGAGCGCCTCGAGGAGATGGCTCGAGCCATCCAAAGAGGCGCTCCCGCGCTGTCACGTCGAACTGTTTTAGCGGCGGCGCTTCCGCGCCGCTTTCCGCCGCTTCGTCTTGCCGCCCCGTTTCGCCCGGGCCTTGGGCCGCTTCTTACCGGCCCGCTTTTTGGCCTTGGATCTCGCCGGCTTTTTCCGTTTCTTCGCCGGCTTCGGCCGCGGCGCCGTCATCGGCTCGTCCCTCATCGGCGCGGGAGCGGGCGGCGTCATCGGTGCCGGCGGATACATCGGCTCCATCATGCCGGAGCCAGTCCAGCTGCTCTCCGAAAAATCCGTTGGCGCGAGCATCGGATGATCTCTCCTCTGCTGGTTGTCCGTGAGCGTGGCCTATAGCTTACCCCGGGAATGCTCCCACGCAAGTGGATGCGAGTCAGACGACCGTCGTGCGGATTGGCTCGCGTGTTTCGTGACAAGTTAGCTTGACAACGACACTTACGCGCGCTTACCTTCGCGCCGCTATGACGGCTCGGCGCATCCTCCTCCTCACCGCTCTCGCCTATCCGGGCGCGGCGACAGCACAGAATATCGCTGAAGTCCAAGTGGCCCCCCCATCGGTCACGATCAAGATCGGGGAGCGGAGCGGGCTGCTCGCCACCGCGTTCGACCGAGTCGGGAATGTGATCCCCACTGTGCGCGTCATCTGGTCGTCCAACAACGTCGCGGTGGCGAAGGTCGACAACAACGGCACGGTCACGGGCGTAGGTGGCGGCGTCGCGATCGTCGAGGCCCGGGCAGGCACGCGGAAGGGCCAGGCCGCGGTGCAGGTGGTAGGCGCCCCTGCTCCCGCCCCGCCGGCCGGTGCGGGAGGAGCCACTCAGCCGGCGGGAGGGCAGGCCCAGGCGCCCGCGCCCTCCGGCGGGGACGCCTTCGCCGGTCAGGTCATCGGCACGGGACCGGCCGCGGTGCTCCGGATCGAGCCGCCGACGGTCTACCTCCTGCCGTCCGAGAATACGCGTGTGTCTCCGCGTGCACTCAAAGAGGACGGCTTCCCCGCCGCGCCCGTCACCGTGACTTGGAAATCTCTGCGCCCCGACATTGCCAGCGTAGACCAGAACGGCGTGATCGTCGCTCTCGCCCCCGGTCAGGGAACCGTTCAGGTCACGAGCTCGAGCGGCCTCACCGCGACGGCGCCGGTGGTCGTACAGCCGAGCGACATTGCGATCCAGGAGCCGGTGCCTCTCGTAATGTCGCCGGGGGATGTCGACACCCTCCACGTGATGGTACCCGGGCAGGGCGGACGGTTGGTCAGCCCGCTGGCCCTGCAGTGGTCCGCGGCGGACGCCGGCGTCGCGCGGGTGAGTCTCAGTGGCGTCGTCACCGCCGTGGCGCCCGGCCGGACGACGCTCTCCGTCGCGGGGCTCTTGCAAACGAAAACCGTCGACATCGTGGTGCACCGGACGGTGGAGCAATTGGCAGTGAGCCCCACGTACAAGGTGGACGTGCCGCTCCCGATCCAGGGCACTGCGAAATTCCAGGCCCAGGCGCTTGCCGCCGACCGGACCCCCGTGCCTGAAGCACCGTTCCGCTGGACGGTCGCGGACACGGCGCTCGCGAGTTTCGACCCGGGGTCTGGCACGCTCACGGGAAAGCGCGCCGGCAGGACGACACTGGTAGTGAAGGGCCCGAGCTCGGGACTGGTCGTCACGTGGCAGATCCGGGTCATCGCGGCGGGATTGAAGCTCTCCGCCGCGCGTTTCGGGCTGCCCCTCAACCGGCGGTACCCGCTGAGAGCGAGCTTCGCGGACGAGGCGGGAGTCGTGATCGGTCCGGCCACCGGCGTCACCTGGGCGTCCGACAACCCGCCGGTGGCGGCCGTCGCTGAGGATGGCACCGTCTCGACGGCGTCGTACGGCCACGCGCGCATCACGGCGACGGCGCCGGGGGGGAGACGCGCCGTGGCCGAGGTTTTTGTCCAGGGTGAGATCGTGCTCGCGAGCTCCCGCACCGGCCGCTTCCAGCTCTATTCGGCGGAGCGCGCCAACCTGGCGCAGCTCCGCAAGGTCATGGACGATACGGCGGTCGCGACCGAGCCCGCCTTCTCGCCGGACGGGTCGCGAATCGCGTTCACCTCGACGCGTGATGGCCAGCCCGAGATCTACGTCATGGACGCGGACGGCACGAGCGCCGCGCGGCTCACCAACTCGCCGGGGGCGGACGGCGACGCGTCGTTCACGGCCGACGCTCAGGCGGTGGTGTTCCACTCTCAGCGCACCGGGCACCGCCAGATCTTCCTGCAGCCGATCACCAGTTCGGACGCGGTGCAGCTCACACAAGAGCCCGCCGATAACTCACAACCCACGGTATCGCCCGACGGCGAGACCATCGCCTTCGTGTCGAACCGCGAAGGGAACAATCACATCTGGCTCATGTCGAAGGACGGCTCGAGCCAGCGTCCGGTTACCCGTGGCCCGCAGAGCAAGGACACCGCGCCCCGGTTCTTGCGGGACGGCTCGCTCGCCTATCTGGTGGAGCAGAAAGAGGGCGGCCGCACCGTCACGCAGGTCGTGAAAGCCGACCTCGCCACCGGGAAGGTGACACCACTCTCGGGGACGGACCTCGTGGTCGCGGACTTTACGGTTTCGCCGGCTGGCGATCTCCTGGGGCTCGTGGTCGCGGTGCAGAAGAACGTATTCAGGGTGTACGTCCAGCCGGTCGGGTCGGCCGGGAGCGGCGCGCCCGTGCCGATCCCCACGACCGGCGCCGAGCAGATGGTGTCCCCCGCCTTCATGCCGTAGCGCTGAGGCGCCCACGCTATGCGCGCCTGGGTGATCCGCAGTACCGGTGGCCTCGACCGACTCGAAATCGCCGACGTCCCCGATCCCGCCGGCCCGCTCGAGGCCCGGCAGGTTCGAATCGCGCTGCGCGCGGCGGCGCTCAACCGCCTCGATCTCTTCGTCCTGCGGGGATTGCCCCACGAATACCACTATCCCCACATCCTCGGTGCCGACGGGGCCGGCGTCGTGGAGGCCGTGGGCGCTCGAGTCCAGTCGGTCCGCCCCGGCGATCGGGTGATGCTCAACCCGGGGATCCCCGACTACAGCTGCTCGTACTGCCGCGCCGGTGAGCACTCGCTGTGCGTCAATTACGGCATCCTGGGTGAGCACCGGCCCGGGACCCTCGCTCAGTACGTCAACGTCCCGGAGCAGAATACTGCCATTATCCCGACACTGCCAAAGCCGCTCACGTGGACCGAGGCGGCGGCGTTCTCGCTGGTCACTCTCACCGCCTGGCGGATGGTGGTGACGCGGGCGCAAGTGCGACCGGGGGAAACCGTGCTGGTCTGGGGCATCGGCGGCGGTGTGTCCCTCGCGGCCCTGCGTCTTGCGAAGCTCAAAGGGGCGAGCGTGATCGTTACAAGCTCCAGCGACGCCAAGTTGCACGCGGCGCAGAAGCTCGGTGCCGACGTGACGCTCAATCACAAGACCCAGAAGATCTCCCAGGAGGTGCGCGCCCTCACCAACAAGCGCGGTGCCGACGTCGTGATCGAGAACGTGGGTGAGGCGACGTGGGATGAATCGCTGCGCTGCCTGGCGCGCGGGGGGCGGCTCGTGAGTTGTGGCGCGACGACGGGGCCCAAGGTCGGGTTCGACATGCGCAGGCTGTTCTGGCACCAGTGGAGCATTCTGGGCTCGACGATGGGAAACGACGCCGAGTATCGCGAGATCGTGCGCCTGCTCGGCACCGGGGAACTGCGGCCTGTTGTGGACCGCGTCTTTCCCTTCGCGGAGGCGCGGGCGGGTTTTGAGCGACTGGAGCGGGGAGAGCAGTTGGGGAAGATCGCGATCGAAATCGGGTCCTGATACCTCGCCGCGTCTCTTCCCACGCTGAAGCGTGGGCCCGACGAGGCACTGTCCTGAAGGACATCCGCTCGCCGCCGCCCGCTTCGCTCATTGTGCCTCAGCACAGTGTCTGCCGAGCCCAGGCTTCAGCCCGAGTACAACCTGGGCAGCGACTATCACCCAACCGTCAACTGGACTCGCGTAAGTGCCGCACCCACCCCCGGTTAGCCGGCCATTTTGCGTTGCCTTTCACGACCTAAGTGATTATTTTTTAGGAACTTAGCAGTCTCGCCAAGGCTTGCTGACACCCGACATCTAACACCTGACACCTGGTTTCATGACCGCACCGAACGCCCGCGAACGGATCGTCCCGCGCCTCATCGAAGACGAGCTGAAGGAGTCGTTCCTCGACTATTCGATGAGCGTCATCGTGCAGCGCGCGCTGCCCGACGTGCGCGACGGGCTCAAGCCCGTGCATCGCCGCATCCTGTACGCCATGAACGAGCTGGGGCTCGTGCCGGGCCGC
>Ga0209689_1002482_pt1 | contig 13717 bp, 12 predicted proteins | sample GraSoiAngelo_149_FD_187119 | JGI IMG/M metagenome (GOLD analysis project Ga0209689, IMG submission 187119) | Grasslands soil microbial communities from the Angelo Coastal Reserve, California, USA - 14_1009_09_30cm (SPAdes) (version 2) | ecosystem: Environmental > Terrestrial > Soil > Grasslands ...
GGCCGGCTGGGGCAGCAACAACAAATACTCGATGTTGGGCGCGATGCGCGCCATCGCGCAGATGATCAGTTACGAATTGCCGCTCATTATCACCGTTCTGCCGGTCGTGATGATCGTCGGCTCGCTCAATCCGGACAAAATCGTCGGCGCTCAGGCGGCTTACTCATTAGGCTTCCTGCCGCACTGGTTCGTTTTCACGCCGTGGGGCGCGACCGCGTTCATTTTGTTTTTTGTTTCCGGTCTGGTTGAATCAAACCGGACACCATTTGATGTCCCCGAAGGCGAATCGGAGATCGTCGCCGGTCACATGACCGAATACTCAGGGTTTAAATACGCGACCTTTTTCATGGCGGAGTACATCGGAATGTTCGCGATCAGCGGGTTGGGCCTAACCCTCTTTCTCGGTGGATGGCACGCGCCGGTCCACTTTCTCGAATTCATTCCATCCTACGTTTGGTTTTTCGTGAAGTTGTCGATCTTACTTTTTGTTTACATCTGGCTGCGCGGCACGCTCCCGCGCACGCGGATCGATCAGATCATGAATTTCGCCTGGAAATTCATGCTTCCGATGGCGTTTACCTGCGTGGTGGCCGCCGCCGTCTGGCATTACGCCGGTCGCGGTCTGCGCGGTTGGTTCTGGTCGCTCGCGGTCATCGCCGTCGTTTACTTCACGTTGTCGATCTTGCTCGATACGCGCCGAAAATTCGCACCTCGCACCTATCGCTTTGCCGAATGAGCACGGTCGCTTTTGCCGCCATCGCAATTCTAACGCTCGCCGCGGCGCTCGCTGCCGCAACGCTGCAAAAACTGATGCATGCCGCGCTCAGTTTCGCGGTGATGTTTGTCGGCATCTCCGCGTTTTTCTTTTTGCTCGGCGCGGAATTCGTCGGTCTGGTGCAAATCTTTGTCTACATCGGCGCGGTCGCGGTCCTGATCGTTTTCACCATTCTCCTGACGCGGGATGATGTCGGAAAGGTCCGCAGCTTTAACTGGGGCGGTGTGATCGTTGCCATCGCCGTGTTTGCCGGATTGGTCTGGGCGATTGCGAAAACAAAATCGCTTCCGCCTGCGCTGCCGCAGATCGAGCCAGTCACGGTCCAGCGAATCGGCGAATTACTGATGACCAATTATGTCTGGCCGCTCCAGTGTGTCGGAGTTTTGCTGACCGCGGCCCTGATCGGCGCGCTCATTCTCGTGATGGAGGAAAAGACCTGATGACATTGTCGATCTTGCTCGTCGTTTCAGCGGCATTGTTTTGCATCGGACTGCTCGCCGCGCTCAGCCGGCGTCACGCCATTTTCATTTTGATCGGGATCGAGATGATGCTGGCTGCGGCGAACATCAACTTCATCGCGTTTTGGCGATTTGCTCCGCAACCGGCGCAGCCGACCGGCGTGATGGTGGCAATTTTCGCCATCGCCATCGCCGCTGCCGAAGCTGCGGTCGGTCTTGCCATGGTTATCGCAGTCTACCGCCATTTCCGCAGCACCAACGTCGACCAGCTCGATCGTCTTAAAGGATGAATTCCTGGATTACGACGAACGTTTGGTTGATTCCGGCGGCGCCGCTCGTCGCCTCAATCTTGATTTTGGCTTTCGGAAAAGCGGCCCGGCGGGCAGCCGCCGCGGTCGCGATTCTCGGACAAATCGCCGCCCTGGCGATGTCGATCTTCGCGTTTGTGCCGACGCTGCATTCTCACGGCTTCCGCGCGATCCAGAATTTTACCTGGTTCACTTTCGGGGAACAGATTCTGCGCATTGGGTTCGTTCTCGATCCGCTTGCGGCCGCGATGCTGATGATGATCGCGCTGGTCGGTCTCTGCATTTTCGTTTTCAGCATCGGCTACATGGCCGAAGACAAAAATTTCGGTCGGTTTTTTGCTTACTTGTCATTTTTCTCCGGCGCGATGCTGGGCGTGGTCGTCGCTAACAGCTTGCTTCTCCTCTTTGTTTTTTGGGAGCTCGTCGGACTCGCGTCTTTTTTACTGATTGGATTTTGGATCGAGCGCCCGAGCGCTGCGGCTGCGGCAAAAAAAGCGTTCATCACCACGCGCATTGGCGACATGGGATTTTTTCTCGGTATCCTGTGGCTTTATCACCGCAGCGGGACGCTGCTTTTTTATGATGGCGGTCGCGGCTGCTTGGAACCTCTTGCGCTGTCTGCCATTGGGTCCAGCGTCACGCTGGTCGCGCTTTTGATTTTCTGCGGCGCTGTCGGCAAATCGGGTCAATTTCCGCTCCACGTCTGGTTGCCCGACGCGATGGAAGGTCCGACGCCGGTCAGCGCCTTGATCCACGCCGCAACCATGGTCGCAGCCGGAGTATTTCTGGTCGCGCGCGTCTATCCGATCTTCTCTGTCGGCGCAATTAATGGAGTCACGACTTCTCTCACAATCGTCGTCTGGATCGGCGTGATTACCGGTTTAATGGCCGCGTTGATTGCGGTGGCGCAGTTCGACATCAAACGCATTCTTGCCTACTCCACCGTTTCGCAGCTTGGGCTGATGATGGTGTCTTTAGGCGTCGGCGGCGTCGCAGCGGGGATCATGCACTTGCTCGCCCACGGATTTTTTAAAGCGCTCCTCTTTCTCGGCGCCGGTTCGGTCATTCACGGTGTTCATCACGAACAAGACATTCGAAAAATGGGCGGCCTCCGCCGGCTTATGCCGATCACTTTTTCAACCTATGCGATTGGAATGATGGCGCTCAGCGGCGTGCCGTTCTTTTTCTCGGGCGGTTGGACCAAGGAAGAAATTTTCCACGCGACTTCAAATTGGCCGCGGTCGCATTTGCCGCACTACTTGATGTTGATCGGCGTCATTCTGACCGCGCTCTACATGACGCGGCAGATCATCTACGTCTTTTTTGGAAACCGGCGCGCTGCCTCAGAGCACGCACCCGAAAGTCCAAGCGTGATGACGCTCCCTCTCATCGTCCTCGCGGTCTGCGCAATTTTTTTCAGTGTCGTCCTCACGCCCGCGTGGCCGTGGCTTGAAAGTTATTTAACGGGGCATCCGGCGCGCTTCGACCCGCATCTCTTAATTCAGCCGATGATTATCGTCTCGCTCGCGCTCGTTGGCGCTGGTGTGGCGATCGGTATCTGGATCTATCGACGCGCCGGTGAGACCGATCCGATCCAACACGCGCAACCGGCGCTCTTTCGTTTCCTCGAAAACAAAATGTGGATCGACGAAATTTACGACCGCACGGTCATCGCCCTCTCTAAGATTTTAGCGCGCCTCTCCGATTGGATGGATCGCCATGTTTGGGACGGGCTTGTCCGCGGCGTCGGCGCGGTCGGACAATTTTTAGCGAGGCTTACGACCGGCGCTGACGAGCGTGTGATCAACGCAGGTGTGGATGAGGGCACCATCGGCGCGCAAGGGTTTGGGCGCGTGATGTCGCGCTGGCACTCGGGACAAATTCAAACTTATCTCGGCGCGGTCGCCCTCGGCATGCTCGCGCTCGTTCTTCTTTACGCATGGTTGGGCTAATCAGCATCGTCATTTTGATTCCGCTGGCCGGCGCGATTGCGCTTTACATCGGGCAGCCGAAGAACACGCGCACCGTTGCGCTCATCTTTAATGCGCTCTCCGCGTTTTACGCGGCGATGCTCTGGCAAAAATTCGATGTCACCGCATCGGGCTTGCAAATCGTCGAACGTCACGCCTGGATCCCTTCGATCGGCGCCGAATATCTGGTCGGCGTCGATGGCTTGAGTCTGCTTCTCGTTTTGCTGACGTCCCTCGTCTTTCCGTTCGCCTTTTCCGCGCAACGCCTCGAACGCGGCGCCTGCGCGCTCATGCTCGTCATGCAAGCCGCGCTCTACGGCACGTTCACCGCCCAGAATTTCGTTCTCTGGTTTTTGTTTTACGAGATGACCTTGGTCCCGGCATTTCTTCTCATCAAAATTTACGGAGGTGAAAATCGCGATTACGCCGCGGTCAAATTTTTCGTTTACACATTTCTCGGCAGCGTCGCCATGCTTCTTGCCTTCCTCGGAATTTATTTTGCCAAAGGAACATTCGATTTCGCGGCGCTCGCCGGTCTCGGAAAAGGCGGATTGCTCGCGGGCAAACTTCAGTGGCTCGCCTTCGCCGGAATTTTTCTCGGGCTCGCTGTCAAAGTCCCACTCTTTCCATTTCACACCTGGCTACCCGACGCTTATCAAACGGCGCCGACTGGTGTGTCGATGGTGTTGACCGGCGCGCTTTCGAAGATGGGCGTCTACGGATTCATCCGCCTGCTCGTGCCGCTTTTCCCGAACGAAATCAAAATCGCCGGGCCATGGCTGCTCGCGCTGGTGATTTGCTCGATCGTCTTGGCGCCGCTCGCGGCCTGGGCCCAACGCGACCTCAAACGCATGATTGCTTACTTGTCGATCAATCACCTCGGTTATTGCCTGCTCGGTCTCTTCGCGATCACCGCAAGGCCTGTCCTGAGCGGAGTCGAAGGATCGACATCTTCCCTGATCGACATGCACGCGGCGTTGAGCGGCGTTTTTCTGCAAATCTTCAACCACGGCCTCACCGCCGCGGCGCTTTTCTATTTCGTCGGTTTGCTGGAACAACGGCGCGGTCTGCGCGGCATTGACGATTTTGGCGGACTTATGCAACGTACACCGTTGCTTTGCGGCTGGATGAGCGTCGCGATGTTTTCGTCGCTCGGTTTGCCCGGGCTCAACGGGTTCGTTGGCGAATTTCTCATTTTCAAAGGCTCATTTGCGACCGCTGCCTCCTTCACCGCCATCGCCGTGCTCGGTCTCCTTTTCACCGCTGTGACCTTCATGCGCGCGATGCAATCGCTCTTCGGCGGTCCGCTCGCCGAAAGTTGCGGCGGGTTCTCCGATCTCGTCCGCGGCGAGAAGTTCGTCATCGTCCCGGTCACGCTGCTCATGTTCGCGATCGGGATTTCTCCTCAGTTCATTTTCAACATTTTCAACGCAACCGTTGTTCAGATGGCGCGGCTGTTTGCTTGAGGCCTTGCCGTAATGAGCAAATCAATCGTGCCTGTTGACCGAATCGCGCGCACAATATTAGTTCTGCGCGGCGAAAAGGTCTTGCTCGACGTAGATCTGGCCCGGCTTTACGGAGTCATAACCGGTAATCTCAATAAAGCGGTTCAACGCAATCGCGAGCGCTTCCCAGCCGATTTCATGTTTCAACTTACTGCCGAGGAAGCTCGAAACTTGAAATTCCAATTTGGAATATCAAGTTGGGGCGGCCTGCGGACCCGCCCGTACGCTTTTACTGAGCAGGGTGTGGCCATGCTTTCCAGCGTCCTGAAGAGCAAACGCGCGGTAAAAGTAAACATCGCCATCATGCGTGCTTTCGTAAAGCTGCGTGAAACCCTTGAGACCAATCGTAAGCTGGCGCAGAAATTTGAAGAACTGGAGAAGCGCGTGGGGAAACACGACGAAGATATCTCCGGGATTATTGAGGCGATTCGGCAGCTGATCGCGCCTCCGAAACAACCGCGTCGCGAGATTGGATTTCATGCTCGCGAAAAATCGGCGCGATATCGGACGCGCAACGGTCGATGATCGCCTGGACGATTTACATCACGTTCGCCGGCGCAATTGTGCTGCTCGTTCTGCCGCGTGTTTTCGCTCGCTGGATCGCGCTCGTCACGGTCGCCGCGGGGTTCGCGGTCAGTCTCGCGACATTTTTTTGCGACGATGTCGATCTCGCTCATTTCAAGACGATCGTGCGCCTCCCGTGGGTACCGGCGCTTGGGATGAATTATCATCTCGCGCTCGATGGGATCAGTTTGACTCTCGTCTTAGTAACGGGAATCGTCGCGATCAGCGCGATTTTGTTTTCCTGGGATGTCATTGATCGCGCGAACGAATTTTTCTTTTGGCTCCTGCTCGTAGTCGGCGGCTCCTATGGCGTATTCCTCAGCGCCGATCTTTTCCTCCTCTTCCTTTTCTACGAGCTGGTCATCGTCCCAAAATATTTCCTGATCGCGATCTTTGGTTCGACCAACAAGGAATACGGCGCGATGAAACTGACGCTCTATTCGTTTTTCGGCGGTGCGCTCGTTTTTCTCGGGATCATCGCAGCTTACGTGAGCGGAGGTTCGCTCGACCTGAACCAGCTCGCGCAATTTCAATTCGCGCCCCAACTCCAATCGTGGGCGTTCCCGGTTTTATTCCTCGGGTTTGCCGTGCTCGCCGGTATCTGGCCGTTGCACACCTGGGCACCGACCGGTCATGTCGCCGCGCCCACCGCGGGCTCGATGTTGCTCGCCGGCATCGTGATGAAACTCGGCGCTTATGCCGCCCTGCGCGTGGCGATGAATCTTTTTCCGCAAGGCTTCCAAATGTGGCGGACCTGGATCGCAGTTCTCGCCGTGATCGGGATCGTTTATGCCGCTGCGGTCGCGTTGCGTCAGCGAGATCTTAAATTCGTTATCGGTTATTCCAGTGTCAGTCACATGGGTTTCGTTTTGCTCGGCCTGGCCACCGCCAACGTCTTCGGCGTTTCCGGCGCGGTTCTGCAAATGTTTTCCCACGGCGTGATTGGCGCCCTCCTCTTCGCCGTTGCCGGACGAATGATTTATCGGCGCACCCACACGCGCGAGCTCGACGCGCTCGCGGGAATGAATTTGCGCCATGCATTGCCATTTGCGGCGTTCACCTTTGTAATCGCATCCGCTGCGTCGATGGGCATCCCCGGCTTGAGCGGGTTCGCTGCCGAAATCACAATTCTGATTGGCGCATGGAAAAGCTATCCGCTCGCGGTCTGGATCACCGGGGCCGGAATGGTGCTCGTCGCGGCGTTCACGCTACGCGCGCTGAAGCGCGCATTCTTCGATGTCGATGGTGAATCGACCGCTCCGTCAAGTGCCAGTGCGGCTCGCACCGATGCTGGACAAATGCCGGCTCCGCCGGCTCAAATAGCATCGAGCGCGGAGCGCTCGATCCACCTCGAACCGATCACGATCCCCGAAAAACTCGGCGCCGGTCTGCTCATGTTCGCAACGCTCGCCGTCGGACTTTATCCAAAATTTTTGCTCGATCGCATTCAGCCGGCGGTTGAAGCGATGCGTTTCTTAAAATGAGTTACCTGGAACTACTCAAGCTCGCCGCTCCCGAAGCGATTGTTGTTGTCACTGCGCTCGCAGTTCTGACTATCGCGTTAACGACACGGCGCGCGGTGGTGCTGGGTCCGATTGTTGCCGTGCTCGGCGTCGCAGTCGCGATCGTCGCAGTCGTCATGTTGCCGTCGCACGCAAATTTATTTGGCGGCATGCTGGTGATTTCACCGCTCAATTCACTCTTCAAAATTATCTGCCTCGCGCTCGCGCTCGCGACCGTCCCCCTCGTGTCCTCGGAAAAAGCTTTGCCTAATCCTGGCGAGTATATCGCGGTGCTTCTGCTCGGCTCGGTCGGACTAATGCTGCTCGTCGGGAGCGAAGAGCTGCTCATGATTTTTATCGGCCTCGAGCTGCTGGGGTTGTCGCTCTACGTGCTGGCTGCTTTCGATAAAGCCGATGTCCACTCGGCCGAAGCCGGCCTGAAATATTTTCTCTTCGGCAGCACCGCCAGCGCCTTCACACTTTTCGGGATCAGTCTGATTTACGGCCTGTCTGGGACCACCGCTCTCGCTGCGATTGGTCAGAAGTTGACCACGCTTCAGCTCCAACCACTTCTCGCTGTCGGCATCGTCATGACCCTGATCGGCTTTGCCTTCAAGATCGCCGCCGCGCCGTTTCACCTTTGGGCGCCCGATGCTTATCAAGGCGCGCCGATTCCGAGCGCTGCTTTTATCGCTTCCGGTTCAAAAGTCGCGTCGTTCGTTGTGCTCGGGAAAATCGTGCTCATCGGTTTCGGACCGGTCCATGGCAGTGCCGACTGGCACGCGATGATCGCCGGCTGGTCTCCTGTGCTCGCTGCGCTGGCCGCGTCTTCGATCTTGCTCGGCAATTTCGTGGCGCTGGCGCAAACGAATGTTCGTCGCTTGCTCGCTTACTCCGCCGTCGCGCATGGTGGTTATACTTTGCTCGGCGTCGTTGCCGGCGGTCGCGAAGGATTTTCCGCGACCTTGTTTTACACCACCACCTACGCGGTCACGCTCATCGGCGCGTTCGCGGTCGTCGGCGCGGTCCGACGCGAAACTGGCGGCGACGACCTGCAAAATTTCTCCGGCCTGGCCGCTCGGTCGCCCTTCCTTGCCGCCTGTATGGCGATATTTTTCTTATCGCTCGCTGGCTTGCCGCCGTTGGCGGGATTTTTTGGAAAATTCTATTTGTTCAGCGTGGCTTTTCACGCCGGCGGAAATCACGGATTGCTTTGGCTGGTGGCAATTGCGCTCTTTGGCAGCTTCGTCTCGCTCTATTATTACTTGATCGTCCTCAAGGTGATCTTCGTTGATAAAAACCCCGAAAGCGCCACCGCTGGAAACGGGCCTGACTTCTTTTCTCGAATCACCGTGACCCTTCTTGCCACTGTCGTCCTCGTTCTCGGGATCATGCCGCAAACCTTGGCCGCTAAGATCATCGCTTCCCTGCCTTAAAAAAATCTTGCTCCGACCGAAAAAAATGCGTGCTCATTTGTTGAAAATCACGTTATAGATTTTTCTGTGCAGCGACAGCGGACAGGTGAAGCCGCGAACGTTCACCGCGTAAAGGCCGGCCCGATCAGCGAATTCATTGATCGGCATTACCGGCACTTCAACGCCGCGGTGATCAAAGATGCCGCCGATGCTTACATCGCGCACCTTAGCGGCGGCGGGAAAATGATGATCACTCTCGCCGGCGCGATGAGCACGGCCGAGCTCGGTATTTCTCTGGCGGAGATGATTCGTCAGGACAAAGTCCATGCCATCACCTGCACCGGCGCGAATTTGGAGGAGGACCTCTTCAATCTGGTCGCGCGCACCAAATACGAGCGTCTTCCAAACTACCGCGAGCTCAGCCCGCAACAGGAAGAGGCGCTTTTGAAACGCCATTTGAATCGCGTGACCGATACCTGCATTCCCGAAGAGGAAGCCATCCGCCGGATCGAGCGTCTGGTGATCGACGACTGGATTTCGGCCGCGAAAAACAAAGACCGAAAATTTCCACATGAGTTCCTATTCAAAATTTTGCGGGAATGCCGGCTTAAAAAATTCTACGAGATCGACCCGGCTGACAGTTGGATGATGGCCGCGGCGCAAAAAAATCTGCCGATGGTGGTGCCGGGCTGGGAGGATTCCACTCTTGGAAATATTTATGCCGCGCGCTGCATCACCGGACACATCAGCGATGTCCACACCGTCCGCTGCGGCATCGAATACATGATGGAGCTGGTGGACTGGTACCGGCGCGAATCGAAGGATTCATCCATCGGCTTCTTTCAAATCGGCGGCGGCATCGCCGGGGATTTCCCGATTTGCGTCGTGCCATTGCTCAATCAGGACCTCGTCACCGAGCAAGTGCCTGAATGGGGTTATTTCTGCCAGATCAGCGATTCGACCACCAGCTTCGGATCGTATTCGGGCGCGGTCCCGAACGAAAAAATCACCTGGGGTAAACTGCGCGCAACGACTCCGCGATTTATTATTGAGTCTGATGCCACAATTGTTGCCCCGTTGATATTCGCAAAAGTGTTAGGCTGGTAGTCATCGCCACGATTGCCTGCCACGCCGTAGCCTTAGCGAAGGCGGGTCGCGCCGTTAATCTTCGCCAAAGTTCTCGGCTGGTAACCTACGGTTTGTCATGTCGAGCGAAGTCGAGACATCTCTTACTATTTTCGAACCTGACTGCTGACATCTGTCTTCCTTGGCTCGCCGTAGTCTTGGCGAAGGCGGCTACTTTCTCCTTCCTAATTTCTAATTTCTTTTCAACAATCGGCGGCATGAAAACTTCCCTGATTGTAACCGCGTTTTTTGCAGCGACATCGCTCGCTGTTTCATCCTTCGCTCAACAGACTACGACTTCGCCTGTGACCGGCGGCAAAGTTTCTAATGCAGGCCAGGTCCCCGTCCCGGCGAACCCAGCCGGCGGCACCGGAGCGAGCGCTCCAACCGGACAACCGAATGCAGCTGACATGATGAAGCAGATGATGGAGCTGTCGAAAATCGGCGAGAACCACAAACTGCTTTCGAGTCTCGATGGCAATTGGGATTACACGATCAAGTTCTGGATGAATCCCGATCCCAGCGCCAAGCCGCAGGAGTCCAAAGGCACCGCGACCCGCAAATCGGTCATGGGCGGCCGCTACGTGATGATGGATGTAAGCGGAAAGATGCAGATGCCGGGCGAGGACGGGAAAATGAAAACGATGCAATTCAAAGGCATGGGCATGGAAGGTTACGACAATGTGAAGAAGAAATTCGTCGCTTCGTGGATCGACAATATGGGCACGGGTATCGAGTTCTCCGAAGGAACCTACGATCCGGCGACAAAATCGTTTACTTACACTTCCGAGATGGAACCGGTCCCGGGAATGAAAACACAGGTCCGCGAAGTGATCAAAGTCGCCGACAACAATCACATGAGTCTGGAGTGGTACGAGAACCAGGGCGGCCAGGAAAAGAAAACAATGGAGATTAACTATACCAAGAAGAAATAGGACGAACGACTAGCTACATTTGACCGAGCGCCCGCGGACTTGTTTCGCGGGCGCTTTTTTTCCAAAAGTCCATTAGGACGAAACCACGAACCGATTCCCCTCGCTGTCTTTGAACATGGCGTAGGTGCCCCACGGTTGCTTTTCCGGCGGGCCTTCGAATTCCACGCCGCGCTTTTTCAGCTCTGCATACGTTTTGTCGATGTCATCGCACGCATATGACATGTTCATGAAGGACCCGATCCGCTTTTCGTCTCCTTCCGGGGTGAAGAGCACGACTCGTGTTTCTGCTTTGGGGACGCGCAGCTCGATCCAGCGCTGTTTTTTATCAAACGGCTGATCGGTGATGATCGTGAACCCGAGCTTTTCGGTGTAAAAATCCAAAGCCCGGTTCTGGTCGGCCACCGGGATGCTGACGAATTTGATTTGTTTGATCATGATCGCAGAAAGTAATTCGTCCGCGCCGTTCGCGTCCAGAGATGAGCCTCGCGCGGCGCGAGAAAATGCTGTCCGTTTATCGGTATAGCTGCTAATCATCTGGTCACCGGCCTGCCTCGCCGCAGCCTTGGCAAAGGCGGGTCACTTCCCTTGCCTCGTTTTAAAGAAACAATTTCAGTCGATGACTACGTGCTCGACGTCCTGATGCGTGATCTTGTTGGACATGATCAACAGCCGGCCGCTTATTTTGTTTATCTGCAGCTTTACCGCCAGTCCGCGCGGACCAAGTGGAGACCGGTTTCAGCAAGTTTGCGCACTCTCGCGGAAGCAACAGGTCTTTCGAAAAGCGCGGTTCAGACAGCGCTCGAGAATTTGAGACGACGCGAATTGATCGTCACCAGCAGCGACCACGCCACGGCTACGCCGCGGCACCGTGTTCTCCGACATTGGCGCAAGTAAATCCCAGAGTCAGAGGTCCGACGTCAGTAGTCAGTCGTCTCTGACCGCGCTCTCCGTTTCCGGACTAATCGGAGGGGAATAAAATAGGCGAGGAACGCGAGCAGAAATACGGCGCCACCAATGCGCGCGCTCAATGTGATTGCGATCGATAATTCGGCCAACCCGAAGATCCAGACAAAACTTTCTCCCGCGAACGCTTGTCCCCATTGCGGTTGGCGACCGGCTGAAGGAACTCGCGGCCGAAGCGACGGCCAGAAGCGTGGCACGGCCTGGTAATAGGCACGATACGATTCTCCCTGGCTTTGCCGCAGCGCTTCTTCTTCGCGAAGAATAAGCCGATAAACAAAAATCCAGTTCGCCGCGACCACAAGTACAAAACCAAGTCGACTGGCGAGAACGGCGATTCCTACCGCCATCGGCAGATTGCCAAAGTAGAGCGGATTGCGGGTGTAACGAAAAGGTCCATCTGCTACCAGAGCTTCAGAATGCTGACCCGTATCGTGAACGATATCGGTGCGCAGATAAGCCGCCGCCCATGTCCGCAACCCAGCGCTTAGAAAAACGAGGAACGCGCCAGATAGGATCACTATTCGTGAGAACAGGTCCGCGTTTGGAGTGCCGCGCACCATCGACGGCGCGATCAAATGCCGCACCGCGACTATGAACGGCACGTGATCGAACGCCGAAAGGAAAAATCCCACGAAATACATCGCGCAGATGATCCAGAACCGCTTTTCGAACTCAAACTTGGTCGCCTGCACGCAGGCACTTTAACGGCGGGCATGTGAACGGCGATTCAAAATTAATTCGAAAGATTCGGGCGCGAACCGCCGAACTATGATTCATGAGATCTCGATCTTCTTGCCTCAATCCCGCTCAAACCGTGTTTAAGCTCTGGCGTTTTCTACTTTGTAACTTCTACTTCCTACTTTGCTGACTCATGGCTGAACCCGCAACGCCACGCCGGTCGAAGACTCGCCGTGGAGAGCTCGAAATGCCACTGCGGCTCGCAGTTGACCCGCGCTTTCAAGATCGCGAGCGCCAGCCGGGTCTAGATCTTCTCCGTGCGCTCGCCATCATCGTGGTCGTCATTTACCACGCCGCGCTTTTCGGATTCAAACTGCCCGGCCGCGTGGATCGTTTCGGCTGGATCGGTGTCGATCTTTTCTTTGTCCTCAGCGGTTATCTGATCGGCGGCCAGCTCCTCGCCCCGCTCGCGCGCGATCAGCGCATTAATCTCGGTCGTTTCTTCGCCCGGCGCGCCTTGCGAATCATGCCAGCCTACTTCGCGGTCCTGGTGATTTACTTTTTGTTGCCGTCGTGGCGCGAGTATCCCGAAATGTCGCAGCCGCTCTGGAAATTTCTCCTGTCGATCCAAAACGTTGCTCTGCACGGCGGCACCGCGTTTTCCCATGCGTGGTCGCTCGCGGTCGAAGACCAATTTTATCTTTGTCTTCCGTTCATTTTGCTCTTTGTGAATCGCTGGCCGCGATCCGCGATCATCATTCCGTGCGTCATCGTGTTCGGTGGAATCTTGTTGCGGACATTTCTTGCCTGGCAAAATCCCGCAGCCGACTTCGGCGTCTCGTTTCGGGGGTTTCAAGCTTGGATTTACTATCCAACCTGGACCCGGCTCGATCCGCTCGTCTTCGGCGTTGCTTTGGCCGCGATCGAAAAATTCCGGCCGCAATGGTGGAAGGGGCTCATGAACTGCGCGCGGTGGCTTTGGTTGCCCGGCGTCGCGCTGATCGCTTTTGGCCTTTATCTCGGCGAAGGAGATTATCTCAGCGTCGCTGCGTGCATCTGGCAATTTCCACTCATCGCGCTTGGCATGGCCGCGCTCCTGATCTGCGCGCTTAGTCCGCGGCTGCCATTTCGTCGAGTTGCAATTCCCGGCGCAGCCTTCATCGCCAGCATCGCCTACAGCGCCTACTTGATTCAGAAACTCGTCATGCACGTCGTCGTCCAATTTTGCTTCGAACACAGCATCGCGCTCACGTCCGTGTCCGCTCTTGTTCTCGTGGAAATCTGCGTTTACGCCGCGGCGACTCTACTCTTTCTCGTGATCGAGCGCCCTTTCCTTCAATTGCGTCACAGACTGGCCCCGCGTAGAGCGAATTTTACTCTCAACAAATAACTGATAACGAATAACTCGGCGCCCATGCGCCGTTCGCCCTGTCAATTCTGTTAATCCTGTCTATCTCCTTCACAACCAGCGGCGCACTGCGCGTTTCAATTCCAGATAAGGCTCGCCGAATTTTGCGGT
>Ga0209689_1002489_pt1 | contig 13695 bp, 17 predicted proteins | sample GraSoiAngelo_149_FD_187119 | JGI IMG/M metagenome (GOLD analysis project Ga0209689, IMG submission 187119) | Grasslands soil microbial communities from the Angelo Coastal Reserve, California, USA - 14_1009_09_30cm (SPAdes) (version 2) | ecosystem: Environmental > Terrestrial > Soil > Grasslands ...
GCGAGAGCGGGGCGAAGTTGCCCGCCGGCATTCCACCCGCGGTGGCGCAGCAGGTGTCGGCGATCGCCCATGACGTTTTCGTGAGCGCCTACATCGACGCGATGAAGCACACGATGATCGTGCCGATCGTGTTCCTCGCGTTCACTGCGCTGACCGCGCTGTTGATCAAGCGCCGCGCGCGGCCTGCCGCCGCGGAGCAGCCGCGCGAAGAGTACCGGGCGGCAGCGAGCTGAGACGACGCCTCTAGCTCAGAGGCGTCCGCTCGATACCAGCTTCAAAACCGCGAGCAGAACCGCGGCCCCGATGAACGCAACCACGAGGCTGCCCCAGAACCCGACTGTGCCGGTCGCCCCAAAGAGCGCGCTGAGGAGGAAGCCGCCGATGATGGCTCCCGCCACTCCGACCACGATGTCGGCGATACAGCCGAAACCACGGCCGGCCACAACGCGCGCCGCGATCGCGCCGGCGATGAGGCCCACCACGATCCAGGCCAGCCATGAACCCGGGTCGAGGTTCAGCCGCCCCGCCAGGACAACGTCAGCAATCATTTTTTCAGCCAGTCGGCGATCAAATCGAAGACCTCTTCACTCCCCAGGTCGTTGAAAGGTTCATGGTATCGGCCTTCCAGCAATAGCAGCTCGCTGGCTTGCGGAGCCCTTGCGTGGAGCTCCTTGCTGCCCTCGAAATCGATGAGCCTGTCGGCGGTCCCGGCAAGGATCAGGAAAGGAATCCTGATGTCGCCAGCGTGCTCCAGATTTTCCGCAGCCGCATGCTGCCACTCGGCGTACAACCGGCTCGAGATCTTGCCGTGAACCAGGGGATCGGCGCGGTAGGCCGCGACCACCTCCGGGATGCGGGACACGGTTCCGGCATCGACTTCGTTCTCCAGGGTTAGGCGCGGCGCAATGCTGGCCATGACCTTGCCGAGTGAGGTCTTCCACGCCGGGACCTTGGCTTTTAGCTTGAGCGCGGGGCTGGAGAGCACGAATCGCCTCGCGTGCGCGAGCTTGCTGGATCGAATGGTGCTGAGCATCACCACGCCGCCGAACGAGTGACCGAGCGGAACAACCTCGCCCGAGGCCTGACTCTCGACGTGGCTGACAAATGCGGTCGCGTCCTCGATCCATTGCGACCACGCGTCGACGTGGCCTCGCCGTCCTTCGCTTTCGCCGTGGCCTCGTAGATCAACCGCGTACGTCGCCATGCCGTGGCGAGCCATTCCGTCAGCGAATCGTTCGTAGCGACCGCTGTGCTCGCCCAAACCATGCACGACCGCAAACGTGATCTTGGCGCCGGAGACGGGCCATGACCGGTACGCCAGCCTTGTCCCGTCCGCCGAATTGATGAACCCTTTGTTGGCTACCAGCGCCCCGTCAGGCGCCAAGGTGTCCGAACCCACGCAGAATCTTGAGCGCCTCCTGCTCGGCTTCGAGCAGCGTCGGCGCGTACGCGCGGATGCCGCACAGCGCGTAAGCCCACTCCGGGCTGGGCGGGCCCTGGGAATGGAGGCGAAATGTCGGTGGATAAAAGAAGATCCGCTCGCCTTCGACCTTCTTGATCACCGGCCGCTTGGCCAGGACGTCTTCGAGCGACTGACCGCTGGGTAAGCGCCCGCGCTCGAAGTCGAGGCGGCGGAGCTTGGCCAGGGGATGATCCTCGTCGCGAATCGAGGTACGGATCCCGTATTCAGCGCTCAGGTCACGCATGAAGATCGTGATGATCAGGGCATCGGTTTCGTCGCCGGCCATCTTCACAAAGCCGGCTGCGCTCAGCGTGTTGCCTTCGTCGTTTCTCAAGTGCCGGAAGAATTCCATTTCGAACAAACCGCGGGATTGCGAGCTCGCAACCCAGGGTGCGCCACAGCGCCACGTACGCACCTCGGCGAGCACATCGAACTCTTCGTGGAGACGTTCCAGTCGATGCTCGGGAAGACCACGTAATCGGTAGTGGAGGACTCGCGGCACTTCGACGTAAGCCTACCGGTCAGGCTGCCGGCTGCGCCGTCGTTCTGCCCAGTCGCATCACCTCCTCCTGCCAGGGCGGCGCCTTGACCCCGATACCGAGCCGGTCCGACCCGGCAGCCAGCAGAAAGTCACCACGATGAGCCCCCTCCAGGAAGGCTCTTTGCTGCGCGCTGAGATGGAACGCGTCCTGCAGCTTAGCCGCCTCGACCGGGCGCTGCGCACCGAAAAAGACAAGCGCCGGGTTGGTGCCTACCACAGCGCCCTGGTCTGAGCTCAAGAGGTCGCCCGGATTCTGAGTCGCGAAAACGAGTGAGCCGTCGTACTTGCGGATGCGCCTGGCGAGGCTGACCACGAAACGGCGGATGGTGGTGTCCTCAAAGAGCAACCCAAGCTCGTCGATCACGAGCATGCGGCGGCGGTCCCGACGTTTGATACGAGTCCACAAAGCCTCTGCTAGGAGGAAGTGCACGGGCGCGACCATCTCGTCGCGCAGCTCCCGCATCCCGAACGCGACTATCGGGGCTTCCAGGTCGACGTTCGTTGGTGCGCTGAACATCTGGCCGAGACTGCCGCGCACCCAACGCTGCAGGATGACGGTGACGCGCGAACCGCGCGGCAGACGCTCGGCAACATCGCGGAGCACTGGCTGCTGCATCTCCTCATACGCCAGGCGGACGGCGCCCTCGACCACCGCACGTTCCGATTCGTCGAGCGTGCCGCAAACACATGCGCATAGGTCGACAGCGTCCGCGGCGGCAGGGCCGAGCCAGGTTTCGTCGCGACGGTCCGAGGGTCTGAGGTCCAGCACGTTCAGTGCGTGACCTGAACCAAGCGCGAGCTGAACGTCTACGCCGCCCAGTTGCCTGGCGATGCCCCCGTATTCGTGCTCCGGATCGATGATGTAAACGCTCGCGCCGCTGCCCAGCGCGCCCATCACGAGCGTCGAGAGGAGGTAGGTCTTGCCCGCGCCCGAATGGCCGAAGACCGCGATGTTCGCGTTCGCGTAGCGGCGTTGGTCGAAAGGGTTGACGAGGACCGGTGATCCGGTCGCGGCGTTGCGACCGACGAACAGCCCGCCGGGCTGCTGCAGGTCCGGCTCGTTCCACGGAAAAAACGTGACCAGGGCAGTGGAGTCGATGACCCGCTTGCGTTGCAGCCTGTCGCGACCCCCTGCATGAGTGGCGAGGAAACCGTCCCGCATTCGAAACGTGCAGGGCTGGAGGTCGCACAGGATCGCCCGGGCGGCCGCCTCGACGCGGCGCGAACCGTCGTCCAACGCGCCGGGCGTGGGCGAGGTCAGGGTGAGATAGACCGAGACGTGGAAGGCCTTGTCCTGGCTCGAGGCAAGGCGGCGCTGCAGGTCCTCGGCGTTGGGCAGCGCGCCGGCGAGGGTTGGATCCGATGATCCTGTGGTCGCGTCCAGGAAGTGAGCTGCCCGCATGTTGATTAGCTGGCGCTGGAGGTAGTTCACAATCCAGGCCGCTGGCAGCGGGGTGAGATGCCACGAAAGTTGCATCGCAAGGCCTGCCGGCAAGAGGCGGAAGAGCCACCCGGCGTCGAGCTCGGTACCGGGAAGACGATCGATGCACCAGGTGCGACTGGAGCCCCGGACGTGGAGAAAGCTCGTGACTTGCTGTCGGCCAAAGGGCGGCTCGTGCGGCGGAGCAATGTTGGCACTGATCCGCATCTCATCCAGGGCTGACACCACGCGTGGTGCTTGTTTGTCGGTGGTGATCAGCGAAGTTGTGACGGTGTGGGAGGAACTGTTGTGGCGGATCTCGTCAACGAAACACAGATCAGCGCCGCGCAGGTCTTGAAACGTCGCTGCTTCGATGCCGCACGCTTCGCCCGAGTCATCCTGACCCGGCCGGACCTTGATCACCACTTGCAGTGGGGATTCGAGGCCGTCGACGAGCCGCCGGAAGCTGTTCAGCCAGCGGCGGCGGTCATCTTCGGCTGCGCCGGCGAATCCGATCGGGCCCGTTTCGATTGTCACCAGCCGCGAATCGCCGGTCCAGCACGTTTCAGGCTTGCGCCGCGCGATGCGAATCACGCGACGCGGCGAAAGCGCCATCTGGGAAGTCGCGGCCGCTTCCAGAAGACGCGGTATTCCGAGGTGCAGAAGGCAAGCAGATCCGTCGCCCAGCCATCGATCGGCCTACCGCGCCAGCGCCCCCAGGCGGCGACGACCCCGACCAGGGCGACCATCAGAGCCACAAAAGCTCGTGCGGGTACTGGCGCCCAATGCGAGGTCCAGGCTGAGAATCCGGCGAGCAAAGCCACGATCAGGTAAACGAGGCGGGTCGGTGTCAGCCCGTAGAGCAGCTTGTCCTCGAGGTCGACGTCAAGGGGGATGCGGGCGGGCACGCTGCGAAGGTACGCGGGGGCGGGCATGAGGAGAACCCAGGTTGTTAATCACGCTAGGCCCTTAAAATCGACAGGCGGCCCCTTCGTAACGCGCTCGCGTAGCTCAACTGGCAGAGCAGGGGACTCTTAATCCCAAGGTTCAGGGTTCGATTCCCTGCGCGAGCACCAATATGTCTGTGGTAGTTGCGCAGCCTCGACCAAATCGCTGGAACAGGAGCGCTCAGTCGACAGCAAGTGACTAGGGCGTGCTGCTCGAGCCCCATGACCTGGTACAGCGCCGTGAGATGTCCGATGAGCGTCGCGGACGAGCACGCCGTGCGAGACTGCGCTTTCGACAGCCCAGTTGTGCGTGTGAGACGAAGGAGGTGCGGCCTCGCCTTACGACCGCCGTCCATTAGCCGACTACTACTTCGTGCTCGGCGTCCCGCCCGACGCAACGGAGACCGAGTTGCACGCCGCCTGGCGTCGGCAGCTCAAGTACTGGCACCCTGACCGCGGCAACCATCCAGACGCGCTCGAGCACGCGAAATTGATCAACTTGGCGCACGACGTTCTGACCAACAGCACCAAGCGCGCCGCGTACGACCGACAGCGGGCAGCCACCGGCTGGCGCCCCTCCGCGTCAGCCCCGTCATACACACGCCAGGTCCAATGGAAGACCGTAAGCCGCGAGGGCCCGCCCCGCGCGCCGAAGGGCTTCGACCGGCACGGTTTCGTCGCACGCTTGGAGGAGATGATGAACCGGGGTCGGCTGATGATTGAGAAGCGCAAGGACCTCGCGTCGGCGTCGAAATGGGAGGCGCAGACTCAGGCCTTGCTTCGAGGCGAGCTCGGCGACCATGCGTACACAAAGCGCTTCGAGGTGGCCCTGAGCCAGCCCCGCCCCGAAGGCCTGGTGGCGGCGTATGGGGTGCTGTGGGCCGCGTATGAGGATGCGCTGAAGGGCGATCTGAAGCCGGTGGCGGAGGAAACGCGCCGGCCCTGATCGGAGCGCCCTACCTCGACGGCGGGGGGCGCCCGTCCCATGCCGCCCCACATCGCCGTCCTGGTCGACTACGCGGCTGTCAACGCGGCACCAGCTTGACCGTCGCAGATCGCGCCTCTGGAGTCAGCACGCTGTTCAGGATGCTGCCTGCGTATCGGCGGTATTTGGCCCGGTAGGCAGCATCGACTTCGATGTCAACCTCGTGATCAGCGTCGACGAATGTGATGTCCTGCTGAGCACCGCCGGCCCGAATCCGACCCTGCCGTCTCTCCTGCGAACCGCGGAACCAATGACCACCGCGTCCTCTCACGGATCGCGCATACAGGTCGTCGCCGTGACGAACGACCCACACAGTCACCGGTTTGCGCAACGTGCCATCGGGCCGGACTGACGCGATCTGCACCTCTTCCGCTCCTCCGATCTTGTTCAGCTGATCGCTCGTCCACTGTGTCATCGGCTCGTCTCCTTCGTCCCGATCCGAATCAGCGCTTTGATCGCGCGGCGCTCGTCCATGGCGGCATAACCCTCTGCAACGTGGTCGAGATCGGTCTCGAAGTCGAAGACGCGCCCCGGATTGATGCGACCCTCGAGGACGTCCCCCAGCAGCTCTGGAATGTAAGCGCGCGCCGGCGCAACGCCACCTCGCAGGCCGACGTTGCGGAAAACGATCGTGTCGGCGATCGAGGCGTCGACGCCATGCGGGACACCCACAATTCCGACCATCGACCCTGGCCTCGTGATGGCCAACGCCGTGGCGACGGACTGACCCGTGCCGACGCACTCGAGAGCTGCGTCGACGCCGACGCCGTTCGTGAGCTCCCGGACGGCTTCGATCGCCGCATCGCCGCGCTCGGCGACGATGTCCGTGGCGCCGAACGCGGCAGCGAGCTTCTGGCGCGACGGATTGCGGCTGAGCGCGATGATGCGTGAAGCGCCGAAGCGCTGCGCGGCAATGACGCCGCAGAGACCGACCGCGCCGTCGCCGACGACTGCGACGACGCCGCCCTCCGTGACGCCGGCACTCACCGCCGCGTGGTGGCCGGTGCACATCACGTCGGACAGCGCGAGCAGCGAGCGCATCGTCCCTTCCGAGTAACCGGAGCCGGGTACGGGCACGAGACTGCTGCCCGCGAGGGGCACGCGTACCGCCTCGCCCTGGCCACCATCAATTCCGTGGTTGCCGAACCCGCCACCATTGATGCACTGCGAGGTGACGCCCGCGCGGCAGTTCGCGCACGTGCCGTCGCAATAGATGAAGGGCGCGATGACGAAGTCGCCCGTCGCAATGCCCCGCACCTCGCGACCGACCTCTTCCACCACGCCGATGAATTCGTGCCCTATCGGGCCGAGATCGTGCGGAGACTCCCCCCGGTAGTACCAGAGGTCCGAGCCGCATACACAAGAAAGAACGACGCGAACGATCGCGTCGGTCGGCGCATCGATCACCGGGTCGGGGCGCTCGCCGACCGTGATCGAGTGGGGGCCGTTGTAGATAGCCGCACGCATCGCTACGTCAGTTCAACTCCAGATCCACATGATGGAGGAGGACCCATGGAGCGCGGAAGACCTCCCTGCCGCGCGCGAGCTCGTTGCGACGATCGAGGGAGCGGAATTGTTCCTATACCCCGGCAATCGACACCTGTTCGCCGACAACAGCCTGCCCGACTACGACGAAAGTGCCGCGGCGCTGCTCATGGAGCGCGTGCTCAACTTCCTCGACACCATCACCTAGCCGCGCCTCTCAAGCCACGGTAATGACGCTGCATCCGGTTCATGCGGCCGCCTCACGCGCGGACCGTCGATCGTGTGAATCCGCCGAGGTGATGCTGCCTCACGGTGTAGTGAACTCCTCCCCCGGCTGAACGTCTCAGCATTTCGAGGATGGTTTCGTTGGGGGCTCCAAACACCTCGATCCCCGTTGTGCCTTCCAGCGTCTCTTCGTACGCTCGAGATGCGCGCTCGCGCACCACTCCCATGTGAAACTCGAACGAGTCCGCGTCGGGATGGACCTGCACGACCGCCACCTCGGTTCCTTCCTCGTTGGCGTATTCGTTGAACGCGATGAGACGCGGTTCGTTGGCTTCGATGAACTCGACCAGTCCCGGGACGCGCTCTCGCTCAGCGTCGAGCTTTCCCGTCTTCAACCTGTTTGTCGCGATGAAGATGAACGGTCCGGACATCGTGCCTCCTCCTCTTACTCCCAGGACTTCAAACCGACGTGGCTCGCAACACCCCCAGCACCTCTTCGCCGTACTTGCGCAACTTCGAATCGCCCACGCCCGGCACGCGCAGAAGCTCGGCCAGGCTGGCCGGTTGCGCTGCGGCGATCGCGTTGAGTGTCGAATCGTGGAAGACCACATACGCGGGGACGCCGGTGGCCCGAGCCGTCTCGAGGCGCCAGCGCTTGAGACGATCAACCGTCTCGGCCGGGGCATCGGCGTACGACTTGGACCCGCGACCCAGGGTCGGCGCCTCCGCCGGCAGCGTCAGCGCCGGAGGCGCTCCGTGCGCAATCGCCTCGCGGCCCGGAGCCGTCAGCTCGACCACGGGGTACTCACTCGAGCTCTGGCGGGCGAGCCCCGCCGACACGATCTCGGAGAGCAGCTGCCGGACCCGCCGGTCGCTCCACGACTTCAGTGATCCGTGGAACGCAAGCTGCTCGACCCACGGCTGGGAAGCCGACCATCGCGTCTGCCTGCCTCCGAGCACTGCAGCCACGTTGGCGAGTCCAACCCGTCCGCTGAATCGCGCGACAGCCGCCAGCCCCACCATGACCGCCTCGACCGGCACCGGCTCCTCCGGAGGCCGTTCGGCGAGGCAGTTGTCGCAGGCGCTGCATCGTCGCGCGACACCCTTCTCGCCGAAGTAATCCGCGATTCGCGCATGCCGGCACTCGCGCATCTCGGCGTAGGCCATCATCTGCGCCAGCCGCGCATAAGCGTGGTCCTTCAACGGAGATCCGTCCTCGAGGCCGGACTGCTCGATGAAGAAAGCCTGCAGGTCGCGGTCGGCCGGGCTGTACAGAAGAGTGCACTCCGCCGGCAACCCGTCGCGTCCGGCCCTGCCGGCCTCCTGGTAGTAGGCCTCCAGGCTTCCCGGGAGGTGGTAGTGGATGACGCGCCGGATGTCTGCGATGTCCACGCCCATCCCAAATGCCGATGTCGCGACCACGACCCTGGTGCGTCCCTGGGTGAAGTCCTCCTGGATCCGCCGGCGAAGGGCAGGATCCTGCTGCCCGTGGTAGCAAGCGATGCCCATTTCTGCGGCCAGCTCCTCGGATGCTCTGACGGTGCCCACATAGACGAGGGCTCGCTCTGCGGGGTTGGCCAGCAACCGGCGCAGCTCATCACGTTTGGCGCGCTCGCCGCGGCACCTGACCACAGCAAGCGTCAGCGTCGGTCGGTTGAATCCCGTAACGGAGATGAACGGTTCCTTCAGATCCAGCGATCTCCCGATGTCCGCCAGGACCTGCGGCGTAGCGGTCGCCGTAAACCCCGCCACGGGGGGCCGGCCGCAGGCTTGGATCGCCGCCGCCAGCAGGCGGTAGTCAGGCCGGAAGTCGTGTCCCCACGTGGAGATGCAGTGCGCCTCGTCGACGACCACCCGGCTTACTCGCAGCCCGGCCAGCTGGTCCATGAACTTTGGCCGCCCAAGCCTTTCGGGTGCCATGAACAACAGCCGGTATTCGCCCGCGATCGCCCCGCGCAGCCGATCGACCTGCTGGGGCCAGTCGATCGACGAGTTGATGAAGGTCGCGGGCACGTTCAACTCTGTGAGGCGGTCGACCTGGTCCTTCATCAGCGCGATGAGTGGCGAGACCACCAGGGTCAAACCGCCGTCGACGACCGCCGGCACCCAGTAACTGATGCTCTTCCCCGAGCCGGTTGGTGCGACCGAGAGGACGTCACGACCGGCCAGCATCGCTTCAACCACCTCTGCCTGCCCAAGGCGGAAAGCCTTGAGGCGGAAGACGTCGCGCAGCACGAGCTCGGCTCTAGCGTTCACCCTCGGAGTCTGACGGAATCGGAAACCCGTGCCAGCGCTCTTTACAACGCGCTCAGCTCTCCACCTGGTAGGTCGCGATGATCACGCCCGTCGTGGTCGGCTTGTTATCGACGAGTCGGAGTTTGACATCGGGTCCACCTTCGGCGAACAGACGCCGTCCCGAACCGACAACCAGTGGATGGATCAGCAGGATGAACTGATCCACGAGCTTTCGCTCCATCAAAGAACGGACCAGTTCGCCGCTGCCGAGGACGATGAGGTCGCGGTCCAGCTCGCCCTTCAGCTGCGCCACCGCATCGCCGGTGTCGCCTTTGAGCAGCGTGGAGTTGATCCACGGCAGCGGCTCGCGCAAGGTCCGCGACGCCACGTATTTCTGGGTCCGGTTGAGAATCTCGGTAAACGGGTTGTCGGTCCGGGCTGGCCACACCGCGAAGAAATCCTCATAGGTGCGACGGCCCAGCAGCAGTCCACCGCCGCTCGATTGCCCGGCCATGCTCCCTGAGATCGCATCGGCGTAGGGCACCGCCCACCCGCCACGTTGAAAGCCGCCGCGAACGTCCTCGTCGGGCCGTGCGGGGGCTTGCATCACGCCATCGAGCGTCACGCTCGTGAAAACAACGACCCTACCCATGCGGAACGATAGGTGGAGTTAGTTCGGGCTAGCCGCCGCCGTGGCCAGCGCAGCCGCAAGCGCGCACCCCGGACGGTGCCCTCGTCCCTCCGGCGGCGCAGAGCCGGCGCATTCCGGACATGCCCCAGTCGCGCCGACCGGCGTCAGACCGGCCCACTGGTGCTTGCTCAGGAGGCGCCGCAGCTCCGCTACCTCGTTGCGAAGGCGGGTGATCTCGTCTTCCATGCACTGAGCTTAACCAGCCGTCAGGCGCTCGGGCCCGCGGCCCGCGTAAATTAACCGCGCTTCAAATGGAACTCAGGACTGACCGCCTTCTCCTGCGCCGGTGGCGCCCGACCGATCGCGAGGCGTTTGCCCGGCTGAACGCCGACCCGGTGGTCATGCAGCACTTTGTGGGCACGCTCAGCCAGGAGGACTCTGACGCGTTCGCCGACCGCATCGAAAAGCATTTCGAAGAACATGCCTTTGGCCTGTGGGCGGTCGAGGTGCCGGGCGTGGCGCCGTTCGTTGGATTCGTCGGCCTGTCAGTGCCCACCTTCGAAGCCCACTTCATGCCCGCGGTCGAGGTCGGCTGGCGCCTGGACCGGCCCTACTGGGGGCGCGGTTACGCCACGGAGGCCGCCCGCGCGAGCGTGGCGGACGGTTTCGAGCGGGTAGGCCTACGCGAGATCGTCTCCTTCACGACCCCGATCAACGTGGCCTCGATCGCGGTCATGGAGCGCCTCGGCATGACCCGCGACCCCAACGACGATTTCGACCACCCCCGCGTACCGAAGGGCCATCCCATCCGGCGCCACGTGCTGTACCGAATCGCCGCGCCTTAAGCCGCGCGCAGCTCGAACACCGGCCGATGCTCGGCGGCCTGCGCGGGGTCGTCGAGGATCTCTTTCGCGCCCAGCGCCGACAGCAGGAGTCCTCCGACGCGCAGCCGGCGCGCGTATGGTCCGATCACATCGCGGAAGAATCTGGCTCGCTCCTCGACGCTGAGCTCGGTCGCGATGACCCGCTCTCGTTTTCGACCCACGGTCAGGGTTGCTTCACCGGCGGTCCGCAGGTTGCGGACCCAGTTGGTTTCGCCGAAAGTCCCGATCACCCAGCGCCCGCCCTCCAGCTCGACCAGAGCGATCGGCGTGGTACGAGGGATTCCCGACTTCCTGCCCTGAACGGTGATGAGGGCGTTCGGCCCCAACAGCGCACCCACCTTGAGCACGCGCCGCGCGATGGGATTGAAGAGTCGGACGAACGAGGGAGCCTTAACCGGTGTTGCGATGCCCATACCCTATCAAACTAATCAATCAGTTGCTTGATTCCATCCCCCACTGCCGCAAAAAAGTCAGCGCGCGACTCCCAGCCAGCGCTCCAGCTGACGCAAGGCCTGGTCGCCGCGAGGGCTGTCTCGCAGCGGCGGGATGGTCAATGCGGTGAGGACTGCAATCACGACGGTCGCCACCGCCTCGCTGTCCAGGTCCGCCCGAAGATTTCCCTCCCGAACCCCGCGTCGCAGGAGCGCTTTCATCGCGGCCTGCCAGGCATCCCGCGTCTGGTTGAAGATCTTCTCGATCGAGCGGTCTCGCGCGGAGCGCAGCGCCAGCTCGCCCATGACGATGCCGAGCTCGGGCTCGTCGGTCATCAGCTTGCGTACGGACCGGAGGTGATTGCGCAGCTGGGTGGCCGGCGAGCCATGCGGCGTGAGCGTGGAACGAAACCGCGTCATGGCGTGCTCGAGCACGCCCCCGATCAAGGCTTCCTTGGTCGGAAAGTAGTAATGGAGGGTGGCGATGTTCACGCCGACCTCGGCGGCGACGTCGCGCGTGCGCAGTCCCTCGAAGCCACGCTCCGCGATCTGATTGAAAGCGGCCTGCACGAGCTCCTGGCGCCGCCTCTCGCTCCTGGTCGCCTCCTCACGGGTAGCCGCCTGGCTCATGCGGCCCTAATTAAACGCTTGATTGAGAAGCCGTCTTGGCGTAGCGGTCGTACTGGAGCCGGAACAGCTCGATCACGTCCGCCGCGTCCTCGGGCCCGCTCATCCAGACGCTCACCCATCCGGTCTGCGGCAGGATGTGATGAGGCTGGGCGCGACCGCTCGCGATGACCTCGTCGTGGATCCGCCGGGGGAACGGAAGGTCGGCGAGACGATCACCGTGAACGTGGCCCATCTCTTTCTTGCCGTACCGATACTCGGTGCCGCCGAACCGGTGCCGCACCGCTGTGACGCCCGGCCACTCCGTCACCGTTTCTCGAATCAGCTCGCCCGCGTCCTTCATAAAGGCAGAAACCCGCCGGCGGGCGCGGCTAATCCCGAACCGCGACCCCCATCGTCTCCGCGGCCAGCAGCTCGACGACCGCGCGCGTGTCGCCGCTCTCCTTGAAGACGCGAAGCTGACGGTCCGCGCTGGTGCCCTCGGCCAGGATCGTGTCCACGTACTGCACCGCCTGCCGCGAGCCCAGGTCATCGACCACGTCGTCGACGAATTCGACCAGCTCGATCGCGAGGTCGCGCATCGGCACCTCGGCCTGCTTGCCGAAGTCGATGAGCTTTCCGTCGATCCCGTAGCGGATCGCCCTCCACTTGTTCTCGGCGATCAGCGCGGGCATGTACTTGCGGAAACCCAGGTTTCTCTCACGCAGCTTGAGGAGCTTGGCGCAGATGGCCTGCATCAATGCCGCAAGACAGATCGTCTCCTCGAGCCGGGTGGGCATATCGCACACGCGAAACTCGAGAGTGGGAAAGGCCGGGTGGGCGCGCAGGTCCCACCAGATCTTCTTCCCGTTATCGATCGAGCCGGTCTTGACCAGCAGCTCGACATAGTTCTGATACTCGTCGAACGAGCTGAGGTCCGGTGGAATGCCGGTGCGGGGAAAGTTCGACCAGATCACGCTCCGGTAGGACTTCAGGCCGGTGTTGCGCCCCATCCAGAACGGGCTCGAGGTGCTCAGTGCGAGCAGGTGGGGCAGGAAGTAGCGCGCCTCGTTCAGGGTCTCGATCCGCCGCTCGGGGTCGGGGATCGCCACGTGGACGTGGAGCCCGAAGATCACCAGAGTCCGGACCACGTCCTGCAACTCCTCTTCGAGCATCTTGTAGCGCTCGTTGTCCGTGATCTGCTGCTCGTTCCAGCGCGAGAACGGATGGGTGCCGGCGCAGGCGATGCGCAGGCCGGCCGGCCGGAGCAGGTCGGTCAGCGTCTGCCGCATCTCAGCGAGCTGCTGGCGCGCCTCGTCCACGTTCTCGCAGATGGTCGTGCCAACCTCGACCACCGACTGCATCATCTCGCGCTTGACCTTGTCCCCCAGGTGGGGCGCGGCGGCCGCGAGCAAGGTGTCGATGTGGGAGTGCAGCTCTCCCGAGGCATCGATGATCTGATACTCCTCCTCGACGCCGACGGTGAGGAACCCATCCCGACTCATGCCGGACCTTCTACCACGAAAGTCGGCACGACACTGCCGGCGCCGGCCGTCACGTTGAGCAACGCGGCAGCGGAGACACGGGTCATGAACCCTCCGACGCGGCCGTTGAATAGATAGGGGTCGAGGTCGACGGCCAGGTCGAGGTAGCGAAGGCCGTCGAGCGCGACAGGAAAGGGAACGCGCGGGATCTCCACCGCCTCCTGCACCACGTAGCCCTGCGTGGTGGCCACCCCGATGGCCGCCTCCCACTCCGCCTGGTCGACCGTCCAGCCCAGGACCACGCCCTTGCCGCCGTACTCGTCGTTGGGTTTGAGCACCAGCGTCTCGCGGCGGCGCGC